>ERZ1292625.159-Hain-H41-01um-R1-159-length-113278-cov-28_pt1 | contig 113278 bp, 198 predicted proteins | sample MGYA00564400_ERZ1292625 | MGnify/ENA primary metagenome ERZ1292625 (study PRJEB36523, sample SAMEA6512639) | groundwater metagenome | collected 2019-01-08 | study: AquaDiva: Metagenomics assemblies of 32 groundwater samples
CAAAATAAAGTGTTGAAAATTTTGGGAGACTTACTTTTGGGTAAGGAAGTTTCTAAAAAAGATATTAGGACGGCCGCCAATGCAGCCCATGCCACCGCCAGTGTCCCCTCCATAACCGCCCGTGACTCCTCCGTCGCCTATGCCACAGCATATGCCGCCTATGCAGTCGTCAATACCACTACCTCCACCGTCGCCTTGTCTGCCGCCCATGCTACTGACTATGCCGCCATCTCCACCGCCCGTGACTCCTCCTCCGCCCGTGCCACCAATGCTCCTATTGCAGCCAAACAACAAGAATATAAAAACTATTTAATAAAGCTGATTTTAAAAGAAAATAACATAAAAGCTGAAGTTTTTGATATATTGTATAAGGGATGTTTGTGAAAAAGTATAAACAGTATCCTAAAAGACTTTTAGCTGATCCAGAGATACAATACAGCTATGGAGAAATTTGGACTACTTTAGACGGACAAACTATACCAATATGCAACTTAAGACCCAGACACATAAAAAAAATTATTGAACATGTTAAGTCTAGAACATCTAAAAGAATATTACCATTTTTATACTTAGAATTAGAACGCCGCAAAAAAGATAGATTAATTAAAAAAACTAAAATAGGAAAACTTCTGTATGGACGCTAAGAAAATACTTTATAACTTCGTATATGTAGTCGTTATGAATAGATGGGGTTCAGAAGAAGGTCATCATTATACCGTAGGAGTATTTGATAATTTGGATAAAGCTAAGAAATCAGCGGAAGAAGAACATGAAAATCGTGGCGGTAAATATGAATGGATCATCGAAGCTTGGAGTTTGAATAAAGATAGAAGCAATCATCCCATGGCTAAAAAATATTTTAGAGTAGCCAAGAGCAAAGAGATGGGATGTACTACTGATGAGGAGATTGATAGATACCTAAAGTCACAAGAACCCCCACTTGAATGGTTCGAATATTGCGCAAAACTAGACATCAATCGACTAAGAGAAGAATTAACTCAAGAAAGACAATCCACCTTAAAATGGATGGGAATTGCCAAGAAATTGCAGGAAGAGATAAATGGACGAAAAGACATTTAAAAGAACTTATAAGTTTCCTGCCTGTACTATGGCTCCATGGCATAATCTAATTCATAGAGACATTAGAGATAATATTATGCGCATAATTAGGCAAGAAACTATAGAAGCTTATGGTTATTCTATAGATGAGTGCCCAAAAAGAAAAGTTTGCTTAACCACCTCATGTGTTGGTAGGCCATTACCTTGGCTATCAAAAACTGCAAAGCCCTATTTAGAACAGCTCAAGATTACACACAATATTCAAAATGACGAGCTATTCCTAGCTAATTGCAATATATGTTCCATAGCTAAGATCTGTAATAGCCCTTGTTATCAAGTCAATGATTTTTTGAATAGGGGGTCAAATAAAGAACCAGATTTGATTCTACAAGATACATTAGAAAATCATGCTGAACAATATGTAACTGATAATTCTGTAAGACCAACTGCCTTAAATAATATAGAAGTACCTTGGGACTGCCTATCAGACATCAGGCAATCTGTAGTTAAAAAATATCTTTATGAGAGTAAAGACTTTCTAACCATAGCAAAAGAGTTAGACCTAAATAATCAAGCTAGAGTAAAGTATGAATTCTATTCAGCTTTAACCAAATTAAGTGAATTTGCTATAATGAGAAGCTTCATAAAAGACCACGGCGACGAATTGACTCATAAACAAAGATGCATACTAATTATGATATATCAAACAAATTTTAATTTTGCGCATATAGCCAATATAGAAGAAATAAGTAAGCAAGCTGTACAACAAATCTTGACAAGAGTCATTAAAAGGTATAATATCAAATGGACAATATTCGTAAAAAAACAAGGCGGAAAAATTATCTATAATGTGCCAGGTATGTTTAAATGAGCAATATTAAGCAAGTATTTAGAAACAGGATTTCTAAGAAGAAATTACCTACTAACGGTATAGGCGAGGTTCTATCTCAATTTAGATCACGACAATATACTTCCGCTTTGGGAGTAGCTTTAAATTGCATGAGCGTTAAAAATAGGGTAGTTTATGTAGCTCATAAGTTTTGTAAAAGTAAATATAGTGCTTATAGTTCTGCCATGATTAAGTTTAAATCAGTTTTAGATGCCTATTCTGTATCTGGAGATAGTAAAATCATGAAAGACTATATGCTAGAATTAGACGAAACTGCTAAGAATGAAAATTATTCTATGAACAATAACGAGTTTTTTAACTTACGAAAAAGAATACTAGTTGATGCTATTGATAATTCTTCTGACATAGCATTTCATACATTACTGCAAATAGAAAGCGTAACACATTCTGTCGATACAGACAGAAGATACATAAAGCTTATATGTGAGATTTGCAAAATTAATTGGCCCGACAATCAGGCACTAGAGGTCCTATTTCTATGATTAAAGATAAGTATATAGTAGTTGACCCTTATACAATGAATCAATTTTATAAAGAAGGATACCGATTCTTATTTATATATGAAGATAAGTATGATAGCATGACTACTGAACTGGCCAGCGGTCAATTTATGGATAATCCTATAACTTTAAATATGCCTGTTACTAGATCCACTATTAATACTAAAGTAGTGATGGAACTTACTAAGCAAGCTGAGATTTTATATGGAGAAAAACATGAAAACATTACCTGAAATATTAGCTACTTTAAATAGCAAAATAGCAGTACACAAAAAAGAAATAGCTAAAATTGTAGAAGAACTTAGCATTATGAAAAAGAAAAATTCAGTATTGGATAATGACGCTAAATCAATGCTTATGAAGCACACTATGACATTAGTTGAACATAAAAGTGCTATTTCTACACTGTCTAATTTATTAGAGGAAATACAAAAGTAGTATGTCTAAGGATATTAAAAACGAAATTTTACCAGTAGTACAAGATGAGTTTCTAGAATCTCAAGAAATTGATAATGTTACTAATATAGATGAGGGTCGTATTAAACGACTTAAGGAACGAGGACATTATGTAACTATGTTAGAACAATTTGATGTACTGCGAGTTAAATTTATATACGATCAACTAGATAAAGAAGAAGCTACAAGATTTATTACTTTATGTAAATATCTTAAGGAAAATGGTCATTCAGAATCGCTTAAACTTACTTGCCATTATATATATCAAAAGTATATGAAGAATCAAGGATTGTAAATGAGTAAATTAGCTATTGTTGCAATTAGCGATACTCATAATAGGCATAAGGCTATTAAAGAACTTAAGGTAGAAAATGCTTTAGGCGGTGATATTATTATACATGCTGGCGATGCTACAGGCCAAGGTGCCATAAGCGAAGTAGCCAATTTTCTAAAATGGTATGGTAAATTAGATTTCTCGCATAGAATTTTAATAGCAGGAAACCATGATTGGTTGTTTGAAACAAATCCTTCTTTAGCCAAAGATATGTGTGAACAGAATGGAATTATACTATTAAACGACAGTAGTGTGATTATTGACGGAGTTAAAATACATGGTTCTCCAGTAACTCCCTTTTTTTGCGACTGGGCTTTTAATAGGGCTAGAGATATTAATGAAGCACAATTTAGGAAAATAAGAGAAATTAAACCTCATTGGGATATGATACCTGACGACACCAACATACTAATAACCCACGGACCGCCGTATGGTATATTAGACGAATTGGTATATGTTAGCGGAGATCCTAAAGGACAATTTGCTGGGTGTGTTAAATTATCGGAACGAATTAAAGAACTTAAACAACTTAAACATCACATATTCGGACATATACATAATTGGGGTGGGAAGACTGTAGAGAAAGATGGTATTATGTATCATAACGCAAGTTCGTGTGACGAATGTTATGATCCCACCAATACAATAACTATAATAGAATATGAAAAGGATCAAAATGGCATTTCGAACAAGTTTTTCGCAGAATAATACATTTATTTCATGCAGCAAGCATTGGCACCTTTCTTATGTTGATAAGTGGGAGAGTGGGATTGTTGGTGCTAGTTTATTTTTCGGCAGTGCTATTGATGCCGCCGTAACTGAAATGCTAGAAGGCAAAACGACTTGGTTGAATACATTCAAAGATCGTTGGCACAGAGCTTACTCTTTCGGCACAGCAACTCAAATATACGATAACCCTAATGTAGTTTTTGCCCAAAAAGATTTTGACGAGGATGTATTTGAACCTAAAGATATAGTAAAATTAGAAGGCTATGTAGTAGAATTAGGATTAACAGCATTAAATCCTATAGATTTATATAAAGATATATCAGCTAGAAAAAGAAATCCTTACAAAACAGTATCAGATATTGAATTTAAGTATTTCAATAGAGCTTCTTGGCTATCCCTAAGAAAAAAGGGAGAATTGCTATTAAAAGCCTTCAATACACAATTTTACCCAAAGATAACTAAAGTGGTCAGCACTCAACAAAGAGGATCTATAACAGATCAAAGTACTGGAGATAGTATTATTGGCTTTGTAGATATGGTTCTAGAGCTAGAAGGTTATGATAAACCCATAATATTTGACTTAAAAACCGCCGCCCAACCTTACGAACAAGAGGACATTGACTTAACCCAACAATTAACACTATATTCAGCTATGAAGGGTAGAGATTATAATACAGATTTAGTTGGGTATGTTGTTTTATGCAAGACTATACCAAAAGATGAGATAGCTCATTGTGATAAATGTAATCATAAAAAGAATGGTAGACATAAAACTTGTGATAATATGGATTCTAGTGGTAATAGATGTAATGGTAATTGGGTAGGTACTAAAGTATGCAATCCACAAATACAAGTGCTAGTTCAACAAAAGACACAAGCACAAATAGATGACTTGCTTACTGACATGGGAAATGTTATACTAGCTATGAAAAATGATATCTACTATAAGGATGTATCTAAATGCCGTAACTGGTATGGAAGCACATGCATTTTCTACTCTGCCTGCCACAAGGGGGATTTTAGTGGGTTGAAAAAGAAAAAATAAAACTTGCTTTTAGCTTTAAAAGCCATTAATATGATTAAAAAGGAGATAAAATATGCATGATCAAAGTATGATACCGCAATCGACACAAGGAGTAAAAGAATTAATGCTTCTTCAAGCTAAATTATTTAAAAAGATACATACAGTAGTCAGTAAAGTCGAAAAAATAGAAAAATCTGGTTTTAATAAACACCAAAATTATCATTATTCAACCGAGCAAGATTTAGTAAATGCAGTTAGAAATTTATTATTGGAAAATAATATAGTAATTTTAACAGATTCGGAAACTAAAGAAGTTATTAAGATCAACAAACCAGACGGTAAGGGTGGAAATAAGGAAAGCTTGGTGTCCATAGTTAATACTAGACATACTTTTTGTGATACCGAAAGTGGAGCTACATATTCAGTACAATCTACTGGTAGTGGTTGGGATGAAACAGATAAATTTGTGTATAAAAGTTTAACTGGTGCTTTTAAATATTTTTTAGCCAAAAACTTCTTAGTGGCCACAGAAGATGATCCAGAAAATGATGGTATTACAAAACCAATTACTACAACACCAACAAAAGGTTTTTCTAGATCTGCCACAGCTCAAGCAGCTAATATTACTACATCAGAAGCACCAAAGTCAGAAGTTGTAGAACCTCCTAAAGTAATTAATGATACTCCCAAAGTAGTAGAAAAACGACCAGAACCAACAACTATCGCAAAACCTAGTTTTGGTAGAAGATTAACAACAGTAAAAAACTCAGAACCAAATTTCCCATGATTATAAGGAGTTATAATGATACAATTAAATCCAGATCAAGATATTAAAAGCGAAAAGAATATTCTTAATAATGGTACTGTAGATACTGATATTAAAGCAGATTCTAATTTGCTTAATAACTCAGATACAGCCCAAGATGTTCAGAATAAAATCCTAACAACAGAAGTTACATCAATAGCTAGAGAAGAACAAGCTTCTGGTCAAAAGATAGAAATACCTTCCGCAGAAGAACTGTATTCTAGGGCGAGTATGTCTTTTGTTCGTAATATGAAACATTTAAATGATCTAATTGCAGGTCGTAATGGTCCTAGTTACAAGATCAGCCGCAAAGGAATGAATCGTATTATGAACTCTATTCTTCAGTTACCGCAAGATGACTTGCCTGTAAATCTACAAAGTAAGGAAGAAAAATCAGCATTTGCGTTAGGACAGCGTGTCATTGCTGATCGTTATCTAATCACGCATTATCATATTTTAGAAGAACGAAAACGCTTGCAAAAAGAAACAGAACAAGCTAAAATTGAACAAGAAATTAACAACACGCAACAACAAGTTGCGGAAACTAAGGAGAATCACAATGAGTAAGTACATTGAAATAGCTGTAGGTTGGTTAAAACAAAGTAAAAACAAAGGCGAATATGTATCAGCAACTATAGCCAAAGGCAACCCTAAAACAGGAAAATCTGGAGTAAGTAAAATTACTGTGGAAATGGATAACGGAGAAACTGTAGATGTAAAGGGCTTTGCGATGTTCTTTAACGAAAACAAAAAATCGGAAAAAGGGCCCGATGTGCAGTTTGTAGTAAGTCAAGATGAGTAAATTCGGTATAAATTTCTCTATAGAACAGAGAAGTTAGTAAATTTTAGGGGGCAAAAAGTGGATACAGATTTCATTCGCATAACTAATAGCGTTCAAGACTTTGGACGCTTAATTCCAATTTCTGAGTTTCAAGATCAGACTAAATTGGAATCTATAATCAAAGAGAGTCCAGATACAGATTGGTATTCTTCTTTATTCACCTTTCCAAAGGAAGCTAAAGAATACTTCAATAAGAACGATAACTCTATCAAAGGATATAATGGTAGGGCCAGCACATCGAAACTGGTATTCGACTTTGATTCTAAAGTTGATCTTGATATAGCTAAAAAAGATGCTATATCTCTTCTTCAAGAATTTCAAAAACAACAGATTAATGTTGCAGAATCAGTTAGAACTTATTTTTCTAGTTCTAAAGGGTTTCATGTAGAATTATATACAACTAAGACTTTTACTCCAGAAGAATGTAAAGAACTTAGTACACATCTTAAGAAAATTCTTAGGTTAACAACACTAGATACTGTTATTTATAACACTACTAGACTATACAGAATTAACAATACTAAGAATCCTAAAAGTGGTCTCTATAAGATTGAAGTTGGGCCAGATGATTTAGTTGAAAAATCTATTGAACAAATCAAAGAATTAGCTAAATCACCAGTTACCAGCAATTTTATTGTAAAGGCCACGGATAAACTAGATTTCATTAAAGCCTATAAGATTATATTCTCTGAACGACCTAAGTCGATAACTTATGAGTCAGTTGAAGAGATTGATGGGATTAGGGGTTTGGATACTATTGATTTTAATGAGTGCCCAAGAACCACTCCCCGTTGTATATTTGCTTTGTCTAAAGGTATTATGAAGCCTGGTATGGGAGAGCGTAATGTGCTATTCCTACGATTAGCTTCATGGTATAGAAATCAAGGTATGGCCAAAGAAGTGGCTTTAAGCACACTAGCTGGCATTGCTGAGTTGAATGCTAAGCTGTACCCAGAGGCAGATCCATACACCAAATCTGAGTTAGAAAATACAGTTATTAATTCTGTATATGGTAGTAAATCCTTCAAACAGATGCCTGGAGCTTCTGGAACTAGTCCTGATAATGAGTTACTTAAGAAATATTGTGATTTAATCAGTTCTAAAACACATAAAAAATGCTGCTTACATTCGAGGGCTGAGAATAGAGAAACTACCGTTCAAATAGATTCGGTATCTGAGAGTTTCGAAGATTTTGCTTCTAACTTCGACAGAAATACGGTTAAAACTGGTATAGCTTTTATTGACGACAATATGAATATTGCAGTAGGCACTACCACTTTATTAGTGGGCGCAACTGGTAGCGCCAAGACCACAATAGCATTAAATATTATGGAAAATGCTAATGCTTTGAACCAACATACAATGTTCTTTAGTTTGGATATGCATAAGAATTTGATTTATTTAAAGCTGGCTCAGAAATTAACTAGCTATACTCAGCGTGAGATTTTAGATTTTTATAAATATAAGAATACAAAAAAAGTTGATGAGATTAAAGAACTAATTGCTCAGAAATACGGCAAAACCTATTTTGATTTCAGCTCTACACTAACATTAGAGCAAATGAGAGATAAGATTTTTAAGATTGAAGATGAAACTGGAAATCAGATTAAATTAGTTGTAGTGGATTATGCAGGTAGAGTTACTGGACCATATTCAGATAGATATGCTAATGCTACATATAATGCGTTGCGTTCTACTGAGATGGCTAATATTACTAATTCAGCCTGGATTTATATAAGCCAGATCTCTAGAAATGTGGGGGATGGCTGCGCTCCTTTACGGACAAAACGAGCAGCTAAGGAATCGGGAGATTGGGAAGAATCAGCAACCAATGTTATCACTATATGGCGGCCATTTATGGGTAGTCCAGAATATGATGATGTGCTTCGTATGTTTCTAGCCAAGAACCGAATGGGAAAAGAACTAGAACAAATTCTTCGATTTGATGGCGCAAAAGGATTAGTTAGAGATATGAATATAGATGAATTATCAGACTATGCTGCTTTGCGTGAAAAAGAAGAACGAGAATATTTAAGGGCTAAATTTAATAAAGTTTAGACGCAAATCAACTCCCTTTATGTTGATCGGTGTCGGATAAGGCAGTTTTTGGGCCCCCAAAGCTGCCTTATTTTTTTCTAGCAATAAACCAATTAAAGGTGTTATATGTGGGAACTTATTCTAGATAATAGCATACTTACAGTGTTTGTAATATATGTAATCATCAGTTTAACAAGCTTTCTTTCAGAATATTTCCCATCTTCACCAAGATACTCAGAAACTTTGTTAGACCAATATTTAAAATACAAAATGTATAAGAGGTACGGACATGAAACTAATAGATTTCTTCAAGAAAATATCCTCTACAAATTCAACGAAAGAGAAGGAAGAGATACTTCGCACATACAAAGACCAGAAAGAAGTCCTGGAGATTCTTAACTATGCTCTTGATCCCTATAAAAATTTCTACATTAAGAAAATGCCAGAAAGACTTAGTAGAGTTAATGATGATCTTTGGTCGGATAAAGATAGATATAAAGCTTTTATAACTCTTCTTGATGACTTAAAAAGTAGGCATATAACTGGTAATAAAGCTAAAGATATCATCCAAACAGTATTTAGAATGTTTACCGATGATGAATATGATATTTATAAAAAAGTATTACTTAAAGAAGCTATAGGGATTGGAACAACTACTGTAAATAAAGTTATTAAAAATCATATACCAGAATTTAAGATTCTACTTGCTCCCTCACAATTGCCTAATTTAACAGATTTACAATATCCTTTGTATATCCAGAATAAATATGATGGATTCAGAGCTATCTACAAAGATGGTCAATTTTATACTAGATCTGGCCTTATTTACACTAATAATAACTTAACTAAATATTTTAATTGCTTAACGGGAATTAAAGACTATGTATTAGATGGAGAATTGTACATACATAATCAACCATTTCAAGATTTAGCTAAAGTTCTCAATTCTGAGGAAAGCCCTATTCCAAGCAATTTAAGGTATTATGTCTACGATTGCTTACCTATAAAGGATTGGGATGCCCAAAGCACTAAAATCGGCTATACTGACCGTTTAAAGCTTTTAAGAGGCATTGTAAATGGCACTATAGGAGACTATAGTAAGGTTATAGATGCTCCCACAGATAAAGTAGATTCTGCCGCAGAAGTAGTAGAAATCTATAAAAAAGCCTTGAAAAATGGTTACGAAGGGTGTATGATTAGGGCTATAGAGGGTAAGTATAGGTGGAAAAGAGTCACCATAAAATCAGGTGAATTAATAAAATTAAAACCCTTTAAGAGTGACGATTTGGAGATAATTAATGTTGTTGAAGGTGAAGGAAAACTTAAAGGAACTTTGGGCAGTATTGTTGTTGCTATTGATCCTAATACTTCCTGTAGTGTTGGGAGTGGTTTTGATGATGCTCTTAGAAAAGAAGTTTGGACAAACAAAGACAAATTTATGGGTAAAATCGCTGAAATCTCATATTTTGAGAAAACTTCGGACGGTTCCTTACGCTTTCCGATCTTCAAAAGAATGAGGGATGATAAATGACACTAAACCAACTACTTAAAAAATTAAATGACCTAAAAGAGAAACATGGTAATAAAGAGATTTCATTGCTTATTGAAACTCCAGAAGACGCTGAACACCAAATACAATTAGAATACGATCTTAATGATATAGCTGTCAGCGAAACTCAAAATAAGGTTATTCTAATGCATGAGGAGTGGTAAATGAAAACTTTCATAGTTAGCGAAAATGGAGAAATACCATTAGAAGCATTTTCTGAATTTACAGATATAACTAAAGTAAAATATTATAATATGACATTATCTACAAATGGAACAATACAGATTATATTATATGACGAGAATAAAGAAGTTATTAAGATATTTGAAAAGAACGAATATGATTATATTGCGGATAAAAATTGGCGAGAACGATATGGAGATGAAAAATGACACTAAAAAAAATGATTGGTTATACTCTCATGGCACCTATGGTTTTAATTCCAATTGGGCTCGCATGCGTGTTTGTCTATTCTTGGTTTGTGTTTCATCCAATTATTATGACTTTTATCGCACTATTTATCGCTTTTATAATTGGTAAATTCTTAATATTCGTAGATGACGAAGAAAAGAAGGATAAAAAGGGGTAAAAATGAAAAAAAGCGAAATGGAAAATATTTTAATTGAATATATTAAGCCTAAAGTATTAACTCCCATATGCTTCAGTTGGGGTAGATTGGCAAATAACATACTCAAATTATGTGAAAATAATGGTATGTTGCCGCCCGAGCGAGTTCATTATTATGATGCGGATGCAGAAGTACGAGGAGAAGGCTATAAAAGAGATAGAACATGGAAACCAGAAGATGAGTGAAAAATGTTGGGAAAGTCGAAAGGAGGATATATGAAAAGAAGTAAGTTTATTGAAAAAATCCAAAACGATTTAATTGAAATATCACAAACTTCACCGAATTTTGCTAATATACGCACTGATTCAGAAGCTTTGGATCTTATTTTAGATTTATTTGAAACTCATGGTATGTTACCACCAACTGTAATGTTTAGAGCTACAGGAGAATTCTCTAAAATATTTGCTTGGGAATCAGAGGATGAGTAAAAAATTACGGCCATTAGGGCAAATAACATCCGATCTAGAGCCCCTATTAGAAGAAATGTTAACGGGCCACGATCTACAATGGTATGAGGTATTGAATATAATTCATGGATATTTAATGGCGCATTATCCAAATAATCAAGAAAAATATATAGATGATTCTAATCCAATATTTTATTATGGGCCTAATAGAGATTTAAAATGAATATAATTTCCATAGATCTTGAATTTAATCAACCTTCTGGTAAAGTAATTCAATTAGGTTATATTATAGCTAATGTTAAAAATAAAGCTATTAAAGTTACTAAATCTATTATTATTAATCCTTTAGAAGAATTGAATAAAGAAATTATTAAACTTACTGGGATTACTCAAGAAATGGTAGATAATTCTAATTATACTATTCATACTGCTTATGAGGAAATGTGTAAAGATATTGACAGATTTCAAGTAACAAAACATCCACTTCAATGGGGATTAGACCACAATTATCTAATAACGCAGCTAAATTTAGATTGGGATGAGTATATCTTTAGACGCAGAGGACATGATATAAAATCATTTTACCAATTATATCAAATGGTTAAACCTAATAGCAAGGTAATTTCTGGACTAGACTCATCAATGAAGCATCTAGGTCTAACCTGGGATTTTAAATATGGGCCGCCGCATAATGCCCTAGCGGACGCACATAACACTCTCTTGACTTTTTGGAAAATATCTGATAAACTGACAGTATTCGATGAAATGGAAAGGATAATGCTAAATGTCAATACGAAAAAGATTTGATCCTAAATTATACGAGGAAAACGATAAAATCGCTAAAGACTTTGTCAAAAATCTCTTAAAAGGTACGGAGTATCAAGTAATAGAAAATAGCAAGAAGCGTGGTGTCGATATGCTTTTGTATAAAGATAGTCAGCATATAGCTAATATAGAATGCGAAAGAAAAATAGTATGGGTTAATCAAGAATTCCCTTACGAAAATGTACAAATTCCAGAAAGAAAAACTAAATATGCGGTTCTAGAAGAACCTACCGTCTTTGTTATGCTAAATAAAGACCAAACAGCGTATTTAGCTATACCACAACAAAATCTCCTCTCTTCGCCTATAAAGGAAATACCCAATAAGTACAATTTTAAAGGGGAAATGTTTTATCAAGTTCCAAAAGAACAAGTATATTTTAATGACTTATTAAGTGCAATAAAGGAGATAATAAAATGAACAATACTAGACCAACATTTGGAGTAGCCAATACTCCTCCAGCAAGCACCGTAAATAAACGAATAGAATCAGGTGCTATTTGGCGAAGACTATCAAGAAAAGATAATTCTGAATTTCTAAGCATTAAAATCAATCTTCCTAAAGAGAAAATTAAGGCTCTTTTAGATAAAGAGGGTGATAGCGTTGATATTGGATTTGTAGCTTTTGTCAATCCCTATAAAAGTGAGGGCGCAAAAAGACCTGATTTTAAAATTTATGAAGATCGAGAAAACAATGAGTAACTATTTTTTTATTTATCCAAAAGATAAAAAAGGTAAAAAATCTGGGCATTCTATCTGCATCATGCTTGACAAAGATAAGGACGGTCAGCCAAGAGTATATTATGGTATTTCTTTATGTTCTCTTCAGGATCAATTCACTTATGAAACGGGCCGTAAATTAGCTTTAGACAGGGCTACTGAAGCTAAAAATAAGAAACTAACTTAATATGAACTTACTAATTATTGATTTAGAAACAACAGGATTGGATAGTGAAACTCATGGTATAATTAATATTTGTGCTAAACTATATAATTCTTCCAGGGAAGTCGTATCAGTTTTTAATGCATGGTGTAATGCTAGAGATTCTGAAATTAATTTAGGAGCATTGAAAGTTAATAGATTTACTATCTCTGATATAAGATCTTTTAAATCGGAAATAGAGGTTATTATAGATTTTTGCGATTGGTTACTTTCACTTAAAGTTAATGGCGAATTAATATTAGGAGGACATAATATCTCCTTCGATTTAGGCTTTATCAAAAGTAAACTAAAGAAGTATGGTATTTCAGGTTTTGATCAGGTAGTTTCTCATAGAATGCTCGATACTTGCAGTATCGGAAGATTTTTAGTCTTGACAGGCATACTACTGCCTAATACTAAAGTATCATTAAGGGATTTGGCAATTGTTCTAGGAGTAGAATATGATGCCTCTAAAGCTCACGCTGCAGAATATGATGTAGATCTAACAGCAAAAGTTTTATTCAGAATGATGGATCTAACAAAAGGATTGATAAATGGCAAGAATCAATAAAGATTCTCTGGATAGATTTTTTGATTACGGAATAAATGTAGATACTAGAACAATATACGCAAGTTCTATAGAATCTGATTTAGATGGTAATGAAAGTGGTGTAGATTCTTTAATGTGCGAAAAACTAATAAAAGGATTACATGTACTAGATAAATCCGCTCCAGCAGGAGACAATGCCATTACGATAATCTTAAATAGTCCTGGGGGAGATTCTTTATATGGCATGTCTTGTTATGACGCTATTAAACTATGCAAAAATCATGTTACCGTTATGATTCAAGGATATGGTATGTCTATAGCTGCTTGGATTCTTCAAGCAGCGGATCGTAGAGTAATGACTAAAAATAGTCGTTTAATGATACATACGGGCCATTATACTTTAGGTTATAATCATCCAGAAATAAATAAACGCCTAGTAGAACAATTTGCTAGAGACGAAGAAATATTTGAAAATATACTCTTAGAAAAAATTAAAATTAAACATCCAGATTTTACTAAAGCTAAAATAAAAAGTATGCTTCGTTTTGATACAATTTTAACTCCCGAAGAGGCTTTAAATTTAGGGCTTATTGACGAAATCGTATAATATACAAGAGCCACATTTATACATAAAATATAGTTGGAGCCATAATGACTAAACCCGAATTTTCACACTTCATTGTTAACAGCTTCGAGCTTTTTCAAAGCTTGATCAAATATTCTGATGATGTGGATTCAGATATAGTGTGTTATGACTTAGAAACTAATTCAGAGGTAGAAAAGCTAGCTAAAATTTATGGTATTGGTATTTGTTTTACAGACAAAAAGGCTTTCTATATTCCTTGGAGAAATAAAGATGGTACTGAGGTGTGGCCAATAGAGCAGCAATCTAGCATAATTGAATGGCTAAAGAATGTTTTGACCAGTAAAAAATTAATCGGTCATAATATCATATTCGATGTGTTAATAACAGAGAACAATTTCGGTTTTAGGTTGGATGACTTTATTCATGCCGACACAATTCTTATGAAACACACGTTAGACGAGGAGAAACCTTTTGGGCTAAAAGATATAGCCCCAGTGTTACTTGGAAGTTGGGCAACTTTAGCACAAGAAAAACTTTCCGAAAATGTTAAAGCTAATGGCGGTAGGTGGACAGAAGACCAAAAAGATATGTATCTTGCTGATACTGATATTCTTGGTGAATATTGTTGCTGGGATGTATTGTTAACTTTACTGTTATATAGACAATTTGATGCTCAATTGGAAAAAGAAGACCTTAAAAGACTTTTTTACGACGAGGAAATTATGCCTCTTTATAAAGAAGTTACTATCAATATGAAACGAAAAGGCTTCAATATAGATTTAGGACATTTCCAAGTTCTTAAGAAAGAATTAGAAATTGAGATTAGCCGATTAGAAAATGAAATTTATATAGATATTGGACATTTGGTAGAGCAGTTTGAAGCACAAACTCTCGAAAAAGACTATCCACTATCTGGAACATTATTCCCAAAAACTTATGCCGAAATTGGTGATATTCCATTACCTATTAATAAGAAGACTGGCAAGATTACTTTATCGGCTAAAGCTATAGAACTTCAAAAACAGCAATGTCCCCAATTTTCAGAATTATATGATCATATTCTAGGAATAGAACCTAGACTACCGCTGGACCCAAACTTAATCAGAAAAACACAAAAACATCTATTTTTTAGAGATAATCCAGAAAAAACTAGAATATTTAATTTAAGTAGTTCAGCTCACATAGGACATCTACTATATAATTGTATGAATATTCATCCCTTTAAGTTCACTAAAGGTAATAAGCCGTCAACAGATAAAGAAGTATTAGATGAATTGATTGAACAATATAAAGGTTCTCAGCCTTGGATGTTGAAACTTTATGATTTCAGAAAACTAAGTAAATTACTTAGTACTTATGTTGACGGAATTTTAGATAGACAAATTGCTGGGATTATATATACTTCTATGCTCCAATTTGGAACAACTTCAAATCGTTTTAGTAGTAGAAATCCAAATCTTCAAAATATACCAAGAATTAAAGATGAAGAATCAAATTTATCTGAATTAGTATTAAAATATGTTAATTCTATTAAAAAAGGTTTTATTGCTCCTAAAGGATACAAAATAGTAAATGCTGATTATTCCAGTTTAGAACCAGTATGCTTCGCTGATGTTAGTGGAGACGAAAAACTAAGAAATGTATTTATCAATGGTGAAGATTTGTATTCAAGAGTCGGTATAGAGACTTTTGGAGTTATTGGTGCGAGTGCAAATAAGAAAGATGCAAATTATCTAAAAAATCTATATCCAGAAATTAGGCAAAATGCCAAAGCTATAGCATTAGCTATACCCTATGGTGGTACGGCGGCACAAATATCAAGATTAACAGGTAAAACTTATTCAGAAGCCCAAGAGATTATAGACAATTATTTAAATAGTTTTCCTAATTTAAGAAAGTATATGAATAAATGCGATTATATGGCGAAAAATTACGGTTATGTTAAAACAAAATTTGGCAGAGTTAGACATTTAAAAGAAGTTAGATCAATTTATCTATTATTTACAGATAAGGTACTGGACAATAAGTGGGCTCGAATAAACGGACATACTGATACCAGAGCTAAATACAAAAATATGCTAAATAATGCAAAAAATTTTGGTATTCAAGGTTTAGCTGCGCATATTCTTAATAGGGCTTTAATTTCAGTAACTAGAGAATTCAAAAATAAAAATATAAACGGTTGGGTTGGTTTAACTGTGCATGATGAGATTACTTGCGTTGTTAAAGAAGAACAAGCTGAAAAAGCTGCAAAAATACTCAAAGATTGTATGGAAACAACTACTAAAATTAGTATTCCCTTAATAGCCGAACCGATAATAGCAAATAACTTAGCGGAGGCTAAGTGAGATATGCCTAAAAATAAAATAATAAATACCGAACCTTGTAAATGCGGAAAAATTTCAAAATGCCGAGGATATTGCACATCTTGCTATAATAAATTATTACTACAGGGTTATTTTGACGAATCAGTACAAAAATGCTCAGCGATTAATTGCAATAAAAGAATTAAAGGTAGAACTGATGACAGTATTCCTTTATGCAATGCTCATTATTCCAAATGGTACAGAATTAATAAACAAGACAAAAATTATGATAAAAATCGTTATACCAAAATTAGAAAAGCTAAATTAAAAATAACAAAAAATACATTAAGAAAATCAATATCAGGAAGATATACTTGTGGCAAAAGCCACGCCAAGAAAAAAGGAATGCTCTGGACAATAACTAAAAAATGGTTTATTGAACAAATGACTAAAGATATTTGTTATTATTGTAAAGGCAAACTTAATAATGGGGGTTATAGTTTAGATAGATTAAATTCCGATTTAGGCTATACAGAAGAAAATTCAGTTTCTTGTTGTTGGAATTGCAATAATTTGAAAGGTAATTATTTAACTCCAAAAGAAACTTTAGAAATAATAGAACTTTTAAAAAAACTTAGAAATAAAGATAATATATGGGACTAAGTAATGACTAACAAAACTTTAAAAAAATTATTCATAAGATTAGTACTATATGTGGCATTCTTTCCTTATATGCTAATAGCAGCACAGTATTTAGGGCCTAAACTAATAGTTATCTTCGGGCGTCTTCTATATTTTAAAAATACTTATATTGAATCAATCAAAACTCCATCTTATCCAAAAACTAAAGAAATCCTAAAAGAATTTAATTCTATGGGAGAGGATGTTATAGTATCTTTCGATAAGATTGCAAATGGAAGACCTTTAGATATCGCAGAAATGACCGAAATTGATATGAGTTTATTTCCTGATGCCGCAGGTGTAGCCTATCCAAACTTGCGAAAATGCTCTATTCGTGTGCGAGCTGGTATGGACGAAATAATCTATAGGGCAGTACTAATACACGAATATCTACACTGCTATGGCTATCAACATACATCAGATTCTGAAGATATAATGTATTATTTAGTAACTTATCTTGACAAAGAGAATAATATCAGATATTATGCTAGAAAGATGAAAGTTGATTTTTATGAATGAATTTTTAGAACTAGAATATAAATATAAAGCTGATGACATTAAATTGCAAGATTTCCTTAATTTAATGAAAACTCTACCTATTGTGAAACAAAAAGAAGTAAGTGGTTGGGATACATATTATGTTAATGATTCTTTAAAAGATGAATTTATTAGGTATAGAGCTTCTGAAACTTCAGAATTAACTATAAAAAGAAAAACCAATCAAAATAATAATTGGCAACGACTAGAAGTGGACTTACCTTTAAGAGAAGTTAATAAAACCGTAGTTAGTAAGTTCGCAGAATTGTTGGGATATAAAGAAAATACTTCTATTTTTAAGAATTGTTTTATCTTTTGGCTTGACTATATCAATTTCGTATTTTATATTATCTACGATATTAATATGGAAGAAAAAGGTAGATTTATTGAAGTAGAGATTAATAAAGAGCGTTTGGGTAAAGAAGTAGTTTTAGTCGAAGATAATCTTAGAAGAGGCCAAGAGATACTGGCTAAATTAGGATTAAATTCACAAAATAGACTTAAAAAATCATTATATGAGATATTTGTAAAATGAACTGGCGTACTAGAGATAAAATTATAGCAGCTATTTGTAAAGGGGAGCATCTTTACATAAAAGATACTGGCATAAAAGTATCAGTAGACTATTTTGGTACTGATCTTGTCGATGGTCTTTGGAGAGCGCCAAAAAATAAAAAAGTTGATGAGCCATGCAATATAGAATTCTTAGATGCTCCTACACATAAAGCTTTACAAAAATTAATAAAATATCATATTAGAAAAAATAGCCATTCCAAAACTATGGAAGTAGAGGGGACGATAGGCATAAAAGAACTTAGTTTAACTCCCTTTGAATCCAAAGGAGCTAAAATATTATATGAAAAAAGTAAAAAGAAATATTGAAATAATATATACTTGTGGTATAGTAGAATTATAAATTGTTAATAAGTAATAAAAAGGAGTGTAAAATGCGTAAATTTCAAAGTACCTTTAATACAATTGCCCAATTGAGATCAATGTTTCGAGGAAAAGGAACTCGTGAAGTGAAAGTCTTTATAGGAGATTCAACAAGGAATAATAGAACTTTAACAGTTAGTCAAGTTATTCGATATCTAAATGGCATTGGAGTAGCAAGAATGGCTGAAACTGTTGAGGTGGTTTCCTCTATTTTAGAACCAGAGATCCTAAAACGGAGAGAAAATCGCACAGACGCCATTGATATAACAGAGTTAGTAAACACTTACCGCACAGTAGTTATGAACGGTCGTAGCTGCACTTATCGCCGTCGTATTGGGAATGCTCTAGCAAGGGTAGGTTAAGATGTCTAAAGAGTTTGATGTATCCAAATATTTACAAAGTCAGCAAAAAACTCTACCGACTATAGAATATAAAGAAGAGTCTGTGGTAGAGATGCCAAAACCTTTTAAAAAAGCATTGGGCATAGAAGGATTTGCTTTAGGTCATATAAGTATGATTTATGGATTTTCTGATTCTGGAAAAACAAGTTTTTTGTTATCAGCAGTGAAATCTTGTCAAGACCAAGATATATTGCCAATTTTAATAATCACAGAAAATAAGTTAACTAGAGATAGAATAGTTCAGGCTGGAGTAGATCTAACTAAAGTAATTTTAGTAGAAGACCTCAAATACTTAGAACAAGTATATAATTATATATCCGAAAAAGCGCAAGAAGTAATTGATGGTAAATTACCAATGAAAACCATGATTTTTTGGGATTCTGTTACTGGATCACCTTCTGAAGAATCATTCAGCGTTGATAAAAATGGCACGATAGAAAAACATTTCGATAACAGAAAAAATGCTAATGTTATAGGCTTCTATAGTAATATAGTAGCTAGTAGGATAGCTGAAACTAGAAGAAAAGAATATGACGGTATATTGGGATTAGTCATGGTTAATCAGGCTTATGTAGGAGAAAAACCAAAATGGCCAGCAGGGGCACCTGCACCAATTATCGCAGCAGGTGGTGAAAAAGTTTGGTTTGCTACTAGTGTTGCAGTAGAGGTTAAAGAAGGTCAAAGATTAAAAACAAAGGTTAAAGATACTTATTTTGACTATGGTTTAGTTAGTAAAGTAGTTCTAAAGAAAAATCATCTCTCCTCTGTTAGTTGTGCTGGAGAAGTTGTTTTTATGGGACAAGATGTGTACGAAAATGATCCAAAAATACAAAAAGAATATATAGAAAATCATAAAGAAGAATGGGAGAAACTATTAAATGATTAATTTTCTAAAAAATATATTACCTATGACTTTTTTTATAACGGGCTTGTTCTTTACTAAGGTTGCAGAAGTTATTGGTGGAATAGCTACATTGTTATATAGTGTGTCTGTTACTTTGCATATGCTTTTGGGTACTAAAAATGGTAAGCAACTAAGAGAACTTGAAAAGAATACGCAAACTATTTTAAATTTGTATAATGATATTAACAAAAAGATAGCAGCTCAAAAAGCTGCCGTATCTGCTGAAGATAATAAATTAGTTAAGATTGTTAAAGACGATAACACAGTAATACAATTAGGAAAGAAAAAGGATGAAGAATCTAAAAGTTAAATTTAAAAAACTAGTTCCTCATGCATTTACTCCAGAATATGCAAAAGTTGGGGATGCTGGACTAGATTTAACGGCCATCGATTGCCATAAAAACCACGATTATCGATTTATAGAATATAATACTGGATTGTCTGTAGAAATTCCAGAAGGTTTTATTGGACTTATTTTTCCACGCTCCAGTATCAGCAAAACACCACATACATTAGCTAATTCTGTGGGAGTTATTGATAGCGGATTTCGGGGCGAAATTAAACTTCGCATGAGGTACGAGGATAATCGTGAGGATATGGAATATAGTTTTGGGGATAGGATCGGACAATTGATAATTATTCCTTATCCACAAATAGAATTTGAAGAAGTAACCGAATTGAATAAGACCGAACGGGGTGAAGGGGGATTCGGCAGTACTAATGTTTAAATGAGGAAAAGTTATGAAGCGTAGAAATTTTAATCATAAAGAACAAGATAGTCTACAAAAAATTAAACATGAAAATGAGAAACTTAAACGCACCGTATCTTCACTCAGAAAACAAATAGCGAGAATAGATATTAGCAGGATGGAAAATTTACAAGAAATTGTCCATAAATATACTCAAGATGTAGAAGCTTCCGAAATCCTCGCTAAAGATACTAAAAAAGAACAACGGTGGAAGTGTCATGATTGTGAAGACGGAATTATGCGACTTAAAGTTTTTGAAAGACAGAATGGTATAGTTTATTATAGAAAATGCGACAAATGCGATAATAGAACTAAACTTCAAAAGTGGAATAAGAATGTTGAAGGTATAGAGTGATAAAATTAGTGAATTGGCTGTATAGTACATATTTAGGAAGTTTATATTTAGAATTTCTATTATGGTTAGATTCTAAGAAAACAAAAACCCCCACTAAATTTTTAACACCTAAAGAAATTGCTCAAGTTATCAGATCTTATAATTTAGTTAGTGAAGGCGTAACTAAAATGAAATACGCTATAAATGATCTAGTTAATAGCAAATCTAAAGAAGAATACAATAATATTCTATATCAAATTGAAAATATGCTTACTTTTGCTGATGAGGAAGCTAACACAGACAAAGCACAATTAGTATACTCTTTAAAAGAAATATATACTAAAAAGGGAAATAAAGATATTATTACTGCTACTGATAGAGCTAAGATGATAGATCAAAGAATTAATGATATGAAAGAATTGTGTGACGATAAGGCTAAAAGACAACTTTTACGAGATATTCGTAAAGCAGGTGAAGCTAAAAACACACAATTACTGAGTAAACTACAAACGGAGTTTAAAACCAAATATGGCGGAACAGATTCAAGACTTAGAAAGTCTTAAAAAAGATGTGGGCACAGATAAGGTAATTGAAGCTATCAATATCTTATTTTTAGATATTAGTTCAGCTTGTAACGGATACTGTATAGCTAATGTGAATTTTACTAGTAAAAAGGTACAATTTATAAAAGCAGGTGCTATCTGGCTAAATCCAGATTGGTCCCATCAAGAAAAATATAACTACATGTATCATGTAGTATGTAACTATTTTTGGGTAGTAGAAGCTATTGATTATATTGTTGTAGAGCAGTATTCAGTTAATCCTAAAAAAGCTATGGGAGTTAATGTAGTATCTGAAATGCAGGGATCTATAAAAGCTGCGGCATGGGAAAATGGAGTTAAAGTTACTTCTATTTTACCTCAAACTTGGAGATCGCAATTAAAGATTAAGAAAAATGAAGACAAGGATTTTAAAGAGCCTACAAAACAATATATGTTAACTCGTGTAACTATTCCAGAAGAGTCTGTATCCAATATTACTGGCCAAGCTAGAAAGACTCCCAGCGATCTATATGATGCCATGGGTATTGCCATGGGTTGGCTAACTAAATTAGGCTTCGATAATACTAAAATTGTATTTACGGATATGAAGTTTAACGACCATATAGGTCATCAATTGGGGAGAGATTAATGGAAGAATTAATTGCTAAAATTAAAGCACTTATTAAAGCTTTAAACGAAAAGGGTATTCCAACCCCTATTATGAGAGATATGGTTAGTGGAAAACCATCAATAACATATACTATGATGTTATTAAGTTTTGTACTAGTGGTAATTTCTTCATTCAAGTTGGGAGCAGATAGCCTAGGATTAAACTTTGATCATTGTCTTGAACTTTTAAGTTATGTGGGCATTGGTTATATTGGTCGTAAGTTCCAAAAAGGCGCAGTAACAGTTGAAGGGAAAGGAAACTCAGATAATGAAAATTCTAACTAATTTAAAAGGTAGACTAAGTTCTATATTTACTAAACTTGAACATTCGGTAGGCCCCTTTTTAAAAGTAGGCATTGGGGCTTTGGTATTGATTAGCGCCGCATTAATAGGCTCGGTCTTATTATCTGACAAGTCAGAAATTACTAATTCCACTATAATGATTACTACTATGGATGGTAGGGGCGGCGGTAGTGGATCTGTTATCTATTCATCGGATATAAAAAGTCTAGTATTGACAAATAATCATATTTGCGAATTTGCAGCACATGGAGCATTAGTAAAAACGAATGAAGGTAATACGCATCTAGTAACTGGCTTTAAACAATCAAAATTACACGATCTATGTCTTATGACTGTTGCAGCAAAATTGCCAGGTAAAGTATCTATGGCAACCTCTGCTCCAAAGATGTTTGAATTAGCTACTGTTTCTGGACATCCAGCCCTATTACCAAATGTAGTTACTCAGGGACATTTTTCTGGAAATAAAATTATCGATGTGTTTATGGGTATAAAAGAATGTCTTGATGCTGAAAAGAAAGACATTGACTTATTCGAAACTTGTTTATTTTTTGGTGGTCTGCCAATTATTCGAACTTATGAAGCAGTATTAGTTACAGCAACAATTATGCCTGGCTCTAGCGGTTCAGCTATTTATAATAGTAATAAGGAACTTAGTGCCGTTGTATTTGCTGGAAGTGGGGAGCTTGGTTATGCTTTCGCAGTACCCTATGAATATGTTAGAACATTTTTGACTGTTGAAACAGCTATTCTCACAGAAGTCCGCCCCAATTATAATCTAGACACCAAAATTATAGCCAAAGGCTCTAAAGATCACAAAAAACGAATGGCTAACATCATAAAGAAATGCAATTCAGAAACAGAGACAATTAGTAATATTTTTGAAAAGATTAAAATTGAAAATTTTTGTAGGATAATTGTTAGAGATTTTAATTGGAGAATGTAAAATGAAAAAATTATTAATAATAGCTCTATGTTTTGCTATGACAATTAATTCTTTTGCTACAGAATGCCTAACTCCAGTCAAATTACTAGAAGAAAATAATCCTGCTCCTTGTCGTGGTTATTTATTTTCTCCAGAAAGAGAATTAGAGACTCGGATAAAAATAAAAAATAATAGCTTTTTGGAAGAAGAACTACAAACTACAAATTCGATAATCAGAAAACTCAAAATTAAAGAATCTGAATCCGATGTAATTTTGAAATTAGAACAGGAAAAAACAGAACTATGGAAAATTAGAGCAGAAACTATAACATTAAAATATACTTCAGTTGAAGAAAATCGAGAAAGAAGAGATTTTGCCTTTATTTTAATGGGGATAGGTTTAACAGTATTGGCAGGGTATGCGATAGGCGCAGCCGCACACGGTTCAAAATAGGGGAATAAATGGAGTATGTATTAGGGATCATTTTAGTATTGTTGCTTATATATCAAGTGATTCAGCAGAATAGACTTGGTAAAAGAAATCTTCAATTAGCTATTGTTAACAATAAATTTAACGATCAATTAAAAGAATTACAAGAGAATGTAGTAAATTTACAGGACGAACTAGGGGAAGAAAGGGAGAAGAATAGAGCACTATTATCGCAAAAGAAGTCTAGTGAAACTAGGTTAGGTCAGATAAGTGAACATCTTATACCTTTTTTAAAAGAATGTCCTTATGACCCTAAGACGATGCACTTTATCGGCGCACCTATAGATTTTATTGTATTTAATTTTGACGACGGCTCAATATCTTTTTTGGAAATTAAGTCTGGTAATAGTAATCCGTCCAAAAGACAAAAAACAATTAAAAATATTATCAAGAGTGGTAGAGTATTTTATGAAGAAATGCGCATAAATGAAAAAGGCATAAAGCATAGAAAAATAGATAATTTAGATAAAGCTGAGCCATTTGAGAATTCTGATGACGAAAAATAAACATTGGTCAAAAACAGAGATAGATTTTTTAGTAGCTAATTATGAAGAACTATCGAATAAAGAAATTTCAGAAAAAATAAATAGAACATACGAAGCAGTAGGATACAAATTAAATTTTCTAAAATTAAAAAGAAGTAAAAAAGAACCTAAAAAATGTTCTGCGGAAAATTGCGACAGATTTTGTAATGAAAAAGGTGGAGGAAATAATCTTTGTTCTAAACATAGACAGAGATTATATAGAAAATCCGATAAAGGTAGAGATATTTTGCTGAAGTCTTCTAAAAAACATAGAAACTCCACTTCAGGTAAGTATTATTATGGAAAATGGGAAGCTAAAAAGAGGAATATAGAATTTTTATTGACTTTTGAAGAATACTCTAAAATTATAGAAAATAAAAATTGTTATTACGCTTGCGGAAATAATATTTCTGATACTTGTTTAAGTTTGGATAGAGTAGATAACAATAAAGGTTATATTGTAGGTAATGTAGTTCCTTGTTGTATTAATTGTAATAGACTTAAAAATGAATTTATAACTGGCGAAGAAATGTTTAAGATAGTAGAACTTTTGAAACAAATTAGAAATAAATCGAATATTTGGGAGATTTCGAATGTTGGCGAAAATTAAAGAATTTTTTAGTAGTCTTTATGGAATTATTATGTTAGTTTTAACTGGTGGAATAGCTATATTAATTTATGTATTAAGTAATAGACGCAAAGAAGTTAATGCACTAAAAGGCCAAATAGATTTAGTTAAAACTCAAAAAGAGGCAGATTTGATTGAAGCTCAAATCAAAGAACGCATGGATCGTAAAGAAGTGCTAGCCAAAGAAGTATTAGAGCTACAAAATGGACTATTGGATTTAGAAGCCAAACGAAAAGAAATTGCTTCTACAGAAAAGAATAAAAATCCTGATGACATTGAAGACTTTTGGAGGAATCATTAATACCATACGATATTTAATTATTTTATTTTTGTTTTTACTAGGCTGTTCAAAAAATGAACATGAATGTCCTGACATGTCGGAACAACTTAAAAGAAATTCTGTAATAGATTGTCATTTCGGAATTCTTTATTCTATGGATGCTTTCAAAAAACAATTAGTAAATAAAGTGACTAAAAAACAAATAGACGACTTATGGAATAGATGTGGTAAATTAAAATGAAAACATTAGAAGGAATGGCTAGAGAAATATTTAACAGATATGCTGCTAAATCTGGCGTAAAAGCTAACTGGGATTATATTTCTGCAGAGAGAAAGTTAGTTTGGATGAAGGATATAATTCTTTTATCTAATTACTTTTTAGAGAATCTCAAAGCTGAGATGAAGCCAATTCCTGCTAATAACCTAAAGCCAAATACGGTGTACGAATCTGGTTTTAATGATGGAGTGCGTTCTGAGCGTACATCATTTGCAGTTTTAGTAGATACAATCCACGAAACTCTTCTGGACAAATACGAAGAATTCGAGTACAGTCTTAAGAAGTCGCAAGACAAATAATAGTCGTAAAAATCAATTTTAAAGGAGCACCTGATGAATTCTTCTAATAGACTTCTATCGGATATTACTGCATTTAGAACATATGCTAAATATTTACCACATTTAGGACGTAGGGAATCTCTAGAAGAAACTATTAATCGTGACATGACTATGCATTTAGAACGATTCCCAAAACTTTCCAGAGATATTATTAAAGCATTCACAAGAGTACATGAACTTAAAGTAATGCCTTCTATGAGAAGTTTACAATTTGCTGGTGAAGCTATACTTAAAAATCATGCTAGACAGTATAATTGTTCCTACGCACCAATCAATGACCCACGCAGTTTCGGTGAATCTATGTTCTTATTATTATCTGGTGTAGGATTTGGTTATTCAGTGCAGAAAAGACATATTAATAGTTTACCTAAAGTACAAATGCCTAGAGAAGAAGGTACTTTTGTAGTGCATGATTCCATTCAGGGTTGGGCGCAAGCAGTAAGTACTCTTGTGGAGTCATATTTCTATGGACGAATCAAACCTCAATTTGACCTAAAAAAAATCAGGGCAAAAGGATCGTATCTTGTCACAACTGGAGCAAAAGCTCCAGGACCAGAGCCCCTCAGAAAAATGCTAGAGCTTGTTGAAGAAAAGCTAAAAATGGCAATCGGAAGAAAACTGTCTTCTATTGAAGTTCATGATATTATATGTATCATTTCAGATGCAGTTCTAGCTGGAGGAATTCGTCGTGCTGCACTAATTTGTTTATTTGATAGGGATGATAACGAAATGCTGAGAGCTAAACATGGAGATTGGTGGAATACGGCTCCTTGGAGAGCTAGAGCTAATAATTCCGCTATATTGCCTCGTAATGAAGTGACTAAAGAAGAGTTTGACCATATATTCAATATGTGTAAGGAAAGTTGTTCTGGAGAACCTGGCTTTAGCTGGACTGATGATCCTGATTGGGGATTTAATCCCTGCCATGAGACGGCATTGAACCCCTATCAGTTCTGCAATTTGACTACTATTAATCAGACTGGCATTGATTCTGAGAAAGATTTTCTTAATAGAGTCTATGCAGCAGCTTTAATCGGTACTTTGCAAGCTAGTTATACAGACTTCCATTATCTACGTCCTATTTGGCAAGAAACCACTGAAAAGGAGGCTTTGCTTGGTATTAGTTTTACAGGTATTGCTGACAGCAATAATATTGTTGATGCAGCTCTACTACGTAAAGGCGCTCAACTCGTTACAGAAGTCAACGAAAAATACGCAAAGAAACTCGGTATTAATCTCGCAGCAAGAACCACAACAATCAAGCCTGAAGGAACTAGCTCCTGTGTGTTGGGTTCCGCTAGTGGTATCCATGCTCGCCATGCTTCTTTCTATATTAGACGCATACGTATGAATAAGGATGATGCTTTAGCTGTATACCTAAAATATGCTATTCCTGAACTAGTGGAAGATGATGTTACTAGTAGTTCTGGTGTAGTAGTTAGTATTCCACAAGAAAGTCCAGAAGGATCTATTGTACGTGAGAGTGAAACGGCATTGGGACTGCTAGATAGAGCCTTATTCTATAATAAGAATTGGATAGTACCTGGGCATAGATTTGGAGTTAATAAGCACAATGTATCTGTGACCATTTCCGTAAAAGATAATGAGTGGAATGAACTACGAGAAGAAATGTGGAATAATCGTAAACAATATTCTGGTATTAGTCTACTGCCTTATAATGGCGGCAACTATGTTCAGGCTCCATTCGAAGATATCACTAAGGAAAAATATGAAGAAATGAATAAGCTAGTTAAAGAAATTGACCTCAAACAGGTTAAGGAAGAACAAGATAACACTAATCGTATAGATATGTTAGCTTGTGTAGGAGGTGTGTGTGAAATTAATCTATAGGAGAAATAAATGGCAAAAGTAAGTAAAAAAGCTCAAAAAGTAATTAGTTCAAAAATGAGTAAAATGAAAGGCGAAGATAAACCACAAAAACAGAAAGTAGCTATTTCTTTTGGAGAAGCCAGAAAAAAGGGACTTAAAATTCCAAAGGCTAAGAAGAAAAAATAAAAATAAATTGACAAGTTGGCAAATAAAGGGTAATCTGTAAAAAGTTACCCTTTTTTATTTATGGGTAGCAAGGAGCAAATATGAAACTAATAAGTACTCTTATTATGGACAAAGAAAGTTATGACGCTTTATCTGACAAAACTAAAAAAGAATTGCATATCAATCCTATTGATATTATCATTGTAGATGATAAAGATATAGACTATAATACTAAGCACGATAGATATAATATCGTACAATATTTTAAAATGGTTTGGAATATTATAGAAACTTCAAATAAAAATGCTAAGGCAGCATCAGAACTTTTTAAGTTAAAAAGTAGTATTGCTACTATAAAGGGAGCATTAGAATGAAATATCTTTTAATTAGTCTATTATTTATAGTAGGTTGTGCAGGAGCTGAACCCGAAATTTACTATAAAGCCATGAGTTGTAATAGAGATGGCTGTGATTTTATAGCATCTTTTGGTAATGCCTGGGGATGTGAAAATTTTATTAACAGTATCATACAATTACATAAACTTAGAGGAGATAAACCTACCAAAGTTATTTTCTGTAAGGAGACTAGATGAAAAAATATAGATATGATATAATTTTTCCTGATGGTAGAATTAAAAGTATTTATCAAATTCCTGATGAAAATGGTTTTATTAAGGAAAGTCTAAGTGATCTTTTTGAAAAGGAAACTGGAAAAGAATTATCTTCAAAAGCGCCTAGTATAGCGGAACTGGGCTATAAATTATTGTATATTGGAATAGAGGAATAGTATGATTGTTGTGAGATATCTATTAATTTTTATGATACGAGGGCCCGCCAGTAAATTTGTTTGTATAGGAAATTAAATGAAATTTAATATCAGTTCAACTAAAATAGAATTTTTTATATATGGTTTCCTATTTGGAATACTTTCCACTATTGCCTTTATTTCATACACTGAAGGTATTAAAATTAAAGAAAAAACAATTTTTATAGCTGCTCAGAGTTGTTCTGTGGGCAGCATTAAAACTATTAAACATCTATATAATAAGGAAATACCTCCAGATTGCGATAAAATAGCCGAAATGCTAGAGAGGAATTACTAATGAAAATTTTTGCCCTAAGCGGTTTTAAACAATCTGGTAAAGATACTGCGGCAGAATATCTTATTAAAAATCATAATTTCTGTAAAATAGCATTCGCAGATCCACTTAAGGATATGGTAGCCGTAGAGTATAACATACCACGAGAGCATTGCGACGATCCTAAGCTAAAAGAAGCCCCTTTAGAACAATATCCTGTAATACCTAAGGATGATTTCACTTTAAACCTTTCTAAATGGCTATATAAAGAGTTTAGGACTACAGAAGGGCATATGCCCTCAGATTACTATATAGACAATTCTGGGGCCTTCCTAGGAGTTATAGGAAGGGATATTAAACAACTCTATTGGACCCCGAGAAGCTTATGTATCCTTAAAGGTAGTACCAATAGGGCTGTAGATTCTGGTTATTGGGTTAATCGGGCTATTGAATATATAAAATCAGAAATAGAAGACCCAAGTTGTAATAATACTGGTAATTGGCATGAAGGTGTGGTAATATCAGATTGTAGATACAGAAATGAAATAGAGCAACTTAAACAAGCTTTTGGTAAAAATCTCGTTACTATTCGTATTAATAGATTTGATAGTGTAAATAGTACAGATCCTAGTGAGAGAGATTTAGATAATTATAAGTTCGATTTAGTCATTGATAATAAAGGTACCCTAGAAGAATTTCTAGTTAAGGTAGAGAGGTTCATTAAATGAACGAAGAAGAGAAAAGCTATCAGAAAGACAATTCTTTATGGGATAAGAAAATATCTGTTGATATTTGTCAAGCCACTCTCCAATCTGATTATGATGAAATAGAGTATAAATTAGCTCATCTTATTTTAGAAGATGTTATTTTCTGTAATAATGGTTGGTGGTATAAAGAAGAGGGTAAGGAGTGGCCTAAAGATTTCATTACTCTTCATGTAAATTGTAATGATATCTTTGTCTGGGGCTCCGCAGATGCCGAAAGTATAACTCATAATGAAATTTCTGAATTATACGAAATGTGGAAAAAGGATAATAAATTAGGACCAGCAGCATGGTGCATTAAGAAACGCAAATTAATGCCACAAAAACCTGTGGAAGAAATATTTAAGAAATCAGAAATTTGGAATCTAAACGAATTGATTAAGGAGTAATTATGGCATGGTCAGAAGCAGTATTTTATAGCATTATTGTTATATCAGTAACAATACTGATAATTGTGATTTTGGATTTAGTACATAAAGTATATAAAGGGGAATAAAGATGTTTATTTGTCAAGTGTCCGGTAAAGTTTCTAAACCTGGAGAAAAGCCTTTCAAAATAGTTACGAAGACTCGTAACAAACAGTATACTAATGAGATTATGCGTGGAGAACGCAAGCACACTATTACTTCCGAAGGTTGGGAAATTGTAGAAGAAAAGACTGTGTGCGCACAAGTCTACGACTCTATGCTAATGAATGAAAGTCGGGAAAAGTAAAAACTTAACTGGAAGTTTAGAGGATAACAATAATGAAATATTTGTTGACGGCAATATTATTCTTGGTTGTAGGTTGCAATAGCACCCTAAAAACTAAAACAGAAGATCAAAAGATAGTATCTTCTGGAGAATCTCATAATTATGTAATAGTTAGATTAGAATTTATTGAACAAATTAGACAACTTTGTCAAGATAAATTGCTACAACAAGATTATGAAACTTTAGAACTTTGGAAAAAGGCAATAGCAGATTGCACATTCAATAACCTTGACATAGTGAATATAAACCCTATTCAAGCAAATACTTTTATGGACACCTACTGTGCCCCAAATGCAGACTTATCACAATTCAGTGAGCAAGATCAGCTAAGCATATTAGCTACCTGCAATACATTGAATGGGAATTAATATGGGCCAAAGGCAATTAAAAAACATAGAACTACTAGAAATTCTAACAAAAATAGTAGCTCAGAATCCAGATCTTAGATTTAGTCAGATTCTAAGTTCCTATGGTTTTGTTAAACACACAAGACCATTAGAGCAAGCATCAGCACATTTACATAATGTTGACTGGGAAGATGAATTCTATGCAGAACCTGAAAAAGTTCTAGCTAGAGTTAAAAACATGATAGGACAGCATGAAAACAATTGAAGCAGCAATAAGAGCAATAGAATATCGATTAAATCAACTATTAACTCTAAATGAACAACTAGTTGAAATACAAAATACTAAAAGTGATGATGTAGATATTATGCATGTTTATTTTGAGAATGAAGCTAGAATAAATGAGCTAAGTACTTTATTGGAATATATTAAAACTACAAAGGTCAGTAAAAATGCAATTAAAAATAGTCCTTGAGGGAAACCCTATTTTGCGTGAGCCTTGCGAGGCCGTAAAGAAGGTAACTCCAGAACTAGTTAAATTAGCATCAGATATGTGCCAAACTATGATATTGGCTAATGGTATTGGCTTATCAGCACCTCAAGTAGGTAGAAAAGTTCAATTATTAGTTTATGATACTTCTTTAGTTGAAAAGAATGGTAGTACTGCTATTATGTTTAATCCAGAGATCCTACATGGAGAAAATGCGTGTGATTCTATTGAAGGTTGCTTAAGTCTGCCAGGCAAAGAGATTAAAGTAGAGCGATTTAAAAAAATCAAGGTAAAGTATTTGAATATTTATAATGAAATTGTCATACGAGAATTAAATGGCCTATCTGCAGTTGTAGTACAACATGAAATAGATCATTTACATGGAATAATTCTATCAGATTATGAGGAATAGCAAAATGAGAATAAAAACTAGCGAATATTTAACTTTTGACGATGTGTTATTGCTTCCTAACTATACAAATATCAGAAGTCGTAAAGATGTATATATATCAGGTATGGACTTGAATCTTCCAGTAATTAGTTCAAATATGGATACTATTACTGGAGTTGATATGGCTATTACTATGGCTAAATCTGGAGGAATGGGAGTTCTTCATAGATTCTGCTCTATAGAAGAAAATGTTAAGGCCCTAAAAGAAGTACTCAAACATACTCCTAATGTTGCAGTTTCTGTAGGTATTACTAATGGAGAAAAAGAAAGAGCAATAGCTCTTATTGATAGTGGAGCTGAGATTGTATTTATTGATGTTGCTCATGGGGCACAATTAGCCGTAGTAGAGCAAGTTAGATTTTTACGAGAAAAGTATAAAAATAATATTGAGATTATAGCAGGTAATTTTGCTACTGGAGAATCAATTAAACATTTTTGCTTAGAACTAAATGATACTAAGTTATTTCCTGATGCTTTTAAGGTTGGGCTAGGTCCTTCAGGAGTATGTACTACTCGTCTAAAAACTGGAGTAGGAGTGCCTCAATTATATGCTATTATTGACTGCGCTTCTGCAGGATTTCCTATAGTGGCTGATGGGGGAATAAGACATGCTGGGGATATTGCTAAGGCTTTAGCCGCTGGAGCAAGTGCTGTAATGATTGGGGGAATGTTAGCTGGTACTACTGAAACTCCTGGAGAAATTATTTATCCAGAGGGCGAAAAAGTATGCCCTGTAAAGCTCTACAAGGGCTCTGCAAGCTTAGTTTCTTATGGGGAGCAGGGTAAGGTAGCAGAATGGCGAACTGCTGAAGGTATCAGTACTACAGTACCCCTAAAAGGTTCGGCTAAAGAAGTTCTTAGCGATATTGAAGGTGGTTTGAGGTCAGCTTTCACTTATGTAGGAGCTTCTAATTTAAAAGAATTCCAAGAGAAAGCAACTTTTATAAAAATTAGCAACAATACTACTAAAGAGAACGGGACTTATACAAACGAAAAATAAATAAGGAGTTAGATATGTATTATGTAAGATATGTAGAAAGTTGTAATTCAAAGTTACGCTCTTTCTATTCTAAATTTGAGGCTATGAAGTTTACTGCTAATTTTATGCTTAAACATCAATTTAATAACATAGACGATAATTGGATTGAAATGATATTTGATGGAGATATAATCTATCTTGATCCAACTACTCCACATAAAGTACCTATTGAGACCGAGGAATAATATGAGTAAGTGTGGTAGAAGTTTAATTAAAGGTTTAAAAAATAGTATATATGAAAGTATAGGCACTTGGGATTTATATAAAGATAAGTCGCTTGTCGATAGAATTTATATGACTCTGTATACTTGTGATATGTTTGATTGGGCCTTTAATAGCTACTATGCTATCTGTACTTTCTTTAATAACTGCGCTAGACTTATTGAATATGCCCCCTTAGTATGGCAACATCGTAATTGGGACCATGGATTTGTTTTACTATTTAATAAAAAGTTATATGAGGATTTGTATAAGGGTTGTTACGTAAAAGGCAATCATATCTTCACTCGCAAAGAAGCTAGAAAACTTAAAGCAGTAATTTCTTTATTTGACCGTATTCAAAAAGAAGAGTATGATGCTTGGCAACACTCCTATATGGATAGGAAATATGGAAAATCTGAAATTAAATTTGTCAAAATTCCAAATACTGAAGATAAACCTGGTGGCCCACATAGCACTATGATTTGTACTAGAGAAGAAGCTATGAATAAGGAGCAAAGAAAAGATTATATTAAAGATCGCAAAAGAATGTGGAAACATGAAGACTATCAAAAAAAACAGGACCTAGACCTCTTAGGTAAGTATATTGCGAAATATTCTAGAAAATGGTGGACTTGAATGGAAGATTTTCTTATTACAATTGTACAAGGATTTGGCGTATTGTTGGTCATGTTAATATTGTTATTAGCATTTATAGACCCCAAATAAATTAATGAAAGAAATACTATGAGACAAAAAATTATTAGTTTTGAACTACCTGAAGATAGTATTTACAAACTAACTAAAGTTAAAGCTATTGAATATTCTGTCTTTGTTGTAGAAGGACAGAAAGTTATCGGCACATTAATAAGTAATCCTGTTAAGTTAGGTCAACGCTGTATTGTAACAGATAGTTTAAGTGATCTTATTTCTACTTCTTGGGTTAAAAATATCAAAATAGATAAAGTAAATCCACGAAAGCTTATCCTAAAGACTGAAAACTCTATCTATGAATTGGAGGAACTGGATGAAAAAAAGACTCCTTAAAGAAGATACGGTTCTGAAAATTGGAGATGTACTTCTATTTAGAAATAGGTTTAATAAAGACAAATATGCAATATTACAAATAACTGAGATAATGGTTAACTATGACAGTAATACTAATACTGATATAGATGTAGGTTACTATAGCACAGTATTAGCTAGTAGTGGTTATTACACTAAAGGTAATTCCTATTATTGGGATAAGGGTGCTCATTGCAATCAACATAGAAGTAGCGAGTTAACTTACTACTTACCTCATGGAACACTATTATATGGAAAGGAGTAAGACTTATGTAGTCTATCCTATTGGAGTTGTACTGCGTTCTAGGATTCATGGTGGCCTTATTACTGTGTTGGGCCACAAGATGCCTTGGACTGGTTATTTGCAATGTAGAAGTCACGATAATGGTTTAACTTCAGATTATACTACAGAGCAGTTAGATGAGGAATTTGAGTTCTACGGTTGGAATAAAGCAATGGTAATGCTACATGGCAAGTAGGGCAGTTAAGGTTCATAGAGTTCAAAGGGTGGTGCGGCAAGTGGCAAATGAAATATTCTATAATAAAACTATTGGTATAGAACAACGCATCCAAGACTGCGTAGATAAACGAGATAAACTTAATGAGCGTATTAAAAGACTAGAAGAAGTTAAAAGTATATGGGATAATCTACCCTTTAAAGAGGGAGATGTTGCTGTTCACATAGAATTTGGTAATATTCTTATTAAATCTATTGAGTTTGGTACTACTGAAGATGATTTAGAAGATATTAAATATAATATCATTACCTGTAATCATGGTATTAAAAAGATCTCTTTTAGAGAAATTGTAGCCATGACTGAAGCAGCTAAAGTACTATATGTGAAGAAATAATACTATTATCTGAATAGGAGTTACGAATGAGTGATACTTATACTGTTAATACAGGTATTTATACTGGCTATACCAATACTGCAACAACAGTGACTATTTCCTCAAATACTTGCGGTACTTCCGATAGTATGACAATACCAATAATAGGCCGAATTATAGAGTATCTTATTACTCTCCAGACAGATAATATTCTTATTGAAAATACAACTACTGGAGAAAAGACTGTTACTAGTGGTATAGATGCCTTTAATCTCTTTTGTAGATATAGAGATGCAGGCGATAAAGTTAATCTTGTTAAATTAGATAAAGATGCTGCTAAGGTACTTTTCAACAAATGACTTATACTTATAATACTTTTAAAGAGTTATTTGATTATCATATACAATATGCTTATGACCATCAGTATGGAGCATATCTAAGCAAAATTGAATATGAAGTACAAGATATTACTGCTACTGAAGCTGCTACATTTCATAAACTAACTATATATGATATTGGTTGGTTAGAATATAAAGGCCATTGGGAAGAATATGACCCCAGGTTGTGGGCAAAAGTTAAGCAACTAGTAGAAATGTTGCAAGAGACAAAGGCAGAAAAATTACTGTTTACAGCAAAAAAAAATAGCCTCCCAGAATCGTAAAAACGAATCCAGAAGGCTTTAAAATATACAAAAAATGTCTACAAAATAAAAAAAATCCAGACTAGCCATCGAGGAGAGTTGATGAACTAATCTGGATATAAAACCACCAAATCCTTAGCGATTTTTAATCTAAAATTTATTTATAAGAACTTTTGACATCAGAGAGCTGAAAACGACAATGTATGTTATTTTCAGAAGCTCCAAAAGAAGAAATATCTTCTAGTCTAGCATGAGTAGAATCTACAATAGATATTACTTTAAGATATTTACCTTTAGCAGAACCATGAAGAATTCTTACTATATCATTTGGTCGTAAACCAATATCAGTAATAAATCCTGCCGCCATAGTAAGTCTCATACCATAGTCTGTTCCTGGACCAGCATCAAAATCGAATCGTTCCAAAACAGCAACCTTCATTCGTTTAGATACCTTAGGCTCATAGCGGAGCATATCAATACCAAAGTTACGATCCAATCTTCGTTGAATCTTTCTTTCTAATTGATAAGCTTTTGGGCTTTTAGCCATTACTTCTTCACTACGATTAATTTTATCAATACGATCAAATCCATTAGCAGCAGTTTTAACTGTCTTAGCTCTACGATTTAATTTATTGACTAATTTTAATGCTTTTCCCATATTGTATTCCTTTGTACTGTACTGTTATTATATAAACTATTAGGTACAGCAGCTAATAGTATTAAAAATGCCTTTTTGGCATTTTTATTTAAATTTTGTTGTTGACTTTATTAAATTTTAATGCTATATTATATTGATGAGAATTTGTAGAAAATGCGGTATATTAAAACCCTTAGAAAAATATGATTACTCATATTCATCTAAAAATCCTGAACGGCGAAGACATTCTTGCAAAACCTGCAGAAATGAACAAAGAAAACTATATGATTCTCGGCATGGTTTTGGTTTACGTGAGCGGACTTTAAAAAAATTTTATAATATGACTCCGCAAGATTATCTTGACATGTCTAGTAAACAAAATAACAAATGTTATATTTGCGGAGAAATAAACAAATTTGGGCCTTGGAAAGATAAATTAGTGGTAGATCATTGTCACAAAACTAATAAAGTAAGAAAATTACTTTGCGATAAATGCAATAAGGGGTTAGGTCAATTTAATGATAATCCCGAACTTATGCAAAAAGCAATTAATTATTTAAAAGAACATTCTTAAGGTATAAACCAAAGACTTCCACCTTCCTTATAAGACCCGTAAGGAGCACATTGAAAATGTACCCAAGTGGAACTATATCTAAAATCCTCCATCCAAATACCCAAATTTCTCAATATATCTTGATTATTTCGACACCAAGTTTGTAATTCTTTTTTTGGATCTGCCAGATCACAAGCAAGACCAAAAAGATGTTTAGATTTTACGGGTATTTTGTTAATATCCGTAATACCTTTTCTTTTATATATGCCAAGATGATCTTCCATAGAACGATATCCAGAAGTGACTAAAAATTGCTTGCCGTAAGCTATTCTAACTTTATTAATACGTTCTAATAGTATTAATAGATTATCTTGATGTTCTTTAGGTAATAGATTAAAATCTTTACCTTTTAGAAGTTCTTTTAGAGTAATCATATTAACTATCTCGTCTAGGTCTCTTATAAGACTCATATTGAGCTGCTGGATGATTTAAACCAGTTTCATGCCCTTCTGTTTCTTTCTCTTTCTTAAGCTTCGATTCAAACTTTGACTCCTTTGCTTCGTGTTCTTTAGATTCTGCCTTCTCTTTTTCTTGACCTTTAGGTTCTTTAACTTCAGGCATCTTCTTATCTTTAGGAGCCAATTTCTGTTTAGATCCTGGCTGTTCTTTAACTTCGCCTAATTCTTTTTTCATTAACGTCTCCTCTTATACTCTTTCAGTTCTAATTCTTGTTTTTTAGCTTCTTCTAAATCATCTTTGTGCTCAGGAGATTTTAGTACTTTAATTAAATTTTTATGTTCTTTAATTAAAACTTTTTTAGACATTGCTATTTTACTAGCCTTTTTCATATTAATCCCCAAAATGATTTATCATAAGTTCTGCTAATTCTGGTTCTTTTCGCCAGCCGCCCCAATAATCCCTTATTGAGAGTTTCCATTTTGGCGTTACAAATTTGTAAAATTTTAACCATTTTGGTGAAACTACAGATAGTACGGCTAGTAATTGATTAGATTCTCTCATAGGAGTGAATACAGCATTAAATATGATATCCATAAATAACCAAATATAACCCAATAAGTTACCTTTATTTCCAGCACATATATTCAATATCATTCTATGACTTGGAGATAACCAATCGGGCCCATTTGGAAATTCTTTAATTGAACCTTGGACATCATATTCAGTATTCTGAGCCTTCCAACCTCTAGATTTAGCTGCAGCACACAACTTTTTACAAAGGTTTATATTACCTTGTTTATATAACCCTGCTACTAAACACAATAACTGGTCTCTTGTAAAGTTATTGGGATTATTAGAGGGATATTCATAAGGATGCCTAACTCCTAAATTATTATATATAATATATTTAGATAGATTAGGGGCTTGTAAATGATTAATAATAGCCATTAAACCAGCTAATCTACAAGAATCCATTTTATCAGTAGCTCCAACATCTTTAGGAAGGCCAAATGAATCAAATAACATAGTAACTCCTTATTAAGGTTTATTAGGCCATACAGGATTCATAGGATCAATAGTATTAGCTGGAAGATTTCTTAATGTAGTTCTATAGGTTGCATAAGCATCTTTTTGAAGTTGAGTTAATGGAGCATCAGGTATTTGAGTATAATCGCATTCTAATAATTTAGCATTACGTTGTTGTCGTAATTGTTCCCATTGACTCGCTACTTTAGCAGCTGCTTTAGTAGCATCAGTATTTACTACATGAATTCCATCTATTTTAGACATGTTATTCTCCTATTAATGCTTTAACTTCAACATCAGATAGCCCTAAGGCGATTAATTTAGCTCTAGCAGAATTTAATAAACTTAACTTAGAGGCTTCTGCTTCTGTTTGTAACTGAGCAGCTGACTTATAGTTTACACACTCTGTTGAAATTTCTGTTAAACCATCCCAATAAGATTGAACTGCGGTTAATTCTGCCTCAGTTGGTTTGACCTCACAGTGAACCTGTAAACTTGAATTACAGGATGTTCCTATAATAGAAGTTGAAGTAATTAAAGCAGCAATTGCAGATTTAATTTCGGGGACACAAACATTGAATGATCGCCATTGCAAATTAATATCGTACATTTTAAACCTCTTCTACTAAAAGTAATCTTATTGGGATACCGCCTGCATCAGACCCATTTATTTGTGAGCTATTTGTACTCCAATATATATCAATTTTATGTGTTCCAGGTGAAACAGGAACTATCCAAACGCCAGAAGTCTCAAAATGAATACCTGTAGTATTAAGACTTGTGAATACAGGTGGGTTAATACCAACACCATCAACGAAGGCTTTCAACGTGAGATTTATAGGTCCTAAAGTTGGCCAAACAGTAGCAAATACACTTATTTTAATCTTACCTTCTGCTGTTTTTATAGTACAACTCATGTCTGGCATAGGAACTGGTGTTGTGGATGTTGTTGTGGGACTTAAAGCTATGCCCTTTGCTTGAGCCAAATTCTTTTTAACAGAAACTCCATTTTTAAGGGGAGATACTTGTCTACTATCACAAATTGCATTAGACCCAACTGTTAATGTATTCTGGTAGTCTGCATAGACGTTTGATTTGGCTGAGTAGATTGGGGTGATAATGTCTAGACAATCCAATACGATGTAAGAACCGGCAGTATTGTTATTAAAGCGCACAGTGTATTTAGCTAAAGGCAGTCCACTTACTCTAACCCCAACGCCAGGGGTATTAGTAACATCATATAGATCCATTACCCCAGCCGCAAAAGTTACCCCAACACCATAAGTGCTTGACACGAGAGATCCAAAATTTGCAGTTGTAGCAGCAAGACTATTTAGGGTCACAGAAATATTAGCCGATCTATTATTCTGTGTTGCACACCGAAACTCAAAACCTGTTCCAATGAAGGTGTATTCAATATATGCATTCGCCCTATTTGAAGCTGCTTCCCAAGCACCAATTCTAGCGGCGGGGTCCATAACTGAAAAGGCCCAATCATTTGTTCCACCCGTTCCGTTCACATAAACCATTTCTCTAGTGGAATATTTTCTCAGGATCCCTGTGGCAATAGTTCCCACTCCTGCAGTAGTGTTTGCTACAAAGTCAGCCATTATATTATAATCAGCTAATTCGATAGCTCCAACAGGGAGGGTTGGTTTTTTAGGTTGATAGACTATGAATTGTTTAATACCTATATCATAAGTAATACCAGCACCAACCCTAGATAATATGAAGGTGTGAGTACCATAAGGTAATCCTGAAACTATTTTTATAATTCTAGAAGCTGTAGATCCTGTGCCAGTAATATCAGATCCTACTTGTGTTCCGTCAATGAAATATCTAAAAGTATCAGCAGAAGCACCATTTGCTGAATCTAATCTGATAAAATCCAATCCTGTACCTACAAAAGAAAAAGTAATAAAGGAATTTGTACCACCTGGTCCTATCGCATCAACTGCTGATTCAAAATTTATCCCACTTCCAGTTAAGGTAGTAGTACCATCATCTAGAGTGAAAGCTCTATCTACTACAGCACCATTTGTGCCAAAATCATCACTTCTTCCAGCTGCGAATTCTCTATAATGATAAATTCTAGCTACTTCTTCATTAGTATGATTTGTTGAAGTGAGTGTCAATTGTGAAGTGTTGGTTGGAGCTAAGGCTTTAGCAATGGTTTTATCTAATTTTTGATATACTAATACTCTTCCACCTTTTGTCCCTAATGTTCCTGATTCAAAAGCAGAATTGTAAGCAATAGAGGATTGAGAAGTACTTGTAATCTTTTGACCATCAATATAACTAGTTCCTGGATTAATTTTTAAACTTGAGGATTCGTTAAGGATTTCGAAGCCTGTCATAGCAAGAGTGAAAGAGGCATTTATCTTTATTCTTACAGTATGAACGCCTAGTGTTAAATTTGAAACTATGTTTAAGTATTGATTAGAATTATAGTACCTATTATCTAAGATGTTAGAATAAGTAGGGGTTACTAATGCGGATTCACTACCACCATCTACTGATACTAGATAGGACTGTGATACCCCATAAGCGTTTGCTAGTAGATTTAGTCCAGTTCCATATAAAGTAATTTCTACATAAAATCCACTTAGATTTCCGTTATAAGTGTATTGTCCTGCGGAACCGAAAATCATAGACCAATTTCCTACAAATCGTACTTGTCCTAGAGTATCATTAACTACACCAAATACAGGCTCCCCATTTGGGCCGAATTCATTTTGTAACTGATATAAATTTGGTATTACATTTCTTTCAGGACCCATTTGAACCTTCAAATTCTGACTCAAATCCGATATAGAAGCTCTACCAACAACAGTACTGTGGAAAGTTCCTGCAGCAGGAGTTCCTGTAGCAGTTGTAGCAGTCATTAATACTGATTGATCCACAAAATTCTGAAAACCATTCTTAATCATTTCGAAAATATTAGCACTATCTGCTAACTTAGCTTTCGTAACCGCTAAGTCCTGTATTTTATTAGAGGATACTGACCCATCTGGAATAAAAGATCTATCTCCATTTTGAGTAGGAGATTGATATACAGAACCTGATCTAACATTTGTTGTTTTTGACATATCTTAATCCTTTATAGTTCAGCACTTGCTGCTAATTGACTTGCATCAAAAAATCCAAAATCATAAGCAATCAAACCGGAGAATCCATTTATTTTAAATGCGGAACTATGATCATTCGCCGAATGTAAACTTGATATAGTTGAGCCAACTCCAGTTGCGGCAGCAGCATGAGGTACTCTTTCAGAATATGGCGTTGTAGTCAATAATGAGATTGTTGGGGGTGCTCTTAAAGTCGTTAAAAATTGCCATATAATATAATATTCAGTAGCATTAACTTGTTCAGCCCATAATCTAGGATTTCGTTGATAATACCTCTGACACATAGTCAATTCTTCTTCAATATTTGCTCCGGCAGTTTGAAATGGAGCTGCGACTGTACCTTCGTTGAGCATAATTTGCGAGTATCTAGTTTGATTAGCTGAACTATTATTCCTTACTATTTGTAACCATATTCCGTTTGTAGCCATAGTGGAGGTAACTAAAAAAGTAAGAGTATATCTTGTCCAAGATGTTGAAGGGACTCCCAAAAAAATAGTAGTAAGGACACCAGTATAACCTGAAAAATTATCTACTGCATTGGCGTAACCCCCTTCTACATATAATGTGCCGGTTCCAACAATGCTTTTTGCCCAGAAACTAAGGGTAACTGTTTTACCATTTAATTTTATAGAATCGGCACTTTCCATTCTATATTGAAAATACCCATGAGTTACTGCCGTCTGTGCCAAATCCATAGAATATTTAGATTGACCGTTTCCTGGAACATCAGTGGATTTAGTAGTACTTGATGCCGCTATTACCTTAAACCTATCAGCAACATAATCAGCTGTTCCAGAATCTCCTCTTTGCCAAATATCAAAATTACCATTAATAATATAATTCTTTAATATTTGATTAGTTTTAATTAATCCCATATATTACTCCTGTATCACAGACAAGTCATTACTTGTATTACTTACATCATTACTAAGAGTCTGTCCAGTAGCTTGCCACAATCTTCCAAAGCAATAGTCTGCCCCAGCCTGAAATGTAATTGAACTACTAAATCTTAACAACTCAAAACTACTTTTAGCTCCAGCACTTGTCACTGTCAAACTACCAGTTATAGAACTTCCATTGCCTTTACCATAAATATTGAGTTTTTTATTAACTGTAGGACTATCAGTAATAGTTACATTATTTAAAATTAATATACTTTGTCCACTAACTGCTGCTGTTATAGCATCTGTTAGGGTAGCGTGTGTCGCAGTCCCATTAGCAACTTGTGCAGCACTCCCTACTATAAAATCTACTAATTGATTAACTCTGTTTACAGTAGAAACAGCTACATCAATATTAACTCCAAGTCTTTTAATAACTTTAATTTCTAATGGAGTTGAACTCAAATCAGAATTAAATCTAATCTTCCTATAAATACCATAAGAATCAACTTGTTCAGTAAAATAAGTATCTGTAGAGGGAGTCTTTTGAGTACTTATAAATTTATTTATTCTTTTACCATCAACATAGACTTCAACTTGAGATTCCCCATTTCTAACATTAGGGACGAAACTCCAATCTAATGTTACTTCTGTTTGACTGCTTACTACTGCTACAGTACAATTATGTGGTGTTGTAGAATTATCACTAAAACATATAGCATCTTCTAAAACACCTGAATTAACAGTTGAATCATCTCCAAAGAAGCTAACTTCATAATCTAAAATATTTGCTATAGAACTAATATCTGGATTATGAGGGTCTGGAAAGAATATTAAAAATAACCTCTCTTGAGTAGTATTAGTTAGTAAAGTGTAATCGCTAATTGTATTAGCTCTTATGGGCCTTGTAAATAAGGGACCAAAAGTATTTGATACTGGATCACTAGTAGAGCTAGCAAGACCTGAATTTGAAGCTGACGCCGCAATCCTATTTAAAAATACTCTATCTGAAACATCATCACCAGAAGTTACACTATCTTGATAATCTAAAAATACATTAGTAATACTTCCACTAAAATAATCTCTAGCTCTAGTTCTTTGAGCACTTGAACCTACATTCACCAAATCCTTAGTATATAGAGCCTGAGCAATCATCACTCTGTCACCAGTAGTTGCATCCCCACCTGTAAAGGCAGAATCGAGGGTGAAACTAGTCTGAGATCCTACAGTTGATATTCTTCTAAATTGACCAGCTGCTGATGAAGTTTCAATTTGGAGTAAAGTCTCGATAGCAGGGAAGGTATAGGGACTTGGTGAACAACATATTCCATTAGTAGCAGTTTGAGAACCGCCCGTCATTGAGGACCAAGTAGCTCCATCATATGAGGAAAATTTAGCTCCAGTATCATCTCCAAGATAAAATTTATTCCCATCAAAACCAAAATTAGATGGAGCAGTTATAGCTCCTATTGATGGTACATAAGTAGGAGCCCAATTTATACCATCAACAGAGTGAGCATAATTAGTTCCTAAATATGTACCTATAGCTACTATTTTTAACCCATCCCATACTAACATAGCGGATGTTAATATCAAATTATTTGAACCTACCCAGGTAATACCGTCAGTAGATGTAGCAGAAGTGAATGACCCAGAACCAACAGCGACCCATATTTTTCCAGTCCAGATAACAGAATCTACTTCTGTAGTAAAGGGACTGCTTATAGTAGTCCAATTAACACCATCTGAAGAATAAGCTAAAGTAGCAGTACCACTTCCGCCTACTACCCATCTAATACCATTAAATGCAACAGTGTTTATTCGTGTTGTAAAAGGATTTGTTGCTGCAGTCCAAGATATTCCATCTGAAGAATAAGCTAATTTATTTGTCCCATCTCCTGTAGCTACAAAAATACTGCCATTCCAAGCAATTGATCTCCCTTGACCACCGCCAGCACTAAAAATATCTGTTCCACCAGTCCATGTCTTACCATCAGTAGAATATGCAGTTGTATTTGTTCCATTTCCAACTGCTACAAATTTGCTACCATTCCATACAGCATCTCTTACTCTAGTAGTAAATATGGTAGAGGCATTAGATCCTGATGCTGACCAGGTAGTACCATCGTCGGAATAAAGGATTTTATCTGTCCCTGTTCCACAGGCCAAGGTTCTTCTCTGATATTTTTGGATATAGGCAATATCTCCAGTTTGAACAGTAAAACTAGGAGCAGAAGAAATATTTAATGTAGTTCCAGTAGAACCAGCAGCAACAGTTTTAGTTTTATCTACTGACATAGCATATAGTTTTTTAGCTATATTATGAACAGCACTAGTATATCCCGAAGCAGTCAATATTTTACTATCCGAAGCTGTTGGTAAATCTCCAAAGGTATCAGATTCTTTCCATTTATAACCTGGAGCAGGAACATCTACGCCTCCGACTCCAGTACCAGAACCAGCAGAACCTAATCTTGCTGTTTGGCCTTCATCAAAAGCTGATCCATTTCTAAAGTACAATCTTTTGATTCCGTCTCCAGAATCCATTCTTTTGGCAATTAAAAACACTTCTTTATTAGCTGCTACTACAGTAGGTAAAGTACTTGCATCATCAGTAATTGTAGCAGTACCAGCAGTTCTATTAATAGTAGCATAAATCATTCTACCATCGGCAGAAACAGTTCTAGTAGTAGAAGCTAGATCAATAATTACAGGCGCTCCACCAGCTATTTTAGAGTTGATATGTAGTTTTAAAGCTTGCGTAAATTGTACAGTAGTACCTAAATAAGTTATTAGTCCGCCATCTATTAGTTGGACATTATTATTTTCGAATAACTTTGCCAGGTCACTATCAATGGAATTCACAACACTCTGTAAATTTTCCCTTGATGGCGATCCAATGAGCGGCAAAGCATCTTGCACGGCCATATTACTAGCCTGAATCGCTCCTTGGGAACTTGGAATTATGCTCATCTGTTACTTCTCCTATTATTATTTGATCTCTTCTGGTTTGGGTAAAGTTCTATTAGGTAGATTAAGATTACAATCTTTTTTAAATTTACCATACATACTACAATGGTAATATACTTCATTATTTTCTATTGTATAAATTGCCTTACTGCAGTTTTTACATTTTTTTAAAATATTATTCCAATATTGAGTTGATAGTGTTTCTTTAAGAGACATATTAGATATTCTTTCTCAAAACAAGAACACTATCATTAGTTAAATCATATATAAATTTTATTTGTGTGTATGTGGGACCTGCGCCAACAACATCAAAATCACGAGTTACTTCTTTTACTTGATCGTTAAGAATTACTAACAAATCTTTGGCATTAGCATCAGTAAATGAACCACTATTAGGAAGTGTTATATTTGTATTTGCTGCTAAACCAGAAACATAATAAATAGATTCAGAATAAGGTGTTCCACCAGCCGCTTCATCTTGCATTACAGGAAGCCCATTAATAAGTCTTAAAAATTTTCCCATATCTCCCCACAAATAAAAAGGGGCTCTGTCAAGAACCCCTTTAAAAATTCTACACTGTATATTATGATATACCAGTCAATTGTTTTCCGTCAATGAACATTTTAGTAGTAATTTCAACAGAACCTACTCTAAATGCGGCATCTCCAGAAGCACTTGGCGCAGTAACAGAGAATCCGCCAGCAGTAGTAAGCCATAAAGCTTTACCAATATCGCCAGCACCGAAAGCAGTGTCAGAAGAGCCTAGTGTATGTGATCCCAATAGAATAACATCAATATTATTCCCAGCAACTTGTCCAGTACCGATAGCTACTCCTATAGACCAGAATTTACCGTCAGCAACAGCACTAGCTGATGTCGCTTTATAAACTCGACCCGCAGTCTCGCCGCTAACGGCAAAACGTACTAAGAAAGAAGTATTAGCAGCAAAGGCTTCTCCAGCTACCATAGTTTTCTTACCAGAAGGAGAAGATACTACTGAAAGTACTGAGCCCGATCCGCCAGAAAGAGATGCATCATGAGAAGTAGATTTAATCTTATTTTCATCAACAGAATCAGCAGTCATATCTGCAAGTTGAATACTGTTAGATAAAGATAATTTACTGTATGCAATTGCGGCTGAAGCATTAATATCAGCATTCACAATTGAGTTAGATAGACTTAATTTGCTGTAGGCTATAGCCGCAGAAGCACTAATATCTGCGTTTACAATAGAGCCTGAAAGACTCAATTTACTATAAGCAATAGCTGCTGCAGAATTAATGTCCGCATCAACTATGCTATTTGATAAAGATAGTTTGCTGTACGCAATTGCAGCAGTAGCACTAACATGAGCGTTAGTAATTCCTAGTGCCTTTAATTGTAGAGCATTAGTAGCTATTTCAATTGTAGAACCGTCTACATTAGCCTTAACTCCAGAAGCTGTAAGACCTAAAGCGCCTGCAGCATCTCGTTTAACTTGAATACTATCAGCATTAACTGTAATAGAATCGTCTGCTGTTTGTACATCAATTGTGTTCCCAGTTTTTAATAATCCAGCTCCTGCAGTAATAGAGCCAGCACCTGAGAATTGTGAAAATGATAAAGAAGTTGTACCTAATGTAATTGGATTGTCGGTAATTAATGTCCAACCACTATCAGCACTTGCAGTACCTTCCTCAACGAATGTAAACATTCCTGCAGTGACTTCAGCACTAACATCAGCGTCAGAAGATCGTGACCATGCGCCAGCAGCGGCTACATAAATACCATTTTCAGACCCAGTAGTTTGATTTTTAACTAAAACTCTATCTCCGGCAATAATAGACACGCCATCAATAGTTTGCGCTCCGCTTAATGTAATATTTGCAGTAGTAGCGGCTCTAACAGACTGCTTAATGTCGAGACCTTGTATTGAAGAATCAACATAATTTTTATTAGCTGCGTCAGTACCAGAAACGGGCGTTGCTACGTTAGTAAGCTTGAATCCGCCCATAGATTGATCGGCAGTAAAAGCATTAGCTCCACTAGCCCTAATAACAGTGCTATCTACAGCAATGTCATTAGCATTAACAGTAATACCAGAACCTGCGCCGACATCTAATGTGACTGTAGCGCCAGAACCGCCTCCAGTAAGACCTGATCCAGCAACAACGTTCTGGTTATCAGAACCAGATGCATGAGAATTAGCAATCAAACTATCTAAAATAGTTTTAGTAAGTTCTGTACCTGCTAATCCGCCAAATCGTACCGAGCCGAATACCAATTCGTCAGCGGTAAAATCGTAATTCCTAACCAAACCGCTCAACACTTTTGCAAGTGATGTAATTTGTGCCATTTATTTCCCCTTATTCAGATTTTTTAGGGGTCTCTTTTTGAACAAAAGCGATCCCCGTTTTAACTTCGAAACCTGAAGAACCAAGTAATTCATTCATTTCTTTGCTAAACTTGCTAATATACTTATCGTAATTAGCCGCTAACATAAGAACTTTTTTTGCCTTCTTATGATCCATAACAGTTTCTAAAGCCTTTAAATTATCCATGTTCTCTCCTCCATTAGATAATTATAATACTCCCACATGATGTGTCTGAAGTATTATATTATTGTTTTCAATAACACCAAGAATAACAACGTTAAATCCTGATGGGTATGGTCCTAAAGTAGGTTCTACATCAACTGCCTCTCCTGCATCATCTCCGAGATACAAGTAAGAGCCATGAGTATAACCTGATATTCCTGTTAAAGTTCCTGCTATGGCAATATTGCCATTTGATGACGGAGCAATATTTTCTGCAGCTAGTCCAATAACTCTTGCTTCAGCATTAACAGTTCCTCTAGCAGGAGCAATTTGGCCTGCAGAAGGACTATATACTGGAGTACCTTTAGGGATAGTACTTCCAGTGCCGTTAAACATAAGTCTAGTTAAAGCAGATACGCCAGAACCAGATTCTAAATTCTCAATAGCTTGAGTTAAATTTTTACTTACGACATTATCCTCGTAAATTAACTCATCACTAAGATTTATCCATAAACCTTTATTTGAACCTAAAGGGTTAGCTCCTTGAGGGTCAAAAGTAATACCTTTTGGGTCGATAACTCCAGTAACATCCATATCACCGTTAATTTTTAGTAGTTTCCCAGAAGCTCCAGAAATTTCTACAGGAAATCCAGGAGTAACCGTAATAGTTCTTCCAGCATTATAAGAATCTTGTAAACTATTTCCACCACCACCTCCAGAACCTCCACCAATAACCGCATCTCTAAAGTGAACTTCGGAATCATTACTCAACGCATAGTTGAATTTTATTGTAGATCCGTCAACTTCTAAGTAATCTATGCCGATAAATTTAATCTGCTGATTTAAGAATACTATCATATCTCCAGAACCTGGAGTATATGTATGAGGATTCCCAGAATCTCTAGAATTGTTAGGTATTGTGATATTAGTTGAAGCCAGTAAACCTGTAGGGTATAAAATCCTCTCGTCATATAATGGAGTGGCCAAAGCATTCTGAACTGCGTTCATAGCAGCATCTAAATCACTTATAGCGTCCGGTAGAGGATCTCCTTGAGTAACATTAGTTATAGAGCTGTAGTTAGGAGTAGAATCTAATTCGTCGGTAGCTCCTAAATAAGTCAATATGGCGCTAGTTAAACCGTCGCCTAATTGACTAGTTTCTCCAGTTTCTAGTTCTAATGCTCCGCCACCTACCCATATTTTAGTTCCTTGTCGTACGGCAAGTACGAAAGAATCAAGACTAAGAGGTGCCGATTGTGAATCAAAAGCATCCAGATATACAGTACAAGCTCCTGTTCCAACTAAAGAAGGAGTAACTGACATCTGTTTATTCACATTATTTACTGTGGTAATCTTTACTATTTCTGCTCCTAATTTTAGAATATTTCCTACTCTAATATTAGTTAAATCATCTAAAGCTCCCATTGTAATTGTAGCGCCAGAGGTTAATACTGTTAACGCTAGATTACCTTTCGAAATAATGCCGCCATTGACCAAATCTAGCTCATACACTAGTGAGCCGCCATCTGGGAGGGCCGCAGAACCTACGGAAATTTGCTGAGAGGCACTATAAGCACTTATTAACTTAAAGATGCTAGTCCAACTCATAACAGAACCATCGAAACTGATGCTTCCGCCACCTGTAGGAATTAGATCAACTTTCTGGTTGATTTCTTCTTCAAATTGTTGAAGAGGTCTGATTACATTTCGTAAATCAGAAATCTTTGAGTCATGAGTGATTAATTGAGATGAATTCCAATCAATAGTAGCAATTGGCCAATACATCTTACCTTGAGGAGCACCATTAACATCGTCAGTTACAAATACCTCTCTTTTAATCAGTTTAAAAGGAAGAATATTTATAATTTGCGGATTGGGTTGGCTTGGTTCCTTGTCAATACGTATAATTACTTGCGTACTAATAACATCATTGAATATAGCATTTATGTGATATCTTGTACCATTACTATCAATAAGAGCACCATTAGCAAATGCTTGTTGCTCTGTGGGACTTTTTGGAATAGGATGTCCGCCGCCTAAAGAAGTATCATTCCTGAGAGTTAACTCAACATCTCGCCCATCGATTTTTTCCGATCCAGTAATAAGAGCAGTATTGAGTAATTCTCCATTGCCAGCGGCAACTGGAGTAACTACTATCTGATTAACTAAATTAGGAGAAGCAAAACCTCCACTATTCGGAAAATTAGTTACCGATACTGAGGTAGAACTTTCGTCTCTATACGAAATTGGGCTTTCAGTTTGTAAAGATTCTGGTACGATATTAATTTGGAATGCCAATCTAATTTTTTGAGCTGTTGATTCTGTTAAATTAGCATTTTGTAAAAACGGGTCATCAATTTCAGTTAGTAATTGTTCTTTTGCAGTAACAATAATTCTGTACAGACTAGTAGGAGTAGTAGCTGCATCATTAAATTTAATCTTCTTACCTAGACCAGAAGAATCATCAGTAACTGTAACTCCAACAGGAACTACTCCTAAAGTTAGAATAGCCCCAGAAACTTGATGATCTTGTCCTGATCGAAAAATGTAAGGTAAGCCTTTAAAATAAGCTTCTCCAGGTTTAATTAGTATTTCTGTAGTACTTAACTTTTCAACTTTCCAAGCATCTTCAAATGCCACATTCTCGCCTAAAGTCGATTGAACGCTTTTACGAAGAGCACCTAATAGTTCTAATTCTAGATCCGTCCCTTCACTAGCTAAGAGATACTTCCCCTCAACAAAACGACTTCTTAAATATCTAACGGCTCTAAAAGTATTAAATTTTAACATATTCTCTCCTAGATTAGACTACAGTAAATAAGAAGCCAGGTTTAGTTCCAAAAGGAACATAAACTGGTAACAGTTTGTTTAAAATCGTAAATCTATTTGTATTGAGTCCAGATAGAATTGCATAATCTCCTCCAGGACTTCTATTATTAATAATACCTTTTACTATAATTGTAGTAGCTGTATTTCCTACAATTTCAAATATATCGTTAACTTCTGCGGTATTTGGTATTAGAAAATTGCCTACTAAACTATCGACAGCCCCAAAATTGGCATCAGTATCTGTCATAGTTGTAGTACCACTTCCAACTGTAAATATAGAACTAGTTCCTATAAATAAAGCTATATTAGGTAAAATTACGACAAACTCTCTAAATGAGAAGAAACCTGGAATAACAATTCCAGGTAAAGATTTAGCAAATCTTCCACCAGATACGAATGGGCTAGTTTGCGCTATTCTAGTATTCAAATTACCTAAATTTGGATCAAAGAATCGTAGAGCTTCTACATTGGGTAAAAAATCTAATATGTTTGCAGAAAAATCTCCTGTACCATTAGTAACATCCCAAGTAGTAATTATTCGAATAAATAAAGCTATTCCTTCTTTGCTACCTTTAAGTCTCCAACAACCAATCATATTTCTAGCTACTCTACGGAGAGTATCAGCTCCGATTGAAAAGCCTATAGAAGGTAAACCAGTTTGTTCAGATAAAGGCAGTAAGGCTGTCACTAATATGTTGTCGGAATCTTGAAGATTATAAGTTTGAATCAAACTATGTACTTCATTTAGCTGGTGGCCGAAAACCTTCATCAGATCTTCTAAGTCTCCAGTAGAATCCAATTCTCTATATAATGAGGGCCAGAAATTATACAATACATTACCAAAATCCCTATCTTTAATACTTAATGCCCAAGATTGGGTAGATAGTCCACTATCATAAGTAGCAAATTTTGCTTGCGCCACATTAGTACTTGTAGGTTGTGTAAATACTGTATAGTAATAAAATTTATCATCTTGTAATTTTGTACCACTTCTATTCGATGCTTCAAGCTCATTTCTGAAATTATCTATGTACGGTAGCGGTTGACTATTGAAATGACTATTTAGCATAGACATTCCAGGTCCTAATTGTGGGATCACAGCTTCGTGAAAATATACAGTATCAGCAGTATTGCTTTTCACAACCAATCTATTCCCTGCACCATCTTTAAAAACTAAATTAACCAATTCGTCTTGAGAAAACAATTTTATTAAAAAAGCACCTTGACTAATGATAACTAGATCTTTAATGTATCCAATTCCTACCGTAGTTCTAATATCCTGCTCATAATTTTCTTGTGCTCTAGAGTCTTCAGGAAAATCAGGCAATACGACATATTTTCCGTTAGTGGGCGCACTCTCCAAAGTAATAGTAGTGCTTGTATTGCTTACTATTCTTGATACTTTAGAGTTAGAATCTCTAAGTAATCTCCCCATTAACGAGGGGGAAGTGGGAAAACTTGCTCCAGTATCTGTCAAGATATTGCCCGAAACTGATATATTAAGTAGATTCGAGCCTGTTATAGTTCTGCCTCTAAAGACTTCAATAGGTCGAGAATCTGTAGCCCGATTAGGGAAACTTACATTAAATATTTCCATAGGAAAATGAGTTATAGTTCTAGTAACTATAGTTTCATCTGCCACATTATTAAAATCAACTGGTGCCTTCCAATTAAGTCCAATTTGATTAGCTAATAACGACGAAGCTTTAAATTCTCTTGAAAGACCCATTATTGTACTCCTCCGAACACTTGAACATCAATATCTGAATCTTGAAGTTCTGGTATTTCGTTAAGTCTTAAATTAACTATATCGTCAGCATATCGTGATGTTCTAAATACGAATGAATCTACTGGTCTATTTGGCACACTGGCTACAGTACCTTTACCAAGAGCATTAGCATCAGTAGCTGAAGTGATTGAACCGCTAGATACCCCCAAAACAAATGATAATTCATTGTCATCATCGTAATAACGAGTACTCAATGTTGCGCCTGTACCCATGGCAGGTACTAAGTTACTTTGTACTGTTATTGTTTTGGTTCCTTCTACTGAAAATACAGCATCTTCCGCTGTACCAGAAGGAGACGGACCCTGAGTATCATTTGACCAAAGAGTTCCATTATAACGTGCAAATTTTCCATTAGTGTAAGAAGGAGTTGAGTTATCAATTCCAACTAAAACTCTATCATTAGCAATTACAGAACCGTCATCGCTAGAATTAGGTACTGTATTGTCTACTGATAATCCAGTGGCCAATGTTAATGTATTCAAAGCATCATCTACAGTTTGTACTGGAAATAGTACTCCAGCACTGTCTTTAAAATAGTGTCCAGGTAATACAGCACTTAAGTTTACAGCAGCTCCGAACTGAATTAATCCAGTCAAAATATTATAAGTAAAACTCACTAGACCAGTATTATCGAATACTGTTACTGCGCTTTGTTCTGCAGCAGAATATCCAGGATCTGAGTTTAGAATTAAATGATATTGTGTAGTTGCTGTTAATGTTGGCGGAGTAGCAAAACTAAATACTACTTTACTATAACTAGTACTAGAAACATTACTAACTAATACCGTATCTGAAACAGCAACAACACTACTTAAATTCGGTAATCCAGTGCCATCATCATTTACGATTTTAGCTGCAAGATTTCCTACAATATTGCCTTCACGTTTTAAATAAAAACTCACTACAGCGTAAACATCTGTGGTGATTACTTTAAATCCTTGAGCTATCTGAGAACCTAATCCAGTACCTTCTAATATGAAGGGGGAATCGAAATTTACAGAATCGTAAAATATTGATGGTTTCGGCTCATTATCAACACCTACTATGTTGAAAATTTGCCCACCTGAATCTATAAGCATGTACTCAGAATTAATACCATTCAAATCTGGAGATGAATTTAATCTAATATCTCCAGTTAGCGTATTATACGAAATTAAATCTAAAGCTAGTCCAAGATTACCTTTATTAGTCTGCAATCTAGAAATAGAAAAACTATCCCCAATAGTACCAATTTGACTAAATTGTGCGCCAATAGAATATAATGTATTATCACTATTATATTGAATGTTAAACAATGTGTTTTGGAATACTACCTGACTACCAGTCATCTTAGAAACTATCTTATACGCCCCTGAAGCTACACTAGTAATAGAAGCATCATTGACTGCTGCAATTGATGTCTTTAATGTATTGCTATCATTAACTTCAATTTCCCAAATATTTCCTAGGAGGTCTATTAAATAGTAGTCTCCTGTTGCATATTGTCCAGGAAGAAAAATCTTAGAGTTATCTAGGAGTACTCTAGAACTAATAGCAGCACCAGTACCTTTAGCTACAGATAAATCTAAATTATTATCAGTAATACTATCTATAGATAAATTAGTAGCTTTAGCACGAATCTTTTTAAAAGTTTTAAAGGATTCAAAACTTGTATTACCACTCCTAATTGAACCGTGATTTGCATTAGTTACCGTAGTATTCACAGACAATGAGGTTGGAATAATTAGCGTACTGTTTATAGTATCTACTCCTAAAATAGTGAAATCTATATTAGCTCCATCCCTAAAATCATCTCCAGGAGCTATACTAGCTAAATCTACTGGAAAAGTATAAGTAACTAAACCCGTAGTACTATTATAAGTAAATCCTGTAAGGGATGTATTGCTAAATAATACCAAACCTGCGGTTCTGTTTTGGATACCTCCAGATGCTAGTAGCCATTCAGATTCTGTTATTGTGGGAAATACTGTTACATCGCTATGGTTATACGAAGTAATAAGACCTACTACTTTCTCGTCTATACGAGGTCTGTATGTTTGGCGTTTAATCTCAAAACGATCAACCCCAACAATACCCTCTATCACATTTCCGATGTCTTTTAAAAGAATCTGCTCAGAAAATCCTACTCCAGAACCTGAAGATCCTCCAGTAGTGAGATTAAAAAAGTCTGTCAATCCAGATTTTATAGCTTCAGTAACCACTGTTTTACTAGCAGTATCCGCAATAAATACTTCAAAAGATAACAATACATCCACACCGTAAGCATCTAACATTTGGAATTGTACTGTGACTGTCTTTCGGCGATCAATATAATTTGTTAATTTAGTTTTTAATATTAAGTTATCGGAAATTTTAGGAATACCCGAACCTTGCGGAACTACATAGATATTTAAGTCTACGCCTGCTTGATCTACATTGGATTCAGTAGAAGCAGCAAAAACTTCGCTAAAATTAGCTACTAAAATATCAGAATAATCTTGTTCAGCTACAGCCCGTTCCAAAGTCCTGAGACTTGCTGGAATAAGTTCACGTAACTGTTCTATGGATTGTTCATCAGATCCGCCAGAAAATTCTGAGTTATTAGTTACTGATGATACTTGAGGTAAAGAACTTATTAAAGTATTTAAACTTTCTTGTGTAATATTGCCAGCAGATCCTCCACCAGTTCTATAAGTAACTTGTACTACTTCTCCTGGCTGTAATTTTCTGCCGAAAATACCATCACCAAAAGTAACGAATGGGGTTCCGTCTGGACGAGTACCGAGTAGAAATACTCGACCTCCTCCACCGATAACATTACCTAAAGAATCAGTAACAACTGCAGTATCAGTTCCATTATTTCTAATTAAGCTATCAACAAAGGTATAAGGATTACCATTTACTGTTACTTGTGGTGATATGTCAGCAGGATTAAGATTATCTGCGTCTCTAACAACATTAGGACCTTGTAAATCAAATTCTTCTGCTTGAAGACCCTCTGCAGCAAATTGTTCACTTATAATTTCACCTTGGAGTACATCAGTATTAATATCTCCTGCAGCGATAGCAACAGTGTTATTGACTACGAAATATCGTTCTCCATTAGTTGCTTGCAGCTTAAATCCACGAGGAATAGTTACTGGTCCAGTTACTGTAAATGTAGCGATACCCGAAGCACTAGTAGCAGTACCTATACTATAACCAAATTGGTGTGCTATGAGTTCTACTGAACTTCTAATAGTGGCTGTCTGTAGATATGCTTGCGTAGCTTGATTATCAAAATAAAAGAAAAATACATCCGAAACATAAGCTACTATTTCTGCCCACGTCCTACTAAATGAATCACTATTGAATGAGGTCCAAAGGCGATTAGCTGAAGTTCCTGGTCCGTAATTCACATTGGCGAAAGATATAATAGCGTCCACAGTAGAATTAAAATCTTTTTGAATATAATCTATATCTAAATTTGTAGTAATATTAGCCATATACTGTCCTTACGAAAAAGATAATTGCGTATTCGATCTAAATGGAAATATTAGGTTAAGAGCTGTGTCTGTATTATTTACTATAAATTGAATATTAAATGTAATTAATCCAGTATTTTCATTTATTTTGCTAGTTACTTCCGTAACTGTAATTCTAGGTTCAAATCTTTCTAGAGCATCTCTAATTGCGGCGGCTCCATGAAGCGCAGCTATATTAATATTTTCCCATATATTTGCTCTTAAAGAACAACCAAATTCAGGTCTATTTATTCTCTCTCCAGGCATAGTTAATAATACTTGCTGTATATCTTGTAATAATAAATCTAAACCTGATATAGGCTTAAAAGTGTTTTCTATAGGAAATTTTAAATCGGCTCCGAGTCTTTCATTTAAACTAGCATCTCTAGATTTAATACTAACGGCCACTATAACCACCTTATAATTGTTTGTAGATTCTGGCTCTTAACTCAGTAGTGTAGGTATTCGGCACTATAAAACTTAAAGTAATATTCATACCATTTATAGCATTTATAGCTCCAGTTAGTTCTGTTAGGCTATCAGCTATGACGAACACTGTATTACCGTTTGCGAATCCTGTTACAGTACCTACAGTAATCGTATTAGTACTGTTCGCATTAGAGGTCAGCTTTTCTGTTCTTAATTCAGTATCGTAACTTGCAGCGGTATTAGTTGCTGTAGTTGCTATCTGACTTAAAGCTGCGTCGGCTATATTCTTTTCGTAGTATTCTGTTAATGGTCCTCCAGCTAAGTTGATTCTAAGATCAATTTGCTTAAATCTTTCATAAAATAGTCCCACTCCTGTATAAGTACCATCTCCACTCTGAGTAACGGAGCCTAAAGCTATTCCTATTTCAGAATTTCTAGTAGTTGAAAAAGCACCTCTAGCAGTAACTTCGTTAGTTAAATTTAATAAATTATTGTTAGTAAATTTGCTGTCTAAACCAGTAGTTCCTGTCAAAGGGAGTGCTTGCCAAGCATCTATGATACTTTTAGCATCATTTATATCATTCTTAGCGGCAATAATTTCGTTGGCTTGCGGACTTCTACTGTCGGTATTACCATTAAGGGCAGTTAGTTGATTATCTATAGCAGTTTCCCAAGCAAGTACGCCAGTTATAGCGTTGTTGGCTAAACCAGTCAAAACTGTCTGGTAATTACTTGAAACTAATGTATTTCTTTCAGAGTTAGTAAAACCTGCAATATTTTCTATTACATTACTAGTAGTATCTGGTAATATTCCTCCTGGAGGAATTATCTCTGTGACAGTTAAAGTCGTTCCTGCAATAGCGGTTATTTTAAATAATCCACTAAATCCTCCGCCCTCAACTATAATTAATTTATTGATTGTTTGGCCGCCAGTTGTAACATCCATAGTGCCCGCACCTGGAGTATAAGGCATAGCCAATGTATCATCAGAAACTCCAGAAGTTTGTCCATTTTTCATCAAATCTAGTAGAGCTGTTAATTCGCCTGTTTTAGTTATTTCATTATCTGAAAATACCGTAGTAGGTAAACCTTCTGAACTAGAATGTTTTTTTGGTTGAAACTTAGTCCAACTTCCGTCTGTAGGAAAAAATTTATTTGTTGCTATTCTTTGAGCGGCATCTATGCAATCTTGATTAGTGATAGTTGCATAAGTAGTTCCGTCTACATATTTTCTCTCATCCTGATAAAAATTAATTAAACCGTTCCACTTATCAAAGAATATCTTTAGACTATTATCTTTATTTTGTAGATCTGTTTTAACTAGAGCTAATTGTGCTTGTGTATCTAATGCTGATTGTATTTTTAAAGGTATATCTAATTGCTCTCCACTAATCTGAATTCTCTGAGGTTGAGTCAATGACATATTCTACCCACTTAATACTTTGGTTGATCCTTGAATTATGGTACTAGACACTGGGCTTCCGAGGTTCCCGATGCCGAAGGCTCTATCTCCAAGCCTCGCTACTCCCGGCCCACCGCCAGCTAACATGACTTGACTACCTTTAACTTGAGTAATACTTCCTGAGTCACCAACATTAGTTCCGCCAGTACCTTTAAATTCTGCATTACCGTTTGCCGATATTGAGGCATTTCCTTGTGCAGATATTGTAGCATTACCATTAGCACTTACAGTAGCATCTCCTGGTGTTGAAACTGTCACATTACCGTCGGCTGTAATATTAGCATCACCAGTGACATTAACAATAAGATTTCCTCCAATTGTGTCTGTCCTATCTTCTGCTGTATCAAAAATAGTTTTACCCAAAGATTTAATAGTAAGTTCATTTTCTTTGTAATCCAATTTTATCATATTACCAGTTTTGTCTTCTATCAGTATATACTGTTTAGAATTGTCATCATCTTCTATAATATGAATTTTGTTATTTTGCGAGCTGGTGATTCTTATTCCACGACTCTTAGTTGTAAGATCTGTGTCTTTTGGCGAATTAGTGGGTCTAGATTCTCCATCATCGAACTCTAATGTATGCCCCTCTGGAGTATAAAATCCTCTATTAGTAGGCACTGCTCTTTTAAAAACTGTCGGAATTTCTGGAGATTCGTCTAATCCTTTAGTTATATTTCCCCATGCTACAGGGAATTCATACTCTCCACCATCACACTCAATATAAACTACGTCCCCAATAGACGGAACATCGAATTGATGCGGTAATTTTAAATAGTCGATCCATACAGTTTCGCCCAATACTGGGCTATCCACCATTATACGCCCTCTTTTTAGAGGGTCCCTATTATCTACAACTACGGCTCTAGAGCGCCCAACATATTTAGGTTTACCGTAACCATCTCTTATTCTGAACATTATTGATGTCCCCTTACAGCATTCATCTTTTTAAATAATTCTTCTTCTACTAATTTATCCTCTCCTTTTGCGGAACCGATATTAGGAGGTTTAACTCCTCCAGCCCCTAAAAAAGAAGATATGCCAGAACATTTAGTTATATAACCATTTTGGTCAAGAGAATGAGTTACTCTTAATAATCGATATTTACCGCTGTATCTAATTCCTATCCCAGTAATTTCAGCTACTCCTGGAGTTATTTCTGGATAGCCTATTGTAGTAAAATCTAATTGTATTAACCGTAATTGCTCTTCTCCTCGTACAGCAGACTTATCTTGCATAATCTGTTTAGATTCATTTGGAGAATATTCGCACATTCCCACTACATTATTATTGGCTAAACCTTTTGCTATCCCTACTGCTCCTGGATTTGGGTTATTGCCTAATGGCGAAGCGTTTATTATTTCTTGATTTCTGCCAGTTTCTGAGGATTTGTACTGCCTTACTAATCGTATATCAATATCTTTTTCTGATTGTTTTTTGCCTTCTGCATTTATGCCTTTTTGGGCATTTCCTAACAAACCAGAAAAATCAGCATTTATTTTTACTTCTTTGATTATACTACCTGGACCTTTCCAATGTAATAATTCTTTGTCACCTAATACTAAATATTTTTCAAAATCTGTTTTCTTTACGAATATTATAGTATCTATTCCTGTAGTTGCGTGAGGTTGAACTACATAGTAACAACCGCAAGAATCTGCCAATCTTTGCATAAATTGGTTAAAACTCTCTCCAGCAATCCATATTCGTTGTTTTCCTTTGTCTACTGTGTCTGCTGGAAGATCTTTACTAACAACAACTCCCATACCAGATTTCTCAGCTATTTTCTTAACTATACTATCAACTTTCGTATCAGTAACTGTTACTAAAGAATGCCCATCTTTTTTATCTATTTTTCGAATTCCAAAAGTTATTCCATTTTTAGTAGAGAATTGATCTAATAGAATACTTGTGGGTCCACAAATTATAGTAGTCCTAGCTATATCCTTTTCAGGAAATTCTGTAGACATTTGGATTATATTTAGTATGAAAGTCCTATGAGAACCTCCAGCGTATCCCCACTCTACTTGTATTTTATTAAATTCTTGAAATAAAAATACTGGTGTTTTTGGTTCTTTTGCATAATCTCTAGTAGTCTCTGCTCCCTCAACATTTATTTGAGGTCTATTATCTATTTTTCCATCTTGTTTTTCTTGTTCAGTTAAAAATGTAATACCGCTATCTCCGCTGAAGCGTAGATCAGTGATTATTCCTGGTCTATTTGTTAGAGATCCAGCAATGCTCATATCTACGGAATCTCCGTCCATAGATATTTGATATAGCCCATCAGTACCCATTTTGTAATCAGGAGATGCTGGCTCTCTAGAACCTTCATTAAAGGTTATAGACATCATCGGTTGTTCAGCGGCATCAGGAGTATAGAATGCCTCTGTAATCTCTATTTTTTCTACTAATCTTAATATATGATGCGGTAAAGTAACTTTTCTTTTCCAAGCAGGATCACCAACTGTTATTACGAAATATGGCGTTTTAAAACGCTCATAGTCTCTCAAATTATTGGAATCTGCCATAAATACTTACTCCTTTAACTTATCTATTGCAGTTAGTACTCTAGATAAAGCTGGTATTCTTAATATTTGTCCTAATTTTAGTTCAAATAAGGGATCTCTAATATTGTTAAATTCGTAAATACACCACCAATACTCAGTATTCCCATAAAAAGTTTGTGCTATTAAATCAGGTCTTTTTAGTACTTCTTGTGTCACCATAAAAAAGGTGTCGCCTTGACTAGGTTCTAATTTTATAGATTTTCTTAAAATTATAAAATTTTTATTAGATCTATTAGAAGTAACTATAGCATTATTGTATCTAGATGTATTTTTGAAATTAGCCATAATATCCTACTTTGTATCTTTATAGAATCTATTTGAGTCAAATGATCTTATATTGTACTGTACTAATGTAAAATTTACAGTAGCTTCCATTGGAGCTAAATTAGCTAATTGTTTAGTAATTCTTATTCTCAAATCAGTCAAAATCCAAACATCATGCTTATTGGTTATTTTATTTGAATATGATAATTTACTTATGGAATTGCCAGCATATAATGCTAATAATGGTGGACTCCCTTTTAATCTAGAAGGAACTCCTTTTGAATTGGGGTCTGTGTAACTTGGATATAATAAAGATCTATAATAATTTAATCTATCTGATATATCTAATGTAACTTCATTTTTTACTGGCTCCCCTGATGGCGAATTGGGAATAGGTGGTATCGCTACACTAAATAATTTTACTGCAAAATCAGCTACAGCTTCAATCACAGCTTTTGGCTCAGCTTTCTTTTGTTCTTTTTCTGCCACAATTACTTTTTGGTCTGACATATCAGCAGTTACTAGAGCTTCAAATGTTACTGTCCTAGCTCCAGAAGATACCCATTGAAAAATTGGATCGCTCTGACCAGGAACATTATGCTGAGCCCAATTTGCAGATTTAGATTCTTCCCAAGCAGAAGGATTCAATAAAAATATTCCTTCTGCATTATTACTTAAAATATTACCTGCTATGTCAACCTTAAATAAGGCCGCTCTATAAAGTTCCCCAGTAACATATTTTTGATCTGGATTAGCTAAGCTATCAGCCCCAGAACGTTTTTTACCTTGTTGAACAGCCACGATATTTAATTCCTCTTATTAGTTAATTTCTCAACTTTTTCTTTTCCTATTTTACTTGCGATAGTATTAAGATTCACAGAAGAATCTAATGCCTCTCGTAACATACTTTGTAGATTATCTACTTCTGCGGCGTCAAATTTTTTTCCATCTAGTCCGACAGACTTCATAGCATTAATCATCGCTGTTTCTATTTTATCGGATGAGTCTTTATCCATTTTACCCAATAAACTTATCACAGCTTGATAAATATTATCATCTGATGATAAATCGGAATTTGCTAAAGGTATTACAGAATAAGTTTTGTTTGCAGATATATTCGTTCCTTGATTAGTATCCGTGAAATTTTCGGGTGCCATCTTTTTAGCCCAGCCAGTCATCATTTCTCCAGCATAACCTGCCCCTAATCCAGTCCAACCGAAAATCTTTTTCCAACCATCGGCAATCATTCTCATCAGTTCAAGGGGACCATCTATCAAAAGAAATTTTCCTATTCTTAGAATACCTTCTCCAACGCCTTTTAAAGAAGTATAGATATTTCCGATAACTGGAATATTTAATAAAAAATTATCGACAACAGTTCCTACAGCTTTCCCAAAATCAACTATTCCGCTAAAAAACTTTCCCCATTCTTCTGAAGTACCTACTATTCCTTCTAGAGCCCCAAATATTGCCGATAAAGCAATTGGGATTGCTAGGAATTTAGTTACTGCAACATATATAGTTTTTGTGAACATACTCAAAGTTTCAGCTAGGCCAAATGCTTTTAATGTCTCAAATGCCGTGACAAGATTTATGATGATGTTTTTGAAAAATTTAGTCCCAGCAAGAATTGTTGCATCAAAAACTGTCGAAACTCCAAATTTGCTAATTTGTGTTAAAGGTTTATCTGCATCTCTAACATACATTGGATCTGACTTTGTACCTTTTGCTTTACCGCCGCCAAACAAACTTCCAACTCCTGGTATTTTTGAAAGTATTCCTCCTGCGAATTTTCCCAAAAATTTACCTCCTCCTATAGCAAACAAAGTTCCTAATATTGTAGAGGCCGCCCTAACAAACTTATGAATAGGTGTTATCGCATCTGAAGTCCACCAAGTTGTCCAATTATCAGAGAAGTTGGCAATTGTGTCTTTGAATATACCAAATATGCCGCCAAATGCAGCATTTAATTTATCAGTAACAAATTTAAAAACTGTATAAATATCTCCTGCCGTTTTCTTGATTATTGCTACTATTCTAGCTATAGTTTTTACGAAGCCTAAAAGACCATGTTTTTCTAATAAATCTCTAGTACTCTCACTTATTTTAGACATGCCTGTTTCTGGGTCTAAATTAGCAACTAATTCATAGACCCCTTTGAAAATTGCTCCTAAAACTCTAAACTTTTCAAGTACTCCATCAGCATTCTTAGTTAAGCCAATAAATGCTGCGCCTAACCCAAGAATAGCCCAACTTAGGCCAGGAATACCTATGCCCGCAAAACCTAAAAGTTTTACCATTAATTTAAAGCTTCCCAAAGTTGCTAATAATGTACCTAAACCAGCAGCTAAGGTTAATACAGATCTAGTTAAAAATATTATCTGCTTATCATTTCTATACAAATAGAAAAGAGTGTTACTAAGGCTGTCCATAAATGGAAGTAATTTTTCCATTAGTGGACGTAACGCAGTAGCTACAAATACACCAATATGCTGTCGTAAATCTTTGAATTTTTTACCAGTAGCGTCTACTAACTCTCCAGTACTCAGCCACATGAACATATGATCTTTAGTATGCTTTGTCAATTGACTCATTACTAAAGCCAATTGTTGCTGCTTAACAATTGTGGAACCGTAGATACCTCCGGCCTTACCCATTGTGGCCATCATAGCCATATACATGGGATCAGTTTTTTTCATAATTCCATATTCTTGTAACTTAGCTATATTACCTTCTTCTAAAGAGAGAGTTAAATCTTTTATGCCTTCAGAAGCATCTTTCCCAGCCATTCTAGCAGCTACGGCCATTTTAGCTATAGTATTAGCGGCTTCATCAGTTGTTCTAGCAATTCCTAATTGTCCTAGATGCAGACCACTTTCCATAGCAGACATCTCATCCACTACGCTATTGGTTGCTCCTCGTAGAACACTCAAAAATTGTCCTCTAGTACCTAATGTTCGTTCAAATTGGACAGTCATCCTGTCTAATGGAGCGCCTATATCCATTGCTGATTTTAAACTTGAGAAAACTTTAGCGAATAGTCCAGCAAAAGCAAAAGCACTAAACATTGTTTTATTGAATCTATCTATGTCAGCACTTACATTTTTTGCAGCGGTGCCAACGCCACTAAGTCTCTTTTGAACATTCTCAAGAGGTTTAGAAGCTCCATCTCTGACAGTAATAATAACTTCAATGTTAGTTCTTGCCATATATACTCTATTTTTTGGTTAGTTTAGTTTCTATATTATCTTTATACGCTTGTTTTAGCGTCTTTCTTTGCATCCAAGTTAACCTATCTACTTCGCTAGGAGGCCATTGCCATGCCTGACCAAAGAAAGCATAATCCCCCAAGAGATCGTAGTCATGGCTTATGTAGAAGTATTCTTGGATACCTTGGTAGGGGAGAAAAAAAGTGGATCATAAACATTAACTTTATAAGAAAATTCTTTTTTGCATTTAGTACATTCCGTAATAATATTAGTATCAATATTCCCTTCTAATATAATTTTTTCCACAAAATCATTTAGATGCATTATATCAGACATTGAAATATCTTCTAAATCTTTCGCAGTAACTTTAGTTTTGTTTCCGAGTCTTTTTGTAGACATCGCTAAAGCACTCGTCACTAATTCATCATGTTTACCATCAGCAAACTTTACAGCATCAAATAAATCTTTTAAATATAATGGTTTTAATTCTACTTCTAACCCAGCTTTGGGTAATATTGTAACTCTTTTCGAACTATCTAATATATCACTTAGCGGCATTATTTTTAATTCTAATTTATCTAAATCTAATCGTAAATCTTTATTAATAGCTTCACAATGACTACATTTAGCTTCATGGTAGTATTTAGGGCCATAAGTATTTTCTCTAATTTTAACTAAAATAGTTTCTAAATCTCCCGCAGATAATTTGTATATAGCTTCTCCGATATTACCTTTCCAAGCCATACCCGATTCTGTTTCTAGAGATAAAATTAAATCTTCTAATATTTTAGGAATATGTCCTATATTACCAACTACTAAATCCTTATTGGACAAATAGTTTTGTTGTTTGCCCCGTATTTCATCTATCCTAGCATGGGTAAAATGATCACAGCCGTCAATTAAACCATTAGGTAATCTAATTACCATATATTTCTCCTCTACTTACATTAAAATTTTCTAACAAGCCGCTTAAGAATATCTGTAGGATCAAGAGGATTTGTGTCATCACCTCCAGCGCCAACTTCTACCTTAAAACTTTCGTAAGTCAACACTAAACGTTCCATGCTTAGTGTATCATCTGCATCAGAAGCAAAATCTGATGCTGGCTTATATTCTATTGGAAAAGCATTATAAAGCAGATATCTTTTTACAATTCTACCTTGTCTATCTAAATGATTAATTATTACATCTCTTCTATATTCTGAAGATTGAACAGAACCGCTAGAACCGTGAACATATTCGAAATAATTTTTAATCCATTTATGGAAGTTCAAATCTGAAGTTACTCCTCTTTGCAGAGCTATTGGTTTATATTCAAAAGAATCTACTATCTGTTTCGGGAACAAATGATTTCCGCCTTCGGCATATTTCTGAGTATTTATTGAAACTGAAGGGACTTCACAGGACGAAAATCCCATTCTTGTAAAGCCTTCTATTTCAACCATCCACCTAAATTTGTCGAGAGCATCCTTACTTGAGGGTCTAGCCATACATTACCTCGAAAATGGGAGTTTTTTAGCATAAATGTCAATAAGTTCTTCTGTCGCACCTTTAGCTACTTCTTTAGCAAAACCTTCTAAACCGCCTTCCAATTCTAAAAAGACTTCGTAAGTTAATGTCATTTCTTCTACTAACTTTTCTTCTGTCTTAGAATCTAAGTCATTTCCAGGTTTATAAGAAATTGGCCATGAATTAAATAAGTACCAACCTTTAATAGGTTTTCCTTCTCTATCCAGAACTTCGATGATCACATCTTTTCTGAAATTCTCACTTTGAGCAGGGCCTTTTTTAACATCTTTAGACAATTCTCCAGCTACGACAAGTAAAGCTAATTCGTCATTTACTTGCCTTAACCAATCATATAAATCTCTACTGGCCGTAACTCCACGACGCAGAATTACTGGATCATATCTAACTAATCCAGGAACTTTTGTAAATCTGTAAGCATCAGTATTTTCTCTATAGGCTATTTCTGTTATTGTTTGTCTCGGTAAAACTATCTCACTAAAACCTAATCGAGTCATAACTCTAAGTTGCTTGGCGAATTTTCCTATATCTCCTTGCAATTGACTGGCAGCAATAGCTGCAATAGACTCAACCGCACCAACTAATGTTGGACTAACTGCTATTACAGTTACACGAAATCTAAATTTTTCAATTGGATCTTCTGTACTTGATCTAGCCATAGTCCCTCACAGTAAAAGAAGAAGGGGGCAACTAAGCCCCCTCTAAAAAAAATTAATAACCGCCAGATGTCGATTTTTCCCCAGAACCATCTGCTGCCAATTCCTTAAAATCTTCATAAGCTAAAGTCAATTGTTCCATTGCCTTATCGCCATCTTCACCAGCATTCAAATCTGAAGCAGGTACGAAGTTCATAGGAAACGCATTATAAAGTACCCATTGACGGGCCACTCCGCCTTCACGGTCAAGTAGTTTAATGACTACTTCTTTTTTATATTTATTTAAAGCAGCTTTTCCACGAGCACTGAGAGCATTACGCCCAACATGACCAGCGGTAGGTCTGTGAATAGAACTCATCCATTTATAAAATTCACCATTCTCATCCGTAATAATCACACCACGGCTCATAACAATGTCTTCCATTGTGCTAAGACCAGCAGCTAATTGATTGATATCTGGATCAATACCTTCACGATAACTAATTTTAGTAGTCGATCTCTTAGGCATTTGAATGTCATGAAAACCCAAACGTACTAAAGCAGTACCTTCTGAGTCTCCATCGGCACTCCAACTAACTTCAAATCGAAAACGCTCTAATGGATCAACGCTTGCACTTCTTGCCATATACTATTTCTCCTTAATTAGGCCGTTGGTAATGGAAATTCAAGTGCTACTTCGATAAACCGTACAGCTTTATTTGGTTTAACTTGTACTCGAACTTTTAGTAATCCGAGATCCAAATCATTTTGTGTGGGTTCTACGCTAATAACTTTGAATTGTTGTGATTCTTGAAGTCCAGCAGGAAACAAATGAATATTATTTCTCATGAAAGACTCTATGGCTCTAGCAACTTCTTGTTGTGTATTTGGAGAGAAGTTCTCCCATAGGAAGCTTCGTAATCCTATCTCTAGAGACGATTTAATATATTGCACTGAACGCATAACTTGGATAAGCTGTTCGTCAGCGGTGTAAATCGGAGTAGTGCCTGATTCCGCAGTATAACCGCCGAAAATTACATTGCCAGCTCCAGGAAACGCCTGAATTCTGTTAATATAATTTTTACGGAGAGGTTCTGCATCAATTCTTTCTGATATAGAAAGAGCCAATCCAACGATTCCGGCCAAACCAGCAAACTGCATACCAGCAGGAGCATGTGATACTCCTCCAATAGCAATATTTGCATCAATACGACCCATAACTCCAGCAACATGCCCACAAGGGTCAATTGATAGAATATCACCGGGGCTTGCTGTAGTACTACGATCTAATACCACAGGATTATTAAAATACCAAGAAGCTACACGAGAAGGATTACTAATAACTTTCTCTTTGTAAGTAACCGCCGATGGTATGTTTAATGTGATAGCATCTGAAGCAGCTAAAGTACCTAAAGAAAGTACAGTAACTTTATCTAATGTATCATCTACCGCTGTAATAACTGCCTCAAAAGCACCAGCTTTTTTAACAATCATTCCAGGTTTTACTGCTGATAAATTCAAAGAAGGCAAAGTAAGAACGTTGCCAGCAATTGAAGTAATAGTAGTAGAAATTAACTGAACATCTGTATTAGCTTTAGAAATATTACGTGGAACTGCTAACAAAGAAAATACAGTCGAAAGAGTTGCGCCGAATTCTGTTCTGACAGTTTCGCTATAGTCAATAACGGCTGGTTGAACTAGGTAGGCTATTTCAATTGGCAGACCAGGAGCACATACTAGATTTACATCATCTACTACGTCTAAAGCTCTTAGTCCAGTTCCTGCGCTTGAGCTACCAATGAAGTCTGCTGAAGTCGGTGTAGTTCCTACGTGGACAATAATAGCAGTCTTTCCAGAGCCGCCGTTGTCGAAATAACCCTGGACGGCATAATATGCATCGTACAGAATATCGTCTGGACCACCAAACAAAGCTTCAAAGTCTTCTAAAGTAGTAACTCTAGAAGGAGTATTAACGGGAGCGCCGAGAAAAGAAGAGCTAATCAAAAACGCCGTAATCGACGTTGAAGCTCCAGGCACCTGCGCCACTCCGAGAGGTTGTTCAAAAACCTGTACTCGTTCTGGGCCGATGTTCGTATTAAGTAAAGACATTTATTTTTCTCCCTTTATTCATCGGATAAAATAGTTGAGGTATCAATATTTTCTATATCAGATGCAATATCAGTAATCGCAGTAATATCTCTAGCTTCTTCAAGTCTGTCAACCCAAAGTTGTACCCAAAATGTGAATTCATGTACCCAGTATTGGGAACCCTCGACATCTTTAGTGACATGATCAACAAAATGAAACATATAGAGATTTAATTTTGCATTACTTACTATTCTGGCACAATTAGCAAATTTAAAAGTGTCAGGTACTACATTTTGTAGCACTATCTGATTAGTAGATATTTTATTTGTAACTATTGATTCAAATGGTCTTTGGAATCCTACTCCATCGGGTCGTTTGCTTGGAAAAAGATTATCAAATATGTAGACTTTATCGCCTACATTATAATTACTGTTGTCAGCTACTTGAATCGTGTTGCTGCCTCCAGTGGTTACATCTGCTGTTAATAATTGATCTGCGCTTAAAGCCGACCTGACTATTACAGGTAGCGCAGTTCTAGGGGGATTAAATTCTTCCCATACCCTATTTAAAGTGTCGATGTGATTTTGTCTAGTTTTGGAATCTATCCTAACTAAATAATACGCATCTATCGGTATTGAAGGACTGATTCCCACATAAGATGATGAAGCAGACGCTCCTGAAGTCGTAGAAATAGGCTGATTAGGGTCCATTACTATATATCTGACTGGACTTAGGTCTGTACTTTGGAATACATTACCTGTTCTGGTGAATACACTGCCTGCCGAAATATTTGGAGTGGAAACACCATCTATAGTAAATTTGCCTTGTGCAGCACTGATCGTGACTACATTATAAGTATTACTTACTGAATCTGTAAACTGATCACCAATTTTAACAGTGGAAATATCAACTGCGGAACTAAAGACTACTTCTCTAGTTCCTGTTGAGAATACAAATGCTGGTAAGTTAGTGGCTAATGTATTAGAAACAGTTATAGTATGTGTACCTAGCAATCCTACTACAACAGAAGTGACCGCATATGTACCTACATTATTACCTTCTAAAAGCCGAATTAAGTGTCCTGGTAAAACTTTTCTAATCTGGTATCCGCCAGTAGTTAAGTTGTTTCCTAGACTGCTAATTAAAGCTTCTTCTGCGAAAATAATTTTAAATGCTTTTGGAGAAAATACTACAGGATCTATGAGCCATTTTCCATATTGCGGAACAACTCTACCCGTAAATCTATCTTCTCTAGTTTTCATTAACCGAATGAAAAAATGTGGATATTCCACTATGCCAGCATCAGCACTAGAATCGTAAAATTCTGGCTCTACTGGAGTCGTTATTATTTCTCCTGAAATTGGATCGTAAGTTTCTCTAAGTATTGTTTTATCTAAAGTTCTAGAATCGTGGGTTGTAATACGCCTAACTTCTCTAGCTAAAGCCTCTTCTACATCCTTAAATATAGTTACTGACATAGTTACCTCAACAATTTATTAGCTAGTCCTAAAATAGATTTTAATACTTGCTCTATCCAACGCTGTTCATTAGTTATCTTCCAGAGCTTTATTTCATTAACTAGACGTTCTTGAAACTTTTGATAATCCATAGTATTTTCATCATAAACAGATATTAATGTATAGAAAGTTCTATCATTTCTTATAGACTTCTCTATTTGAAGATTCTTCAGAAGTCTTATCATATTGTTATAGGATTCTACGCTAGGATCTAACTTATTTCTGTCTTTAAGGTCATTTATCTTTTCAGTTATATTTGAAGCCGCATTAGATTTTTGGGCTACTTTATTCAGTATGTTCTTAGCGTCTTCGTGTTCGCCCTCTTTGACCTTTTCTATAGCATCTGTTAGATTTATAAAATCCCTTTTAACTCTATCTAGACCATCTTGGAGCAATGTCCAATCGGCGAATCCTCTCTTGTCTCTATGCTTGTCCCAGCGATCTTTAGACCTATCTGTAGGCCCCGCATCCCTACTACAAACCACCTTAATGTATTGAGTCATATCAATACCTGGGTTTTTGTAGTAATTTACTTTACCAGTGTTATCTACAATTGCAAATATAGCTCCATTGTAGTAATTGATAGCTTGACTATACTGATTATCGAAAGTATCGGCTTCCGACATAGGAAGTCTTAAATTAACTCCAGACGACATCTTACTAGTTGTATGACTATTTAAACGGTCTATATTAGCTTTTTGTAAAGTCTTATTTGAAACTACTGCTAATTTACCGTCCGCTAAAGTATTGAAATCTCTAGTCTTACTAATGGAAGCTAAGTCAACTCCAGTAAGATGCTTCAATATTTCCTGATCTGATTTCTTCATCAAAACTTCTTCTACTTTACCTTCTTTTTCTTGTAATGAAACTTTAGATTTAAGTTCATTATTTACTGAGGTAAGTAGTTTAGTTTTAAGTTTGGCTAAATCATCTGCTAAAATCTTATCAAGACTTTTATTAATAACTTCAGGTTTTATCTTAGATTTCATCTCAGCGAAAAGCTTAGTTACTTTGTCTAAATTTTTAACAGTGATTTTTAGAGACATAATTATCTACCATTTTCTTTATGCCATTTTTTATGACAATCCTCGCATAAAGTTGAGCCATTAGATAAATCATAAAAATAAGAATTAGTTAAGTCTTCACGAGTAAGTTCTTTTAGTAGTTTATTAACTTTTATAGAATATTCCCAAATAAGAGTTTTCAAAGTCTTAATATGATGAGAATGCAGTTTTTCTGTATTATTACAAGAAGTACATTTGTTTCCATCTCTATTTAAAACTTCTTTTCTCCAATTATAATATTCAGACAAATCTCTGAAACGATTATAAATATCCTTAATTCCACCTTTCCAGGCAGGATTAAGAGAACCAATTTGATTATAACATTTATGCGATTTATAATCTGTACATTTTCTTTTAGCGATATTCTTTAAAAATTTACTTATAGTACAATCTGAACAATTATATATTTTGGCTATTTCTTCTAAAGTTCTTCCACTAGTATATAAATTTTCTAGTTCTTCTATATTTAAAGAAATTTTATTATTCTCATTTATAGGTTTTAGAATTTTGTGAGCATGATTTCTTAGATGTTTTAATAGTTCTGGATTATTTTGCACCATCAATTTTCTATTAGCACTTAATCCTAATCTATTGGCTTTTTTACTAATTTGAGAAGATTTTTTATTGAGTTTATTAGCACAATATTTTGCTCCATGAGAAGTATAATGTAGTTTAATAAAATTAATATCATCTTCGGAAAACAGCATCCTAACCTCTTCCCATCGGGATTCCATTTAGTACACCACGTCGCTTCTCAACAGCTAAAATCCTTTCACATTCATTCCTCCAGAATAATATATTTTGATCGCTAACTGCTGATCCGTCTTCTCCCCTACCCGCAAGAAGTATAGTATACACCGTATAGTAAATGCAAAATAATCTATTATTACTAGTATTGCCTCTAATTTGATTAAGATTTAGTTCTTCTCTTAATCTGGCAGAAGCATCTCTTAGATGATCCTCAATAAGCATATTTCTTGTAGTGAGATCTTTTCTATAAGCTTCAGGTAAATAAGTGTCTATATTAAATTTTTTGAGACGTACATCATCAACTGTTGCATACATTGGGCTTAATGTGCCTATCATACCTGCCGCAGGAACTATAGTAAAAAACTCATCTCCGAAATTAAAAGACTGACTTCCTAATATTCCTTGGTAACTAGCGATATAATTATCTAAAGGAACCATGCTTGCTGGAATATCCCAAACAAATTGATATTCGAAGTCTTGTCCTGATACTAAAGTTCCATTAATAGTTGCATAAACCTCGGGAACTGGGGTATTGCCGCTATTCAAAAATGCTGGTTGTAGTACCTTCATTTGCGGTACGGTTGCCGTATCTACTTGAATAGGTCTACCTTCATTAGTAAATATAATTTTAAATGTGGCAGTAGTTCCTCGCACAAAGATATAACTATCCTTAGGTTCAGTTCTTGTACCAGCTACGCTTGATATAACTCTAGACATAATTATTCCTTTTTGGATTTATCATTTTCCGATCCTAATTTCTTTAAGATCATGGCAAACACATCGTCCCCAACAATTACATTAGAGTTCTCAAGTACAGACTTGAACTCTACCATACCTATAACGCCAGCAACTATTTTTGACACTGGAATAGATCCACCCAAAATGTAAGTTTCTAGTAGAAATCCACCAACTACAGACATCTGATATGCGAACATTTTTGAGATCGTTCTACGCATAACTGCCGAACTTATCTTTTCTCCCCGTTTGTGGGCTGCCCATATTCCTGTGATTAAATCAGCCAGAATTAAAAACCCCACGGTAATCATTACCATCTTTATTGGGGCTAAGGCAGCTCCTATAGCTATCAAAGTTTTGAGCAAAAATTCTTTCATTTTAAGTCCTTAATAATATGAAATATACTCCTAATGTTAAAATTATGTTTACTAAAACAAGAATATATAATTTTTGTTGTAGAAATGACTGTCTATTATTGTTATTATGTTTAGCCATATAATTATAGCTTTTCTTTTAATTGTATATATACTCTATAAGGAGTAATCATATCTAAATTCTCTAATGTGGGATCAATTATTTTAGCTAATTCTGTGCAAAGAAACTGATCTTTTTTCCCAAATAAATTATCTTTTGGAATGGGAACATTAAATAATCTATACAAAATACCTCGCCATAAGAAATAAAATAAACCTCCAAAATCATACCAACGGCTATCATATTGTGGTATTTTTAAGTAAATTTCTTCTTCTTGTTCTAAAGTATATTTATAATCTAATATAAAAATTATTTCATTATCTCTAATAAAAGTACTATACCAATCTGGATGTGTGCCATATAAATTGCTGTGGAATACGATTTTATTATCAAATACAATTGCTACATGTGATACAGGTTCTTTAGACAAAAATCTTATGATTTTACTTAAAAAGCTACTACTTCTCGTAAAAATTACTTGTATCATACTTATGCCTTAAATAATTCAAAAACAAAATGTAATTTGTGTTTAAATCCTGCTAAATGCCTAAAAATCAATCTTAATTTTGTGGTGTGGTATGTGGCGCTGTAGGCCATATATTTAGGGACTCTCCCATCAACATTTATTCCGTCTTCTAAACCTATATATGCTAAATCTACATTAGTTACAAATGGCTTACTTCCTCCGTAGGCTTCAGAAACATCAGGAACTCCCACGATCCACATATGGACATCTTGGGTTGGTAGAGATTTTTGTTTTAGTGAGCCTCCTATTAACTCGATATCGTGTGTGGGCTCCCAATCAACAACAGTTTTTATGCAATTTGTATCTAAGAAAGTTTGGTTGAGATCATCTCCAGTTATTTCTACTTCAGTACCACTAACATCTTTATAGAACTTTATAGTTGAGAAATTATATTCAGTATTATCTGCTTTTTTAGAGTACAAACTACTTAATTTACTAGTTTCAAATTCCAATCCGTGTGCTTGATAATGCCAGCCAGTTGTAGTAATTTTAGTTCTGTTTAGAGTAGAGCCGTCACTATCACGAGGATCTAATCTTTTATTGCCTAATGCTTTAAAATTATTAACAAAATCATTCAGATCTGTTGTATCAGACGGGCTTTTTAACAATTCGCACTCTAATTGGAATCCTCCATCTATCGCTAATAAATAATATTTGTCAGTAAATTCTACCCATTGTATCGATAAGGTTCTTGCGTTCACAAATGATTTTAAATCTGACCATTGAACTTTCATATTACGTCTCTTTAGTTAGGGTGACAATTCCTGCCTGAAATTTCTTAGCTGGACTTCCAGAAATTCTTTTCAATTTAATGGCAATAGAAGAATTATACCGAGTGGCAGTATTTAATGGACTTGCCCAAACAAAGTTTCCATTAGATTTAAAATAAAATCCTAGCGTATTGATTAGCGCATCATAGTCAGTTCCTGACACATTGTATATGGACGTAGAAATAAAATCATTTGATACTGTCCCATTTGCGCCAAAAACATCTTCTCCGTCAATCACTAATCGTATAAGCCAATCAGCATTAAATTCTAAGTTAATAAAGAAAGATATCATAGAACCAGATCCACTATACGAGAATATATCAACCCATGCAGAATCTGTAATTGATGTGCCCCTAGCTATTCCACCGTTAGCAACACTTATATCCAAATGTCTTAATTTATTAGGATATTGGCTTAGGGCTCCTGTAGAGATGCTAGATATAGTAGTGGCGGTCTTTAATTTATCCCCCTCATTTCCTATGAGAGTCCTATTTGTTCCTCCAGTAATTCTATTATTGGGCTTATTGCAATTTGTCTGATAATTATCCTCAAAATCAATTTGATCATTATTTCTAGGATTATCTTTTTTAACAATACATAGAACAACAAAACCGCCATCAATAGCACAAAGTTCATAAATATCGGAATCATCATTTACATATTGTATTGATAAATTTCTATCTATAACATATTGTTTGAAATTGGTCCAATTGGTTTGTTTTGTAACACTCATAACAAATATTCTCTGATTTTAGCATCCCAGACAAATTTAGCCGTACCTCCAGAAGTGGAGGCGACTAATGTCAATGTTTCAGATGTTCCGTCTATTTTTCTGCCAATAAAAGCTTCTTGATCATTTAAAAAAACACTTTGGGATATTGTGGTAGATCCGCCAATATTAACATACCCATCCATAATTTCATCCCCTCCACTATAGGCGGTAGTAGATGTGTCTAATTGCCCAAAAACTCCCCCATTACTCCAAGATGCTCCAGTTAACGCTGCATTTTTCATAAACTTCCAATAAATTACTTTTGTTCCTGAAGTCATAATGATGTTCATTAGAACTGGAATTATCATTGATCTATTCGTGTTGGGATTTAGTCTAATTGACCAAACTGGAGTATCCGTTGTAATAGTTTTCTCATCTAAATCTGAAGATATATGAAAATGATCTAGTCCTGATTCTGGTTCGATTGATCCTTCATATAGAACACTCATACATGTTAATCTCAAAGAACTTGCTGCATTTCCTGATAGATTTTCAATCTCGGCTCTCATTGGTAGTGATGCAGTTGTTGCCCATACTGTAGATAATGTATTGCTTGCCTGAAATTTATGCACATATATCTTTTTATTGCCAATATAGCATCCCATAAATACTGGGCCAGAACCTAACCATAATAATTCAATAAAGAATATCGTTTGTCCGCTTAAATTAAATACTTCCCCACTTGGTCCTGTTCCGTCCAATTTGTCTGTATTCCAATTTGATTGCGTAACTACATCATTAACAGGACTTCCAGTAACATAACTTCGCCTGACAACATTAAAAGATGATCCGTTCAATTCAAAATACATCCCGTCTTTATCATCAAAATAGCCATAGCGTTTTCTTACTCCCGTTGTGGCCCCATTAAAATTTCCAGTAAACAAAATGCTTGTTCCTCTTCCGGGAAAATAAGGAAAATACCTAAATGTGGATCTAATAACTTTTGATCCAATTGTGGAAGTTGTATTCATTTCAATGGAGGCTTGATTTGTTACATCAGTGGTATTACCCCCAGAAGCAACTTGTTCATCAAATATAAGATCGCTAGCAGTTTTTCCTCTTTTATGAGAAAATTCGAAAAAGGTACGGTGCTCTGTGCTTCTAAGTCTACCTAATGGCGAATTTAGATCAGAATGATAAGTTACTTCTGCCTTGAGTCTGCCTTCGGCACTCAGAGATCTAGGTAGAGCTTCCATTTGGGCAGTATATATAGTACTGAGTCTTAAATAAGTTGTAGTGCTTGTCCCAAGATTTTTAACTTTGACCCTAACATATAAATGTGTTATTTGAAAAGTTCGGCTATCTCCAACATTCGCATAAATTGTATGCCCATCGGATATATCCCAATTTGTCCCATCTGGAGATTGTTGGAATTCTAAATAACAATCTTGATCTGATTTTAAAGAAATTTGGGCAGACGCAGAATATAAGATTTGTTCTGAAGTCCCAGTAAATGTTGCCCCAGACGCTAAGTTAGAAGTTGAACTATTGACAGAAGAATTAATAACTTGATTTGCAGCAATAGTATTAATAAATTTTTTACTATCGTATGTCTGAGTACCAACAGAATTTGTATTATCTCCTGATAATATCTCTATTCGCTTTGGATGAAGTCCTTTTATTACATCTGTTCCATCTGAAATAGATAGATCAACTGATCCGTCATTTACAATTATATCCCCAGAACCAATTTTTGTAATAATATTAGAAGATGCTGCCCACAGATTGTAATCCTGTGCAGGTATTGTGTACTGAGAAGAAGCATTTATAGTAATGCCTGTATCTGTTATTGCGATATTAGATATTGTATTATTCTTTAAAATTTTAGCCATAAATTAATTTGTCCCAGATAATTCTAATCCACATACAATATTTTTAGCTGAATTTGGAGAATCGGTTGCTAATCTTGTTGCAATTTGTTTATTTGTTGGTACGGACCAATTTACATTAAAAAATCCACCTTTTGCTGATGTGACTGTAACTGTTCCTAATGATGTTAAATTTACTTCGTTTCCATCGTGGTATAATACTTCCACTTTATAGGTAGTCGTATCTTCATTAGATACGAAAACTCTTTTTACAATAGCACTATTAATGTATACCCATCTACCTGAAATATTTGAGGGTACAGTTTCATTCTGTAAATATGCTCCAGCAACCACTGCTCCACTTCTTCCGAAAGAAAAACCTGGGCTAGCTGATGTAATAACTGACTGATTTACCTCTTCAATTGCGGCCTGAACATCGTCCGAAGTAAATCCATTTGTGCTATTATCAAATGGAACCCCTCTTGCTACAGGAACAAATTGATCTCTTGACATATTAAGCTCTCTCACAAATAATTACATCTATTGTCCCAGTATCTGCTAATATATATACTTTCTGTTTTTCTCCGACTTCATAACTTTCTTTAGCATCTTTAAAATGATCGAAACCATCTGCTAAAACTGTCGCTGCAGAAGGTACAGAGCCATCACTGAAATATACTTTCATCTTGCCCGTAGGCTGCATAGTAATAACTTGTCTTTCTGCCAAAGGATTTGCTCCGACTTTTACTTCAACTACTGTAGATGTTCCTACTGAAGTTAATTTTACTTGAGCTGAAGGTCCATCTAAAGCTTGATAAGACATAAATTATTCCTGTTCAGTTTGTTCTTTTGACTCTATAACTCTTTTAATTTCGAGAATATTAGCATCAATTTTAGGAAGTAGCTTTTGTTGCATATGCGAAAGTATTTTAAAATACTGTATTAATTCTGTAGTATTTAATTCAAACTTAGCATGTTTAGCAATCATATTAAGAAACTCTATAAATTTTTGCTTATCTTCTTCAGTAAGGGAATTTAGACTCATAACTTTCCTAAAAAAGAGGGACATCTAAATGCCCCTCGTGTTGTAGATTTTAAAAAATAATTAACTCAACTCAAGTGTTCTAATTGCGTGATTTAGTTTTGCGCTGACAAATTCTATGTCCACTGCTGCCCCAGCTCTAAGTTCTAGATAAGAGGACGGGGAGACTGGGAATCCATTAGCAGAAGTAACTCCAGAAGAACCGATATACATTTTTTGATTATCGTTATTATAAATCCATAAATATTTTCTATTAGAAAGAGGAGAAACGATAATATTCTGAGCCGTATCTGCAAGATCTAAAGTTTCTGCAGCATTTGCAATTGCTGTAACAGATAGAGCGGCATCATTTACTACCCAGGGGGAAGTACTCTGAGTTACTGCCAATGTTCCGTCAACTGTAATACTTCCACCACCATCGTCAATTGACAATGTGGCTCCGTTATCATCAACAGAAATACTAGATCCGCCATCACCAATTACCCATGGAGAAGTACCTTGGTAAGCAGTAACACTATCCGTTGCAAAAGCCAAATCTCTAATGTCTAAATTCACTGCATCTACAGTTAGAGATCCACCATTGTCCGTAATATTGATTGAACCATCTGTATTAACTGCTAGAAAATCTGTCCCATCTCCGACTTTAACAGAATCATCTGCATGGCTTAAGTCAACCTCTACATTAATACCTTCAGCAACTCTGACATCTAAGGCTTTCTTGCCTCCAACATCTGTGTGAGTTAATAATGTTCCGTCGCTGGCTCTTAAATATGCTCCTACACTATCGGTATCTGCCATAGTTGTAGCACTTGAGGTGTCGAATATAAGTCTATCCTTCATGTTTACACTCCTTATAAAATGTAGTTAACTCCAACTGCGAATCTCTACAACTTCTCCAGCCTTGTTAGATTGGAAATATATTGAGAAACCAGTTACTTTCAGGTCGATCTCCTCGTGTTTATTCCCTGGAAAAGTAGTTATGTAATTTATTCCAGTTTGTCCCAAAATATATGATATTTGCAATTTTGCATTTCCTCTGCACTTCAGAAAGAATTTTCTAGTGTTGGCAGGAAATGTATAAAAATATTCAGTATCAGCTAAAATAGTTGTCACATTTGCTATATTTGGGGTTGTTAGTGGCGCTATGTTAATACTGCCATCAGAGTTTACAGCTAAGGTATCCGTACCATCGCTTATAGCTATATTATCGCCATCTGTAGCATTTACTTTTACATTTGCATCAATAGAGCCGTCGGTATTTATTTTTAACAGGGTACTAGTATTAGGGTCTCCTATTGCTGTAGAATCACCATCAAGATAGTCGATATCTACATTTATTGTTGCGCTTCCTATACTAACATTGGCATCTACGGCTAAACGTCGTACTCCATCCCCGTCTACAACTTCATCTATCGGCAAGCCTGATTTAGGTCCTACTAATGTATTACCTTGTGCGATGCCTCTAAGATTATGTTGAGTTCCTGCAGATCTATTACTTTTTGTACTCATAATTATACCGCTTCAAATAGTATTAATATTATAAGTATTATTGTTATCATAGATAAAATAATATCTATAGGTAAAGTGCTTATAGACTCCTTTTTCCCACCTTGTATAATCGTAAGTTTTGGAGTCTTCTTTTCCATTAGAATTTACCTTCTTTTTTCAACTTTTTTAATTTCGCAGCTATCTCTTCTTTAAAAGCATGTTTTTTTGATTTTTCTATAAATCTAGGAACTTCTATACCTAATTCTTGTAGTCTAGGTTCCTCAAGAATATGTTTTAAACAATAACCACTAGGACTTTGATCTAAAGCTTTTTCCTTACATAAGTTCTTATTACCCGATACTTCTGTTCTACAGCTACAATTTTTCTCTTCAATATGTTTAATTTCTGCCTCTGCTTTTTTGATTTTAGCATTAATCTCAACAATTTCTTTCTCTTTTACAAGTTCTGAGTCTAATTGTTTTAAATACTGAACATAGACATCAGCACCATAAACAAGTTTTACATCTAAGGGTCTTGTAATAAAAGATAATTTGCGTAGGAAAATTAAAGGAAATTCCACAGCCGCTCGAAGAACTGGAATCTTTTTTAAATCGATATAAGTCTTGCTATCTTTTTCAATTACTGCATAACCATTCCGAAATTTAATACCGTTCATAACATAATTAACTCCTCTGAGTGTATGTTTAAGAACGATGTACTTCCGATCTATACCAGAAGATTTAGTTAACCAAACTGACATTATTTCTCCCTTGGCTCTTCCAAAGTTAATATTTTAGAAAAAAGAAGAGGGAGCCAAAAATGACTCCCTCTCGAATACAACTAACTATTAGTTGCCAAGACCTAGTACATCTTTCATCCGAGCAAGGCTCAAACGATTGTAAAGGTCGAAACCGCAGTACCATTTCATACGATACTGATAAGCATTTTCGTTTTCACGAGGACCAACATACTCAAGTTTTAAACCTGCGTTGTTAGATGAAGTGAAACCTACGATACCTTTTAATTCTCCCCAAGCTCCACAATAAACGCTGGAACCATCGATGCGTTCGGACACCATTGCAGAAGTAACGCCAGTAAAGTTACCGCCGTTAAGAGCAACACGACTATGAACCATGTTTGATTCTGGATCAAAGAATGTGCCAGAAACAGTAACATCTAGAGTTCCAGTAGTATTTGTAACAACTGGAAAGCGATACATAATATTGTCGAGACCACGAATCAAAAGATGCTTCGCATTACCTGAACCCACAGTAAGTGCTGGGTCTGCAGAAAGAACTATAGTGTCTGCATCAGTAATAGAAGAAACTGAAAGAGTTACTGAGTTAACAGGATCTGATTTAGAAATAAAGTCATTTCTAAAAACAGGGATATCCTGATACATCAACTGGGGCTTAGAAGAACCAAGACCTTGTTGCTGAATCATATAAGCATCAGTGCCGCCGCCAGTGTTACGTAATAGTGTCCTAAGAGTACGAATTTCACGAGAATTCATCATCATGAAATCAATCTTTGCACCAGTAACACGATCAACCATAGCATCGAGATCTTCAAGAGTGCAAACTCGGCCAGGTAAACCAAGACGGGCAGAAGAAGGATCATCCTCAATTAAAGCCTCAGTTTGTGTTGGGCTACCAGCATTATAAAATGGGTGGTTAACATCATCGACATTACCTGATTCTGCATCAAGAATAGACTTCATTCCATTGAATCGATCAGCAATACCGATAGGGCCGTTGTTTGCCTGAGTGAGTGCGCCACTCAAACGTTTAGCATTAACAACTGCATTCATATAGATACGAGCAATTTGTTTAGCTTTTGCAGAGATCTGCACTTGTAGTTGATCGTTAGTCTCAGAAAACTGATCTTCGATCTGACCATCGATAATAATATCAGCGATAATAGCTGAAAGATTAACATTTACTGGATCAAAAGATGCTCCATCTTGGTATTTTGCCTGATTAAGGTTGCTACCAGGCTGAGCAAAATCAGCTTTAGCAAGTCGCTTCTCACGAGTAAAAGTATATGCAAGACCTTCGAAAACTACGAAGGGAAGGTGCTTAAACCACTCGTCAACAGTGATAATATCAGCTACAATGCCTTCTACTAACAAATTGTTAGATAGTGTGGCAGCATCTGAAAGAGTAATTACTTGAGCCATTTAAAAATTTCTCCTTTTATTTTGTTCTGAAAACATTATTAGGAGTGCCTGATTTAATCTGCTTAAGAGCTTCGCCAATTTTTTGGGAAGAGTTCATACCCACCCTACGTTGGCGTTCAGCTTCTTCAAGTCGTTCCTTGCTTGCTCGTGCCCCATCATGCGCATTAGGTACGCTGTGATTAACGATAACAGTTTTATCGTCAAACATACCTTTAAGTTTTGCCTCTGATAATGCAACTAGAGCCTCTCTGGAATCTCCAGCACCCTTAACTAATAATTTAGCATAGTCCTGAAATTTAACAGGAATTTTTGAAAGTTCTTCATCAACTTTTGATCGATAAACTTGAGCTTCAGCTTCTCGCTCTGCTCTATATTGACGAACAACACTTTCTTGCTCAGAAAGTTTCCGTGACCATTCTTGTTCTTTAGCCTCTATAGTTGATTGCATTTCTGCAAGTCGTGTTTCTCTATGTGCTAATTTTTCTGAAAGATCTCGTTTTTTATCTTCTTGTTCGGCTTTAATTCTATCCAGTTCTTGCTTCGCCAATCTGAGAGCCTCTACCTCTCGTTTTTGTTGTTCAAGGCGAGCGTCTGACTCTAAACTAAGTTTTTCTACCTCTTGTTGATATTTTAGACGATAAGCTTTATTTTCTTCACGAAGTTTTTTAACTTCTTTTAAAGCACTATCTGTTGTCCAGTCTGTGTTTTGTCCTCCAGTAGGCTCTTCCGTACCAGAAGCTGATTTTTGGGAATGACCCGATTCAGCACTAGAAGCCCCAAGTTTTTCGGCGACTTGAGGCTCTTTACCACCGATCTTAGCAAGTAAATCGTCACCTCGTCCATGTTCTTGGATTGCGGTATTGGCGCTTGCTGAGACTGGTTGTGGTTCCGATGCTTTACCAGCCCCTTCTACTGAATTTGATTTTTTCCCTAATGTGTTTAACAAATCTGACATTTTTTCTCCTAACTAGCTCTTCTAGATAGATTATGAGTAACCTTCGTCCAGCAAATCTGGATTTATAATATTACTCGTGGTTTTTAATGCTTTACTTAAACCCTCTTTCATCATTTTCTGCTGATAAGGATTTTCATATTTAGACTCAGCTATTTTTATAGTTGGTCTTACTGTAATTTCTTTAACAGTACCTGGATCAAAAGCAGTAACGATAGGACTTGTTATAATAAACGGAGTCTTATCTTTTAGTGCCGCAACCCAAATATCTGTTAAAATTTTCCACCGTTCATATGACTCATCATACTTATCTGTGGTTAGAATAGAAATAGGTTCATCAGTATATTTGACAATCCATACTTCATATATCTGTTTTTTCTCCTCTTTTTGATGCATTACTTCTCCTCAGTTGAAGGCTTTTTCTTCTTCCTAGGATCAGAATTTTTTCCTGGTTGCTTAGAACTTTCTTCAGAATGTTTAGCCCTATTATCAATTTTAGGTGCTGGAACATCATCTAGTCCATCTTGTTCTGGCGGTACGCCTTCAGGTCCAAGTCCATTTTCCTGCATGGTTAAGCCAGTCTGCACTTGCAATTCAGTATCAAATTCTGCCTTTTCTTGTCTATCCTTCCTACGTTTTTTAATTAGATTTTTAATTTCAATCTCACTCATATGTGGATAAAGTTTCCCGATAATATGAGAATCTTCTGTGTCCAAAAGTTTTGATTCCATTAAAAGATCTTCTTTTTTCGTTTTTGGATCTACTGAAAAATCTGGAGTTTTGTATGTTATTTCTAATCGTGCATCTTCTGAGAACTTTTTATCGCCACCTTTATTGTGGTGAGTATTCCAAAGCTTTTTGATTATACCAAAAAGTTGTTGTTCTCTCTCTTTGAAAATTCTTGATCGGCGAACATTATCTTCAATAACGCCCATCTTTTCCATCATTGTAGCAAAACCAGAACTTGGTAATTGCTGTTCATACTTAGCTCTTAGTCCGTGAGTAATTCTTACCATATCTGTAATGGAGTGAATTGTTCTGACTAAACCAGTAATGTCTGCTGATGGGTGTGCAAATTTAAAATCTCCTTTTTCACCTACAGCAACTGCTGTATCAGGTCCTAGACTCATACCTAACATATTAGCATCAGCATTCCCATCTTTGAAAATGCCAAATCCTGAATCAAATGTTCTATACTGACCTGAAGCCCCTATACCGCTTACTCCACCCAATCCTCCAAATCGTGATTGAGCTGCTCCACCCTTAAGTTGATTATAATCATCAACTGGTCTTCCTTGTCGTATTGAAGTCGGTCGTTCAACTCCCTTAACAACAGGAACTCCAAAAGATTGGAATTTAGCAATATGATTTAGATCTGTAATTCTCATATTTAATGCATGATTAGCATAAATAAGAGGTTCGTTTATGGGCAGAAAATAGTAATGGGCAGGATCGCTATTGAAAAATGGCACTGCAGGTATAATTCCGTAAGGATTATCTACTTTATAACCATTATTTTTATCGTCAGTTATAACATGAGTATTCGGGCTCCAGTAAATTCTGTTGACCTTACCAATGTCGTTAATACTTCCTACTTCATTGTAATGGAATCCAGCTTTTGCTCTGGCATCAGCAACTCCATAGCTAGAAGGACTAGGAATTGTGGCTGCTACGCCACCACCAGCCATCATACCACTCTCATGTTGCCATCCACCAAATTTTGTACCAAAACCAATTAAAAGTTCTGTAATGTAATAAGGTGAAGCACCATGACGTATATCATAAACACCACCATGCATGACATCTAGCTGTACTTTACCGCCTGCATTTTCTTTTACTAATTGTCCACTTTCAGGATCTACAAAACTCACTTTAACTAATACAGTTCCTAGTAATCTAGTCCATCTGTCTAGTTTATCCATTATCATAAGATAACGAGAGTCGTTTTGAATTTGTTTCCAAAGTTCTTGATCATTTTTAAGAAGTTTACCTGATTCATCAACTACTTGATAAATTGGTGCTTCTTGATATAAAATAGAAACTTCATCTATGATTTCTTTTGTAAGATTCATAGGAAGGATCTGCTGTTTTTCTGGATTACGAAATTGTCTAACTAAATCAAGCCACACAAATTCGTCTTGACGACCTTCATAAAAAGCTAGTGCAATTTCTGTTATCCATTGTCGATAATAAATATCTTCGTAAAGATACACGCCAACAGAACTTAATCCACCTAATCGACTAATAGGATGATTGGCGATGCCTAGATTAAAAGAAATAACTACCTCCTTTATCCTCTAGATAATAGGTGACTAGCTCTTCTAGTCAATTAAAAATTTATAAAATTCTAAACCTCAGATTCCCCAATACAACCACCTTTTGGTAGTTCATGTTTAGAACCTTCATTAACACCTTTTACTCCTTCTGGAGCATCCTTAGTAGGAAGTGCTTTCTTTTTGTGTGAAGGTGCCATTGACTGCATACCTTCTTCTTTAGGGAAAGAAGGCTCAGCGTGTTTCATAGAAGGCTTTGTTTTTGGCGCTTCTTTTACAATTTTACTTTCATCCATACTATAAGATCCCGGACGAGGAGCTTTCATACCTTTATGTTTATAAGCTTTCATTCTTTCTCCTTATTTCTTTTTACCTTTGTGTAACATTTCTCTATCGAATGCTGCAGTTGGTTTTAATCCTTCGGAAGGTACTTCCAAAAATCCCGAACTTGGATTTTGTTCCTTGGCCGCTTTAAACCAGTTAACAGTAGCCTCTTTAATATTCATTGGTTTTTTTCCGTCCAATAAATTCCTATTAGCTCCTTCTGGAGGACCGACTTCTTTCATCTTGTGATTCTGAACCATATCTCCGAACATCGAAGTTCCAATATTTTTCTGATTCTGTTTCTTCATTATACTAATCCTCTTTCACTTAGCCATCTATTAGCGTACTCATTAATTTTAACGAGTCGTTCTAAAGAATTTAAGTTCTTATAATCATCATTGTAATTAGCCCCAGAAAATTCTATATAAATAGCTGCATACAAAGCGTTAATAATTTCGTCTTTGCGAGCTTTTTGGCTGAGTTTTGCTTTATCTATACAGAATAATTTATTTTTTCTACAGATAATAGTCTCCATTATCGTGCTACCATGTGTGCTCTTCCGGCACCGCCAGTACGAGTAACTTTAATTACCCTAGCTAAATGAGTACTATAAGTAAGTGGGACGCCTGCAGTAAAAGCAGTTGATCCATAAAAAGTTATACCATTTATAGAAAATTCAACCGTACCAGCTAAGGTCCCATCTGACTGAATAGTGACTTTTTCGGCCACTGAGCTTAATGTAACGATATCAACAGTAGTAGTTGCATCTAAAGCTTCAGAAATTGCCAGATCTCCATTTAGTACGGGTTGCCTGACTCTTCTAGCTTGAATTTTTGTTACTGCCATTAGTTAACTCCCTTAACAACTGTGAAATGATTTCCTTTATCGTGGAATAAATGAACCATGAGATATCGTAAAGCATCTATAAGACCTTCATAACCTTCTGGTGACTCATCATAATCCTCTTTAAGAACTCCATTTTTACCTTTTTTGAATACTGCTGTACTTATAGCATAAATAGTATTTACGCAATTTCTAGTAATAAATAGTTTAGGTCTCTTTACTTGCTGTTTATTTTCATCAAATAAAGGACTTCCTTTATGATCGAATTGTGGAAAATTCATCCACAGTCTAATCATATTGGCTCCTGTTTCTCTATCTTGTTTAAGCCCTGTAGGTCGTCTACCTAATATAGATTCCAAATCGTCCCAACAAGTTCTACCGTTAAGTTGAACTTGGTCTCCCGATATATCAGCTACGATAGCTTCAAATTTTATATGACGCTTAACTCCTAGTTCAGCTACTTCATTCTTCCAAATCCTGATTGCTTGAGTTGTTAGCTCTTTTTGCTTGTCTAGAATTTGTTGTCCCTGCATGTAACTTGTTGTATGCGGAGTAAATTTCTCATCGAATATAACTACATCACCATATTTATTTACTTGAGCAAAAATAGTACTTGCGGGCTTTGCAAAGTTATGATCGCAAGCAGCGTATACTGGCCCTTCATCAGGATGCCAAATATAATCTATTACATGTGGAAATGGGCTGTTATCGGTTGGGTCTACCAAAAAACCAGGAAAACAACTATCAGAAACAGCTTCAAAATCTGCAAGATATTCTTGTTTGAATTTAAGAAGTTTACCAGATAGCGCCGCACGTCGATAAGCAGAGTCGATCTCTTCTTTAGAAGTTTGAGCATTGGATGCTAATAAAGGATTATCATAACTACTTTTTTGAAAAGAACTCCAATCTTGCATATCATTAGATACGCCAGCTTCTTCATCAAAACTAATAGCTATTTTACCTTCTCTTTGTTTTCTACCAGTTTGACCATATAGGAATAATTTGTAAAAACCGTTCTTACCACGAGGAGTGCTAATAAAAATAGCACTGCCAGATTTATCCATAAGAGTCGGTTGCAACATCTGCATCCAAATATCCTCTAAGGATTGGTTTAGTGCGGCCTCATCAATAATAACTAGGTCATTAGCTTCTCCAGCTAACGAATCTGGATTTTCCATAGATTTGGCTTCAAGAACAGAACCCCAAGGAGTTTCTAAATAATAGTCTCCTTTTTGATTTCTAGCTCTTCCGCCTCCAGGTTTACCAGGACGAATAATCTTTAATTGAACAACAAGAATATGATAAAGTTCTCTAAATACTTTTTCACATAAACTGTAATCAGGGGCTACAATCCATACTCTACGATTCATCTGCATTAATACAGCGAGGGCTGTAAGTGAGGTCAGCAAAGTTTTACCCCAGCGTCTTCCGCAAGCTAAGACTTTAAATCTAGCTGGATCGGAAACTACGCTCAAATGTCCTGAATGTAAAGGTTGAATTAGTTTACCCTGAGTAGTTCTAATTTTATTTTTATATAAATATTCAGCTAATCCTTCTATATCCAGTTCATGAATTCTAAGAGGTTTACCTTCTGTATTATATTGAATCTCTGGCATACTTATCGCTCTTCTCAGAGTACCTATTCTTGCTTTTTCTTGCCGTGCAAAATATTATTAATCTCTCGGTACATATCTACAGATTTATTATCAACTTCCATCTTTTCTGAATAATCTCCAGAAAGGGTGAGCCATATTTTTGCTGCAACATCTGATCTATCTAATCCACGAGTTCGTAGAGACTCAATCATTTGTGCTCTTTTAGATGCAGTAAAAAGTCCTTCAGCTCTAACATATCCCCAAATAGCTTCATCCCATCCCTCTTTCTTAACCCACTCTCTTACAGATCTCATTGTAGGGATGCTATCTAAAAGTAGTTTTTTGAGTTCTAGCTCGTCCGCATATCTCTTCTCAATCTCGTTTTTGAGTTCTTCTACCATTTGCGTTAATGGCGGCAAACTCTCAGGATTAATAACTGTATGTCCTGCCATGACTTCTTGTAATAATTGTTGAGTTAAGGTCCACATGGAACCTTCTGGAGATAATTTCTTGATAGCTCTATACGCTTCTAACTGAGCAGTAGATTTAAGCCCGGCTTCTTCTTTATAAGCTCTTAGATGCTCTGCAGAGGCATTAAGCCTTTTATCTGGAGAATTTTTATCTTCTTTATCGCCCATATTTAACTCTCTTTATTATCAGATTCTATTTCATCTTGTTTCTTAACTTTTTTGAGAGGTTGTTTTTGAACAACATTCTCAATTTTTTGTGGTAACTCTACTATTAGTGAATCTGGGGAGCGATGAAAGCTAGTATTACATTTTTTATTCATACAACGTTTTGGCCTCAAGTCGGCCCACTCTTCTCTAATAGATGTAGTCCACCCACAATTTTTGCAAGTATACTTAATTTTTCCTACCATATTTTCTCCTCAAAATAAGATAGGATATATCATGGAATGTTATAGTAAAAGTTCCTAGTTTCCTTTTTTGTTAAATAAAACAATTAATAAGGTTGAATGAAACATTTGACTTACTTAGTGCATTCCTTCGTGAATATATCCTGTCTTTAAATTCTCTGGATTCATAAATATGGAGTTACCGTTTTTAAAATGAATTTGATAAAGTACTTTCAATCCTAAACGTGAGCATTCGGTCTTAACCAATGCGTACTGTTCTTTGGTAAGTACTTCGCCATCATCCATTGTTGTCGATATAATTTCATATTTACTGGTTTCAGCTAAAGCTGAAAAGAATCCGTTATCAAAATTATCTAAGTCTTCCAATAACTTAGAACTGTGCTCGTCTGTGAGTTTGTCTGGTTTCTTCTTATTTTTAAGTTTAGACATCAGGTTCCTCACATTAATATATTATATGTATATACTAAGTCAATGTTTTACCATATAAAATCTTTACACTTCTTGTAATTTTCTCTTCTGGGATTACTTTACCCATGTGTTTTAGCACATTTCTCGGTACTGATCTGATGGTTTTTGGCATTTTCCGACTTAACCAGACAGAATCTTGACCCCATTCGTAGCTACTACTTGCAACTTCTTCTGCCTGCATACTTTTTATGTCATAGTATGTACATTTACTATCTGTATGCACATCGATTATCCTAAATAATTGATTTTCCTTAGTTATTAAGTAATCCCCGACCTTAATTATCATATAGTACCTTTACGGCCTTTGTAGCCTTCTCATTAATTGGAGGGTTTACTTTAATCAGCAAACCTTCTCTAACTAATAGTTGTTCATGATTATTAGAGTTTCCTACAGAAACTAAACCACACACAAATGGATCATTTAGTACATTTGGATTCATATAAATAATTGTTTTCACTATATAAATAGCATTTCTGTACTTAACATAATCGCCTGGACTAAAGTTGCTACCTACCATATAACACCATCAATGATATAAGTCTGTTTTTGTCAGTTATCTCTTTAGCATCAACAAATGGGATATTTAAAGTATATAATTGCAAAATAGATCTAAAGATTGACGGGTTCAAGTCTTTAAGAGGAGTCGCTACAAAGCACTCAGGATAGTTATGTCTAGAATCATAAGTAATCCCTATGACTACATAGATGTCGTTGTGATATTCTATAAAGCGTATTTTCATATAAAGTATCTATTGTCCTGGTGAAATAGGTTGCAGGATAGCTATATATAATATATATGTATATACTAAGTCAACTTATTGTACAGCAATTTAACTGCTTTTATTGTGTTTTTTAGGTTAGAAGGCTCTATTTTTATTAGCATATTATCAAATAAAAACGGTAACTTAGTTACAAAATTAGCCCCAATACTTAAATTTTCAATGGCATAACAGGTTTTGCCCACATGAGCTATATAACCTACCCATATATCAACCTCTATTAGAGGAGATCCTACTTCTACCAGTACATAATCACCTTTTAGGAATTTATTAGCTTTGTCCATATAATAACTTTGTAACTTTACTTTCTGGAACATCAAGACCCTTCACCATCAGTGTCACTCCTAAATAATAAATTAAATACATCAGTATCTTCGTCCATAATAACCTCTATTTCATCTTCTGTTAAAGGAACTTTAAGTCCTTTTAAAGAAGGTAGATTAATAGGATCACACAGTAGTAATTTCCCAACTATATCAACAACTTCAAATACTTCACTGGTGCTTATACGTCTTACTATGCTATTTCTCTTTATTGCCATATAGAACAGTTCCTGTATCATCTTTAGTCATAAGGTGCATTTGTGAATTCGGTATTTCAAACTTTGTGCTTACTGGTTGTCCTACTATTATGCAAACAACTCCTTTTTCCGTAATATCTAAAACTAGGCAGGGATTCAAATACATGAAGTATTGATTTTTTGGTTTAATAACATCTCCCACCTGATAGTCAATCGCCATCGAGACCTCCCCGAATTACCACTGGTCCATTCGCTGAAGGAGGGCTTGTAGCTGCGCTACCTCGACCGAACAACATCTTAATGGCAGGACTGCAAGGTTCATAGTCTCTATTAAGCACACCACTCATAACCCAACACGAATTATCCAAACAACCATTAGTTAAATTTCTAAGTTTATAACAACCGTTTGAATAAAAAAGATCAGAAATGATCATAATCTCATATTCTGCTCCATGTTTGTGGCGAACTCTATCCCCTACTCTATACGGTAGTTTAGAACTTTTGGGTGCCATATAACAGCCTTCCTACAGTACTATCAGTTAAAGGTTCAAAACTATTACGAATAGTAGCATAGCTATACACACGATATGTGATTAGATATTCATCAAAAACAAAACCTGGCCTAAGCTTTTCCTGGAGTTCTCCTGCAACTACTTCGAATACCCAGTTTGTAGTACGATGCTTGTCTAAAAGTTTAACAGTGAAACCATGTTTTTTATGCCTAAGTAGCATACCAACATAATATTTACTAATCTTTCGGGCCATATAACAACCTTAAAGGTAACGAATCTGGAATAGATTGCCATAATTTACCAATATTTGCGAAATAAAGACTTTTAGCTACTAGATACAAGTCATAGGTGTCCATATATTTAATCTCTCCTGTAGCTTGATTTTTGTACGGCGACTTTTTTAACCAAGGATCTCCTAATAACTGATTATCTATTTCGTCAGATATAATACTATCAAAATTCAAAGAGCACCTCCATGCAATAGGTGTACCACAACTAAACAAACAAGTCAACAAGAAACCATTAAGGGGTAGGGGATTAAGGAAGTTTATTCTAATCAATAAAGAATAGTATATAATATATATATACTATACTTAGAATTTAAGAGCTTTTATAAGAAGCTCTTAAATTCTGTGTTATATTGCACTTTATAATATATATACATACAAGTGTATATGTATATACTAAGTCAACTTATTAAGCCTAAAATAAATTGCTTGCATTTTTAGGGTTACTATGCTAAAAATTAATAATGCTATTAAAAATCAAAGACTTAGTTTTAATAAAAATAAATAAGTCAAAATTAGACAAAAGAACAGTAGAAGCATTATCATGAAGAAATATATAGTTAACGGTTATGAATTACAGCAAGAAATACTTCTCTTTAAAGAAAGACCGTGCCGGGTTTTTATACCTCCAGTTATATTTCAAGAGGAAGTAAAATTGTACTGGGTACAGTTTCTAGACGACCAAGATGTTGAATTGGTTAAGGAAAAAGATCTTAAGCTAATTAAGAACGGAAAGCTTTTATATGGTAGATGTAAGATTTAAAGTAGGAGATATAATTCACATAACAAAGTATAATGATCCTAATGCTGAAATATATGATAAACAAGGAATAGTACTTATTAGTGACTACACTGGACCTTATGTAAATTCTACTAAAGGTATTTACATATTAGAAACATTAAGGGGAAATTTGACTTTTATTAACTATGGTGCTCAGTTTTTCGATAAATTACCTTATTTAGTATATATAGGCAATATATACGATAATCCTACTTTAAAGGTGTTATATGGTCAAATTCATAAAAAAGATTGATGTGAGAACTGGTAATATAGTTATGTTCCATCCTGCTATAAGATTATGTGATAAGCCTTATCCTTGTATTATTACTAATGGTATGATTAGAAGATATCCTACAGAAGATGTTAAATATCTAATAAATCCAGATATTTACCATAGTAAGATAGGTAAGATCCTTTTTAGAAGTGCGATACTATAAGTATGAAAATATTGAGTGATTATGAAAGACAAGAAATTCTCAAAAAAAGAGGTAAATCACCGGGAAATATCTTTTGGGAAAATTACTTAAATACACATAATAAAAGATTGGATAGAATAGGTGAATCTATTAAATTTTCTAGATATGGTATTCCTCCTAAAGATGGTTTATCTGTTTGTAATAAAACCTTGGCTCCCCCATATAAATCATACCCTAAACTAAAAGGTTTATCAGTATTTGAGATTGTTAATGGATTTGAAGTATATCCTATGGGTTATAGCGAAGATTTTTTTAAAAGACCTAGATTTCTTGGAGAAGGTATTATCTGTGGTTGGGGTACTGATGGTGAACCTTTAGTAACTGATTTTAGAATTTTTTAAAATTTTTAGATTCAATATAAGTGAGTTTAATCTGTGCCTGAGGTGGGCCCTTACAGATTACCTGCCAATGCCCTTTTAAAGGCCCTAGCAGGGCCGTGGCTGGGTTTGTTAAGACAAGTGGCTATCTAAGGGTTAACTAGGCCAAACTCTCGTTAAAGGGCTTATAATCGCTAATGGTCGTTTTTAATTTTTTTTTAAATTTTAGAACGGGTCTAGATCCCTCTGGAGGGGTATAAGGGGAGGTGATCACTTTCACCGTATCCCCTTCATGCAATTTCAATGCCAAATATTATATATGCAATTTTAATACCAAAGAAACATATAGTAATACAACTATTAACAATAAAAACCCTTGTATCATTGCAATACAAGGGCCAGTACAGAATTAGTACTGTATCATTCTGATACTGCAGGAGATACTGCACTATTCAGAAGATCTTCAATGAAAGTAACTTCTCCTTGTTTAGCTTCTAATCTATCCGTTACTGTCCTAACTTGAGAATTCAATAATTCCAATTGTTTAGATATCTGCGCCAGCTGTAATTGTTTCTGCTGTAATTTAATTTTCTGTAATTCAAAATTAGGTTTTCGCACAAGTACTCCTATGTTATAATTAATACTATGTATTGTTTAGAGACTAGGGCCTATATGGCCCCAGTATCATATTGATATTACTTAGGTTGGGCAGGTTGCTGGTTTCTGAGGGCATTCTTAGTTGCCCTTATATATCGAGCTACAGTTGCGAGTTCCTAAGAGCATTCTTAGTTGCTCTTATATATCGAGCTACAGTTTCGAACCTGATATGCTCAAAGCCACTGCATTGACTCACTGTGGTACGGACCAATTCAGCATAGTCATTGCATTCCTGATAACCTAGACTAAGTAGCCATATGGTGCCACGACTCTCAACATGAGAATTGATGATAGTCTTGACTCTAGTAGACACGAAGTCTGTTTTCTTAAATTGGAACATGTATTGTCTCCTTTGTTATGTAGTATAATACTACGGTTTATTTTAAAATTATTATTACTTTATAACCTAATAATTCTAGTTTAGCTATCTGTATATCATTTATGTAACTACTTTTTATTATGAGTACTTGTTTTTTCATGTTACACTACCTTGCATAAAATAGATAGAACGAAAATTAGACCTGTTGTACCCAGAAGTAGTACTATCACTTGGTCTACCGTTACTGTTTTCATGTTACGCTCCTTGTTGGTTGTTGATACTAATAACTAATGCATAGATGGTGCCATAGGTAACTATGTGATTACACTCCGGTCTCATAATAGGAAACTGTAGAACTTGTGTATACCATAATGATATATTTAATAATAACTAGTAATACTAGTAACTTAAGTATATGAAAAACTTATATACAATTGTTACAAGTTATACATATCGTTGTGATACATAACTACCTGCACGATCCGGATTATGTATCAAACAGAGATAGCACAAGTATTGCAGTATATTGCAATACTCATGCCTATATGTATTGTTAAGCAACTTTGTTCCAATTAGTATTGGCATACTTTTTGATGCCGTGATATACAAGCCCTATCTTTTTGTCAGTTCCTAAAGCTGCAATAAGGTCGTCGTTTGTGGCGTCGGTATAACCTTGGGCTTGTAATGCTTCCACAGAATCGAATACTTTGGAGTGATAATGCTTATTAATGTCGATCTGGGCGTCTTGTTTGCCGCCAAAACTATATATGACCTTAAAGTTTTTAGGCAATATTGCTATATAGTCCTCAAACAATTGTACCATTTTAGTGTACGCATAAAATTCAACATTAGGATTATTTTCGATAATCCTTATCCATGCTCTAGCATAGTCTTTGCTATAGAAGTCGCCAGAGTCGTGAATTCTTATAAGACATTTATTTCCTTTTGTCTTAGATTTCAAGTACTTAAGGTTAATCTCTGCGCTCATGATCTCTATGAAGTCTTTGTCTTGAGTCAATTGCAGTCTGTCTTCATAAGCTTTGATAACATTATTAAAATTATATGTTCCACTTTTAGCATAACATCCGCTTGCGCAACTACCAGCATTAGGGCAAGTCCTAAGTCCAGTTTTAGACTGAAATGCTGGAATGCCAAAGTTGTAGACATCTATGCCATTTTTAGAAGACTTCTTCATTTTACTGTTTTGTGTGAGTATATTCATTTTACACCTCTTGTTATACGTTTAGAGATTCTATATGTAGTTTTATAGCTTCGTAATCTTTGCCTAATGCTTTTTTGAGCTTGAAATAACCTTCTATGCAAAGGTCATAAGTCTTTTTTGCTTTAATTGAGTCTTGGTCATAGCCTAATTCGTCGCACCACGACTCAAAACTAGATTCATGGGATTGTGCATCTAAGAAGAGACAATCTAGCAAGTCTTCAATCTTAGGATTTTTAACATAGAGTACATTAGTCCATTCAAAGTCATTTACCGTTAGTCGTTTACTATAGGGCAAGACTGCTCTACAAGCTTTTATTTTGGCTTCCTTTGTTAGTTTAGTTAGGTCTACGCCGTTCCATAATGATCTAGAGTCGTTCTTATCGACTTTAGCCGCAAGATAACCTAGACCTTGAAAATAACTGAATTCCTGATCATTTACTAGTATAGCCCAATTGATTCGGTCATTTTGAATGCCTAATAATATAGGAGTGTATTTAATATTACTTAAGTCCATAGATCACCTCATAATAGTTAATTGTATTAATTTGGTACATAACATAAGTACCTGCAAGTATTACTGAAATTAAAAATAATGCCATTAGTAATTCATGTTTATATTGTTTTAGCATATTAGGCTACCTTTCCAGTTAATTGCATGTTAATATCAGTATTCTCGTCAGAAGCTAGTAGTCCATCCCATGTTATGTCATGATTAGTATTGCCCACGGGCAACATAAACCATGCTACAAGATCTAGTACTAGTCCTTTGTCATGATATACTGTTAAGCATGACTTGTTGATGAAATAGATTATAGCTTGTGTCCTATCCTTTGATACTATTACTTTGTCTATCATACGTACTCCTTGTTATGCTAACTTAATTGTTAGCTGTACTACTTGTAATTGCAATATAGGTGCTAGTATCACAATGAGAATACTGTGTAATTTCTTATAGTTACAAGTTGTATCGATATTGGAAATTGTAGAACTTATAGACATTATAAGCTGTATTACAATTTATTCAATAAGATCATATAGTTATATTGTGTAAAACTTATATACGAATTAGATAAGTTATACGCTTCATAATGAGAATAAATCCGGATTGTGCTTCAATGTGATACAAGCCCAATTCTTGCAACACTTGATCTTAGTATCATTTTGAGAATTCTAATAATTGGACCTTATCTTGCACCTAGTCCTTCTAGGGCGTGCTCGTTTGCCGCCACACTCTAAGAACTAGTACTAGTATTGCATATAGCAATAACCATACTAGTATCATTTTGAATGCCTCACTATGAGCTGGTATACTTATTGCTAGTGCAAGGTCTATGCCTGTCTCATAATGAATGTCTCATATTGAATGTATCGTATTGAATGTCTCATATCGGGAAATAGAAAGGTTAAATATGCCTAAAAGGACCTTTTTGCGTATACTTTTTTCCCTTTTACTTGTAGTAATAGCAATTTTACTACCATTTGGTGTAATAATTAGTTATAAAATAGCTACAAAATGTGGATTTACTAGTGATTCTAGCTATTTAACTGGTATTTCTAGATATTTTAGTAGTATTTTTAGTAAAAACAGTAGTAATAACAGCTACTTGGGTGAAAGTGTAGTTCTTTTTGGGGATGTAAAAACAGCTAATAATCAGATATTATCGGAATATTCTCGTGTACTTAAATAATAATCAATTGTACAAAACATATACACAATAATAATCCTATTACTGCGTATATTGATCATAAAACTGGTACGAAATATGCATTAGAGTAGTTACATACGAAATAAAAGGTCATGTTTTTAACATAGGGGGTATAAAATGAGTAAACTAAAAGCTAAGCCTGTTAATAATGTTCAATGCGATAAATATATTCTAATGTATATGGAATGCGGTAAGCAGTTTCAGAAGAAAGAATTTGATACTGAAAAAGAAGCTGAGGACTGGGCTAAGAATAGTAAAAATATTATTAGATACATGATTGGTCATGGAACTAAAGTAGTAAAGCCATTTTAGTATTATTTTGTAAAATAAGGAGTATAGATTATGTTAAAGGTTGATATGGTATTGGTTCTAAAGATACTTATAGTATATATGATCTTAACCTATTTTATAGCATTGTTGATTAAGAGTATATAGTTTAGGCAATTGTATAGTTTGTGTGCGGCTAGGGCCCTTAAAAGCTATATATTCGATTTGGGGTGGCAGCTATATTGCATTGATTATCAAATAAGAAGGAGTAATATATGACCGATTTTGAAAAGATAGACTATATTCAAGAAGTTGTAGGACTTGCTCAAAAAGCAAGCAAAAAAGGATTTCCTAAGCCTACAAATAGAAAAATTAAAAAATCTATTGAATATTTAAAGTCATTAGACATTAATACAATTTATGCTCTATTTAGAGAAATGTATTTACTTCCAGCTTTTGGAAAATTCTTGGAGCAAGAAGTGGGATTATTAACAAAAATAGCTGCACGGAAATATATAAAATGAAGTATTTAAAGAAGCTCTATTACAAATTGTTTCCACATAAACCTTTAAATGGAGCTAGGGGAGATAAAGCTATTAAGCTAAAACCTGGCGATTACCTTCATTGTGGCTATTGTGATATGAAAATTTTAAGAGAAAGCCCTTTAAAGGGATATACTTATACTGTTAGACTAGAAGCAAGATTTGGCGGTCCTTGGGGAGCTTGGGCAGTAGACGGGAATATAGTAGATATTAATGATAGGGTAGTACGAGATTGTAAAGAATATGAACTTATCAAATTGGGAGGTAAAAATGCGCTTTTACTGGATCGGAAATAATACGATTAACCTATCAGAAATAGTTAGTATCGAATATCGCCCTGAAATACAAGAACTTTTTGGCACTAACAACACTGGTCATGTGATTATACATTTAAAAGGCGGCAAAACCGAGTCTATTGATTGTGATAAGAGAAGCTTTGACCATCTTGCTAAGGCTCTTTTAAAATATACAAGAAATGAGGATTACTATGAAGTATTCTAATGGATTTTACTATATGGCTAAGGTTATTATGAGTTGTAAGACTATCGATCAGTTAGTGTTATATAACGAGTGGATAAAGAATAAAGGTCTGAAATTCGAAGATTACTTTCAGCTTAGAAGTTTAATAGTTGATATGGGAAATATAATACCTCGTGAGCTATAAAATAGGCGACTGTCTAAAAAATAGGGAATTAGGCCATATAGTTAAAATTACTCAAAAAGTAAAGCTTCTTGGGGTAGGGTATGTATATGATCTATACAATATCTCTACTAGTAGGGCTTATGGTGTATGTAATGAGTCTATATTAACTGAGATTTTTGAATTATGCCCAGCGGCACAGCTTTTGTATGGCGATAAGGTAACTAAGGAGGAATATAAATGACTAAAATAGAAGCTTTGGAGTTTTTAAAGAGTTTTATTAATAGAATAGATACTCAAGATAATAGAGGTACAGCTAAACCTATACAATATCTACTACAAGTTAAAAGATATATGGTAGTTGATGGTGATTATGATTATGACAAAATTCTATATTACCATTCTGATATGCCAGGTATAGCTAAAGATACAAAAGAAGAGGCTATTGAGTACTTAAAAGAGTATGGCTATACTGATAAAGAACTAATAGAAGAAATAAAGGCTATTACTGAAGTATATATAAAATACTATTGGAATACTAAACAAGCCTTTCTAACTGAGGAAGGTTTTAATAAGCATATTGAGCTTAATGAGCATAATTTAGGAGAATATCGAAGTTATGTTGTTCATTCATTTAGAGATCCTGAAATGCTTAATCTTATTAATAGTATTAGAGTTGTGTGCGATGAGTAAATTATTACTTAGATGTATTAAGAAAGACTCTGTAGATGCGCTCGACTATTTGGATAATGACATAACTATAGGTAGACTGTATCTAGGCGAATCGTATGTAAATCCCTTGTCTAAGAATAGTGCTTATTATTATATTATTAACGACCAGGGACTTCCTATACATAAGTATACATATAAATTTGAAATAGTGAGCAATACAGCAGCTAAACTATTATATGGAGTATGCAATGAGTAAATTATTACTTAGATGCATTAACAAAATCCCTTGGGATTCGAATGGCAAAGACCATAATATAACTATAGGTAAATTATATCTAGGGTCACTTGATTCTGCGGGCTTTACATATAAGATTATTGATGACTATGGAAACTATGCGTTTAAGTATATGCACAAATTTAAAGTAATCGATAGCACAGCGGCTAAATTATTATATGGAGTAGACAATGAATCAGATACTAATTAGATGTATTAAAAAAGATGATAACACTAATGACAGTGACGATAGTAATATAACTATAGGTAAGGTATATATTACCGCAGCAACCCCTAGAGTAGATACTTATAGTATTATTGACGATAACGGAAATCGTGTAGGAAAATATATGTACAAGTTTGAAGTAGTAGATAATAAGGCAGCTAGACTATTGTATTCAGGTAAGTAGTGTATAAAAAGCCGATACAATAAACATAGGGGTACTAATAGTGGATAAGCTATTACTTAAATGCATTGTAAGAGATACTCAAGATATATATAGCAGTGATAATAATTTAACTACTGGTAAAATCTATATAGGAACACCTGGTTTTGATACATACACTTATCATATTGTTGATGATAAGGGACATCCTGTATATAAATTTAAGCATAAATTTGAAATAGTAGATAGTCCAGTAGCTAAAGTACTGTACTTAGATAAACTGCCTACAGAATAGACAATTGTTTAAAAGGTAGGCAAGTGTGCTACGCATTGGGATTTGTGGTGTCAACCAAAAATTATACAATGTAAAAGCTATAGACACTCAGAACGAATATAGTGGCAGCTAGGCTGGCATCGATTCTGCATTAGAATTAATATAAGATATTTAAGAAAGGGCAAGTGATTTATGACAACTTACGCAGTTATATTACTTACAGTTTGTGTAGTCAATATTAAAGATGGTGCTGATTTCTTAGCTATAGTGTTAATATTACCTATATGTGGTCGTGTTTTTGGGTGGTGTAATTTGTGTTTAAAATAGGGGATAGAGTATTAATTGTTGCTGGTTATTTAAAAGGTTATTCTGGTATATGCGACTCTGACGCAGACCATAGCAGTAAAATACTAGTCACAAATTTGTATATAATTAGTAACTTTGTAAGATCTATACATCTAAATGGGTTCTGGGAAGTCGATAAAAAGCATTGTGTTCCTTTTAGTGAAGCCGCTAAAATCTTATTTTTACAAAAGGGCTAATTATGATTAAAGTAGGTAATATTTTATGGCATCCTAAGCTTGATGTTGTCATTAAAATTACTAAAATAATTGAAAAATCAAGTCCCTTCTATGTATTCCCTTGGTTCGAATATGAAGTGCTTGTAACACAAAAAGAAAATAATAAATATAACTTCTTTACCAAAGGTAGTGCTAAACATAATGGTTGGGATTTTTATAATATAATAGGTACTGAGTTTATATTGATTCATAAATATGACAAGGCTATTCCTATAGCTTATAGACTATTGTATGGGAGCTAAAAATGAAAATTAATGCAATAGACATAAAACCTAATACTTATTGGATACTTAAACAGTCTGAAGACATATATGATGTAGTAGTTATTAACGAAGTATGGCCAAACACTCTACTATATAGCTACTATAGACATGATAATTACCGTAGTTTTATTTCTAGGAGGTTAAGTATAAAAGGATTTTTGACATGTTACAAGCCGCATAAAATATTAAATTTACTGTATTCTTTAAAAGGATAAAATTTCATATGGATTCAGATGTGAGTGAGTATAAAGTTGGCATGTTTCTAAGGCATAAGTTTACTGGGGATATTCTTGAAATAGTTGGTAAGCATTTATGCGACCAAGATTATTGTAAATATTTTGTAACCAATCTATTCCAATATCCTCATGCTAGTTACAGTACTAAGGCGTTTCTTTGGACTTCTAGTGAAATTGCTACTTTAACATATGTTAGTAGAGCGGCACAATTATTATATAGTAAGAAGGTAATCAGAAAGGTATAAAATGATTTATTTTACTAAAAGTACAACTCAAAAGGGATACCCCTTTAATTACTATAGAACTACTAAAAGCTGCGGTAATATTGTTGTATTATCAGAATATGAAAGTATAGACCACAAAAAACAACTTAGTTTAACTAATAACATAGAGTCTGTGTTAGAGTATTTAACATGGGGTTTATCTTGGGGAAGAAAAGACTGTACATTTTATCAATGGGGTGATGACGGCTTATTCAAGTTGGAGGTACTGTGGGCTAAGAAGATGACTGGAGACCTGCCACCATTTAAGGTTGAGGATGTTAAGTGGAAATATATTAGTAACAAATTAGATGCTTTTGAGGTTTTATATGCAGATTAAACCTAAATATAAAAAGGGAGATTTAGCTATTGTATTCTTTCCTATAGACAAAACCAAATTTATAATATTCGAAATATTTAATTCTCCAAGAAAGACAAATTCTGAATATAAACTTAGGTGTCTTATGACAGCCCCTACACATAGGCACTTAAATATGGTTAATGAATATAAAGTGTCAGATTTTGATAGACAAACACAGTTATTTAGAGGTAATGTAAATAGTTTAAAACTGCTATATGGAAAAAAGGAATAATGTATGGCTAGATATATTATAAAAAAAATGGAGTATGGCACTGGCTTTCATGTAAATGAGGAGATAGATTCCATAAAGGTAAGGCGTATATTTTGTAGTCTTGACCATAAATGCATTAATTATAAGGGAGAAACTGGTTGGTGTATAAAGGATAAAATTTATTCTAAAGCAAGACCAGATGACTCTATTTATATAGCATCAGTAGATAACGAAAGTCAAATAAATTATAAAGCACTACAGCTATTATATGGAAAGTAAGGACTTAATATTATTAGATTATTCAAATAAGTAATAATAAATGTAAAATATTAATTGTTTTATATGTGATTCAATGTATAATATACTATAGGATATATATAATAAGTATTATATAATATATATATATAATATAGTAATACAATCTATTTATTAAAAATAGATTGTATTACTTATAATATACTAGGGAGATAAATATGAATTTTAGTAATAGTATAACTCTAACAACTGGAAAGACTAAGTTTCTTATGCCACTAGAATGTATTGTTAATGTGTACGAATATCCACAAAAAAATTATACTGCGGGCTTTGAAGACACCGTTCAGACTTTTGTAGCTATTCGAAGTGAAACATTCAATAAACTAGGACTTGATTTATTTTATCATAAGCATATGATTCCTACGTTTAGTGGATTAGTAGCAATGGCCGTTGATGAAGAGTTTAAGGTTGTAGCTGCTATGATTAAAGGTGATAGAGGTGTGAAGGTGTTATATGAATAATCCTTATCATGACGGCATATTTATATACGATACTGTAAGAGATAAGATATCCGTAGTAAAAGCCGTAATTATGCTTAATACTCCGTTAATACCTGCCGATGTGGTATATAAGGCTTTGGTGTTTGAGAACGAAGGTGTTACTAGTTACATGCCATTGGAGAGGCTAATAGAGCTATATAGACCATTAGGGACACATTCGGAGGTTATAAGGTTATTATATGGAAAATAAGACTGTATATAAAATAGGCGATTGCTTTAGAAATCGGCACATTGGATACATAATTAGAATTGTTGAGGTTTTTGAGAGTGAGGACGGTATACATGCGTATGATGTCCAACCTATTAACAGCCCTAATAAATTGTATTATACACTCAGCTACACGAGATTACTCACGAATTATGAATATAGTCCTATGGCACAGGTATTGTATGGTAATAATGTAACAACTAACTAAGGAGTTCAAGATGAGAAAAATGCAGAATCAATATGGCAGTCAAATTAATATTGTAGAACATATCATTTTGAGAAATGGCTGGGAATATTATGTCACTGATAATAAGTTTAAGGATGATGTGATTCAATGCGTTGTGATGGGCTTTGAGACTGAAATGGGCGATGTCTATATGTCTGAATTAAAGGGTCATATCGTGTCTAGAACAAGGGACTTAACAGATCTTGCACCATGCGACGGCTGGAATTGGGTGGCTTAATATGGAATTAAATGGTATTGCTAACATGAAGATCATTCTTGAGATGGCCCTCGAAGATAAAAAAATTGACAACCAAACTAAAGAAAAGCTTGACGAACAGCTAATTATACTTGCAGAATATATGAAAATGTATAAAGAACGCACCACTACTAAATGGCCTATTAAGCCTTGGCACGAAGTAAGAGAGGAGTATCATGCAAGAAAAGGTAACGACTAAAAAAATAACCTCCAGCGAATTAGAGACCTACGCCGATAGCGAGTTTTTAGCCCTAGTTATCGCCGCCCTTATGGGCAAAGATAAAGAAGGTTATATATCTGAATATGTATTCAATCGAATTGATAAGATACTCAAACAAATGTCTAAACAGGAGATGAACTAATGTATAAAAATTTTGAAGTACTACAAATATATGCTGATCGCTTTGGAAGTATCAATAATACTAACTATATTGGAGAAATTCAAATTAATAATTACGAGATAGATGATTTTTATGCTGCTGTAAGAAATGAGATGCAGTGCCTTGAAGTTCCGATCCCCGAAAGTTGGGGTATTACAAAAGATGAGCATACTAGCGTAATTAAGGTTTATGATACTAGAGGTAATTATCGCTATCAACTCAAGAGTTATTAATATGAATAGAATCACATTAATCTGTATGATACTATTGTATAATGGTATTTCTAATACCTTAAAGCATCTAGATAGTTTCTCTGCAATTGCCGCCGCATTCACATTTTGGATTGTATTTTTCTGGTGGTTCGACAGCATTTATGAAGTAAAGAAACAGGAGACTGATAATGAAACGAAGTGAAATGATAACCAATATAGGTAAATGGCTGGGTAGAGATCAATCTACTATGCGAATGGATGGGACTTACGGTCAGGCTAAAGTATTACTTGCTCAATTAGAAAAATGGGGAATGCTACCTCCTAAAGGTAAATGTTGTCGTAGAGAAACTGATTTTGACGGACGAGAATATTTGGACTTTAATGTATGGGAACTAGAAAATGACAATTGAAATTATAACTGCTTTAATTATACAATTATGTCCTAATCTTGAAGCTATAAACCCTAAATATATAATTCAAGGGGAACAAGTAGATTGTATGGAATATTATACTAATGACATCATAAATAATCCCTTCAACTACAAAGAAATGGCAGCATATGATAAAAGTAAATGACTGGTATTTTATGGATGTGGTAGGATACAAAAGTACTGATATGGGAATACTAGGAACTTTAGTAAAAATTATTAAAATAGATCCACTTAATCCTAATTATGTAGTAACTGAAGAGTGGGATGTTACAGAAAATAAAAAAATTTTTATATCTAAGGGTATTTTTGAAGATCGAGATGCTATTTTATACACAAAATTCGGTAAAAAAGTGAAAGCGCCACCTAAGACCTTTGAGCTACTCTATAGCGAAAGTGTCAATCAAAATATGGACAGTGTAAACAACATAAACACTCAGAACGAATATAATGAGGACTGAACTGGCACCAATACTGCATTAGTATTATTGTATGAGGAGTAAAATATGAAAGCACGAGAGTTTAGATTGGGAGACAAAGTCTATTGCACAAAAAGAAATCTCAATGGAGTACTAGAAGAATTCAAAGCAGGGCTCTTTACGGTAGCGTATGAAAACAATACTTATGGAAGGTATAATGCTCAAACTATGAATAACAGGTTTGTCTTATTTGAAGAATACCCTAAGTACAAAAACATAGTATATGTTGACTTCAAAAATAAAAAGATTGCAGGTTAATTATGGAAAATAAATATCTAAAACTCAAAAACCTTAACAACGCTTATGTTATTACTAAAAAACATAATGGAAATACATTTTTTGTTCGCATAGGATTTATAACTTGCCGAAAAAATTATCCTCATGAAGATTGTATCTATTACGATGAGGCTTCTGCGATAGCAGAAGTTACCAGATTAAATTCTCTCCGTAAAAAGTGCAAATACAGCTATGAAAATGCTAGCAAATATTTTGTTAATAACTGGTTTAGCTCAAATTGGAATGGTGCGAATATACTAAATAAACCACTTTCAATTAAAAAAGTTAATGCCAATACTAAAATTTCAACTCCAGATGAGGTAAGAAAATCTCTTATGCTAAATATAGAAAAATCTATTTATAACAAATCAGAGTCCATAAAAAGGATTCAAAAAGAATTACCAGAGAAGATCAAATCTATCACCGAGCAACATGATAATTATATTCAAGAATATAATAACGAACGATCTGGATTGGAAACTCAACTAGCCGAACTAAGCAGTCTGGATTTAGACAGCTTACTTGCTGGCTATGAAACTCAAGGCGACAAAATGGTAAAAGTATTATATGGGAGTAATAAGTAATGGATGCATTAGAAGAACTGATGGTTTGTATTTCGACACAAGATCGCCTAGCTTTCTTAAAGTTTAGACAACAGTATGTGGCTCAATATGATGGCGACAGATTTAAACGATTGCTAAAACAGGCAGAAAAGGAACTTCAAGATGAGCAAGAAGAAAAGAAAGATTACTCTAATCAAAGAACAAGCTATCGAAGACCTATGTAATAAGGTACATGCGTGGGATGCTGATATTCTTTTAGGATTTGCGCTGGCGCATTATAGGAGAGCCTTAGAAACACTTTCCGTTATGGAACTAGAAGATGTATATTGTACTGAATTTTATATTAGAGACAGTGATGATGAGTATCTAGAAATAATTGATACTAAAGCTACCAAAATTTTATTTGACAAGAAGGTATAATATGAGTACCCTAAAAGAAGAGATCCATAAAAATAATTTCCTTATGGATAAGGGCAATAAGAAATTATATTTTGTTATCAAAATCGACTCCCTTAATGTGTGGCTAAGGCTTGAAGATGAGGATAAAGGGGATGATTGCGATTGTTTCAAGGTGCCAAAACAACTTATTAACTTAACCTATGTAAAAGTTAATCCTGATGTAATGAAGGTGTTATATGGTTCTAAAGATGGTATTATTAAATCTGATGCTATTCCTGACATGCCAGATAACCAAGGCAAATAATGAGGAAGAGGCTATAAAAAAGGCTGGAGAAGCCTTATATATACAATCGGGCTTAAACAAGATAGTTGAACATTTAGATAAGCAATATACCCCTAAGATCGTCAAAGAATACAGCAGTTGGCTGTTTCTTATACAGAAAGCCGCTATAGAGAAGCAAATAAGCTGTAAATGGGCCTGGTAAGCTAATTGCATAGCATAATAATGAGGTGCTTATGGGAAACATAAATAAGAAATGGGCAATTATAGTGCTTAGCATTTTGACGGTATTTGTTGTGCAGCCGTATGCCCATGCTAAACAAATTAAGGTGGCAGTCATTGATACTGGATTTGACTTTGCCAGCAAATGGCACAACTCTAAGCTAAGTAAACCCAAACTATGTAAAAGTGGGCATAAAGACTTTACAGGTACTTCTGTCATGGACAACCACTCCCACGGCACTCATATAAGTAGCTTAATAGCTTCTGGTAATGATAAGATTAACTATTGTATAGTTGAATTAAAATATTTTGATAAAAACCCTAAAGTTGATACTTTATCGACAGTAATCAAGGCTATTTCTCACGCAATCGCTTTAAAAGTAGCAATAATTAATCTATCTATTTCGGGATTATATCATTCTAAGTTAGAATGCGCTCTACTAACTAGGGCTTTAGACAAGGGAATAAAAGTTATAGCCGCAGCAGGGAATAATAGCCTCAACATAGACAGATATAAAAGTTACCCTGCTATGTGCGATAAAAGAATCATGGTAGTAATGAATGGTAAAAATAATAAAGATCTTAATGCTACTAGTAATTATTCTTTCGGCAAAAATACCTATATACTTGACGGGAAAGAAGTAAAAGGATTAGGTATTAATGACTCAGAGATAGTTCTATCTGGCACCTCTCAATCGGCAGCATTACTAACATCTAAAGTATTGAGAGAATTAAAAAATTATTAAATAATAGGAGTAATAAGTGACTTTACGAGAATTAGAAATGCAGCGTTACGATGTTTGTACAATGATGATAGAAGCCGACGATAGGCAATTAAAAGAATTAGAAAGAGAATTAGAATGGATCGAAGAACTAATTCTAGAATTGGAGCAAAAACATGGCAAAGAAATCTAAATTTAAAGCTAAGATTAACGATGTTTTTATGCATAAAGAAGAAAAGAAAGCTTTTGTTGTGGATGATGTAGGTTCTTATCCTAAAGGGCATTTGTATACTTTAAAAGAAGTGAGTAATAACAAGGAAGTATCTTATAAAAGATATTATGAAGAAAAGTTATTAGATAATTGTATCAAAGTTAAAAATACTAAAGCTACCAAGGTATTGTATGGTAGAAAAAGTAAATAATTGGAATATTGGAGATATAATAAAGTCTAAAAATTCTTGCGTTTTATATGAAATAAAATATATACATCATGGATATGAAGACAAAACATTTTCTACAATAAGAGTAGAAAATGTAAATACTGGCAAACTACATACCGAATTCTTGCTGTTTATGGATCATAGTTATGTAAATTTGGGTAAATGCGGTAAAGGACTTGAGATACTATGGCACCAAAAGTAAAAACAATACTAACAACCTATATCGTAAGAGTTAACAATGAAATTATCGATAAATTCCCTAGCTTACGAGAAGCTAGACAACATATTAAATCATTAGTTATTAATGATGATATTAACATTGTTCACATTGTGAAGCAAACTGTTAATGAAACTTTGCTGGATACTTATGAAACTAAGACAACCAGAGTATTAATGGTAACTCAATTAGATGAAGATTTAAAATAACAGAGGAGTATTTATGGCGGCAGTAAGGGAACTAATTTTCAATATTACAGAGAAAACACTTAGGGATGGCTCCGTTGCGACCATTTTAACAGACGGGGATGGTTACCTGTGCGGCATTTATGCGACTGTGGCAGACGCCGAGAAAGCTTTACCAGCGATAAAAAGGAATATTCTACAAGGTTATGTGCCTAAGTCTTCTTTAATAAGGCGCAGTAATCGTACAAACTTCAGGCAAGTGTACAGTAGAAGGTAGACAGTTCGAATCCCTCGACTAGTCTTTCCAACTAGTTACCTATGGCACAACACATGCAATAGAATTCTGTGAGAGGTTTGAATGGGAAAAGTCGGAATATTTAGAAAAATTAGGAAGTTCATTAGGTATCATTTTGGTCCTAAAGAAGTAACATATGATTCTGAATTGATCGATTACATGCCTCCTAACATGTTAGACATACATTATATATTACACATAATTAAATACGATGCCCATTGTGACAAATATACTGTATGGCTAAATTATTATAAGCAGGAGAAAGATGTATGATATTTGAAGAATACGAAGGCTATAATAAGCCTAAAGTAACGAAAATAAATCAACATGTCAGTATAGCTGTTTATAAGGGCAAAGGAAAAGAAACTATTGTGAATATAGCTAACAATAAAAGTGAAGAATTACAAAGAGTTATCTTGCTGGCTACCACACTTAAAAAAATTTCTAATAAAATTAGATTGACTTAGTATATTAACCATATTAATATAAGGGAAACCTTAGAAGGAGAGCAAAATGAACATTAAAACCTTAAAAGAAGCATTACCATATCTAATAGAGGCTGAAATTCCAGCATTATTAGTAGGACATCATGGAATAGGCAAAACTCAAGGCGTGAGTCAATATGCTAAAGTAGAAAAAGCACTTCTAAAAATCCTGAATTTGGGTACCCAAGAAGTAGGGGATATTATCGGTCTAGCAGACTTTAAGAAAGACAAAGACGGTAATAATGTATCTACTCAATTTATGATGCCAGATTGGGCTAAAGAGATCAATGAGTTTTGTTTAGCTAATCCAGACAAAAAGGCTATTCTGTTTCTTGATGAAATTAATCGTGCTCGTAGAGATGTGTTACAAGTTATATTTCCTTTGTTGACAGAAAAACGCATCCACGCCACAACATTTCCATCCAATTTCTATGTAATTAGTGCGATGAACCCAAATACCGAAGATTATATTGTTACTGATATTTCAGATAAAGCTTTAATGGACCGTTTCTGTCATATTAAACTAGCACCAAGTAAACAAGAGTTTTTTGATTATGCTAAGTTTCGTAAGTTTGAACCGCAATTAATCCAATTTTTACAAGATCAGCCAACCCTGCTACAAACTGAATTAGAATCTTTTGATGTTGATGTAAAACCATCAAGACGCTCTTGGGAAGCAGTTAATAGATTAATGTCTATTAAGACTCCAGTCAATTTATTGCGTGAACTAACATCTGGATTGGTCGGCACTGCGGCTAGTGCGGCATTTATAAAGTCACTTAGTGACACTGATAAGCCAATTAACGGTAAAGATATTCTTGATAGTTACGATAAAGTAGCGTCTAGAATTAAGAAGTATTCTGATGCTAAAACTGGAGGGCGTCAAGATATGCTTAAGTATACTTGTGATAGCCTCTTTGAATCGATTCAAGAACTTAAAAAGAAGCCCACTAAAGAACAGAGTTCTAATATTGTGGAGTTCTTGAAAACTATACCAAAAGATTTGGCTTTCGACTTATGTCGTAATCTATATCTAGAAGATAATGCTCGTGAAATCATTGATAATAGCGAAGATCTACTAAAGATTCTTGCTAATGCTCGTAACATGAAACTCGAAGACCTGTAATTCTTTTTTTATATAATAGCGTCACATGCTTTGATGTCCTAATTGTTAATTAGTCCATACTAGAGTTGTGAGTTTGACAGGCTGCTGTTACCCTTTAACTAATGAGAGGTTTAAAATGCGCTCTAAAGAAACTAAAAAAGAAGCTACTAAACAGCCACACCAAGAACCTCTCGATCAAGAGAGACTTAATAGAATTACTGGTAAGGCAGAAGAACTGCTTGAACAAACTATTGTGGAATTGATATTCGCTGAACCTTTCTATGCTAATCTTATCATGGGTATGCGCAGAGAATTCACGGTAAAATTGCCAACGCTTGGAGTTAGCGTCACGGATCAAGTTAATCTTCATATTAATCCTTATTTTTTTAGTGCAATGAATTTGCCGCAGAGAGTAGATGTTTTGAAACATGAGGCTCATCATGTTATTAATAATCATTTTGTTAGATTTAGAGATATTGAGCCTAAAGTATTTGATAATGTAGATAAATCAATTTTTGATCGTATTATGGATATGCAAAAAGCCAGTACAACTAATAAAGCTGCCGATGCTGCCATAAATGAATATTTGCCCAACCTTCCTCGTAAGGTCAAGATGTTTGACCATAATGGTAACACTATTAATGTACCAACTCACATCAAGGACGAAAAAGGTAACAATATCCCCAATCCCGATAAAGATGCTGGTATGCCAGTTGAGGCAGATTTGATATTCGTCGAACTTCTTAAAAAGAAATTCCCAAATATTGAAAACAGACAAACAATGGAGTACTACTACGAATTTCTTAAAGAACAACAAGAAAAGAATGGAGAAAATGGCGCAGAACAATATATAGTTCTTGATGACCACAATATCTGGCACGAAACTGATAATACTGAAGATGATATTACTCAAAAGGTAAAAGATGCTGTCAATAAAGCAGCAGAACAAACAGCCGATAAAGATATGGGTAAGTTGCCAGGTGATGTTATTGCAGCTATCGAAAAACTTAATTATGTTCCAAAGGACTGGCGTGGAGATATACAAAAATTCTCTGCTAGATGCTCTGAAATATTGATAGAATCAACAAGAAAGAAAAGAAATAGACGATATGGTATTTTATACCCTGGAAATAAAACTTTTCCTAAATTGCAATTAGTTGTAGCCCTTGACACATCTGGCTCAGTTGGGGATGAAGAATTAGGGCAATTTCATGCAGAAATGATCAGATTACATAATATGGGAGTTGATCTAACTGTAATTGAATGTGATACACAAATTAATAATAAGCCTTATAAGTTTGACCCTCGCAAAGAATTTAAAGTCCATGGTCGAGGCGGAACAGCATTTAAGCCAGTGTTTGATTTTATTGAAAAAGAAAAATTGGAAATTGACGGTTTAATTTACTGTACTGATGGAGGATGTTGGAACGAAAACATTAAAAAACCTAAATATCAAGTTTTATGGGGCTTAACTCCGCCACACACTCTAGACTCTTCAATAAATTTCGGTTCTAAAACTAAAATTGTTGTTACTAAACGAGTAAAAAGATAAGGCCAGAATATAATATGTCAAAAATAGATTTAAAACAAATGCAAAATTCTGGTATAGGAAATATTCTAGAGCAACATTATTCAAAGTCTATTTTGTATAGATTTCTTATATTTGTAGTAAAAGATACTAGGGCCACTTATGACTGTAAAAACCATAGCGAAGTTTATGATTCCCAAAATAAAGTGTTGAAAATTTTGGGAGACTTACTTTTGGGTAAGGAAGTTTCTAGCAAAGATATTAGGACAGCCGCCAATGCCCCCAATGCCGCCGCCTATGCCGCCACCACCGCCGCCAATGCCGTCTATGCCGCCGTCTATGCCGCCAATGCCGTCTATGCCGCCGTCTATGCCGCCGATGCCGTCTATGCCGCCGTCTATGCCGCCAATGCCGTCTATGCCGCCGCCTATGCCGCCGATGCCGCCTATGCAGCCAAACAACAAGAATATAAAAACTATTTAATAAAGCTAGTATTAGAAGAAAATGGAATTAATACTAAAACTTATGGTATGTTATATATATGAAAGAAATTAAACTTAGTAATAAACAATATTCTGAAATTAAATCTGATTCTATTAACCACTGGGTGAATTATGGAAAAGACGATAATGGTATTGTTATTGCAGTAATAGAAAGCTTCATCGGGTTTTGTAACAAAAATGGTTATGTAATCCAAGATGGAAAGGTTCTACAAAAAGATGAAGAAAAAGAACAAAGACATAATAGCTGAATATGAAACTGAAGTAAGTGGCCAAAAGGTCATAGTACAGAAGTTTAAAACTAAAGATAAAAAAGTAATAAACAATACTCGAAGTAATTTTATTTTTTGTCCTAATTGTTTATCAAAACTTACTTTAGATGATAGCGGATTACAGAAGTGTTCTGGAAATAGGCTCATTATTTGGGAAAAAGAATTTTATCAATATGATTTACTACCCAAAGAAAAGCAATGGGAGTATCTAAAGAACATATCTTTTGATTCAATGTTTATGGAATTATACGATAGATGGGCATATAGCAAAAAATATCCTGACGATATTTTTGGATGTGGCTTTACTAATAAAATATTTCTACCTATAGCTAGTTGTTCAGTTATTATACCTGATACTTCTCAAGTTAAACGAATAGAAAAGAAACTCGGAAGAAAATTAACAGAAGAGGAAATATTCGGCGAAAAAGAACTATTCTCTCATAGAGGCGGTATATTCGAAGAATATAGAGATGGAGCTAAAACTGTTAAGATAACCTTACTTAGATTTCCAGAGGATTGTTATTAATGAAAACTTTGAATATTAAAACTTTAATTAATTCTGATATTAAAAGTATATTACAAAAATATTATTCAAAGTCTATTTTATATAGATTTCTCATATTTGTAGTAAAAGATACTATGCTCAATTATGCCCACAGTAAATATAAAAAAATTTACGCTAAGCAAAATAAAGTGTTGGAAATCTTAGGAGACTTGCTTTTGGGTAAGGTGGTTCTCAAAAAAGATATTGAGGCCGCCTTTGTCGCCGCCTTTGCCGCCGCCCATGCCACCTCCGCTTCCCATGCCGCCAATTCCGCCGCCTATGCCGCCAATTCCGCCGCCTATGCCACCGCCAATGCCGCCACCTCCGCTTCCCATGCCGCCACCATTGCCGCCACCATTGCCGCCCATGTCGCCAAACAACAAGAATACAAACAATATTTAATCAAGCTAGTATTAGAGGATAACAAAATTGACTGCAAAGCATTCTCAATACTATATGGAAATAAGATCATATGAAAAAAAATATAATAATCAGCATGTTATTAATACTATCCATTAAAGTATTCGCTAAAACAACATCACCCCAGGCAAGTCCTATTTTTCATCAAATTATTAAGAATAATCCCACTATTGATAAAAACTATGCCGTGAAACTATCTAGTTTAATTGATAAAATACACAAAGTTCACAAGATTGATTCAAAAATACTGACAGCTATGTTAATGCAAGAATCGTCATATAAATTGAATGTTTTGAGCAAAAGCAATGACTATTCTATAGGACAAATAAATATCAAAACTATTAAATATTATAATTTTGATAAGAACAGATTACTTATTGATCTTGATTATTCAATAAATTGTACTGCCCAAATTCTAAAAGATTTGAAGAAAAACTATAAAGAGCCAAATTATTGGAGTAGGTATAACACTTCACATAAAATTAAGCGTAAAAAATATGAACAGTTAGTTATGAGGTATATGTGAAAAAGTTAAATCTTAGAAGTCTTATGAGTTCTGACATAAAAACTATTTTGGCAGAATACGACAATAAAAATATTTTGTATAAGTTTCTTATATTTGTAGTAAAAGATACTAGGGCCAATTATGATCATGCAAAATATAAAGAAATTTATATTAAGCAAAATAAAGTGTTGAAAATTTTGGGAGACTTACTTTTGGGTAAGGAAGTTTCTA
>ERZ1292625.160-Hain-H41-01um-R1-160-length-113225-cov-11_pt1 | contig 113225 bp, 125 predicted proteins | sample MGYA00564400_ERZ1292625 | MGnify/ENA primary metagenome ERZ1292625 (study PRJEB36523, sample SAMEA6512639) | groundwater metagenome | collected 2019-01-08 | study: AquaDiva: Metagenomics assemblies of 32 groundwater samples
CCGCCAGATTGGCAACTTTGAACCGCAGTGTTTCCAGTGATTTTTAGAGATAAAAGTCAGCGTTCGAAAATTTATTTTTTACAAAACAAAAAAGTGCTAGGATGCAGAAATTTTGATAAAATGTAAATGACGCTTGGAACAATCAAAATATGAATTTTTTAAACAAAGTACATTTTAAGGACGCAAGAAAGATGAAAGAGTTGCCCGATAACTCTGTTCAGTTGGTCGTTACAAGTCCACCATATTTCAACATCAAGGATTATTCTTTGGATGGCTACCAAAAAAATAAAAGAGCCGAAAAAATCAAAGGACAAATCGGCGATATTTCTGATTATAAAAAATATATTGAAGAAATGTTAGCCGTATGGAAAGAGTGTGAGCGAGTTCTAAAACCTAACGGCAAATTGATCGTTAATACTCCGTTAATGCCGATGTTAAAAAAAGATTTTCAGACACACTACAACAGACACATCTTTGACATAAACAGCGACATTCAACATTCAATTTTGAACGGAACAAATGTGTTTTTAATGGATGTTTATATTTGGAATAGAACAAACCCAAGAAAAAAATTGATGTTTGGCAGTTATCCTTTTCCAAGAAATTTTTATGCTCAAAATACGATTGAGTTTATAACTGTTTATGTTAAAGATGGACCATCGGAAAATAATTTGCCCAAACATATAAAAGAAAAAAGTAAATTGACCGAGAAAGAATGGGTTGAATTTACAAAACAGATTTGGAATATTCCGGTTCCGAATAAAGGCGATTTAGCATTTGGCGAACATTCGGCAATTATGCCAGAAGAAATAGTGCGCCGATGCGTCCGCCTATTTACTTATGTTGGTGATATTGTTTTAGATCCATTTGCCGGTTCCGGCACAACGCTCAAAGTTGCCAAAGAACTGAAAAGAAACTACGTCGGTTATGAAATATCAAAAAGTTATGAGAATATTATCAATCGCAAATTGAGTGATAGTTTATTCTAAATTCTATGTTCAAAACCAACCAAATTTATCACGCTGATTGCCTAGAATTCTTGGAACAAGTCCGAGATCAGACCGTTGATCTTGCTGTTATAGACCCCCCGTACAATATGCGTAAGGCGGATTGGGATACATTCGCGAGCGAAAAAGAGTTTTTTGATTTTACCTTTCGTTGGATTGATGCGCTTATCCCAAAATTGAAAAGTAACGGGAGTTTGTATATTTTCAATACTCCGTATCATTCCGCTTATATTCTCAATTATCTTGTAAAAAAGGGTTTGACTTTTCAAAACTGGATAACTTGGGATAAGCGCGACGGGATGGGCGGAGCGAAGCAACGATACAGCAACGGACAAGAGACGATTTTATTTTTTACAAACGGAGAAAATCATATTTTTAACTACGACGATATTCGCTTGCCGTATGAATCAACCGATAGAATAGAACACGCAAAGACAAAGGGTATTCTTAAGGACGGCAAACGATGGTTTCCAAATCCAGATGGAAGACTTTGTGGCGAGGTTTGGCACATTACAAGCGAAAGACATAAAAACAAAATCAACGGTAAAACCCCAAAAATGCCCCACTTGACTCCGAAGCCGCTGGAAATGATAGAAAGGATAATCAAGGCGAGTAGTAAGAAAGGTGATTTGGTGCTTGATTGTTTTGTTGGAAGCGGAACAACGGCTATTGCCGCAAAAAAGCTCGGTAGAAATTTTTTGTGTTGCGATTCTGATAAAAACTATGCAAAGTTGGCAGAAAAAAGTTTGAAACTATATGGCAATAAGTAATATAAACAATTCAAATGAGGCTCTGAAATTTTTAGAGGAAAGAATTAAGTCCGATGATTATCGCGGCATTCATTTATTTCAACACTATAGGTATGATATTAACTTCATAAAGACAGTGCTGTCTGAGCTGTATTCTAATGAGAAAAATACTAGAAATAAATATTTAAAAATAAGAACAACAGACTCATCTAAAAGACCGGAGAATAATGCTGATGAAATTGATTATTCTAATATAGTAAATAACATAAAGAGTAAAACTGGTAAGGGTACTCAAGATGCCATCAGAAAAATAATTTTTGTTGATTGCAATAGAATGGGGTTATTGGATAGGTATGATAAAAACAAAAACCTAATACCGGCAAATAAAAATTCTAAAGGGTATTCTTTTGTTTCCATATCCGAAAAAGGCAGAAAGTTTATAGGGGCAAAAGACCTAAAAGAAGAATACTTTATTTTTTCAGCTGGTTTATACAAAATAGTCGGTACGTTAATAAATATTTTAGAGAGCTTGATTACCACACACGACTTTAAATTCATTTCTAAGTATGAATTTATGTATTTTGTTTCGGCGGTTGATGATAACAGTTCTTTTTCAATAGATATAGACAAGTGTGGCTATTTAATTCAGCAGTTTAGATTACTGGGAGATGTTGATAGAAAAAATGTCACAAAGCTATTAAAGAAAGAAATGAACCCCGACACTTATCAGGGTAATAAAAAGAATAAACGAGATTTTGCGAATTGGGAAAACGAAGCTAGTCAAATATTTTTACTGTTAGCTACAACGGTGTATTTTGAGGTCAGAAACAGGATTAAACTTATCCTCAATCAAAGCGACACATCACTCGAATCTATTATAGGAAAAGAATTTAAGAAACAACGATCTTTGCAAGAAAAAAACAATTATTATTCCAGTCATGGAGTAAATAGTAAAATTCTAGGATTTGAATTACATCATGTTGTCGCCCTTGAATATGCTGATAGTCCCGCATTATATAAATTATTGGATAATTGGCAGAATATGGTTTACATTGATGCCCATAATCATGCCAAAATAACACAAAACAGCAACAGAAATGTTATTATGTCTGCCTCTGGTGACGATTTAGTTCTTAAAGATTATTCAAATAATGAAGTCTATTTAGAAAATAAGAAAAACATTGCTTACAAAACCAAAATACAGAATACAATGCTGACTTACAATTTAAAATTGTTAAACACGGTTCAATAATCATTATGTTATTGAATAATTCACTTCATTTTTACCCCTACCCGACTTTGGTTTAGGCACCTCAAACCATTCAGGATGAACTTTGAACATAGCCCTTAATTCCTGCATACTTTTATCAAGAGTCCCGAAAGTAAACCGTATTTTCGGTTCAAAGTTTCGGCAATCGCCACCGCCAGTTAGGAAATTTAATCAAATTATGTCAAATATTTACTATAAAATCTGCGTTAACTGTTCAGAAAATCTAAGTCCATCAGATCGGCAATGTCCGAAATGTGGTCAAAACGAACTTCGGATGGAGTTCCGAGAACCAGTGACAGTTAGTGGCGGGCCTGGAACCGTTGAATTCCCTGTTTTTTGTGATAATCCTAGAAAAACAAAGGTTACTACCACAGGTGATATAAACGTGAGTTTTGCTAGCTCTAGAAAGGCATACACTTTTTCCAAAATAAACGAAAGGAGGAAAAGCCAAACGCATTTTATCCATATCAGAACTATGCAAAACCAACGGGACGGAAATTATCTCGATATTATATTCGGACGTACGGGAAAGAGCCATTCGCATATTGGGTATAAGGCATTTCCTGCCACGTTATTTCATGAAAACAGGATAGGAAGTGATACTAAGGGTGAGTTCAGCTTTGATAAAGATGACGGTGGATTCATCCCATTGCAAAAAATAATTAGAGATGTAAACACAGACGTAAAGGTCTGCATAAAATTTATATTAAATCTTAATGTAGGGGAAATAGGTTTAGAAGATATTGAGTTCAAATAAAAATAAAATGAGAAAGCAGAATAAATAAAATCTATTACAAGAATAACTTGAAATCGTCCTTTTCGTTTTTGCTTCAAGGCGAGGCGAGCGGAAGGGGGGTGTGGGGGGGGGATTCCGCCCGTCGAGCACAGAGAGTTCCATTCGGATATTTTCAAACAGACACCGCCAATTTACAAAATTAGGATTTTATCAAAAAATACTGCCAGTTTAAAAAACACTTTACAAAAAAATATAGATAAGTTATCATAAAATAATAGCACAGAAACAAAGTCGAGTTTCTAAATATGAATAAAAAATAATTACATGAACGGAACTATTAAAACTCTTAAGGAGGGGTATGGATTCATTTCTCGCGAAGGCGAAACAAAAGATCTATTCTTTCATTCTAAAGAATTAAGTGGCGTGGCATTTGACGAATTGAAGATTGGCGATACCGTTGCCTTTGAAATTGTTGAAGGTGAAAAAGGCCCGGCCGCTACAAACGTATCTCGCGCATAAGCGCTACAAATCAAAAACCGTCCCGATATTAATATTGGGGCGGTTTTTATTTTTATTATATTTAAGAATTTACCTTTGCTTTTATATCCGTTAGCTGTATAATAGAAATATCATGAAAATTGTGCTTATAATTTTTCTTATCTTAAGTTTTGTCGGCATCGCTGTTTTTGGCGCATTTGCGATGGGGCATGAGTCTGGCGCCCACAATGGCTGCGTTGCTGTCACTGCTCAAGGAATCGATTGCCCGAAAGAAAACGGCGTTTTTTCGTTTATCGCTTTTCATTTTGACGCTTTTAGGAGTTTTTCAACCGCAGTTTTTGGAGAAAATCTTTTAGCTTCGTTTTTAACGCTCGTCCTGGTTATAGGAGGAGCTAGCTTGGGTATATTGCTGGGTAATTTAGTATCTTTAGTTTTTCCGCAATTAAATTTTTCATATTCTCGCTACAGACGAAGAGAGTTTTTTAACTCACTTTCCAAACGCGAATTTATTTACTGGTTAGCGCTTCACGAAAACAGTCCGACTGCTTTTTAGGACGCCGATGTAAAACCGTCCGCCAGTTGGCGGAGTCGAACAAGTTTTGTATCGCGCGTCCACTAATCCCTTCCGCCGGCTGGCGGACACGGGGATTTTTTATATTTCTAAATTCACTAACATTATGAACAAAACTATTATCGGAATCATCGTTGCGGTTCTTGTCCTCGGCGGATTTATTTGGATCGCGCGCCCTGATTCTCAAAACAGCACCAGCGCCGCATTGTCAGCTATAAGTAATGGAACATTGACGGTAGAAGAAGCTAATAATTATGACTTCGGTACCATTTCGATGGCAGCCGGAAAAGTAAAGCATCAATTCAAAATTAAGAATACGGGCAGCAAAGGGGTAAATATTGAAAAAATATACACCTCTTGTATGTGCACTACAGCCGTTCTTATGATGGACGGAAAACAGTTCGGGCCCTATGGCATGCCCGGCCACGGTGCGATCCCAAAAATAAATAAAACCGTTAATCCCAATGAAGAAGCAGTTGTTGAAGTTGTCTTTGATCCGGCGGCGCATGGCCCGGCTGGAGTAGGTCGAATTCAAAGAACAATTACCATAGAAAATAATGCCGGACAGGCGATTGAACTTTTGTTCGCCGCCATAGTCACTCCTTAAATCGTATGAACAAAAAACTTGGAATCTTTATTGCGATCGCGATATTGCTCTTTGGCTTAGTAATATTTTTTAGACTAGGCAACATCGGCACAACCGCGCTATGGAATTTAAGCGACGGAGGCAAATGGCTTTTGCCGCTTATCGGCGTTGCGGCTCTTATTGACAGCATTAACCCTTGCGCGTTCGGGATTCTTCTTTTAACGATTGCGTTTCTTCTCTCAATAGGAAAGATGCGATCCGGAATTCTAAAAATTGGCGGTGTTTATATCCTCGGGCTTTTTACGGTCTATATTCTTATAGGCCTTGGAATTTTGCAGGTGCTTCATATCTTCAACACGCCGCACTTTATGGCAAAGGTGGGAGCATCGCTTTTGATTATTCTCGGCGGAATCAACCTCATCAGCGAGTTCTTTCCGTCATTTCCTATCAAACTTCGCATTCCGCAAGCAGCTCATCACAAGATGGCGGAACTTATGAACAAGGCCTCGCTTCCGACTGCGTTTCTTTTAGGCGTATTGGTCGGTTTGTGCGAGTTTCCCTGCACCGGCGGACCGTATCTCATGGTACTTGGGCTCTTACACGATCAGGGAACATACTTCGCCGGTGTCGGCTACCTGCTGCTCTATAACTTGATTTTCATCTTGCCGCTTGTCGTCATCCTGCTTATTGCGAGCGACAACGCGCTTCTTGAGAAAGTAAGATTGTGGAAAAATACCGAAACAAAACATATGCGAATATGGGGCGGTATCGCCATGATTATTCTTGGCATCCTCATATTTGCTCTTTAATCACTTACAAACATGATTACTAAAAAACAACCTGCCCCGCATGATCCCGAAAGGATTCGTTCGGGGTTTGAAAATTTACTTGAAAAGGTCGAAAAAATGAAAAAAATAGGAAGCGTTGATCTTTCGACCGAAGAAGACCTAAGTCTTGCGATTATGAATCTTATCAGCCTCGAGGAACATTTTTTCTTCACTGGAGCGAAAACAAAAAAATCTGAATATTTTGATCTTTTGGGCGAAGTGAGGAATATGAGAAAAGAGTTGCTTGCCAAGATGATGGATAAAAATGAAGGCGAGACGTGGTGCATTGCAAAACATTTACTGGCAACGACTATGAGGCTCATTGAAGTGGGTACAAAGCTTCACTCTGACGGCAAGCAAGCTGAGGCCAAAGAGATGTTCGATAAAGCTTATAAGATGTATTCGATTTTTTGGGCGTTGCGTCTTAAATTGATTGATATATCCGGATTCCAAAAAATAGCGATTGCCGATGTGCCGTGGACTTTCGAAGATATTGTAAATAAACTTGTTGACTGCTGTGATGAAAAGTAATTAAACAAACAAAAATTTATGGAAGACGAAACACAAAATCAAATAAGCGAAAATTTTTCTAAAAACAAACAAATAAAAAAGGATTATTTAATTTCCGCCAGTATTCTTATTTCAACGGCAATTATTTTCGGAGCGTGGATATATGCAACAGGATTTAAAGCTATCAATATTCCGCAAAGAGCAAATATGTTAACAGCTCCGGAAAAAACACAATTATCAGAGCCGGAAGAGAAAATATTGCCGTCCGAAGGGGTTGTCTTGCCGGTTCGCTGGGGCGATCTTGGCGCAAAAATGGTCAGCGCAGGCGTAATTGATGGAGAAAAATTCGAAAAACTTTATGCAAATCGTGGCGGACTTGATAACGAGACGAGAAATTTGCTTTACAACGAAAATAACAGCAATCTCAAAATAACTTCGGAGAATTCCGGAATGATTTTAAACCTTTTATGGGCAGCGGGGTTGGCCACAAAAAACGATATTTTAGATGCAGGGCCGATGGCTGATTCGCAATACGGCGGCGCGGGAAATTTTGCCTCAACCGGAGGATGGACTTTGGCGAAAGGCGACGCGATGGATCATTACAGCCAGCATTCATTTATTGTTTTAACTCCGGAACAGCAAAAATTGGTTGAGCAGGTTAGTAAAAACATCTACCGCCCTTGTTGCAATAATTCAACTCATTTTCCGGATTGCAATCACGGAATGGCAATGCTGGGACTTCTTGAGCTTATGGCTTCCCAGGGCGTTTCCGAGGAAGATATGTATAAAACAGCTCTCCAAGTGAACGCTTACTGGTTTCCCGACACTTACCTTGCTATTGCAAAATATCTTGAATCTAAGGGAATTAATTGGTACGAGGCAGATTCTAAGGAGCTTTTGGGATATAATTATTCAAGTGCGGCTGGCTATCGTCAAATTTTGAGTCAAATTTCTCCGCCGGAGCGCAAATCTTCAGGCGGATGCGGAGTATAAAAATATGGAGCACGATCACTTGCAAAAAATATACACTTGCCCAATGCATCCAAAAGTTATTTCCGATAAGGCCGGTATGTGTCCGGAATGCGGAATGCAGCTTATTCCCGCGAAAAAAGAGGAAAATAAACAAAGAACTCAAGATAATTTTAGCAAACACAAAGGACACTCGGTAAATATTTTCAAAAAGAAGTTTTGGGTGAGTTTTTTATTATCTATTCCGATAGTCGCGTATTCCGACATTGCCCAAGAACTTCTTGATTATCAAGCGCCGGTATTTTTCGGTTCCAACTATATCCCGTTTATATTGGCCTCTGTCATTTTCTTTTATTGCGGATGGATATTCATCAACTCCGCATATCGAGAGCTTAAAGCAAAACTGCCCGGCATGATGACGCTTATCGCGCTTGCGATTTCAACCGCATATTTTTACAGCGCCGCAGTAATATTATTTGGCGGAGGAGAAACGCTTTTTTGGGAGCTTGCCACGTTAATTACGATTATGCTTCTCGGACATTGGCTTGAAATGCGCGCAGTTTCCGGAGCTCAAAGCGCGCTCAAAGAGCTTTCTAAATTATTGCCAGACCAGGCGGAAGTAATCAGAAATGGAAAGACGGAAATCGTCCCGCTCTCAGAGCTCAAAAAAAACGATGCGGTGTTAGTAAGGCCTGGAGGCAGAATTCCCGCTGATGGTATTGTTAAAGATGGGTTGTCTGATGTAAATGAATCCATTGCAACGGGTGAATCAAAATCCGTCTCAAAAAAAGAAGGCGATGCAGTTATTGCCGGTACGACAAATGGCGACGGTTCTCTTAAAATCACGGTGACGAAAATTGGAGACGAGACTTTTTTGGCCGGCGTCATGCGGCTTGTGGCCGAAGCGCAGAGCTCAAAATCGCGTCTTCAGATGTTATCCGACCGCGCTGCGTATTATCTGACAATTATTGCCGTGATAACCGGAGGCGTAACGTTTGCGGCGTGGCTAGCTTTTTCAGACCCGGCATTTGCCGTAAATCGTATGGTAGCGGTTCTCGTTATTGCCTGTCCGCATGCTCTTGGTTTAGCAATACCTCTTGTGGCATCCATATCAACGACAAAAGCCGCGCGCAACGGATTTTTGGTAAAACAGCGCCTTGCGCTTGAAGCGGCGCGTAATATAGACATTGTTCTTTTTGATAAAACAGGAACACTCACAAAAGGAGAATTTGGCATTGATCGAATTATTTCGGAAACTCAAGGAGGCGAGCTTGAAGTGCTACGGTATGCCGCTTCCGTAAACAGTCATTCCGAACATCCGCTTGCAAGAGCAATGGTCTTAGAGGCAAAAAATAAAAATATTTCTTTGTTTGAAGCTAAAAACTTTCAGCGAATACCCGGCAAAGGCGTCCGAGCTGAAATAGGCGGCGCAGAAGTGTTTGTCGGCAGTGTATCGCTTGCGGAAGATCGCGGCGCAACGCTTTCCGTTAAAATAAAAGCCGAAACTGAAGCGTTTGCGCAACAAGGGAAAACTATCAATATTGTGATGAAAAATGGCGCAGTATTTGGCGCGATTGCCCTTGCCGATGTCATACGCGAAGAATCGCGCGAAGCGATTAAGACCCTGCGAAACATGGGCGTTAAAACAGCCATGATTACCGGAGATGCGGAAGATGTGGCGAAATGGGTTGCCGGAGAGCTTGGTATTGATGAGTATTTTGCAAAAGTTCTTCCTCACGAAAAATCAGAAAAAGTGAAATTTCTTCAATCAAAAAGCAGTAAAGTTGCAATGGTCGGCGACGGCATTAATGACGCGCCGGCGCTTACTCAAGCTGACATTGGCATTGCTATCGGCGCGGGGACAAATGTTGCAATTGAGTCAGCGGGAATTATCCTTGTTCGCAATGATCCCCGGGATATCGCAAAAATTATAAAACTTTCCCGTCTTACTTATGCAAAAATGATTCAAAATCTTTTCTGGGCAACGGGATATAATATAATTGCCTTGCCTCTTGCCGCAGGAATACTTGTGTCTAAAGGCATTCTTCTGCAACCTGCGCTTGCCGCTCTCTTTATGTCGCTTTCTACGATAATTGTGGCAATAAACGCTATGCTTCTTCGAAATAAGATTTTATAGCTAAACGCGGCATGGTCGAACCGCGCTAAAATAATTAATAAAATATGAATACTAAACATTTATTAAAAATCACTTCAGCCTGGGTCAGCATTGTTTATGTAGTCTGTTTTGTCGGAGTGGCGCTGTTTCCCGGAATTCGATCCAGTTTTATGCTGTATGGATTGCACACAAGTATTGATATAGGACAGAATATTGTTACATTCGGAACATTTATCTCCGGTTTGGTGATTTGGAACATAATCGCGCTTTTGGCAGTAGGACTTTTTGCAATTCTCTATAACAAAATAAAGTGATAAAGAAATAAAAATAGAAAAACAGAACGGGTTTATCCGCTCCATTTTTTTAGAAAACTTATTTTTGCCAAAAATTTTTATTAATAATAGGATATTAAAATGAGAATTATCGCTCATCTTGATATGGACGCGTTTTTTGCCGCAGTAGAAGAAAGGGATAAGCCTTGGCTTTCAGGAAAACCTATCGTGGTTGGTTCTGACCCGATGGATGGTTATGGAAGAGGCGTTGTTTCAACGGCCAATTATAAAGCGAGAGAATACGGAATCCATTCAGCAGTGCCGATTTCCACGGCTTGGCGGCTTTCGGAAAAAGCAAAAAACGAAAGCAAGCCAGCCGTTGTTTTTATTGAGCCGAATTTCAGCCGTTATCAAAAAGCCTCGGAAGAAATTATGGATATTATAAAAAAATACGCGCCGATAGTTGAAGAAGCGAGTATAGATGAAGCTTATTTTGATTTAAGCTTTGCCGGTTCTTTTGAAAAAGCGCAAAAAATTTGCGAAAAAATAAAAGAGGAAATTAAAAGTCGGGAACAATTAACCGCGTCAATTGGCATTGGTCCGAATAAGATGATTGCCAAAATCGCTTCGGATTTTAAAAAACCAAACGGATTGACTATTATATCCGAAAAAGAAATTCAAGCCTTTTTAGAGCCGCTATCAATCCGTAAAATTCCCGGTATCGGGCCAAAAACCGAAGAGGCTCTTAACAAAAAAGGAATTAAAATTATTAAAGATTTAAAAAAAATCTCTTCCGAAAATTTAAAAAGTATGCTTGGCAAGTGGGGCGAGGAAATGTATAAAAAAGCGCGAGGCATAGATGAATCTCCTTTGGAGCTTGAGCATGAAATAAAATCAATCGGAGAACAGGAAACTTTTTTAAAAGACGCTCATGAGCCGGGTTTTGTTATAAATAAGATGAGCGATTTAGGCGGGGATGTTTTTAAGAGATTCAAGCAAAGCGGATTTAAAAATTTTAGAACGATAATGATAACCATTCGCTTTGCTGATTTTGAAACAATAAGCCGTTCGCTTACATTAAAAGAACCGGAAAGCGGTTTAAAAGATATTCAATATGCGGCTCTGCGGCTTTTGATGCCGTTTTTTGATAAGCGGGAAAATCCAAAACAAAAATTTATTCGTTTAATAGGCCTAAGAATAGAGAAATTAAAGTGATTTTGTGATAAAATTAAAAAGTGAAATTGTATAAAAATAAAGAGAACGGTCAGTTATTGTTGGAAGTATTAGTTGCTATTGCAGTAGTGGCGGCAGTGGTTGGCATTGGATCGCAAATGATTATCGGCAGCTTGAGAAGCAGTAAAATTTCTAACGAACGGAATGCAGCTTTGGGGTTGGTTGAAGAAACTTTTGAAGCAGTTAGAAATTCATCTTCGGAAAGATGGCAGAATATTTATGATTTAACAAAGGACTCTGTTCAATATTATCCCCAGCAATTCAGCGGGAAATGGCAGGTGGCTGCTGGCACGGAAAATATCGTGATTAACAGCATTGCATATACCCGTTATTTTACGGTTTCTAATGTGAGCCGCGATCCGACAACTCGGGACATTGAAAATACTTATAATGCCGGCAATAATGACCCTTCTACTCAAAAAATTTTCGTGACTGTCAGTTGGCCTAATGCCGATGCAATTACTTCAAGCGAATATACTACCCGATGGAGAAATAAAGCTTGTTTGCAAACTTCCTGGCAGTCAGCTGGTTCGGGCACCAGCACTTGTCCTACGAGTAATTACGGGTCAGTTATTAATATCACTCCCGGCGAGAATTTACAGCTGTGTGTTGGCGGATGCTGATTCTTATCCACAAAGTAATCTGTTTTATGATTTAATTTTGTTATAAAATTAATACAGAGCCATGCAAAATAAAAAAAATCTAATAATTATTTTCAGCGCGGTTATTTTTATTTTAATAACTTTAGGCGTTCTTGGAGCGCTTGGTATTATTAAATTTCCGTTTAAAAAATCTGCAATTGTTTTTGAGGAGCCGGACGCGAATTTAATGACCGTGCGCAATGCTTATGATATTGCTTTTCTTCGCGCGCGAGAGTGGCAGGCGGACGCCAAACTTGCAGATATGAAATCCTTTGAAACGGCAACTGGGCCAAACGGACGTTCGGATAATTGGAATCTACTTTTCATTTCTCCGAGCATAAAGAAAAAAGGTTTTAAAATAGAGATTATTAACGAGCAAATTACAACAGCCGAAGAAATTTTTTATACAGGCACAGGAGCGGAACTTCCGGAAAATATTATTTCTTCCAAAGAGGCGATTACTCAAGTTCGCGCGATTAAAGGTTATGAGAATGAACCGATAATTTCCGTGGAAATGCTTTATGACCCGAGCGGTAAATGGTATTGGGGAATTAAAACTTCTAAAGGCGTGGTGTCGGTGAGAGCGGATAGATAGCTTAAGGTCAATTTACAATTTTTAATTTATAATTTTCAATTAATTTTTAATGAAGCAATTTTTAAATAATAATAAGGAGTATCCTAAAAGAAGATATAATATTGTTATAATTTCGCTGGTTGTTTTGGTTGCGATTTTGGCAGGGGGAAATGTTTGGACGATTTTTTATTATATTCCTCAAATTTCAGGCGCAGGTTTGATAGAAAATAAATTTAATTTGCTTAATCCGACAAGGAATTTTTTTAAGCAGAAAGATTTGATAATAAATTTTCAGCCGTTGCGCGATTATTTAAACGATAAATACGAAGCAAATAAAAATATTTCGATTTACTTTGAATATCTGCCGACCGGAGCCAGTATCAGCATTAATAAAGACGCGGAATTTTGGCCGGCGAGTTTGTTGAAACTGCCGGTGTCAATGGCGGTAACAAAAAAAATAGAAAAAAACGAATGGAAATGGACAAACGAGCTTGTAATCATGACGTCCGATAAAAACGACGGTTTCGGCGATTTATACAAACAGCCGATTGGCACAAAGCTTGCGATTGAAAAATTAGTCCAATTATCCCTTTCCGAATCGGATAATACGGCTAATTTTGTTTTGGTGAGAAATCTGGAACCGTTTGATTTTCAGGATATTTATGACCATCTTGGATTAACAGATTTTTTGTCCGGAGAAGGCAAGATAAGCGCAAAGAAGTATTCGGTAATGCTAAGGGCGCTTTATAACTCTTCTTATCTTTCTGATGAAAATTCTCAAAAGCTTTTGAATTTTTTGAATGAAACGCCATTTAAGGAATATCTTGGCAGTGGTTTGCCGGATAGCGTTAAATTTTCCCATAAAATCGGCGTAAGCGATGACCAAAAAGTTTTTCTTGATTCCGGTATTGTTTTCGTCCAGAATCGTCCGTATATTCTGACAGCTATGCTTCAGACTGAGAATAAAGAATATGCCGAAAAAGTTATGAAAGACATTTCCGAGCAAGCTTATCAATATGTAGTAAATTACAGCGGAAAAGAGGAGCAAAATAATTAAAGTATGAAACTTTTTAAGAAAACAATTAAAAAATTTTTTATATTCATAATTGTTTTTGGTTTAGCGTTTTCAAATTTGCCGTATAACGCGGCGATGACGGTACTTCAGTCTTACATAGACAACCGCAATGTTGTCGACAAAATTTGGGTGGCGAGTTATGACGGCAATGTAGTGGATAAATTTGTGCCGTTTGAAAATGTAATCAGAAATTTGAAAATAAAAGACGCTTTGGCTGTGTCAAACGGCGATGCTAAAATTTTTTACAGTATTTCGGCGAATACCACGCCAAGAACGCGCGATTATATTTCTTCAACCAATTCTTTTAATACTGCGGCAACAACCGTTGCCGGCGCCACAGCTCTTCAAGTAGTGACCAAGGCATCGCCGACTAAAGATGAAATGATCGCCGGCTATGTAAATTCCGCCGGCACGCTTCAAGTGGCATGCTGGAACGGCACAAGCTGGACCAACGAATGGTCGGTGGCCTCCGGCGGCACAGGCACGACAAGAAGATTTGATATTGCTTATGAAACCAATTCCGGAGACGCGATGGTGCTTTATTCTACAAATGTCGGCACAACAAATGAACTTGCATATCGTACTAAGCCGGGCGCAAGCGCTTGCGGTTCGGCCAACTGGTCAGCTGCGACTAATCTTGATCCAGTCAGAACTTCAGGCATTGTTCATTGGGTAAAGCTCGCGCATGACAGGCGCGCGGCTCAGAATTTAATTACTGCTATATGGGCAGATGCCAATGCCGACCTTTCAGCAATGGTTTGGTCAGGCACCACTTGGGGCAATGAGCCTACCGCGGCTTTGGAAACCGCGTTGGAGATTGTTACCGCCGGGCAAGACGTTGAGTCATTTGATGTAGAATATGAATCGCTTTCGGGCGATGTAATGATTGTCAGAGGGTCGGGTGGAACAAACGGCACTAATGGCGGATATTATTCAACTTGCACAGGAGGAACATCAGCCTGTACTTGGACTACTCGAACCGCTATGCCGACTATTTTAGATGACACAACTCATCTTGATATTTCCGCAAATCCCAATAGTGATAGTATTCTTTTTGGCGCTATTGGTAACGCCGGTGCCGACCTTTCGCGTGGTGTTTGGTCAGGAAGCGCATGGACTAATACTGCAAATGCGGATACCTCTTCTGCTGGTCCGCTTGCCGGCACTAAGTTTGTTGCTACGGGATGGCTTATCAGCGGAGCCAATACTAGAGGTGTGCTCGTGTATTATGACTCGGCTGCTGTCAATATTGGTTGGTCTACGGTAAGCGGCACTACTTGGACCACGCAATCTGACTGGGTTCCAACTCCAGCTTTTGGTGTTCAAAAAAATTATGATATTAAAATGGATCCGATTAATAAAGATAGGCTGATTTTTACTGTTAATGACGCCAATTCCGACATATTCGCCAAGCGGCTTATTTTATCTGGCACCACTTTTACTTGGTCTAATGCTGATGGCAGTGCGGCAATAGAAGCTAATACCGGCTCGGCAATTTATAAATCATTTAATTTTGAATATAACAGGTATATACCGGCACCGACCAATACTTTAACCATCGGCGTTACCGCCGGCTCAAAAGTAACAGCCATAAATTCCGGCGATACTTCGGTTTATGCCAATACGACGGGTTGTACCAGCGCGGCGACTTGTGCGGCTTTTACTTTAAATGTTTCCAATACTTCCGTAACGGTTGGCTCGATAAAAATTACGGAAACCGGCAGCGCTAATGCCACTTCTGATTTGTCTCAGCTCGCGCTTTTTTATGATACTGACGGCAATTATTCTAATGGTATAACCGGACAATACGGAGCAACAGTAGCGAGTTTTACTTCTGAAGCGGCTACAGTAAGCGGCTCTTTGGCTTTAACTCCAGCCACTACTTATTATTTTTATACTAGATTCAACGCTTCAAGTACTATCAGCTATCCAAAGGGCGGCCAGACTGTTAATTTTCAGATTGCCGCTAATGGTGATGTAACTTTATCAAGCGGCTCTGCAACAATTTCCGGCGCGCCTCAAAGTATGGCTGGTACTACCACGATTTTGCCAAAAGTCAGTTCTGTTAGTTATGGCGCTGGCTTAAGCGATGGTGCGCGGTCAAGTGAGGCGATAACTATTTCCGGTTATGGTTTTGGCGTGGCGCCTGGCGGTTCGCGTGCTAATTGCGCCGGCGCGGTTGATACCGGCTGTGTAAGATTTTTAGTCGGCGGCGCGGATACGGTGGCTGATGCCAGTATTTCTTCTTGGTCAAACACTTCGGTTGGTTTAACAATTTCTTCAACTTTGGCGACTTTAGGCGGCGCTTCTTCTTTGGAATTGGTTAGCGGAGCTCAAGGTACAGCCACTGACACCACTTATTATATTTATCCTAATATCACTAGTTTGGTTGCCACTAGCACTAATGCGGCAAGAGAATATGCTGCTGGCGATGTTGACGGACTGGTAATGCTTCAAGGCGACCACTTTGGTTCAGCTCAAGGCACAGTGGCTTTTACCGGAGCATTTGGCGGCGGTAGCGCGACAATCCACGCGACTGCCGAAGGGTCGTGCGCTACCGGCGGTTGGTCAGCCGGAAGTTATTCCGGAAATAGTGTTTGCATTGAAGTGACGCCAGCTTCAATTCCTGACAGCGTTTATAGCGGTTCAATTACTTTAACCAGAAACAGCGATTCCAAAACTCATCCGTTTTCCACTTTTAGTATTATGCCGAGAATTATATCCAATACGCCGGCTAACGGCATTGTGGCTGATGTGATTCAGGTTCTAGGCAATCATTTTTGCCAATCAGGAACTTGTCCGACGTCTCCTAATCGGTCGGATACAAGCAATAATGTGAAATTTGGTTCTACTCAAGCGCTAGATAGCGATTTTGCCAATCAAACAGGCGGCGCCGGCGCTTGTAATGGCGCAGGAGCAGGTTGGACTCATGCGGAAATTTGCGTAAAAGTTCCTTCAGGCATTCCAACCGGCAGCCAGCCGACAAAAGTTCGAACTAATAATACTTATGATTCCAACACCAAAACGTTTACCGTTAATTCTACTGTGCCTAATGATCCGACTAATTTAAACCAATTTAAAGAAAATGGGACAACGATGATTCCCGCCGGCGGGACAACTGTTTCTTCCAATGTTGTGCTTAAAGCCACTTCTACTGCTTCGTTAAGCATCAATATGCTTTTGCAAGTCGAAGTTGAGGCAACTGGCGCATCTTTTGACGGCATTGGAATTATTGACGGTCCGGTTTGTACTGGTTGCACTTCCACTTCAACCGCTGTAAATGTTGCCGGTCTTTCTGACGGCACGAAACATTGGCGGGCGCGCACAAAAAACACTTCTACCAGTGAATATTCTAATTGGGTTTATTATGGCACCAGCGATATTAATGAAACTGATTTTAAAATAGACTCCACAGCGCCGACTATTACTTTTACGCCAACTGACACTTGTGCTGGCGGTCAAAGCAATCTCGGTTCTAACAGCGTGACTATTAACTGGTCTCTTAACGAGCAAGCCAACGGCCAAGCAGAATACAGCACTAATTCTGATTTGAGCGGCAGTATCAATTATCCAATTCCGGCAAGCGCCACTTCCACTTCGCATGCAATTATTTTAAGTAATCTTAATTCAGGCACCACTTATTATTACAAGGCAAAATCTCAGGATAATGCCGGCAATTTAGCAAATCGTCCATCAGCCCAGCCTTATTGTTCGTTTACAACAGGCAGCGTAACTCAGCCGGCAAAAACCACGAAATTTTTTGTAATCGGCGCTACTAGCACGATTGCCGGTGGCAGTACCGCTTCAACTAGTTTTGCGGTTTATATGCCAGAAACAGCAGCTTCTACCACTAGCGCGTTCGCAGTAATTAGGGGCATATATGATACAACAGGTTCTTCACCGAATAAAATAGGCATTCAAATAAATTCTCAAGCAGTCAAATACTATGAAATACCTTTGATTTTAGGAAAAGGACATTTCAAATTTATTTATCAAATTATTACTTTAAATGTTGATCCAACAACAAATACTCTTTATATTACTCCCGAAGCTAATACATCAGTTAATGTATCATCTGTAGATGTATCTGTTACATATAAATATTCACCGTAATTTTTTAATTAACATTTATAAATATTAATTAAATTTAATAATTAAAGGTATGAAAAAATTATTATATGCTTTTGTTTTATTTTTCTGTATAAGTATTATTTTTGCCACTACGGTTTTTGCTGAAATTGCGCCTGTGCAATCATGGGCAGTTCGGTATAATGGAATAGGTAATAGGCATGATTATAGTAAGAAGATTGCCGTAGATGTTTTAGGAAATGTTTATGTGACGGGCTATAGCGAGATTGGATATTATGCTTTTACTACTATTAAATATGATACTAATGGCAATCAATTGTGGGTAGCAAAATATGATAATGGTGGTAGCGACGTTCCAATTGACATTGTGATAGATATTTTAGGAAATGTTTATATAACAGCGGGGAACGGCTCTGATTATATTACGATAAAGTATGACACTAAAGGTAATCAACTTTGGGTAGTACGATATGATGGCGGGTCTTCAGATTACGTAAAAGACCTTTCAATTGATACCGTAGGAAACGTTTATGTGACAGGATGGAGTTTTATCACGCATAGCGAATCGATTGGTTCTTATGATTATGTTACTGTAAAATATGATACTAATGGCAATCAATTATGGGTAGCAAAATATGATAATAACAGAAAATATGACTTTGCAGCTGCTCTTTCAATTGATACCGTAGGAAACGTTTATGTGACAGGATGGAGCGATAGTGTGGCGGGTTCTTATGATTATGTGATTATAAAGTACGACTCTAACGGCAACCAACTTTGGGTGGCAAGATACGATAACGGAGGAACTTTTCAGGGCGATATTTCAACTAGTATTGTGGTTGATGCCCTGGGAAATGTTTATGTAACTGGATTTAGCCGTCCCGTGACAAATCCTTATCCCCACGATTTCTATGATTTTGCTACCGTAAAATACGATACCAATGGCAACCAACTTTGGGTGGCAAGATACGATAATAAAGATGGTAATCAAATTATCGCCCTTACAATCGATACCTCGGGCAATATTTATGTCTCCGGGCGGAGTTATAATGATTACATTACAATAAAATATAATAATAACGGCAATCAAATATGGGTGGCAAAATATGATAATGGAGCTGGTTATAGAGTTGTCAATACAGTTGATGTTTTAGGAAATGTTTATGTAACAGGTGGAAATTCTATTATAAAGTATGATTATAATGGAAACCAATTATGGAAAGATAGATACGACGGAAATGCTGTTGATATTGTAATAGATTCATTAAGAAATATTTATGTGACTGGACATAGTTATAGTATTGCAAGTGGCGATGATTACCTCACGGTAAAATATACTACGAATAATAATTTTTGGTCTCAAATTCAAAATTCCTCAGCGGGATGGCTTAATCTTCGCAAAACACCTGGTAATCAAAACAAACCAGCAGACGATATTATCAAAACAGTTCCCAATGGTTGGGCAGTTAAAGTTGCAAGTACTACTAGTGAGGGTGGAAATTATATAGATTTAGACGGTTACCGTTGGTACAAAGCTGAAGATGTTACTGATGGGGTCGTTGGTTGGATGGCGGCAAAATCTCTGCCTGATGAAATAATATATTTAGATTACGATTTCAATAATCAGTCAAATCTAGAACAAAAAGCCACGGCTCAACTTGATACTTCTGAAAAACGAAAACCAATAATACTTCAGGCAGTTGATAATTTTTATATTGTAAGCACCACTAATTCTCTTTATAGCGGAGGTGGCGGCTTGGACGGTTTAAATAATTTCCAAAAATTTATTCAAGGAGCAAACTTCTTGAAAGAATTCGTTCTAGCAATTACAGCCGAGGAATCAGGGCCGAGCTTTAATAATGAAATATGCTCCAACGCGCTAGACGGCGGCATAGGAATTATACAAATCACATCCTTGGGATTTAAGGGACTTGGCAGTGGTTTATATAATAAGCCGAAATTAACTGATTGCGATAAAAACACAATTGGCTGGACTGGTAATTTAAGCAAATATTATTCAAACGCCGTCCAAGGTATTTACGCCAATATTAAAGACGGTTTTCGCGTTCTCCAAGAGAAATATCGCAGCCAGTGTTTTGAAGAAGTATCTGGCGGGCTTTATTTTAATTGCAATGATATAAGGAGAATTTTGACTATTTGGGGTTATAACGGTTTTGGCGATGAAAGCGGAAGTTATTTAAATAAAATAGCAGCAAGACTTGAAACGTTATCGAGTTATTTCAGTGGCATTGCTTATCCAGATACAGACCAGTTTATTCAGAAATTAAGAAAAGCTGATAGGCAAAAAATATTAGCTCTTCTTAAAAGCCCCGGCGAGCTTCAAATAGAAGATAAAAATGGCAACATTACCGGAGTTGTCGATAGCGTTATTCAAGAAAATATCCCTAATTCTCTTTACGAAAAAGACTATAAAGGCATTGCAATTTTCTTTCCAAAAAATCCCTATATTTATCGCGTAATTGGCACTAGCAGCGGCGCTTACGGCTTTAATGTTGATTTTTTCAATGATGATATTACCCAATCTTTCAGAGCCAAAGATATCCCAATTACTCTTGGCGAAATTCATGAATATTATATTGATTGGGACGCTTTATTAAATGGAGAAGCGGGCACTACGCTTCAAATAGACCAGAACGGTGATAAAATCGTTGATAAAACTTTTATTTCTGATGAAACCTTTGAACCGGAAGACATTTTTCTCCAATCGCAGACATTAATCGATTTTGAACCGAATGTTTTAAATTTAGAAAGCAACGGCATTGCCACGACTTATATTGAATTGCCGATTGGATGCAATATTAATGACATAGGCACTTCGTCAATACGATTAAATAAGGTTGTCCACATATTATCAAAACCGATAGAAATCGGAGATTACGATAAAGATGGCATATCAGATTTGATGATAAAATTTGAAAGAGAAAATATAAAATCTGCTGTTATTGTAGGTGAGAAAATACCCATAATTATTACTGGTAAAGTTCTTTGTAATGGAAATTATTATCATTTTAAAGGCCAGGATATTATCAAAATAATAAACAATAAAGCAGAGATTGTGCCAAATTCAGTAGTTTCGCGCTGGGCGTTGGTGCAAAAAATATTTAATAATGCGGGAGAAAAAGTGATTGCTATGTTTTATAGAATATTGAAATAAAATAAAGCAATAGTAATTTATGGATATAAGAGAATTATTTCAAAACAAAGGAAGATTTTATTTTTTATTATTTTCTATTGGTTTTTTGATTTTTTTAACGGCGATTAAAGCATTAGCAGTTGACCAGATCAAATCCACCGAATTTTTTGTTTCTTCTTCCGAATCTCAAATATCTTCAGCCACTAGCACTGATTTTACTATTTACATCGGCGATAATTTAGCCGGAGTTTCTAATCCCGTAAAATCCGCTTATTTTGAAGTATCCGGAGTTTATACCGGCAGCGGTTCTTTGGAATTAAAAATCGACAACGACACAGCCACTTCCAAAACTTTTTCGTTGCCCAATGTCGGCGCCACTCCAACTCCATATGAGATAATTTACAAAGACGATACCAATAAAATCAATCCATCTTCAGCCGGCTCTTACAATTACACTTTAAATATTATTCCCACCGGAATCACTATTTCCGGATTAGGCGCGGAGATGAAGTTGACTCACAGATATGTTCCGCCTTCTTGTCCTGATGGCCAGCCGACTAACGAAAAAATCAAATCCACCGAATTTTTTGTTTCTTCTTCCGAATCTCAAATATCTTCAGCCACTAGCACTGATTTTACTATTTACATCGGCGATAATTTAGCCGGAGTTTCTAATCCCGTAAAATCCGCTTATTTTGAAGTATCCGGAGTTTATACCGGCAGCGGTTCTTTGGAATTAAAAATCGACAACGACACAGCCACTTCCAAAACTTTTTCGTTGCCCAATGTCGGCGCCACTCCAACTCCATATGAGATAATTTACAAAGACGATACCAATAAAATCAATCCATCTTCAGCCGGCTCTTACAATTACACTTTAAATATTATTCCCACCGGAATCACTATTTCCGGATTAGGCGCGGAGATGAAGTTGACTCACAGATATAAGCCGCCGAATTGCGGCGGTGGTTATCCGGCAACTGGAGATTTAATTTCTTTGGTTTTTGATACTGGCATTGAAGGCGCGGCTTATAATTCAGTAATGTTTAAAGGTACAAAGCCAGTCAACACAAAAGTAAGGTTTCAATTTGCCACTTCCAATAATTCCGGCGGGCCGTGGAGTTATATCGGCGGCGCGACTTGTGCGGTTGGTGATTGGTATGATGTGCCTAATGTTGATTCTCCGGTAGAAATCACTTGTGCTCCTTCCAGTCATAATAATCAACGATATTTCAGGTATAAAATTCAGTTATGTTCGGCGTCGGATTGTTCGAGCGGCGGCAGTGATACGCCTAGCGTGACAGATGTAGTTGTTAGTTGGTCTCCGTAATTAGCTTATTAGCTTGATAGTTTATGAAAAATTTTAAAGATTCATTATTAATATCAAAAATTAAATAAATTGAAAAATGCTTCCTTCTTTTTTATCTAAAATTATGGAATCAAATAAGCTAACGAGCTGTCAAACTAACAAGCAGAATAATGGCTTTACTCTCTTAGAGCTTTTAGTTTATGTCGCAATCTTGTCAGTTGTGACTATAATACTTAGCGATATTTTTATTTCTTTCAGTCGCGGCAGGGGACAGTCGGAAGCTTATTCTGAGGTCAATTCCAATATAATGTTTACTATTGAAAAAATCAGCCAAGATTTAAGGTCCGCCACGTCTTCCGTGGCAATTACTATGCCTATCAGTACCAGTACGCCAACTAATATTTTGTCTGCTGTTGTCGGTGCCAGTACGATTACCTATGCAACGAGTACCGCTGGTCAACTGTTAAGAACCGTTGGCAGTGATTCTTATTCCATTACCTCTGACTTGGTTAATGTGGATGCGCTAACCTTCAAGCGCTTGGAAAATATAAATCCGGTTTTTGGCGTGAATATGGCTTTTACGAGTGTTGAGATAAATATTACGATGAGTTATAAGAGCCAAAGTCCGGATTGGCAATATTCTCAGAGTAAGAAAACCACGATAGGAATCAGGAATTAGGAATTATGAATAATGAATCAAATAAAATTAAATCTTTTGTCGATTTAGATGTCTGGAAGGAGGGGCATAAAATGGTTCTAGATATTTATGAAATTACTAAACATTTTCCCAGAGAAGAGCAATTTGGATTAATTATCCAATTACAAAGAGCAGCCGTTTCTTTTACATCAAACATAGCGGAGGGATTCAGTAGAAACTCTTATAAAGAAAAAGTACAATTTTATTCGATAGCTTTAGGTTCGCTTACCGAAATACAAAATCAATTATTAATAGCAAAAGATATCGGTTATATTACATGCGAAAATTTTGATAATCTTTTTGACCAGACAGTAAAAGTTAGCAGAATCGCCAATGGTCTTATTAAAAAATCTAAATTCATAATTCAAAATTCATGATTCATAATTCTCAAAAAGGAGCCGCCACTTTACCAACTATTATCGCTTTAACCATTTTAATTCTCGCGGTAGGCATCGGCATTACCGCTGTCAGTTTTACCGAAAGTTTTATTTCCGCAGGTCAAAACCAATCAACCAGAGCTTTATTTTACGCTGAAGCCGGAGCGCGCGATGCTTTGATGCGGATTGCGCGCAATAAAAATTATTATTGTACCAGCCCCTCAGCCGGCTGTTATCAGATAGATTTTGTTTCTAGCGGATGTTCAACAAATGAAGGCTGTGCTAAAATAACAGTGAGTGATGCAAGTTCGCCAAAAGTAATTATTTCCGAAGGCCGAGTGAATAGTAATATCAGAAAAGTTCAGGCTGATGTTTATTTTGACGCCGCGTTTAACGGAGAAATAAATAACATTCAGTGGCAAGAACTGACGAATTAATTCAAATGAATTTTTAATTTATCGATTAATAGCCGAGAAACCAGCGAGCTATTAAATTATTAAATAATAAACGATGAAATTTGACATATTAAAACTTTTTACGCGGGACGAACCGATTGCGGGAGTGGAAATAAACGATGATTTTATTCGGCTGGCGCTTTTAGATATTAAGAGTAATGAGTCAGACAAGAAGCTAGGCAAGAAACTTGAAAAACCAGAAAAAAATATTCAAGTTATAGAAATCAAGGCGCTTGGCGAAAAATCCTTAAAAGAAGGCGTTATTATAAACGGCGAATTAAAAGATAAAGCGTCGTTTGTGGGCGCATTAAATAATTTATTAGGAGAAATCAAGCCAAGGATAAGATACGCTATAATTTCTTTGCCGTCCAATAATGTTTATTCCCGCATCTATTCTTTTCCTAAAACCGTAAGCAGTGAAAAAATAGAAGATGCGATGAAATTATCCATTGGTTTTCAATTGCCCAATAAAACGGAAGATATTTATCTTGATTGGGAAAAAGGGGAAAGTCAGAAAAATATATTTAACGGAGAAAAAATAGCCGATCAAATAGATAATAATATCAGCGAAAAAAAAGAAATCTTTTTGGCGTCAATTTCTAAAGCGCAAGTCAATAATTACTTGGAAGTTTTTAATTTATCCGGTCTTAATGCGGTTGCTGTTGAATTTCATCCAATGAGCATTTTAAGAGCTATTGACGCACCCAGCGGCAAAAATATCGCATTTTTGGTTTTTAAGAAGGATGGCGCAGAAATTGTTATTGCCGAAAATAAAATAATCAAGTTTAGTCGATTTTTGCCGTTGAATTTTTTGAAGGAAAAAAGCATATTTATTGAGGAAATCAGGAAAATTATTGATTTTTATGAATCAGAAAATTCGGTTGAGATATCTGATATTAGAATTGTCGGCGATGATAAGGGTTCAATGAATTCAAGCCAGTTGTCAAAGCCGATTTTGCCTGCAAAAATTATCAAGTCTATTTTAAATCTGGAGAGCATTAAATCTTCCGGTAAAATAACCGTTATAAAAGAAGAAAACAATCAATGGTTGGCATCTTTAGGAGCGGCTTTGCGGGGCATTTTACCAAGACCGGAAGATGAATTGATTAGCTTGATGCCTATTGGTACGGAAGAAGCTTATGAAAATCAGAAAGCTATTGTTTTTTCAGAATTTATTGCCAATTTAACCATTGGCCTTTCCGTGTTTTTCGTTGTTGTTTTTGTCGGCGCGTGGATTTTAATGCTGTCTTTTCAGAAAAATTTCGAGCAGCGGCTCAACATTTTGAATTCTTTGCCTTTGCCGGCAGAAGCCGCTAATTTAGAAGAGCGGGCAAAAAATTTTAACGAACAAGCGGAAAAATCAAGCATTATTTTATCAACTATTCCGAATTGGAGCTCTGTTTTGGAAGAATTAAAAGCGAGAACAGTATCGGGCATACTAATAAATAATTTATCTATAGCCGCGCCGGTTGATGCGATAAATTTAAAAGGAGTCGCTCAAAATCGCGACCAGTTGAATTTATTTAAGAAAACGCTTGAAGGTTCGGCTATTTTCATTGATATAAAATTACCCCTAACAAATTTAGAGGCCAAAGAGAATGTGCCATTTTCTCTATCATTTCGTTTAAAAGATCCGAATATTATTTATGCCCAGTAAAAATAAAGTTTTTACGATAATTTTTAAGAATTTTTTAAAAGCCGTTGCGGCAATTATTATTGCAATTATTGCGCTTTTATTTTTCAGCCGGCAAATTGTAAAAATTAGCGAGTCGTTGGCAGAACAACGGGCTTCGGCTTTTATTTTGGAGAAAAAAAATGATGTAATAACTCAGCTTAGCGAAGATTTTAATCTTATTGGAGACGCGGATAAAAAAATAGAAAACGCTTTTCCGCCCGCAGAGAATATTTTGGGATTTGTTGCGGCCCTGGAAACTCTCTCAAACCAAACTTCATTAAATCAGGTTTTGAGTTTTGGCACGCCGGTTGTTTCAAGTATTGATTATAATATCAAGCTTAGCGGAAATATTTCTAATCTGATAAGTTATTTGAAGCGTTTTGAAAAGCTCCCGTATTTTACGGAAATTTCATCGATAAATTTAAGCGCTTCAAGCGGAAATTGGGAAAACGATTCGTTGATTTCTTTAGAAGCTAAAATTCATACAAAATGACACTGGAAGTAATTTTAAAAAAAATAAAACTGAAAAAGGTTATTTACCCGATCATTACTTTGGGAATTTTATTAATAGTGGCTATTGTTTTTGCTTATTCGGCAAAATTTTTATCTCATTCCATCAATAAGGCTCTGTTTCTTGACAGCGCATTGGCCGAATCTCTTTTAATAAAACTTGATTTGGGTAAATTTAATTTGATAGCCAATAAATTATCCATTGAAATAAACCTTGTAGTTCCTGAAAAGCCTCAAGTAGAAGAAGCGGCAATCCCCTTAGAAGAATCAAAAAAAGACGACATTGAATCAGCTCAATTAGACAAAACTGCGGTAAAAATTGCGATTTTAAATAGCACTAAAACAAAAGGCCTAGCCGCTGACCTTGAAAATTTTTTGATAACTGCCGGTTTTCTAATTGAGCATACGGGAAATACTTCTCCGCTTGAAGCATCAACGGTTATTAAGATAAAAGAAAGTAAAAATAATTACAAAACTCTTATAAGAGAAGCCGTCTCTCAAAAATATCAGTTAGCCGAGGACCAAATACTTCAAGAAAGCGAGGAAAATGATATTATTATAATAATCGGTTCACCCCGTTAGAGAATAGTTCAATGATATACACTTACGTCATAAAAAGTAAAAAAGACAGGAAATGGTACACCGGTTCTACTAATGATTTACGGAAACGCTTTAAGCAGCACAGTAATAACGAAATATCGTCTACAAAGGGACGAGGGCCCTTTATGCTTATTTATTATGAGGCCTGTGTTAATGATCATGACGCAAGGGTGAGAGAAAAATATTTGAAAACAGGAATGGGTAAAAGATATTTAAAGAATCGCTTAAAGCGTTTCTTTTCTCTAACGGGGTAAATAAGATTTTTTATGTCTCTACGCCAAAAATTAATTTTAACTCTTGGTTTATCTGTTGTTTTAATAATCAGCATAGTTTTTTATTTTTTAGAGATTAACTTAAAAACTCATTTAAAAGAGCAGGCATTTAATAATCTTCGAGTTATTGCCGAAATAAATGAAGGAGCTTATTTTATGTTCATTGAAACTTTAAAAACAAGAGTTTTAGATTGGAGCTCTGATGGATATATCAGGGAAATGGCGGAAAAAATCACAGAATCTCAAAAAGAGAGCGATATTAATGAGTTAAGCAGTTACTTGCGGGAAAGAAAAATGCCATATGACCATTCGGTAATTTTAGTTGATGTTTTGGATAAAAATGGAATTGTTGTCGCTTCTTCAAGAGATGAGAGGCTTGGATTAGATGAAAAAGCTGAGGAAGAAAAAATAAAAGCTCATCGCTTCAGTGAAGCGATAAATTCCGATTTTGGAGAATCTTTCACAACCAGCATGATTTATGAATTTGACGAGCATGACGAACCGATGATTCATTTGGTTACCAAGATCTTTTCGCTCTCAAGGGATTCTGAAAATAAATTCAAACCATTAGATGCTGTTTTATTGATACATTTTTCCGAAACCAGTCGGTTTGGTAATATTTTGAGCGGCAAGTGGCAAGAGGGAGAAGGCGCGTTAAGCGGGCAGGCGCTTTATGATAATTATAAAACAGCGGAAACTTATCTTGTTAACAGCGATCGGCTGATGATTACGCCCTCGCGTTTTATAGAAGATTCTATTTTAAAAATAAATGTTAATACCAAGCCGGTTGAAGAATGTTTTGAAAGAGAAAAAGAAGTAGTTGGCGAATACCTTAATTATGCGGGCGAGAAAGTATTTGGAGCGTCAATGTGCTTAAAAAGAGACAATGCGGTATTAATAACCGAAGTCAAACCTGATGAGATTTTTACGCCGACCGAAGAATTGAAAAAAGATTTTATCTTAAGCGGATTTTTAGTCGTATTTTTAAGCCTTCTGATGATTATTTTACTTAGCCAGCTTCTTTTAAGGGAATTAAAAAGCGTTTCCGATGCTGCCGATAAAATTTCTGAAGGCGATTTAAGCGCTCGAATAAAAACAAAATCAAAAGATGAAATAGGCCGTTTGGCGATTGTATTTAATAAAATGCTGGATAAAATAGAAAATTCTCGACTGGAGCTGGAAAAAGTTAATTCCAGCTTAACTGAAAAAGTGAAGGGAAAAACATCTGAACTTGAAATGGCAAAAAATAGTTTGGAGCGCGAAGTTAGCGAGCAAACAGTTCAATTAAAAGAAAAATTATCCGAGTTGGAAAAATTCAAAAAACTTACTATTGGACGAGAATTAAAGATGATTGAACTTAAGAAAAAAATAGAAGAATTAGAAAAAGGCCATGGCGACACTAGCCACTAACCGCTTATCACTTATAATTAAATTAATATGGATTTAAATAAAACCGATGACCAAAAAGAATTTAATCGCAATCCGGCCGAGCTTGATATTGGCCAGCTTTTGCCGTTAAGGCCGACCATGGGCGATTCCGTGCCTGTTTTGCTCTGGAGATTAATCAGAATCAGCGGTTTGCATAAAGTTTTTGAAGAAGAAACGCCCACAATGAGTTATTTTATTGGCAAGCATATCGGAGAAATGTTGAAAGTTGATAATTTAGAAAATCTTAAAGATAAATTAGCCGATTTAAAAATCGGAAAAATAAATTTTATTGTCAATTCTGATGATAACGTGGAATTTGAAATAGCGGAATGCATTACTTGCAGCGGTATTACGCCGCCTTTAGGCCGTCCCATTTGCCAGTTGGAGGCAGGCATTATTGCCGGAGCCTTGGAAAACATTTATCTAGGGAAAAAAGTAGTCAGTGAAGAAACAAAATGCATAGGCGGCTTGGGCGATAAGACGTGTGTAATTGAGTGCAAAATAGTATAAATTAAAATGATAGATATAAATTTTAATAGAATAAAACTTGCTCACAAGGAAGAAGCAGATTATGAAAGGTCAAGAACAAAAGTGCTTGAAAAAATTTTAGATAGAAAAACGGCAGAAAGTAATATAAGGCTAAAAGAAAAAATTAGCGAAGCAGAAAAATCGGAATCCGCCTTGTTTAATATTCTTGAAGATGTTAAAGAGATGGAGGATGTTTTAAAAGAAAAAGGGGAAAGATTGAAAACTATTATTTCCGCAATGGGAGACGGATTGCTGGTTATAGATAGAGATTATAGGATTCAATTAATGAATCCGACAGCCGAACGATTGCTTGAAATTGATACTTTGGGGGTAATCGGCCAGGATGCAAAAAAATTTATAATAATGTATAAAGGCGATCAATTGCTTCCCGATGACGAGCGGCCGGTTGCCCGAATGTTTAAAAATCGCCAGTCAGTGATAATTTCCAGCCCTGAAGAAGATTTGTATTATCAAACCGTTAACGGCAAGAAATTTCCCGTGGCTATATCAGTTACGCCATTATTGCAGGATAACGGAATTTCCGGAGCAGTAGTTGTTTTTCGGGATATCAGCGACACAAAAGCGTTGGATGAGGCGCGAAAAAGTTTTATTTCCTTGGCTTCGCATCAATTGCGCTCTCCACTTACTGTTATCCGCTGGTATGTAGAACTTTTTAATTCCGACGAATTCGGGAAACTGACTAAAAAACAAAAAGGTTTTCTTAATGATATTCACGTTTCCGCTTTAAAATTAATAGATACGATAGATTTATTTTTGTCCTTATCAAGAGCAGAAAGCGGCAAAATGGAACTCAATTTGGCCAAAGCCGATATTTTAGCTTTTACCAAAGGGATTATTAAGGAATTAACTCCGCTGTTTAAAGAAAAGAAACTTAAAGCAAGCCTTGATTTTAAGGGCTCGGTGCTAGAAACTAATTTTGACGCTTCGCTATTAAGGCAGGTTTTGATTAACCTGATTTCTAATGCCGTTCGTTATACTAATGAAAGCGGTAAGATAGAAATCGGACTGGATAAAAATTCTAAAGAAGTAGTTTGTTTTGTTAAAGACGACGGCATTGGCATACCGGAGAATCAGAAAGATAAAGTATTTGGCAAGTTTTTTAGAGCTGACAATGCTATTACTAAAATTCAGAATGGCACGGGACTGGGTTTGTCTTTAGTTAAGGCGTTGGTAGAAACCTGGAAAGGACGAGTTTGGTTTGAGTCTCCGGCAACTTGGTTAATTAAAGGTCGTCAAGAAAAAAAAGGCACAATTTTTTATTTCACAATACCAATTTAATTTATCATGAAGAAAGTTTTAATAATTGAAGACGACGAAGCAATTTCAAGAGTTTACTCTATTAAATTAAATCAGGGAAAAGCGGAAACAATTATCGCTTCTGACGGCGAAGAAGGTTTTAAAAAAATTACTTCGGAAAAACCCGATTTAATTTTACTTGACTTGATGCTTCCTAATAAAGACGGTTTTTGGGTTTTGGAAGAAATTGCCAAGCATGCAGAGCTTAAAAAAATTCCTGTTTTAATTTTATCTAATCTCGGCCAGCAGGCTGATATTGATAGGGCAATGAAGTTGGGCGCTAAAGATTATTTTATAAAAACCAGCATTTCGGTTAATGAAATGGCGGAAAAAATCAATAAATATCTTTAAGCGCTTAACGCAACAAGTTGTCGAAAGAATCAGAAAAAGTCTGGCATTATAAACTCGTTATGGTGTGTGGGTTATCCACAGCCATTGCTTGTTTTTATTTCTGCATAATTTAAAATAATAGAAACAAGTCGTTTTAATTTATTTATAAAATAATTTATGACACAGCCAAGAGGAATAAGAGAAATAGGGAAAAAAGGTTTTACGCTTTTGGAGCTTTTAATTGTTATCGGCATTATTGCCGTATTATCAGTTGCTATTATTTTCGTGCTCGACCCGGCGGAAACTTTAAGGAAATCGCGCGATGCTCAGAGGATGTCGGATTTAGCAACGCTTAAAACCGCTTTGGGAATCTATGTAACAAGTAAAACTACGCCTTATTTGGCAGGCGCAGCTTCTAATACGGCTTGCAAAACTAATTCTGGTTATGCTTCCGGCGATAAAGTATATTACAGCTATTCCAGCGATTCGCCTGGCGCCCTTATTACTGATACCACTCTTGACGGAGGAACAACCGATCCTTCTGCCGGTCAAGTGTTTAACTCTTCTACCTCGCTTACCAATGCCACGGGTTGGCTGCCGGTTAATTTAGACAGCTTAACGGGCGGTTCTCCGATATCGGCAATGCCGACTGATCCGGTAAATACTATTGCTACTCCGTCGGCAGTTGTTTCGACCGATTTAGTTTATCGATATGTTTGCAATTCCGATACGCTTAAATATGAAATTGACGCTCAATTGGAAAGCACCGCTTATACCAGCGATGATAATAAGCGCACCAAAGACGGCGGCAATAACAGCAACTATTATGAAGTTGGCACGGGCTTGAATATTTTAGGCAGCGGAACGGATTTCTAAAATAAATAAAAAATAAAAAACAGCCCCGCAAAAAGGGGCTGTTTTTATTATAATAAAAATGATATAATTTTTTTAAGAAAAGCTTGCTAACTAATTAGCTAAACAACAAAACCGCTAAAAAGCCAAAGAGCTTTAATATGCACATTGTAGAGGAAAAATTAAAATCAATTTTTAAAAAATCAGGGCTTGTTGACGATAAAGTTTTTGAATCCGCTAAAGAAGAATCTTTAAGGTCGTCGCAGACTATTGCTGATGTATTAATTGGACGCGGAACAATTCCCGAGGATTATATGGTTGAACTTTTACAGCCTTATTTTGGCGCAAAAATAGTTGATTTGAAAAAAATAATTATTCCGCCGGAAATTTTGGAATTAGTGCCGGAATCTTATGCTAAATCAAAAAAAGTAATTATTTTTGAGATTGATAAGGAAAATAATATTGTCAAAGCGGCCATGATTGACCCCTTGGATTACGACGTTCTAGAATTTTTAAGAGCTAAGCTGGACGCTTGGGTAGAACCGCATTTAACAACTCAAAGCAGTTTAAAATACGGGCTTAAGCAATATAAGAAAAAAATAAATTTGGAATTTAATAAAATAATTGCGGAAAATATTGAAAAAACTCTTTCGGTCGTGGGTGAACCGGATTTGAATAAAATGGCCGAAGCGGTTCCGATTATCACTATTTTAGACAGCATAATTGAGCAGGCAGTTATTTTGGGGGCTTCCGATATTCATTTTGAGCCGTTAGCCAAAGAAGTTTTGATAAGATACCGGGTTGACGGAGTGATGCAGGAGATTTTAAGTTTGCCTAAAATAATTGCGCCGATTTTAGTTGCTCGGGTAAAAGTTTTAGCCAGCCTTTTAATTGACGAACATCGTTTGCCTCAAGATGGCCGCTTTAAATTCGAGCTTGAAGATATAAGCATTGATATCCGCGTCAATATAATGCCGGTTTTTCACGGAGAAAAAGTTGAAATGCGTATTTTAAAAAGTTCAGCTCGGCCGATTGGCTTGGAAGAGCTTGGCCTTTCAAAAAAAGCCGTTGATTTAATTTATGGGGAAATCAAGAAAACCCACGGCATGATTTTAGTAACTGGTCCGACTGGCCACGGAAAAACCACAACCCTTTATTCAATTTTACAAATTTTAAATACTTCAAAAGTAAATATTACTACCATTGAAGACCCGATTGAGTACGAAATTTCGCGCATTAATCAAACTCAAGTAAATACTAAAGCTGGTATTACTTTTGCCAATGGTTTGCGGTCGCTTTTAAGGCAGAATCCCGACATAATTATGATTGGCGAAATTCGCGATAATGAAACCGTTGATATTGCAGTGCATTCGGCCTTAACCGGCCATTTGGTGCTTTCCTCGCTTCATACCAACGACGCCGCCAGCGCTTTGCCGAGATTATTAGATATGGGCGCGCCGGCTTTTCTTCTTTCCTCGACTGTTAATATGATTGTGGCTCAGAGATTGGTGAGAAAAATTTGCAGTTTTTGCATTGAATCTTATCCAATCACTCCGGAAATAAAAAGGCTGATTATGGCCCAATTATCGGCTGTTCCGGAAACGCCGATTAAAGCAAAAAATCTTCCAACAAGATTATTCCGGGGCAAGGGATGTAAGATTTGCAATAATTCCGGCTTTCATGGGCAAATCGGCGTATTTGAAGTTTTAAGAGTTACGGATAGTATCCGGGAATTGTTGCTGAAGTTGGTGCCGGTTGGAGAAATAAGAAAACGCGCTATTAAAGAAGGTATGACGACTTTATTTGAAGATGGCTTGGATAAGGTCGAAAGAGGAACAACGACGATTGAAGAAGTGTTAAGAGTAATCAGAGAATAGTTTTTAGCTTTCTAGCTCCTTAGTTATAAAAGTTATAAACTAACGAGCTGATAAGCTATCAAGCTAACTGGCTTATATTATGTTTTTTTCTTACGAAGCAACAGATAAAAACGGATTATTAGTAAGAGGCAGATTAGAAGCCGAAAGCCGCGCTGAAGTTATTCAATATCTGGAAAAGCATGATCTTATTCCGATAACCATTGATGCTGAAGGCGGAGAAAGAACAGGCAACCGCGCTTCAATGCTGTCTTTTTCTATTTTTGAAACAATCAAACCGGTTGATCGCATACTTTTGGTTCGCAATCTGGCTGCTACGATTAAAGCCGGTTTAAATATTATTGAATCGCTGGATATTCTTATTGCCGACACGACAAAAAATTTAATGAGAAAAATTCTTATTTCTGCAAAAGCGAATCTTCAAAAAGGCCAGCCGCTTTCTTCGACTTTTGAATATTATAAAAAATATTTCCCGCCGATTTTTAGCGGATTGATTAGAGCCGGTGAAGCTTCCGGAAAATTGGATGAATCTTTTGAGGAATTGGGCCGTTATTTGGTGAAAGAATATAATTTAGCAAGAAAGGTCAGGTCAGCATTGGCTTATCCAATGGTTCTCGTGGTGGCAAGCATTGGAGTAATAGGTCTGCTTTTATTTTTTGTTCTGCCTCGTTTGGCTAAATCTTTTAAAGCGAGCAAGGCGGAGCTTCCTTTTCTTACCAGAGCGCTTGTCGGCACGAGTAATTTCTTAATTTCTCACTGGATTCTTGTTTTAGCGGCAGTCATTGGATTAGTTTGGTTTTTCGTTTATTTCAGAAAAACATCTTTCGGCCGTCATTTGCTCACTAGAATATTTTTGACAGTTCCAGTGGCGCGGGAGCTTGTTAAAAAAGTGGCTTTAGTGCGCTTTACAAGGACTCTGGGCAGTTTGATATCAAGCGGCATAAATATTATCGAAGCTTTGAAGCTTTCAACCGAAGCGGTTTCTAATGAAGTTTATAAAAAAGCGATTTTAGAATCAGTGGACCAGATAAAAAACGGCGTGCCCTTGTCCAAAACATTGATAAAACATCAATCACTGTTCCCTCACTTGCTGATAAACATGATAGCCGTGGGCGAGCGAACCGGCACTTTAGAGCAAGTATTAAATACATTTGCCGATTTTTATGACGAAGAAGTGGATAACGCGCTCAAGGATTTAGTGACTTTCATAGAACCGGTATTGATTCTTTTTATGGGTTTGATAATCGGAACTATCGCTTTTTCGATTCTTTTGCCTATTTATCAATTAGTTGGAAAATTCATCTAGTAATGATTATTAAATGCGGCTTAAAACGAAATGCGAAAATTTAAATTTCAAAAAGGATTCAGTTTGTTGGAATTATTGCTTGTTGTCGGCATTCTTTCTATTATATCATTAGTTGCCTTTGGAGCGTATCGCGACTTTGTAAAAAATTCCGGGCTTGATTCAATTGCCAAAGGCATCATTTTTGATTTAAAAGGCGCGCGAGCCAAAGCAATGACTGCGGAAAATAACTTAAAATGGGGCGCTCATTTTATCAACAGTACTGATGATTATTACGAGATATTTTCCACGCCAACCGACTATTCCAGCGCTTCAACAACCATTGATTCAACCGTATATCTTGGGGGAAATATTTCTTTCAGCGAACCGGCGGTTTCTTCAACGATTATTTTTGCTAAAATAAAAGGCACGATCTCCGCTACCACAACTATTACTGTTATTTCTGAAAGCAACAGTAAAACAATAACCGTGACTCCGATTGGAAATATTTACTGAATTTAAAGCAATAAGCGTTTTAGCCTAATTTGACTTTCTTCGGGATTTTATTTATTATTAACGGATTAAAAATGAAAAAAATCAGCCAAGAAAACGAAGCGGAAATAGTCTGGCAGATTCCGGAATATGAATATCAGCCAAAAGATGTTAACTGGTTTTGGTTAAGCTTGATTTTGGCGATAATTATGTTGGCTTTTTCTTTTTGGCAGGAAAATTTTTTATTTGCGATTTTCGTCTTAATTGCATTTTTTGTGGTTAATGTTTTTGCGCGCCGATTTCCGCCGATTTGGGAATTTAAAATTAATAAGAGCGGAATTTCTTTGAATTTAACCACTGGAGAAAATAAACGATTCTATGGCTATAATGATATTGAGAGTTTTGATATTCACGACGCGGGCGAGGAATATAAAGAATTGATTTTACAATTTCACAAAAAATTTTCACCGCATTTAAAAATTAATATTCATTCATCGGACGAGGAAAAAATTAAGAGATTTTTAACGCAATTTATAAAACAAGAAGAAATTGAGCCGTTATTGATTGATTCCTTGTCAAAATTAATACGATTTTAAAAAAATAGACGATAAAATTTTGCCCTCGTCGTTCAACGGATAGGACGCAAGATTGCGGATCTTGTAATCGAGGTTCGATTCCTCGCGAGGGCACTAGGCAATTATTTAAGTAAGCTTTAGAATTTTTTATCAGTGAATTTATAAGACTTAGAATAAGAAACGTCAGGAATGCCGTTTTTTGTTTGTCTTTGACATATTCATATTTTGTGTATCATTATAAGTAGCATTTAAGAATTTGAAAAATTAATTGCCAGAAAGGAGGCTTGAAAATGGAAAGTATCTTGGACTGGCTGGTTTTGACGCTACTTCTAATAAACGTAGTATTTTGCGTCATGATATTTTCAAAGAAAAATTTAAATAATAAAAATTTTCGGCTGACTTTCAGTATTTTGGCTTCTTTGTTAGCGATTTTACAAAGTATTGAGACACAAATGGGTTTTAGGGATTTTGGTCTTTTACCAGTTTATTTTTTGCTTGTAAGCTCGTTTAATTTTGTAAGTTGTTTGTTTGATATTGAATTTGTTTAACTGTGATTTTTGGAATTTCCAGTATTTGTTCTTTATTTTAATCGGCTCACGTCCAAAAAGATGATGAGCCGATTTTTATTCAGTAATAGAGGAGGTTTTTGAAGAATCGGCTCAGTCGGTTTTCGGAGCTAAGTCATTCCTTGTGTTATAATTATGTAATGATAAAGCTTGTTGACCAGTTAAGCGTGATTAAAGGCGTTGGCCCAAGCTTCATTGCCAAGTTAAGGAAATTAAATATCGAAACAGTTAAAGATTTACTTTGGCATTTTCCCAGCCGATATGATGATTTTTCCCAAATTGTGAAAATTGCCGATTTAAAAATCAATCAACGGGCAACTGTTTCCGGCTTAATCCAGCAAGTAAAGATGCATCGCACCTGGCGCCGAAAAATGTTCATTATAGAGGCCTTGATAACCGACGACTCTGGCAGTATTAAGGCAATTTGGTTTAATCAGAGATTTTTGATTTCTATTTTAAAAAAGGGGAGATTGGTTAATTTGGCGGGAAAAGTTGTTGAAGCCCAAGGCGGCGGACTGTGCTTGTCTCATCCGACGCATGAATTAATAAACGAGCAATCATCAATAAACGACGAGCAACAAGCGACCAAGCACACCGGGCGCCTTGTTCCGGTTTATCCCGAGACAAAAAAATTAACTTCAAAAGCATTTAGATACTTAATCAAGCCGGCTCTTGATAATTTAGAGAATTTGCCTGAAATCTTGCCGATGCCAGTTTTAGATCAAAATAATTTTCCGGAAATTAATATCGCGATAAAACAAATTCATTTTCCCGATGAGCAGAAAGACGCCAAAGCGGCTAAAAAAAGATTTGCATTTGAAGACCTTTTTTTGCTTCAACTGGCAAATTTAGCTGCGCGTTCGGCTTTATCCCGGCAAAGATCATATTCCTTTGAAGAAAATCTTGATTTTATAAAAAATATTTTATCAAAGCTTCCGTTTGAGCTTACTTATTCCCAAAAAAAATCCTTATGGGAAATTTTAAATGACCTAAGTAAAAACAGCCCAATGAATCGCTTGCTTCAGGGTGATGTCGGTTCCGGAAAAACTATAGTGGCGGCAATTGCCGCTTTAGTCGCGGCAAAAAACGGCCGTCAGGCGGCTTTTATGGCGCCGACTGAAGTTTTAGCGCGCCAGCATTATTCGACATTTAAAAAGTTTTTTTCCGATTTTTCATCTGGCGCCGGCCTGCTTACTTCCGGCGAGGCTAAAATTTTTTATGGTGAAAACCTCGAAAGCAATTTAAAGAAACCGGAATTAATTAAAAAAATTGAACAAAGCGAAATAAAGATAGTTTTTGGAACACATGCGCTGATTCAGAAAAGCGTGCGCTTCAGTGAATTGGCTTTGGTTATTATTGATGAACAGCACAGATTCGGCGTTAAGCAAAGAGCGGAACTTTTAAAAGAGAAAGAAATAGCTCCTCATTTTTTGAGTATGTCTGCCACGCCGATTCCCAGAACTCTGACTTTGACGATTTTTGGCGATCTTGATTTAAGCATTATCAGCGAACTGCCAAAAAATCGAAAGCCGATTATTACCAAAATTGTTGCTCCGGAAAATCGGGATAAAGCCTATGCTTTTATAAGAGGCCAGGTGAAGCATGGCCGACAGGTTTTTGTGGTATGTCCAAGAATTGAACCAACGATAAATAGCGTGCAAGCAACAGATATATTGGTTGAACCGATGACTGTGGATTATAAGTCAGCAGTTAATTTTGAAGTGAAAGCAGTCAAAGAAGAATATGAAAAACTTTCCACAAAAACATTTCCTGATTTAAGAGTGGGAATATTGCATGGCAAAATGAAAACCAAGGAAAAAAATGAAATTATGCAGAATTTTAAAGATGGGAAAATAGATATTTTGGTTTCCACCTCGGTTATTGAAGTTGGCGTTGATGTTCCCAATGCCGCAATTATGATGATTGAAGGTGCGGAAAAATTCGGACTAGCCCAGCTTTATCAATTTCGCGGCCGTGTTGGCCGGGGCGAGTATCAGTCATTTTGTTTTTTGTTTACGGATTCAAGTTCTAAAGCCACTTATAAAAGATTATTTTCTATTGTTGAAGCAAAAAACGGTTTCGAGCTTGCCGAGAAAGATTTAGAAATCAGAGGGCCGGGCGAATTTTTAGGCCAATCGCAAACCGGTTATCCTGATTTGGCGATGAAAGCGGTGCAAAATCCCGATTTGGTAAAATCCAGCCGCGAAACTGCCAAGGAAATATTGAAAAACGATTTTGAGCTTAAATCATACCCATTTTTAAGAATAAGATTGGAAGAATTTAAGGCGAAAATACATTTGGAATAAAAAATAAGAGACGAATAATAATGAAATTATCGATTTCTAAAATTTTGATTCAATGATTACGCTCTGGCTATGACTAATGCGATTACTCTTCTAACTCCATTTTCTTTTAGGATTTTAACAGCTTCATCAATAGTGGCGCCGGAAGTATATACATCGTCAATTAAAAGAATATTTTTGCCTTTAAGAGAAGTATTATTTCTGATTTTAAAGCAATTTTTAATATTTTCTACGCGCGATTCTTCGCCCTTAAGTATTGCTTGAGGTTGAGCGTCTTTTATTCTTTCCAGCGCAGACGCCAATTCTAAATTAAGATTAACTGATATAAATTCAGCGAGAAGTTTTGACTGATTGAATCCCCTCATCTTTTCGCGGCTTTTGTAAAGGGGGATTGGCATAACCGAAAAATTTTTAAAATTTAAATTTGCCGCGCCTATATAATTTAATAGTAATTTTCCTAAAACAGGAGCAAGTTCCTGGAAATTTTTATATTTGAAATAATGGATTAAATTTCTAAGGATTTGGTCGTCGTAATTTCCAGCGGCCGCTAATAAATATAAATACGGCTGATTTTTTCTTCGGTGGCTGCAGATTCTTTTATTTTCCGCAAGGCGATTGCGGCAAACCGGGCAATATAGCGTGTTGTTGATTTTTATTAAATCAAAGCAATCATCGCAAATAAGCTCGTTGCTATTTTCAATATTTTTACGGCAAGCAATGCAGATTCTTGGAAAAACAATATTTAACGCTAAGTTTTTTATTTTGATTAAAATTGGAAGCATGCTATAATTTAATTATAAAAAATAATTGTAAAAATTAATATGCTTAGTTTTTTAAAATCATTTTTCACAGGAAATTCGGTCTTAGGAGTTGATATCGGCACATCTTCTATAAAAATAGCGGAAATTTCGAAATCTTCGGAAAAGCCCAAACTAAAAAATTACGGAATCCTGGAAGCTCAAAGCCACTTGGAACGTTCTAATAGCGCTTTGCAGACTAATTCCTTAAAATTAGCCGATAAAGAAACCGCTAAGCTTATTAGCGCTCTTGTAGAAAAATCAAGATTTAAAACTAAAAATGTGGTTGCTTCCATCCCGTCTTTTTCTTCTTTTGTTACGCTTGTGGAAATGCCGAAAATGAGCAATGAAGAAGTTAATAAAACAATGTCTTATCAGATTCGCCAGTATATTCCTTTGCCTGAATCGGAAGTGGCGATAGATTGGATTAAAGTTGGCGAATCAGAAAGTGAAGGTATTATTAAACAGCAGATTTTATTGGTATCAATACCCAACGAAGAAATCAGAAGATATCAGAATATATTCAAGCTGGCAGGTTTGAAATTAAAGTCTTTGGAAATTGAAAGCATGGCTTTATCAAGAGCATTGGTTTTTGGCGACTTAACGCCGACAATTTTGGTTGATATCGGAGCTTATTCTACCAATATCGCGGTTGTGGAAAATGGATTTTTAAAAAGTAATATTTTTACGGATTTTGCCGGTTCTTCTTTAACTCAGGCGATTGCTAACGGTCTGGGCATTGAGATGAAGCGGGCCGAGGAATTAAAAAAACAAAAAGGTCTTAAAGCAACCGGCGGCGAATATCAGTTATCCACATTGCCTCAGCCGTTTCTCGATGTTATAATAGGAGAAGTTGTAAGAATCAGAGAAAATTTTGAAGCCAAAAAAAGTAAAAAAATAGAAAGAGTGCTTTTGGCCGGCGGTGGCGCGAATTTAATCGGTATAGAGGAATATTTTGAAAAACAAACTGGTTTGCCGTCTGCTTTAGGTAATGCCTTGCTTCGAGTGGACTATCCCAAAGAAACAGAATTATTTTCTAAAGAATTGGGTGCAGAGCTTGCGGTGGCAATTGGTTTGGCGATTAAGTAGTAATTTTAAAAAAGACTGGAAAATAAAATTAAAAAATGCCATATAATCAATCGGTTATTGAAGAGCAATTAAAAAAAAAGGAAAGCACATCAGCCGGATTGCCGCTTAAGCTTTTTAGTTTAAGTTTAATAATTTTTTTGACCTCAATCTTTATTTATATTGGCATAGCCTTCGGTTATCGGCCTTATTTAAATTCAGAAATTAAAAAATTGGAAAGCGAAATTTTCAATTTAACTCAATCGATTGATGAAACAAAACAAAAACAGATTATCAACTTTTATTACCAGTCATTAAATATAAAAAATCTTTTAAACTCGCGAATTACAATTTCAAGAATTTTCGACCTTATTGAGAAAAATACTTATTCTAACGTTAAATACGGCAATTTTTCATTAAACGTAAACAATAAAGAAATAAGAATAGACGGAGTTGCTCCTAATTATGAAACCGTGATAAAGGAATTGGCTTTATTTGAAAGCGTTGAAGGAGTGGAAAAAGTTTATTTGGAAAATTTTTCAGCAATAGATTCTTTAAAAACAAAGGGAGTATCTGAGATTAATTTTGTTATAAAGTTGGTTTTAAACGAAAAAATTTTAAAATAATTATGAAAGGGTCAGCAAAAAGAACGTTGAGCATTTTCTTGGCCATGTTGTTTCTAATCGGCTCATTTTTGGTTTATTTTTACTTTATTAATCCGGTTTATGCTGAAATTAAAATTTTAAGGGGCAAGAATATTTCTTTGAAACAAAATCTTGAGAATTCCAAAATTTTAAATGAAAAATTTGAAAAAATTCTTGGTGATTATGAAAATATTAAAGTTCAAGACAAGTTGTCGTTAATGCTGCCTGAAAAATTAAATATTTCCTATGCGGTTAGCCAAATAATCGGCATTGCCCGGATTAATAGTTTATCGATTCAATCATTAAATGTTAAAGAACTGGCAATTACGCCCTCGCGGACTTCGTCAAAAGGTTTAGGCACCTTAAGAATTGAAGCGAGAATGTCGGGTAATTACGAAAATTTAAAGTTATTTTTTAACAATCTAGAAGAAAATTTAATGATTTCCGATCCGCTTGAATTAAAAATAGAAGCCCAAGTAGGTAATCCAAGCATGTCGTATTCATTAGCAATAGATACATATTATCAAGCGGAATAAATAAAAAATACTAACCCTTAAAACCTAATACCTAACATATATGGCGATACTAATAGAAGAAGAAAAAAGAAACATAAATTGGTTTGCAATTTTAATTGTTTTGATAATTTTAGGCTTAATTAGCACTGCGGTAATTTATATGTTTTTTATTAGTCCGGAATCAATTGAGGTGCTTGTGCCGGACAATCTTAAAAATATTCAGGATTTGAGTGAAACAAAATTTGATCCGGCAGAAATTTTTAAAAATCCTGCTTTTAGCAAATTGAAATTGCAAACACCGCTTGTTGTTCCCGAGCCAGCTTTCAATCAAAATCCTTTTTTGCAATAAATTTATATTTCTTAATAATTGATTGCTGATTATCGTTTAAACTATGGAAAATAGAATACTTCTCCAAGAATTAATTAAGCAGAATTTGCTTACCGAAGAAACTTCCAAAAAGCTTTTGCAGGAATCTACATTGATGCGTAGAAGCGCGGAAGATTTAATTTTAGACAGAAGATTAATTAGCGAAGAAAAATTATTTTCCGTAAAAAGCCAGCTTTTAAATATTCCTTATAAAAAAATAATTGCTGAAGATATTGAAAATTTAAGTGAGGAATTACTTAAATTAATTCCGGAAGAAACCGTAAGAAACTACAAAGCCTTTCCTTTAGAGCGCAAAGATAATCTTTTGATTATCGGAATGGTTAATCCGGAAGACAACAAAGCGCAAGACGCTTTAAAATTTATTGCTCGGCAATTGCGCCTTAACTTGGGAATTTATTTGGTTTCATTGTCTAGTTGGGAAATCGCTCTAAGAAAATATTCTCCTTTTTCCGGTGAAATAGAAACAGCGGTAAGATCTTTAAATATTGATTTGAGCAAGTCATCCTCAACTCAACATATTATTCGGCTCGAGGAAGGGGCGGCAGCCGCGGAAGAAGCGCCGATAATTAAAATAGTCGCATCTACTTTGAAGGAAGCTGTTTCGGAACAAGCATCGGATATTCACATAGAACCTCAACGCGACAAATTAAGGATAAGATTCAGAATTGACGGTGAGCTTCAGGAAGTTTCTTCTTTGCCGTTAGTCCTTCACCAGCCTATTGTTTCAAGAGTTAAAGTCCTTTCCAATTTAAAAATTGACGAAACAAGAATTCCCCAAGACGGCCGTTTTCGAACCGTTCTTTTTGGCCGTGATATTGATTTTCGTGTGGCAACTTTTCCTACGCCTGTTGGAGAAAAAGCGGCGATTAGAGTTCTTGATCCGACAATCGGCTTAAAAGGACTGGAGCAATTAGGGTTAATCGGTAAAAATCTTCAAATAATAAAAAAAGGTCTGGAGAAACCCTACGGAATGATTTTAATTACCGGTCCGACTGGTTCCGGAAAAACCACAACGCTTTACGCCACAATGCAAATGCTTAATAAAGAAGACGCAAACATTGTCAGTCTTGAGGACCCGGTTGAATATTTTATAGATGGATTAAATCAGTCTCAAGTTAGGCCGGAGATTGGTTATGATTTTGCTTCCGGTCTCCGTCAGATTCTTCGGCAAGACCCCGACGTTATTATGGTCGGAGAAATTCGCGATAACGAAACAGCCGGCTTGGCTATTCACGCGGCGCTTACCGGCCATATTGTTCTTTCTACTCTTCACACCAATGATGCCATCGGAGTTATTCCGCGATTGATAGACATGAAAGTTGAACCGTTTTTAATTCCTTCGTCATTAAATTTAATGATTGCTCAAAGATTGATTCCCCGGCTTTGTCAAAAATGTAAAAAACCAGAAAAACCATCTTTGGAAATTCAGTCCATGATAAAAAAAGAGCTGGTAAAATTGCCAAAAGATGTTATCGAAGAAGTGAAACAAAAAATCAAAAATATTGACGGTCCTTATGAGATATATCATTCTCCGGGCTGTTCTGCTTGTAAAAATAAAGGCGTAAGTGGAAGAATTGCATTATTTGAAGTGCTGGAAATGACTCAAACGCTTGAGGAAATTATTAATGCCGGGCCGACAGAAATGAAAATTTTAGAAGAATCAAAGCGGCAAGAAATGATTACCTTAAGACAAGATGGAATTTTAAAAGCCCTGGACGGATTAGTCCGCGCAGAGGAGGTGTTGAGGGAGACCATGGAAGTATGATATATTATATTAAATAAGTTATTTAGTTTATTAGCTATTGAGCTAATAAACTATCAGCCAATATTAAAATGGATTATAAACAAAAATTAAACGATTTACTTATGGCAGCGGCCCAACAAAATGCCTCTGACTTGCATTTAGCGGTTGGCCGTCACCCGATTTTAAGGATTGACGGCGTTTTAATTCCTTTGCAAAAAGAGCCGATTTTAACTCCGGACTCTGCCCAAGAATTAATCTCTCGGCTTTTAACAGATGACCAAAAAATTAAGCTGGAAAAAGAAAGGGAAATTGACTTTGCTTATGCTTTTGAAGACAAAGCAAGATTTCGCGTCAATGTTTTTTATCAAAGAGGATTTATTGCAGCCGCGCTTCGTTTAATCCCTTCGCAAATTAAAACTATTGAGGAATTAAATCTGCCTCCGATTTTACATGATTTTACAAAACTTTCTCAGGGCTTCATTCTTATTGTCGGTCCGGCCGGTCATGGAAAATCAACATCGCTTGCTGGCATGCTTGATGAGATAAATCATAGGCATACTCATCATATTATTACGGTTGAAGACCCTATTGAATATATTTTTACTCAAGACAAAGCTGTTATTTCTCAAAGGGAAGTTGGTTCTGACACGATTGATTTTCATAATGCGCTTCGTTCAGTTTTAAGACAGGACCCGGATGTAATTATGATAGGTGAAATGAGAGACGCAGAATCAATTGCTACGGCGCTCACGGCTGCTGAAACCGGCCACCTTGTTTTTTCTACTCTTCATACCAACTCTGCATCGCAGACAATCGATAGGATTATTGATAGTTTTCCGTCAGAACAGCAAGGCCAGATTGCTTCGCAATTGGCCGCAGCTTTAGTAGGCATAGTTTCCGAAAGGCTTGTTCCTAGAATCGAAGGAGGCAGAGTGCCGGTTTGCGAAGTGATGATAACTAATCCGGCAATTAGAAATCTTATTCGCGAAAGAAAAGCCTATCAGATAGATTTAGTAATTGAAACGAGCTCTCAAGAAGGCATGGTTACTCTAAATCATTCGCTGGTCAATTTAATTAAAAGAAAAGAAATTTCTCTGGAAAACGGCGAACTTTATTCGTTAAACCCAAGCGAGTTGAGAATATTACTTGAAAGGTCATAAATTATAGAGCATGAAGTATAAATACAGCGCAAGAACCAAAGACGGAGAACTTCAGGCAGGTTTTGTTGAAGCGGCCAGCCGTGAAACTGCGGCTAATGTATTGGCCAGCCACGAGCTTTTTGTTTTAAGCGTGGAAAGCCAGGAAAAGAAGCTTTTCCTGGAAAAAATCTATAAACTATTCAATCGAATAAAATTGGTTGATTTAATGGTTTTTACCAGGCAATTTGCCACTCTTTTAGAATCAGAAGTTCCATTAAGTGACGCGCTTACAAATATTGAAAAACATACCAAAAACGCCATTTTAAAGGAAACTGCTTATGAAATTTCTTCTGATGTGGCTGCCGGTCTTTCTCTTTCTCAGGCTTTAGAGCGCCAAGACCGTATTTTTTCCGATTTTTACCTTAATATGGTAAGGTCCGCGGAAATTACCGGACGATTGGGCGAAGTAATGAGTTATTTGGCTGATTATCTTGATAAAGAAGTTGCATGGAGAGCTCGGATAAGAAATGCAACAATTTATCCGATATTTTTAGTAGTTTTATTTTTTATTGTCGGTATCGTGCTTTTAACGGTAGTTTTTCCGAAACTTGCTCCCATTTTTACCGAAACCGGAGCGCAAATGCCATTAATCACTAAAATTTTTTTGGAGACCGGTAATTTTATTCTTAATTGGTGGTGGATGATTCTGATAGTATTAATATTCTTGGCTACTGTTTTAATCGATTATTTTAAAGGAGAGGAAGGAAAGAATGTTTTTAATGAACTGGTTGTTAAGATTCCTATTTTCGGGGAATTATTTAAAAAAATCTATGCCGCAAGATTTTCCGAATCTTTAAGCGTTCTAATAAAAGGCGGCGTGCCAGTTGCTCAATCTCTGGAAATAGTCGGCCACAATATCGGAAATATTGTTTATCGGGACATTATCCATGACCTTGCTGAAGGCGTGAGGCGAGGCGAGCTTCTTTCCGCTCTTTTAATACAAAATGAATATTATTTTCCGCCCTTAGTGTCTCAAATGGTAGCTATTGGAGAAAATACCGGCCGTTTGGAGTCTATTTTATCTAAAATTTCCGCTTTTTATTCTCGAGAAGTGGAAAATATATTGGATAATCTTACGGAGATGATTCAGCCCTTGCTTATCGCGGTTATCGGCATTTTTGTTTTTTTGATGTTTGCTTCAATTTTAATTCCGATATATAATTTAATGCAGGGAATACAATCGTTGTGATTGAAATTCAAAAGGTCGAAAAAACGAAATTCAAAACAATAAAATATTTATTTAATAAATTTATGAAATTAAAGAATAGCGTAAAAGGTTTTACCTTGATTGAAATGTTGATTGTCATTGCGATTATCGGCGTTTTAGCGTCTGTTTCTTTGGTTGCTTTGGGTAGTGCCCGTTCAAGCGCTCGGGATGCCAGAAGAATTTCTGATATAGCATCGGTGCAATCAGCCCTAGAACTTTATTATACGAAATGCGGATTTTATCCCGGTGGCGTAAATTGTGCAGCAGGTAATCCGACAACCTGGGGCGCTTTGCAAACCTCTTTAGTTGGCGCTGCTGCGGGATTAGGCATTAATTCAATTCCTAATGACCCAATTAGCAGTAAAACGTATTATTACGGCGTGGCGCAAGCATCGGGTCAGAATTATATTGCCGGAACTCAATTAGAAAAAGATAATACTGTTATAAAAAGCGGTGAAGATGTAGATGCTTTACCCACTCCGCCGGTTCCGACCGATACTGGCTGGTCGTCTGGAATCACTAGCGGAAATTGCGCTGATGCTACTCCTACTTTTGGATATTGCATTTTCCATTAAAAATAAAAAACCCCGGTGAGGGGTTTTTTATTTTGATTGATCGTGATATTCTTAAATAATGGTATATTTTTTGCTTTTTATTATTGGTTTGGCGATAGGTAGTTTTATAAACGTTTTAACATTTCGCTATCAGCCAAATCAAAAACTTTTTGATTTAAAAATTATTGGCGGGCGGTCACATTGCATGCATTGCGCCAAAAAACTAAGCTGGTATGAATTAATTCCGATACTAAGTTTTTTGATTCAATTAAGCAAATGCCGAAATTGCGGGCAAAAACTTTCTTTTCAATATCCGCTTATAGAATTTTTAACCGGCTTAATTTTTGTTTTAGTGCCGTATTCGATCATCAATAGCCAATGGTTTATTTTTAAAACTGCTCAATTACCCGGTTATTTAGCGGTTGATTATCTTATTATCGCGATTTGGCTGGCTATTTTCTTAATTTTTTTGTTGTTGTCAATAATAGATTTTCGTCATTATATTATTCCCGATAGGATAAATTTATCGCTGGCATTTTTAGGAATCATTTTAATGGTAATTAAATTTTTAAGCCAATGGTCAATGAGTCAGTGGTCGTTTATCAAGCATTATTCTCTGATGTTTGGTTCAATTGATAATATTTGGTTTAATCATTTTTTTGCGGCTTTCATCGGAATGGCATTTTTTGGATTAATCATAATTTTAACAAAAGGAAAAGCGATGGGCTGGGGCGATTTCAAACTTATTGGCGCTTTAGGCTTAATTTTCGGCTGGCCCGATATTTTAATGATCATGTTCGGCTCTTTTGTCATTGGCACGATTTTTGTTTTGCCGCTTTTGGTTAAACGACAAAAAACAATGAAGGATATAGTTCCTTTTGGTCCGTTTTTAATCGTCGCATCAGCTTTAGTTTTCTTTTTCGGCTATAATATAATTAACGGTTATTTTCAACTATTTAATTTATAAGATGAAAAGGGAAAATATATCTAATAGATTGAAAGTTTTTATCTCGTTTAGAAATAAATTTCTAACAGGATTTACTTTAGTTGAGCTTTTGGTTGTTTTAGGCATTGCAACAATATTATCGGCAACTCTTGTTTTCTATGGTCGGACCGCAGAACGCCAATTGATACTTTTAAAAGAGCAGGCAAAAGTGGTTGGCGCTATCCAAAAAACCAAATCTTTAAGCATTGAAACTTTTGGCAATCCGCCTGTGCCTTGCGGTTATGGAATAAGATTTCTTTTGCCTGATACGATTCTTATTTTTGAAGACCAGCCTAAATTTGATTTAAATAACGACTGTTCATATGGCGATAATGCTTATGTAATTAGTGGTGTTAGTGGTTCAAATGACCGGCAATTTGAAGAAATAAAGCTGGATAAAAAAGTGAAATTTAGCGTAATCGAGACAGGGGATCCGCTTATTAGCGCCGACCCCGGAGCGCTTAATATAATTTTTATTCCGCCTAATCCCAAAACGATAATCAATAATGACAATATGAAAGATTTTACCTTGATAAAAATTCAAACTATTGACGGTTTGGCGGAAAAAACGATAAAAGTTTCAAATAGCGGTCAGATAACTATGCAATGAAGTCAAATACTAAAATTTTAAATTTTAAAATTAAAGGCGGGTATCTTTTAATTGAGCTGATGATCTCCATTTCGCTTTTGATTGCAGGATTTTTAGGTATTATAGGAATAATTTCTAATTCTTTAAGTTTGAATCGAGTGGTCAGCGATCAATTTACCGCTAATTATTTAGCGCTGGAAGGCATTGAAGTGACAAAAAGTATGCTTGATGCCAATTATATGCGGCCCGGACCATGGAATCGGGGGGTTAGAGATGGATGTTATGATATAGAATATAATTCTTCTGGTTTGATAAATAATTTAAACGGATTTACTTGCTCTGATTTTTCCATGAGGAGACCTCTTGAATTTAATCCGGCAACCGGCATATATGATTACAGCGGTACCGAGCGAACTCGTTTTTATAGAATGATTCAAGTTCAGCAGATTGATAGGGAAGGAAATCCAAGGCCTGACGAAATTCAAATTGATTCTATTGTCAGATGGGTAAGCCGCGGCGGCGGAATATTTGAAGTAAGATTAGAAGATCATTTTTTTGATTGGCGCTGATAAATAAAAATTATTACTTAGCATTAATTATGGTGGAAAATATATCAAAAAATAAAAACGGATTTAGTATGATAGAGCTTATTGTTTCCTTCAGCCTTTTTGTTATTTTTATGTCGATTGCCATTACTGCATTTTTAGGCGCCTTAAGAAATCAAAGGATAATTGTCGCGCTTATGTCCGCCAATGACAGCGCCAGCTTAACACTTGAACAAATATCAAGAGAACTAAGGACAGCCAAAAGCTTTCAGGTTTCCGGCAATGAAATAAAATTCATCAATGCCGAAGGCATTGATGCCAGTTATAGATTAAACGCGACAGATTGGTCTATAGAGCGCGGCACCCAAGCTATTGCGCCAATCTGGGTTTATAAAAAACTTACAGCTGACAATGTCAAAGTAAAAAATTTTAACATTACTGCTTGCGGCACGAATTACGACGGCAGTTCGATAAACGGCAGAAGAGCCCTTGACAGATGTGGCAGCGGCAATGAAAATTATCCGGCCAGAATTACTATTAGTTTATCTATAACCAGTAATCAGAAGGGCATTGAAGATAAAGGAATTTTTACCAATATTCAAACAACTATCAGCGCCAGGAAAATTAATTAAATTATCTTTAATAAGAAAAATGAAATCTAATCTTCTAAAATTTAAGGAAAATTTGAGTCAAATTATTAGCAATAATTCCGGCCAAGCGATGCTTTTAGCGGTATTTTTGATTGGCTCTGGCATTTTAGCGTTTACTTCAATTGCCGGTTATTTGATGGCTCAAAGGATAAGAACCGCTTCTGATATCACTGATTCGGCAAAAGCGATTATAGCGGCTGACGCTGGTTTGGAATGCGGGCTTTATAAAATTTATAAATCAGATTCTAATCTTAGTGATTGCGCCAATTGGCTTATTTTTAATAATGGCGCTTCAAATAATATCTCAACTTTTACAATTACTGGCAATAATTATCTTAAAGTAATCGGCTCTTCTAGGAGAAGCAACCGGGCATTTATAATAGGCTTATAACTAATTTTCTTGAAATAAATACGGCTTAATAAAAGGCCGTTTTTTTGTTATTATGAAAACAATGGCTAAAGAGGAAATAAAAAAACGCATAGAAAAACTAAAGGCGGAAATAGGCAAATATCGTTATTCTTATCATGTTTTGGACAAATCTTTAATTTCTGACGCGGCTTTGGATTCTTTAAAAAAAGAGCTTTTTGACTTAGAACAAAAATATCCTGAGTTTATCACTTCTGACTCGCCGACTCAAAGAATTGGCGGAGTACCGCTTGATAAATTTAAAAAATCAGTTCATGAGGCTCCCATGCTTTCTTTTAATGACGCTTTTTCCGAAGGCGATATGAATGACTGGATGAAGCGAATTCAAAATTATTTAAAACACGCAATCATGCCGGAATTTTATTGTGAGCTTAAAATTGACGGCTTGGCAATAGAGCTTATTTATGAAAATGGAATTTTTGTAGAAGGTTCAACTAGGGGAGACGGAATTATCGGCGAGAACATTACTCAAAATTTAAAAACAATTGAAGCAATACCATTGCAAATTTTAGAACCGAAGGAAGTAAAAAACAATCTAAAAAAACTCGGCTTAAAAACTGAAACCTATAACCTAAAACCGAGAAAATTAGTTGTTAGAGGAGAGGTTTTTATAAACAAAAGAGAATTTGAGCTGGTTAATCGAGAGCAGCTTGAAAAGAAAGGGAAAATTTTTGCCAATCCGCGGAATATGGCCGCTGGTTCGGTGCGCCAGCTTAATCCGAAAATTACCGCAGCTCGTCGGCTTGATTCTTTTCAATACGATATTATCACTGATATTGGGCAAAAATATCATAATGATGCGCATTTATTGCTTCAGGCATTCGGTTTTAAGACTAATCACAATAATAAATTAGTTAATTCGCTTGACGATGTCTTTAAGTTTAGAGATTATTGGGAACATCATCGCGAAAAAATATCTTATGAAATTGACGGTATTGTCGCCATTGTTAATGATAATAAAATTTTTGAATCAGCCGGAGTGATTGGCAAAGCGCCGAGAGCCGCTATTGCCTATAAATTTTCTTCAAAGGAAACAACCACGATAGTTGAAGATATAAAAGTACAAATTGGCAGAACCGGCACGCTCACGCCCGTGGCAACTCTTAAACCTGTTGAGCTTGCTGGAATAAAAATTATCCACGCTACTTTGCATAATTTCGACCAAATAAAAAAATTAGGATTAAAAATAGGCGATACGGTAATTATTTCCAGAGCCGGCGATGTGATTCCTCAAATAAGTTCGGTTTTGCCTAAATTACGCACCGGTAAGGAATATGAATTTAAAATGCCTAAAAATTGTCCGATTGACGGTTCAAAAGTTGTGCAAGAAGGCGCTTTTTTCAGATGTTCTAACCCTGATTGCGCCGCCAGAAATAGAAGAATTTTAATGCATTTTGTTTCTAAGAGAGGTTTTGATATTGTTGGCTTGGGCCCAAGAATTATTGACCGATTTTTAGATGAAGGCCTTATTTCTGATGCCGCTGATATTTTTGAGCTTGAAGAAGGGGATATAATTATTTTAGAAAGATTTGGAGAAAAATCCGCTCAAAATATAATAAGCGAGATAAAAGAGAAAAAAGTAATTCCTTTAGGCCGTTTTATTTATAGTTTAGGCATTCTTCATATTGGAGAAGAAACTGCTTTGCTTTTAGCGAGTGAATTTCCTGTATCAAGCATTAAGGAATTTATTAAAAAATATCAATCGCTTTCAGTGGATGATTTTAAAAAAATAAAAGATATCGGCCCAAGAGTCGCGGAGAGTCTTTATAATTGGTTTCATGCCCGGAGGAGCATCAAACTATTGGAAAAGTTTGATAAAAATGGTGTTAAAATATTAATTGGAAAAAAAATAAAAAGCGGTAGATTAAATGGACAGACTTTTGTTTTAACCGGTTCGCTTGAGTTAATGAGCCGCGATAAAGCCAAGGAGAAAATCCGCGAACTAGGCGGAAATGTTTCAGAATCAATTTCCAAAAGCACCGATTATCTTGTAGCCGGCTTAGAGCCTGGTTCAAAATACGAAAAAGCTAAAAATTTAGGAGTAAAAATTATTAACGAGCAGGAATTTTTAAATATGATTAAATAGAAGCGGGGAAAACCGCTTTTTTATTTAATGATATCTAAAAACCGCCAGGATAAATCCGGGCGGTTTTTAGATATATTGTATCAGCTACAAATTTATTGAGTTGTAGTGAAAGATTGAGCTGTAGACGTTGCAGTATTATTTGAAGCGTCTTTTGATTCAGCTACAAATTCGTAGGTGGAGCTGGCGGTAAGGCTGGAAAGATTCAAAGCGTGGCTTGTTAAAAGCGAGTTATCAGAAACACTTGAAGCAGTAGTTAAATTAATCGGCGCTAATGAAAAATAAACTTTACTTGTCGCCGGCTCATTGGTTGTCCAAGATACCGTAGCGGTACTTGAAGCGATATTTGATGCAGAAATACCGGAAATTGTCGGAGCAATTGTGTCAGCTACCGGTAAAGAAAGCGTGGTGAATTGATGGGTTTGAGCAGAAGAAGAAGCGGTGTTGCCTGACTGATCGCTTGATTGGACAACATAGTAATACGTGGTGCTGGCGCTAAGGCTTGTAAGATTGATGTTGTGGTCAGTGACAAAGCTGTTATCGGAAATATTTGCCGCAGTGTTTATATCAACAGGAAAACTTGTTCCGAAATAAACTTTGCTGGTTGCCAATTCATTTGTGTTCCAGTGTATTTTCGAACTGGTTGCGGTGATATTTAACGCGGAAACGTTTGAAATAACCGGAGCGACAATATCAGGCGTTGATGTGGCGCTGGGCGACAATTTTTTGATAATGCCATAAGGCAAGATTTGGCAAATTGGAATAATCACATTATTATCATCATCATCGTAATGTTTCTTTAACCATCCAGGCGCAATTAAATGTCCCGGAGGAACAATGGCGCAAATTCTTCTTGACTCGAATTTTCTATCATCGTCATCATCTTCATCTTCGTCATCATCATCGCGCTTAGCTCTATCATCATCGTCTTCGTCGTCATCATCGCGCTTATTTTTATCATTTATTGCAATAACATTCGAGTTTGAAGTTGCATTTGCAACCGTGCTGGTTGATTCTGATTCATAAGCTAATGGATATTTTTCCAGTAATTCATTAAGCTTGATTCTTGTTTTTGGGCCAACAAAGCCAACTGATTCTAAGCCGTGTTTTTCTTGAAATTTTTTAATAGCTTTTGTGGTAAGGGGTCCGTAAAATCCAGTGATCAATCCTTCCGGATAAATACTTTGATCAGCGGCCAAAAGCGCTTGCAGTGTCCTTACATTCTCGCCGGCATCGCCCTGTTTTAAAGCAGAAACGATTTGAGAAACAGTTTGCGTTATTTGCTGTTGTTGGGTTTTAACTTGGGCAAGTTGCTGTTGGAGTGTTTGCATTTGAGCTGTAAGCTGATTTATCAAAGCTTGTAGCTGTTCGACGGTTGTTGTTGTCTGAGCATTCGCGCTATTTGTTGTCAGCCCCGATACAATCAAGCCAAGCAATAAAGAAGCCACCAAAAAACCTTTAACTTTATTATTTTTAAACATTTTTCTTAATTATCTTAATAATTATGCGACCTTTTTATATGCAATCATTATATCAAATATAATAATTAACTGAAGTATCAGTCATTTAAAAAGACGAAAATTACAGTAAAGCATTACAGCGTTTGGCAGTGTCTAATTGACGCAAAAATCGGCTAAAAGCGCAAAAAAAGTTAAAAATTTAAGTATAAAAACTATAAGCGAAAAAAATTCTAAAAATAAAAAAAGCCGGCAATTATAACAATTGCCGGCGCTAAAGAACATACAATTTACTTCGGAAATTTAAATCCCCGGGGTATTATTCTGATATTGCTTTCGCTGTCCATCATGATGCCCAACTTGCGGTCAGCCTCCTTAGAAAATCCAATTTTAATATCAGGAGGGATAATAACGTCTTCGCATACAATTACGCGATTAAGTTTTGCTCCGTTGCCGATAACCACGCGGTCAAAGAGAATACACTCTTTAATTTCTGAATCAAGGCTTGCTATAACTCTTCTTCCTAAAACAGAGCCGATAACTGTAGCTCCGTCAAGAATATCTCCTCCGCTTAAAAGGGAATATTCCGCAATGGCTCGCCGCGCTATTTTCGCGGGCGGTTCTTTATCGGGCGGTGTCATAATTGGCCACTTATGCGAATAAAGATTTAGTTTCGGATTTTCTCCGGCCAAATCCATATTTGCCTGCCAATAGGAGCCAATCGTTCCCACATCGACCCAATAAGGCGCTTTTTGATCCGGTACCTTATTCTCACCAAAGTTGTAGACATAAACATTGAGTCCATTGAGAATCATCGCAGGAATAACGTCGTTTCCAAAGTCATGGGAAGAGGCGTTATTAAGCGCATCTTCTTTAAGAACTTCGTAAAGGATTTTTATACTGGCAAGGTAGTTTCCCATGCTTGCGTAGCAAAATCCTGGTTTTCCCGGAATTTCGGCGGGTTGTAATGGCTTTTCCTGAAATTCAACGACTCGGCTATTTTCGTCTACAACAATTACGCCAAATCTTCCGGCCGCTTCTTTTATGGAAACTTCTTTTGCGCAGATTGTAAAATCCGCTTTCTTTTGGTCATGAAATTCGCGCATTTGGCTTACATCGAATTTAAAGATGTGGTCGCCCGCAGAAATTGCCATAAGCTCAAAAGAAGGATTCTGAAGCGCGATGTCAAAGTTTTGGAAAACCGCGTTAGCGGTTCCGGTATACCAGTCATCGCCCATTTGTTGCTGGGCAGGAATAACTTCTACGTAGTCGTCAAAGTTTGGCAGACGAGGCCAGCTTCTTTGTATATGCCGGCTCAGCGACTGGCTGTTGAATTGCGTAAGTACTTTGATTGTTTCAATTCCGGAGTAGTAGAGACTGTATAATGCCGGGTCAATAATAAACCATTTCCCGCCAAACGGCACAGCGGGTTTCGCCCGGTCAGCAGTAAGCGGCATAAGACGTTGTCCGCGCCCCCCTGCAAGTAGATATGCGATAACATCATCCATCATTTTCACTCTTTTCATTTTTTTCTCCTTTTTTATGTTTGGTTGGACTGCTTTATTTAATTGTCAAAAAAACTAACAATATTTACTGTTTTTTATATCATAAATCATTATATCTGTCAATAATTAAATTAGTAATTATGGTTTGACAAATTGATAATTTAAGTGTATTGTAAAATCAGAATTGAATTTCAAAATAAAATAAGGGAGATAATTTAATGTCTAGTATCCAGGAGAGAATACAAGTGAATGCAGCAATTGAAAAACTCATCGCGCGTGATGATAAAAATGGTGAAGCAGCACAAATTTTGATTGCATTTAGTTGTAAGCTGCCGATAACAGGAAAAATAATTAGGATTGAATATTTACGCACAACCAAAAACGATATTGATGTAACTGGATACACTCAAGAGGCAGGTAATATTTCGGTAAAAGATAATCACAAAAAAACACGGGAATGGTCTTACGGAGCGGAAAAGGAAAGAATAGGCAAGTATAAATTATGGAAACCAAAAGAAGGCATATTGTGGTTCCATAATTTTTGGAAATCAGATATCGCTACACAGGAAAGCGATGGGAGAATGCCTGATCATTATTGCCTCGTCTATGACGAAGGGACAAGAAAGCTTAAATATTTTGCGATAGAAAGAAAAAAAACCGTTCTTTCTTTCTGGTTTTTCGGTTATCGTATTAAGCTGGTGAAGTATTACCTTGAACGAATATATGGCGAAACCACCTGTGATGGCTATGGATCAATTAGTATCTGCATTTTAAATTACTAGCATATGAAGTATGCAAAAGCGTTTTCATGACGAAAGCGCTTTTTTTATTTTCATTAAAAGTTATTGTAATTTTTTTTAATCCGAGGTTTTGTTTCTATGCCATTATTATATATCGTTTTTATCCAATTCCAAACATTCATATCAAGAGTCATCTTTGACGGATCCGCTTCTTCTTCAAAATAAATTTAAATCCGTCTGTTTATATAGTATTGGACGAGAAATATCGTCTTTCAAAATTTTTATGCACTTTTTAAGATCATCACTATTTAATATTTCATTAGCCTTCACTTCACCTTCAGACAAAATAAGCTCTGGATAAATCCATTTTCTATTTTTATCATCCCAATCAACAAACAAACTAATATATCTCAATTCAATATTTAGGCTTCTACCCCCTAGATTCGACGTATCTTCTTTAATTCCTGTTTGATAAGGTCCAATAACTATATTTCCAATATTTTCATTTTCTAATCCTCTCGTCGTATTTGATACATTACTTGATATATGAACATCACACCTTATTTTAGATGGCAATCCATTAAGTTTTTCTTTTGCTTTATTAAATTTTTTTTCATGACCACAAAAACCACGAAACAACCAATTAGGCAAACAATATTCATTACAATTATTACTTCTATTTAGCTTCTCATATAAATAAAGAAATTTACCATATTCCTCCATTGCGTATGTCCATAATGAATAAATAATGCCAAGATTAATTATTTCATTATTATCTATCAACAATTCAGCGACATTAAGAATATTCCTTACGTTTTTTTTACAATATTTTATTCCATCAAGTAATTCTTCTTTATTAATTTTTTTTGATTCTTTCACTGAATTATTCATAAAAACTTTAAAAAAATATTTTATTTTTTTTTAATATTTATTAATTTTCATAAAACTATTTTCTTTTTCCTCCAACCAACAAAAATAGGAAGGACAAAAGTCAAAACATAATATAAATACACATCAAACTTATAATAGCCATCTGCCGGCTTAAAAGTTTTGACTAAGAAAAAATAATCAAAAACAACAGTAATTAAAACCCAAACAAAAGCCAATAAAACATAATATTTAAAAGAATCAGCTTTTATTTTTTTCAACAATATCCAAAGCGTGATAATTATCCCAATAGGCGTGATAATCCAGCCAATCATATAAATCGGCACAATTGAAAAAAGAATCATGCCGAGAGCGTAGCCAATAAGCCAAAGAATAAATCCCCACCCAAAAGCGTCTTTATAAAATTGCTTATTCAGAAAAAATTGAAAAATATTATTCATCTTATTTATCTTATAACTAAATTATCTCTTAATTATGGTTATTTTTCAAACAAAAAAATAGGACAATTTTTACAATTGTCCTATTTTTTCTTTGCTCCGGCACCTGGATTCGAACCAGGAACCCACTCCTTAACAGGGAGGCGCTCTACCGTTGAGCTATGCCGGAATGTTTACTTTTTTATTAACCGAAATCTATTATATTGGAATATGTGTTTTAATAAATTGTCTACCTCTATAACTTTTCAATTGCTTTTCTCTTTTTAATGCGGTGTTTCTGTCGATTGCTGGCTCCTCATAAATCAATATCCACTCTCCTTTATTTTTAGAAGTATAACTCTTGGAAAATGATTTTTTATCATGAAGCTTCAATCGCTCTTTTAAATTATTTGTCTGGCCAATATATATTTTGCCTGAATCCTTATTATAAAGCGCATAAACTGAATACATAATCTAATAATACATAATTATATTATTATTAAGGACGTCGCTCTACCTCCGCCGGCTGGCGGAGAGCTATGCCGGAATATTAAATTTTCAATAAAAGCGATTTTCCAAAAATTATTCGCTTTTTCAAGTTGATATAGTATCATATAATTATATTGATGCCAATACTCGAAGTAAAAAATCTGAATGTGGAAATTGGAGGCGCAAAAATTCTTGAAAGCGTTGATTTTGAGGTTAATAAAGGCGATGTTTTGGCGATTATCGGACCAAATGGGGCAGGGAAGAGCGTCCTTTTAAAAGCCCTCTTAGGCCTTATTTCTTATAAGGGAGAAATAAAATGGAGTCCAAGCATAAAAATTGGTTACGTGCCCCAAAGAATGGATATTGAAACAGATATTCCTTTAACAGTTGAAGAATTTTTACAACTTCGCGGAAAAGCCGATAAAGAAAAATGTATTAATACTTTAAAAACAGTTCAACTCGGAGAAGAGATATTGCATCAAGGCTTTGGAGAAATATCAGTCGGCCAAAGGCAGAGAGTGCTGATTGCCTGGGCAATGCTGGGCAGTCCCGATATCTTGCTGTTTGACGAGCCGACTGCTGATATTGATATTTCCGGCCAGGAATCAATTTATAAAATGCTTCATTTTCTTCAGGACAAAATGAACCTTGCAATAATTTTGGTTTCTCATGATTTAAATGTTGTTTATAAATATGCCGAAAAAGTGCTTTGTTTAAATAGAAGAAAACTTTGTTTGGGCACGCCTCAAGAAGTTTTAAATACCGAACATTTAGAAGCGCTTTACGGCGGAGAAAAAGGATTTTATTACCACGAACATAATAAATGAACATAACAATAGAAATGATTCAAATGATGCTGGTCGCGATTTCTATTGCCGCGGCAGCCAGTTTGCTCGGCTCGTTTGCCATTTTAAAAAGAATGGCTCTTGTGGGCGACGCCTTAAGCCACGTTGCCTTGCCCGGTCTGGCGCTGGCTTTAATTTTTAATTTTAGTCCGTTTTTGGGAGCAATGGTTTTTCTGATTGCCGCAACGCTCGGCATTTGGTTTTTGGAGTATCAAAGCCGGCTTCCCATAGAAACAATTGTTGGAGTATTTTTTGCCGCCAGTCTTGCCTTGGGAACTTTGATTACTCCTAACCATGAACTCTTAGAAGCGCTTTTGGGAAATATCACCAATCTAAGTCAAAATGAAGCTTTGGCATCAATTATACTTTCATTATTTTTAATTGTTTTATTGATAATGTTTCGCAAAAAATTAGCGCTCAATATGGTATCTCAAGAAATGGCTCAATCAATCGGCATAAAAAATAAGCGATTGGAATTAATTTACTTGCTTATTTTTGCTTTAGCGGTTGCTCTGGGCATAAAATTCGTTGGCGCGCTTTTGATGGGTTCGCTTGTGATAATTCCGGCAGCGTCCGCAAAAAATATCGCCAAAAGCCTGCGTTCTTTTATGAGCATAAGCGTTATATTCGGAGTCTTTTCTTCCGCTTTGGGAGTTTATGTTTCTTATCTTTATAATCTTCCGCCCGGCCCGATATTTATTTTAATCAGCACGGCGATTTTTATAATTTCTTTAATCGCGCGAAAATTTAAATAATAGTCTAGTAATTTTATATTTAATATTATGGAATTAAACCCCTTAACGCCCGAGGAGGAAAAAGTTATTGTCCATAAAGGCACCGAGCCGCCTTTTATCGGAGAATACGACAAGCATTTTGAAAGCGGAGTTTATGTTTGCCGCCGGTGCAACGCGCCGCTATATCGGTCAAAAGATAAATTTGACGCCCATTGCGGCTGGCCTAGTTTTGACGATGAAATAAAAGATGCTGTTAAAAAAATACCGGACCCTGACGGCATAAGAACCGAAATTATTTGCGCCAATTGCGGAGCGCATTTGGGCCATGTATTTATCGGGGAAGGCCATACTTCTAAAAATATTCGCCATTGCGTTAATTCTGTTTCTTTAAAATTTATTCCGAAAAAAGAATCAGAAAATAAAACCGAAACGGCTTTTTTCGGAAGCGGATGTTTTTGGTGCGCGGAAGCTGTTTTTAAAATGATTAAAGGAGTAATATCGGTAAAATCGGGCTATAGCGGCGGCAGTAAAGAAAATCCGCAATATGAAGAAGTATCAGGCGAAAAAACAGGCCACGCTGAGGTGGTTAAAATAGAATATGACCCGAAAATAATTTCTTACGAAGATTTATTAGACATATTTTTTTATGTTCACGATCCGACTTCTTTAAATCGTCAAGGTGATGATATCGGCCATCAATACCGGTCAATTATTTTATTTGTGTCGGAGAGACAAAAGCAAGCCGCAGAAAAAATTATCAAGGAATTGGAAGAGACCAAGGAATATTTAAAGCCGATTATTACGGAATTAAAGCAGTTTGAAAAGTTTTATGAAGCTGAAAATTATCACCAAAATTATTACGAGGAAAATGCAGGCGCGCCTTATTGCCAGCTAGTTATTTCTCCTAAATTGGAGCGTCTTAAGGAAAAATATAAGAAATTTTTAAAGTAAATTCATGACCAACGTAATCACTTCTTTATTAATTTTATTGCAGACAATTCTGCAACTTTTGGTTTTTGTCGGGCAAAATCCCGGCTTGCCGCAAAGTTTTAAGCAAAGCGTAATTTTAGAAGCAACTCAAACAATTGAATTAGCGGCTAAAACCTTAGAACAAATCGAGCTTCAAAAAACTTCTGAACAAGAAAAAGGCGTAATTATTCCGGTGTCTGGCTTGAAAATTACTCAAACGACATCAACCGGCTCTTATAAAATAAACCCCAAGCCGGATTACGAAATTTCAAAACTGGCGAGCATTATTAATGATTACATCAATCAAGAAAGAATAAGTAATGGATTAAAGGAACTTGCTTGGAATCAAAATCTGTCGGAAATTTCTTTTCGCCACAGTTTTGATCAGGCAAGCGACAATAAAACAATAACCGATTATTCGAAACCGTGCGCTTATGTTTTAATCCGGCACGAAGGCTTGACTCTGGCGGGCTTTTCTTTGGCTGACCGCTTAAAATTCGCTTTAGTTGATTTTCGTTTAGCCGGAGAAAACATCGCTGCAATTCCGTTTTCTAAAAATCTTACTTATAGTTATAAATCTCCGGATAAGCCGGTGAAATGTCCTGAATCTTATTTTAAAAAAACAGAATCAAGTATGACAAAAACAGAAAAATTAAATATTATTTTAGAAAATATAAATCAAGCTCAAAATTTGATTGCGAGCGTCCCGACGGTTAATTGGATTAATAAAGAGTGGCTTACATCCGAAGAAATCGCTAAAGAAGCGGTAAATGGCTGGATGAATTCTATTGGCCATCGACAAAACATTTTAAATTCGGAATTCAGCCAAGCCGGCATCGGCGTAGCTGAAATCAATGATTATTTCATTATTACGCAGGTTTTTATAAAGAATTAGGTTTTAAAATCATAAAAACCAATTTATTATTGACAAATCAAATTATTTGTGATAAAATTTTCGATAGCAGTTTTTTGACAAATTAAACATTTAAAAAGGAGGATTGCTATGAGTAATCAGAGTATCACCGGTTCCACATTGAGAGTAATGGAGGTAAAACTAAACGGTGCCTGCGAAGTGATGCTGGCCAAGATCAATTTCAAGGGAGTTGAATACTCCATTGAAAAGGTAAGGTCAGTCAAAGCTCCGGAAGGCGCGATTTTCCTTTTGGCAAAAGTAATGGCAGGAGAGCCGGAAGGAGAGAAGGTTCTTTGGCAGTTTAAAGACGAAGAGTTTACGGGTTTTGCGTATCTCGAAGAGGCAGGCGGTATTCCTGTCATCTGTCTCGTGTCGTACGCAAAGAAACTCAAGCGGATTATTCCGCTTGAGGATTTATCCAGCCTTCGCAGAGTAAAAGTGGCGGGCGAAATGCAAGTTATAACTTCCCGCAATATCGCGGAAGTTATAAAGCTTAAGGCGCTTGCCGCAAAGAAACTCAAACTTGAACCGGAATTTACCGAAGCAGAAAAGGCGATCAGCAGAGTATTGCTCGATCGCGAAAAAGAAAAAGAAGAGCAGAAAAGAAAAGACAGGATAAAGGAAAAAGAAGAGCGGATACAGCGCATCCTAAGCCGGCCGCAAGTTTTCGGCTATGACCAGAGTGGCTTTAAAAAATATGGCCATCCGGTTATGGGCGACGAATGGTGTTCATTGCCCGAAGGAACCTTTGTTGTTCTCGTTGAATCGTACAATAACGAGACTAACGAATGCGGAGAGCTGATAGAAGCTTTTGCCGTTTCAAAAAAGAACGGCAAGCCGGAAAAGAAGAACGCCTCAAATGTCCAAAAGGAACCAGTTTGTCCGCGGACAAATAAATTAACCGCGCCTGAGGCGATCCGTATTGCCTTTTTTGAGATAGAAGGCCGGCTTGAACAGATAGCTGTGTATAAGGACATAGAAGATGTTCGCATGGCGCGTCAGTCCGGACTTAACGGCGGAGCACTTGTTGCGACGGACAATCCGGATGAGCAAGGTCGCTACCAGATATTTGCCGTAGGTTGTAAGGAAATAGAAACCAAAGGGCATTTTATTCCTTTGGCGTAAGCGCAACCGCAACAATGAAACTCCTTTTTTATGTTTTGTATCAACCCCGGCTTTTTATGATTGAGATCATATTAAGTCGGGGTTTTTTATTTTATAATTATTGACTTTATTTTTTGGCCATGCTATAAAATCACACTGTTGTTTTAAAAAATAAAAAGGGGGATTTTGAAAGTGGCAAAATTTTTTGGGATGGCAAACAAAGCAAGAAAGGATGATAGGCAAGAAGACCATGATTTAATAAAAACTTACATCAAAAACGTCAGAAAAATTCCTTTGCTTAGCGCCGAAGAAGAAAAAATGCTTTTCAAAAAAATCAAAAAAGGATGTAAGGCGTCAAAGAAGAAAATAATTGAGTCAAATTTGCGGTTAGTCGTTTCTATTGTGACTGCTAAATATGTTTCTTTTTTAAATTTTTCCGATTTGATTCAGGCGGGAAACATCGGTTTAATTACTGCTGTCAGAAAATTTAAGCTCGAAAAGGGATGCAGGTTTTCGACTTACGCAACTTATTGGATTAGGAAGGAAGTCTCAAAAGAAATTTTTAATATCGGCGATATGATTCGTTTGCCGGTTAATGTTCATGCAGAGCTATCGGACTATGAAAGAAAAAAGAGAAAAATTTCTTCGGAATTAAACGCTGATTTTTCGTCATATGAGGTGGCAAAAAAAATAAAAATGACTGATAAAAAAATCAGCCATCTTCAGCAAATTGAAAAAAGCAGAAAACTCGTTTGGCTTGATGCTTCTGCTGACGATAAAAGTGCGACCCTTGGTGATTTTGTGGAAGACGGAAATTCAACGCTTCCTTGTTATCAAACCATGGTCAGCCAAAGCGTGATGAATATCATGAATGCTTCTAGCGGTCAGCTTAGCGAGCGTGATAGAGAAATCATAAAAATGCTCTACGGCTTTTCCGGAAAAGATTACACGCTTAAGGAAATTTGCAAAAAATACCGTTTAGCCAGAGAAACCTTGCGTTTGATTGAATCCAGAGCTTTGAAAGTAATGAGAGAACATATCTGAATATATGAAATTTAAAAACCCAAATCGGCACGGAAAATTGTGCCGATTTTTTTTATTTTAAAAAATGCTTATAATTTAAAAATATGAAAGAATCATTTTCCGGAATTTTCGGAGTTTATAAGCCCAAGGGACCGACTTCTCATGACATTATCAATAAAATAAGGAAAATTACCGGTGAAAAACGAGTTGGCCACGCTGGGACTTTAGATCCATTAGCAAGCGGCGTTTTGGTTATCGCTATTGGCCGGCCGGCAACTAAAGAACTTAAAGAATTTGTTTTATCGGAAAAAGAATATATAGCGACTATTAGGCTTGGCGCGCAAAGTGAAACCGATGACGAGGAGGGGAATAAAACAATAAAAGAAATTCGTCTAAAGCCGAAAATCGATGAAATCAAAAAAACGCTAAAAAAATTTCAAGGTGTAATTTTGCAGACGCCTCCTATTTACAGCGCATTAAAAATTAACGGCAAGAGAGCGTATAAAATTGCGCGCAGCGGCAGGGATATAAAAGATATAAAACTAAAACCTCGCGAAGTTGAAATAAAAAGCATTAAAATTTTAAAATACAAATGGCCTGACTTAAAGATTAAGGTTATTACCGGACCGGGTGTTTATATTCGTTCGCTGGCTAGAAACATCGGAGAACATCTTAAGACCGGCGGTTATTTAAAAGAACTGGAGCGTATTCGAGTAGGCCAATTTATAAAAAAAGAGACTACAGATATCAATAAGTTGCCGGCGAATTAAATCCCGTTTTTATATTATAAAAAAACACAAATAAAATTTTGTCATTTTTTTATTTTTCTGCTATAATTTTTTTATGAAACACAAACCCCTAAGTTTAGATGAATTAAAAAAACAGCGCAAAGCAGTTATAAATACCGCTTTAGAACATAAACAACAATTAAATCGACTGGAAAAATTGGCGATTTTTATTACAAAATATGTCGGCAGTATGGGATTTTTTATATTACTTTTTACATGGACTATTTTGTGGTTTATTTGGAATGCTTTAGCGCCGGCTGACCTTAGGTTTGACCCTTATCCGGCTTTTGTCTTATGGCTTTTTATTTCCAACATGATTCAGTTAGTGCTTTTACCATTGCTTATGGTCGGACAAAACATTGAAGGGCGCCATTCGGAAATAAGGGCAAAAAATGATTATGAAATAAATTTGAAATCCGAAAAAGAAATTGAAACAATTCTCCAGCATTTAGAAAATCAAACTGACGCTATTTTAGAAATAATAGAAACACTTAAAAATAAAAAAAGGAAAAAATAATTATTTTATCCCGCCTTTGGCGGGATTTTAATTTATTACTCTTGCTTATTTATAACTTATCAGGTATTTTTACAAAGGTTCTTTTAATCAAAAAAATACACAGGGAGTAGCCCAAGGATGAGATTAATTTATTTCTTGATAGTTTTTCTAGTTGCTTGTCTTTTACCGTCGGCAACCGCCAATAAAGAAATTTTAGCGCCTCTTATTTTTAAGAGCGCGCGCATTGGAGTTGCTTCTTGGTACGGCCCGGGATTTCACGGCAGAAAAACCGCGAGCGGCATAATTTTCAATCAAAATGAAATTACTGTTGCTCACCGGACTTTACCATTTGGAACCATGATCAGCATTACTAACCTGATTAATGGTAAGACGATAATGGCTCCGGTGCTTGACCGCGGACCTTATACGAGAAAAAACGGGAGATATTCCCGTGATGTTGATCTGTCTTATCAGGCAGCGAAACTTTTGGGAGCCGTGGAAAAAGGAGTGGTTCCTATTTTAATTAAATTTAATTAAATTCTCAGAGTATTTAAAGCGGCCAACAAGCCGCTTTTTTTTGTAAAACTTGATAAAAATCAAATTTATTGTATTATAGTAATAGCTACTTTTAACTAAAAAAAGAGGAGGGAAGCGATGACCGCAAAGATAGTAATTGTTTTATTGATGCTGAATTTTTATCCGAACTCAATTAAGGGCAACGAAACGAGCGATTTTTTTGAGATGCAAAAATTGGAAGTTGGCATAATGGATGAAAGATTCAAAACGATTGTTGGAAATAAAATAAATTTAGACGAAGAATACTTACAAATAATTTTAGCTGATATGGCTAAGATTATCGGAAAAGAAAGCCAGAAAAAAAGATTTAATAAATCACAGTACTTCGTTTATATCGACCGCAATCCAAAAAAACAGCTGGTTTTTCTTTGCTTCTATGACGCCTTAACAAAAAACATAAGAATTATCGGGGCGGATAAAACTTCCACTGGCAATCCCAAAAGAAAAGGCCATTTTATAACTCCCACAGGCGTTTTTGAAAATAGCGTTAAAAATTTTAACTACCGCGCTTTAGGGACAAAGAACGACCAAGGTTGGCGCGGTTTGGGAATAAAAGGTTCAAGAGTTTGGGATTTTGGCTGGCAAGAAACCAATTATAAAAGCGGAAAAAGATATATTCGCCTTCTTATGCACGCCACTGATCCTAATTATGGAGAACCGCGTTTGGGCAAGGTTGATTCCAAAGGATGCATAAGAATTTCCGCAAAATTTAATAAGTTTCTTGACTACTATGGAGTTCTTGATGCTGATTACGAAAGAAATAAAAAATCAAAATCGGTCTTATGGCTTTTAAAGCACAATCGCGAGCCGGTTTTATTTGCCGGACAATACTTGATAACCGGAGACTCATCATCTCCTAACACTTAAGACTCAAAGCCCTTTCGGGGGCTTTTTTATTTTATCACCTCATTATTCTAAGACCTATTTCTTCTACCAGCGTTCCAATTCCAGCCAAAGCAAAAACAAAAATTAAATACCAGCTAAAAGGAAAGAGAAAGTAAAAAGTAGAGACTGTTAATGCAATCCAAATGCCTGTGCACCAGGGACAATGAATCATTACCGAAATAGTTTTTCTCGGACCTTTTTCGAATTTTTCAAAATAATCTCTGATGTAATCGGTGATATGGTCATAAACGAATAAATGAGTGAGGCGGAAAATTGCCAAAGCAAGCAGCAAAAAATCAAAGTAAGAAATAGGGAATACTTTATTTTTAGAATATAAAAATCCTGTCAATATGGCTGCTAAGGCAATAAAAACAACAGTAAAGATAAAATTCCATATATATTGCTCTTTATTCTTGACCATAGATATAAGAAAAATTTTATAGTATAATTATATCATTAAAGGTTTTTCTGTCAAATTAAGTTTACAACTGGTTTTTAACTAAAAGGTCGTTAAAAGAAAATCTTATATGGAAATTATTTTTCTTATTGGAAGAATTTTATACGGAGGATTTTTTGTTTTTGGAGGAATTAACCATTTCATGAAATTGGAAATGATGGCTGGATATGCTGATGCAAAAGGAGTGCCAATGGCAAAAACAGCTGTTATTTTAAGCGGCGCCGTAAGCATACTCGGCGGATTAGGAATAATTTTTGGAGTTTATGTAAAAATTGCTATTGCGCTACTCGCCTTGTTCTTAATTGTAGTAACTTTGAAAATGCACAATTTTTGGAAAACAGCTGACCCAATGGTAAGAATGAATGACCAAGTCGGTTTCATGAAAAACACAGCGTTGCTTGGAGCTGATTTAATGTTTTTGGCAATAGAGGAGCCGTGGATTTTCAGCTGGTTATTCTAAACCTAAAAAATCATGTAATATTTTAAACTGCAAACAAGCGGTGATATTAAAGTTTATATGAAAAAAATTTATTTAATTTTCACAATAACTTCTATTTTAATTACTTCTTTTTATTTTTTTTATAAAGACAGCGGATTTTTTTCTCCTGAACAAATAAATGAAATTAAAAATTTTAAAGAATGCGCCTTAGCCGGCTATCCGATTCTTGAATCTTATCCAAGACAATGCCGGGCTGATAATAAAACTTTTATTGAAGAAATCGAGCCGATTATAGGCATAAATGAAAAAATACGCGTGGAAAAACCAATGCCGAACGATTTTATTGAAAGTCCGTTGCAAATAAAAGGCGAAGCGCGGGGCTTTTGGTTTTTTGAAGCGTCTTTTCCAATAAGGCTATTAGATGGAAATAGCAAGGAAATTGCCATAGCAATCGCCCAAGCGCAAAGCGAGTGGATGACTACTGAATTTGTGCCTTTTGAGGCAATGCTTGAATTTAAAATTCCGGACGCAACAACTGGTACTATTATTTTTAAAAAAGACAATCCCTCGGGGCTTCCCGAGTATGATGACGAGCTAAGAATGCCGGTTAAATTTACCAAAAAAGAAACAATAAAGGAATTTGGCATCATAAAAGGCAAGGTGTTATTAGGCCCTGTTTGTCCGGTTATGCGGATTCCGTCCGACCCTAATTGCAACGATAAGCCATATCCTACCAATATAGAAGTTTTTAAAAAAAGCGACCTATCCAAGCCTTATAAAATCATAGAAACCGACGAAACAGCTTCTTTTGAAATAAATCTTGAACAAGGAGTCTATATTTTAAAGCCTCAAGGTAAAAATCCTTTGCCAAGATGTGCTGAAAAAGAGTTAAGTATATTGTCCGGTAAAATTCAGGAAATAGAATTTTCCTGCGATACGGGAATAAGATGATATGAGAGTTTTTATTAAAGCAAAGCCAAACTCCAAGCAAAACAAAGTTTCAAAAATTAGCGAAAATATTTTTGAAGTTTTTGTTAAAGAACCGCCAGTCGATAACAAAGCAAACGAAGCGATAATAAAAAGCCTTGCTGATTATTTTGGAATTCCTAAATCAAATATAAAAATAATTTCAGGGGCATCTTCCAAGCAAAAAATTATTGAAGTTGTTTTATAACGATGGTTTTGTATAATTTACTAATGTTTGCAAAACCAGCTAAAAGAAGCAGAAATATTTATAATCCCGCATCAAACGAGCCATTTAAATTAAGCCGTTCAAAAATCGAATTGTTTATTGAATGCCCGAGGTGTTTTTATGTTGACCGGAGATTGGGTGTTGGGCGGCCAGAAGGGCTGCCGTTTACTTTAAACAAAGCGGTTGATGCGTTAATGAAAAAAGAATTTGACATTCACCGCGCTAAAAATCAGGCGCACCCTCTGATGAAAAAATATAACATTGATGCCGTTCCCTTCAGTCACAAAAATATGGGCAAATGGCGGGAGAATTTTGTAGGTGTTCAGTATTTGCATGAATCAACTAATTTTATCATCACTGGAGCGGTTGACGATATTTGGATTAATCGCCAAAAAGAGCTTTTGGTTGTTGATTATAAGGCCACCAGCACCACCAGAGAAATTACGCTTGATGAAGAATACCGCCAAGGTTACAAAAGGCAGATGGAGATTTATCAGTGGCTTTTAAGACAAAATGATTTTTTAGTTTCCAATACCGGATATTTTGTTTATGTTAACGGCAAAGCCGACAAAGAATCTTTTGACGGAAAACTGGAGTTTGATGTCCAAATTTTATCTTACGAAGGGAATGATAACTGGGTGGAAAAAACAATTATTGAAGCTCATAAATGCCTTAATTCCGAAAAAAATCCTCAAGCATCGGCAAATTGCAAATATTGCTCTTACGCAAAAGCGCGAGAAGAAGCCAAAGCGATTTAAACTTGCAAAAAATCGCATTTTGTTCTATTATATAACCAGCGTTTGATTTGAAAACCAAATAAGGAGAGGGAAAATGGATGACTTAATGAGACTTTCAAGAAGGCTTATCAGCAGCGTGACTTATCGTGAATTGAGAAAGGTGGTTACAGAAGAAGCGATTAAAATTTTTAAAGCGGATAGATCTTGTTTAATAATCAAGAATAAAAAAGGCGAATTCAAGATCAAAGCTGGAGTCCCCGAGGAAGATCATGGCATAGGCGAAATTATCACTCCGCAAACAGGAGAAAAATTTCTTGCCGATGTTTTAAAATTCAGAATGCCGATGGTGGTGGAAAAGCCCTTGCATGACTCAAGAGTTTTTCATATGCGGGATATTGTAATAAAATATGATATTACCGCGATTTTGTTGCTTACGATTTTTACCAACACAGAAGATCTGGGCATATTGGCGCTTGATTATACAGGCAGAAAAAAAATCTCCAAAGAAGTATTTTTGAAAATAAAAGATTTTAATTCGCTTGCAGCAGAAGCTCTTTTGGCGGCTTACCGAAGAAAGAAAGAGGAAGAAGACCTTTTAAGGAAACAAAGATTTATCATTTTAGGCGAAAAATATGCCGAATTTTGTCATGATACAAGAAATGATTCTGTAGCAATAAACACTTTTGCAAAATCTTTGCTTAATCTAAATTTTCCGGAAGAAAAAAGGCGCGAGTATCTCGAGAAAATCATTTCAAAAGCAAAGCATTTTGAAAATGTCGCGCAAGACGCGCTTAATTGCGTAAATTTAGATAATATATGCAAATTAGACAGCGCAAAATCGGACAGCTTAAAATTAGAAAAAATCTTGCTTAATAAATTTCTGGAAGAATGCGCGAAAGATTTTATTCTTGTGGCAAACGGGTGCAAGATAAGGTTTTGGGGCGATAGAAGGCTGGAAAAAATAAGGGTTTATGCTGACCCTCAAAAACTTTCCGCCGCCTTGAGAAACATTGTCCTTAATGCCATTGAAGCTTCGGCAAAAAATGTTGTAATTGCCGGCGCTATAAAAGGCCGGACGACTTTAATAACCGTTTTAAATGACGGAGAAAAAATCGATCCGCAAATTAAAGATCATATTTTTTCTCGTTTTGCGACCACTAAAAAAAATATCGGCGGAACAGGCATAGGTTTGGCCAATGTAAAAGCAACGATAGATCTTCACAAAGGCGACATCAAAGTTGCGGAAAATGGTAAGTTTACTTTTTTCAATATTCGTATTCCTGTTTTTCCTTACGCTTGATAGCTTAGTAATATGATAATCCCTCCTAATCAGAGGGATTTTTTTTGACAAACTATAAATATAAGCTTAAAATAAGCACTGTTTTTATGAATATACGAAACATCGCAATAATTGCCCACGTTGACCACGGAAAAACCACGTTGGTTGACGCTCTATTAAAGCAATCAGAAAATTTTAAAATCAGGGCTGACGAGACTAAAGATTTGATAATGGATTCCAATGAGCTTGAGCGCGAGCGCGGCATTACTATTTTCTCCAAAAACGCTTCAATTAAATACAAAGACGTAAAGATTAATATCGTTGATACGCCGGGTCATGCTGATTTTGGTGGAGAAGTGGAGCGCATTATGAGAATGGTTGACGGAGTTTTGCTTTTGGTTGATGCCAAAGAAGGCCCGATGCCTCAAACCAAGTTCGTTTTAAGAAAAGCGATTCAAGCCGGTCATAAAATAATTCTCGTAATTAATAAAATTGACAAGCCCGATGCGCGACCCCAATGGGCACTTAATGCCGCTTATGATCTTTTTATAGAGCTTGATGCGAGTGAAGAGCAGGTAAATTGTCCGGTGATTTATTCTTCTTCAATTCAAGGCAAGGCTGGTTTTGAACCCGATTTAAACAAAATGGAGAGTATTGCTCCGCTTTTTGAAAAAATCATTGAATATATTCCAGCCCCCAAAATAGACCAAACAAAACTTTTGCAAATGCTTACGGTTAATTTAGTTTACGACAATTACAAAGGCAAGATTGCCATAGGCAGATTGTATTCCGGAACTTTGAAAAAAAATATGACTGTATCTCATATTAATCGTGGTGGAGAAATAAAGAAAATAACAATAACTTCAATAATGCTTTTTGAGGGCTTGAAAAGAATCGATGTTGAAGAAGCTTTTGCCGGCGATATTGTGGCAATTTCCGGCATCAGCGATGTTTCTATCGGTGAAACAATTTCTGATCCGGATAATCCCATGCCTTTGCCGATAATTACCATTGATGAGCCGACTATTAAAATGATTTTCGGCGTAAACACCTCGCCTTTTACAGGCAAAGAAGGGGATTATTCCACTTCAAGAAATCTGAAGGAACGTCTTGAGCGAGAACTGGAAACCGATGTGGCGCTTAAAGTTATGCCAACAGAATCAGCAGACCGATGGACAGTAGCCGGCCGCGGAGAACTCCATTTAGCTATTTTAATTGAAAAAATGCGGCGCGAAGGTTATGAGCTTGAAGTATCCAAACCGCAAGTAATTTTTAAGGAGGTAGGCGGAAAAACAATGGAACCGATGGAACTTGTTTCTATTGAAGTTCCGGAAAAATATTCCGGCACAGTAATTGAAATGATGGGCAAACGCTTGGGAACCATGAAAGACATGCGCGTTGACCGTGAAGAGGCGTTTATGGATTTTATTATTCCCACTCGCGGATTAATCGGTATTAGAAACGAATTTTTGATGAGTACCAGAGGCTTAGGTATAATGAACAGTATTTTTATGGGTCATGAAGAATTTAAAGGCGAACTTTTTGCAAGTCCGCATGGTTCGCTAATCGCCTCAGAAACGGGCTTGTCTAACAGTTATGGATTGATGAATGCCCAAAGCCGGGGTCAGCTCTTTATAGAACCGGGCATAAGCGTTTACGAAGGAATGGTGGTTGGCCAAAATGCCAAAGCAGATGACATTTTAGTTAATATCTGTAAAACAAAGGAATTAACTAATTTTCGGTCTAAAAATCAAGGCGTTCAGGAGCAACTTGAGGTGCCAAAAAAAATGGGGCTAGAAGACAGTCTTGATTACATCGGCGATGACGAATTGGTGGAAGCCACTCCTAAAAATATTCGTATCAGAAAAGCGGTTTTATCGGAAAATAACAGAAAAAAAACCAAACGACAAGATAAAAAATAAAAAAAACGGCTCATTATCAATGAGCCGTTTTTTAACCAGCAATAACGCTGATTTTTAAGGAATCGGCTCATCCTCTTTATTAAAAATTTCAGCGGGATGCCATTTTTAAATATCCCCTCATAGCTTACTGTATTTTTAATAGCATTATTTTTCAACGGATTAGAGTATTCTTTTTATTTTTGATATAATAAAAAAATGAAGCTAAATTCTTTTTTAAAAAAATACCGGCTTATTATTCTTTTAATGGCTATCTTGGTAATAGTCGGGGGATATTTTTATTTAATTCGCACCAAAGAACCGATATATGATTTTATTGATGCTAAAAAAGCTGACCTTATTTCGGAGGTAAGCGTAACCGGAAGCGTAAAGCCTGCCGAAAGCGCTGATTTGGCATTTGAAAAAACTGGGAGAATCGAAAAAATTGACGCTAAAATCGGTAAAGAAGTAATACAGGGAGAAGTTCTGGTAAGCTTGGAAAAATCCGAACTTGTCGCTCAACTTGCTCAAGCAAACGCCAACGTAAAAGTTCAAAACGCGAAGCTCGAAGAACTTTTGAGTGGTTCGCGCCCGGAAGAAATAAGAGTTGAAGAAGTTAAAGTTGAAAATGCGAAAATTTCTCTTAACGACGTCAGAATTAATTTAATAGATAAAATTAATGACGCATACACCAAGTCCGATGACGCGATAAGAAATAAGGCAGACCAGATTTTTATAAATCCAAGAAGTTCTAATCCTCAACTTTCATTTATAGGCGTCGATTCGAAGCTTGATTTTGATATTAAATATCAAAGGCTTGCAGTTGAGGAAAATTTTAATTTATGGAAATCGTCGCTTGAAGCTTTAAAAATTACAAGCGACCTTGATTTTTATTCCACTGAAGCAAAAAATAATTTGAGCCAAATAGCTGATCTATTGAATAAAGCAGCTTTGGCGGTCAATAGCGCCGCGACGAGCGCCTCTTTATCGCAGACAACCATAAATAGCTGGAAATCGGATATTTCAACGGCAAGAACCAATGTCAATACGGCAATAGCGAATCTTTCTTCAGCTGGAGAAGAGCTAAGGGCTTCTAAATCAAATTTAGCGCTTGCTCAAGAACAATTAGCTCTTAAAAAAACAGGAGCAACAGTTGAACAGATTGCAGCTGCCCAAGCCCAGCTCGAAGAGGCCAAGGCTAATGTTTTAAATACTAATGCTCAAATTTTCAAGACAAGGCTTATGTCTCCGATTGACGGTATTGTAACAAAAATAAACGCTGAAATAGGAGAAATAGTTTCTTCAAATTTAACGGTGATATCCGTAATTTCTAAATCTCATTTTAAGATTGAAGCAAATGTAGCTGAAGCTGATATTGCTAAGTTGAAAATCGGAGATTTAGCAAAAGTAACTCTTGATGCCTATGGAAACGATGTGATTTTTGAAGCAAAGGTTGCTTTTATCGACCCGACTGAAACCGTAATTGAAGGAGTGCCTACTTATAAAACCACACTGCAGTTTATAAATAATGATAATCGAATTAAATCTGGCATGACTGCTAATTTGGATATTATTACTGACAAGCGGGATAATGTAATAGTTATTCCCCAAAGAGCCATAATAAGCGAAGGATTGATAAAAAAAGTGAAAGTGATTAAAGAAAATACAGTAACAGAAAGAAATGTCGTGGTAGGACTTTTAGGGTCTGACGGCAATATAGAAATTATAAAAGGGCTAAGCGAAGGAGATAGAATTATTACTGGCGAAAAATAAATTTATTTCTCATGAATCTAATAGAGGTTAAAGACCTTGAGAAAATTTATGAAAACGAAGGCGTAAAAACTCCTGCATTAAGAGGCGTTTCTTTTAACATCAAAGCAGGCGAGTTTGTTGCGATTATAGGCGCGTCCGGCTCTGGTAAGTCCACGCTCCTCCATATTTTAGGATTTTTAGACAGACATACTAAGGGCAAATATTTTTTTGAAGAAAAAGCCATAGACGATTATTCAAAAGAAGAATTATCAGCCTTGCGAAATAAAAAAATGGGCTTTGTCTTTCAGGCTTTTAATTTACTTCCAAGAACAACTGTTTTTGAAAACGTTAAGCTGCCTCTCCTTTATTCCGATATTGACGAATCTTTGTGGGACGAATTAGCATTAAAGTCAATTGAAGCAGTTGGCTTAAGCCATAGGATAAATCATGAATCAAATCAGCTTTCAGGCGGCGAAAAGCAAAGAGTGGCTATTGCGAGAGCTTTAGTGAATAACCCGCTGGTAATTTTTGCTGATGAGCCAACCGGAAACCTTGATTCCAAATCAGGCAAAGCTGTTATGGAAATAATCCAAAAACTCAACGAAGAAGAAGGCCGGACTGTTATCTTGATTACGCATGAAACATATACCGCAGAGCACGCTCAGCGAATTATAAAGTTTCATGATGGAAAAATAGAAAGCGACAATAAAGTTAATCATCAGCACGCCGCAGATGATTTTATCAAATAACCATGTTGCTTAAATATAGCGCTAAAACTGCTTATAGAGGATTGCGAACAAATAAATCGCGCTCATTTTTAACTATTTTAGGCATAGTCATTGGAATTACGGCAATAATTTTAATAATGTCGATAGGGCAAGGCGCGCAAGATTTAATTTTAAATCAAATTCAAGGAATGGGCTCAAAAACAATTGCAGTCGCGCCCGGACGCGAACCGCAGGGACCAAGCGATATCGCTCAAGTTTTCAGCGATTCGTTAAAAGAAAATGACCTAGCCGCGCTTCAGAAAAAAGTTAATGCGCCTCATATTAAGGAAATTTCGCCGATTATTTTTGGCGGAGAAACAGCCGCTTATGGAAGCGAAACATACCGAATGACAATATTCGGCTCTTCTGAATTAATTTTTAAAATTTTTAGTATTTATCCGGAGAAAGGGATTATGTTTTCTGACGAAGACATAAAGAATAGAAATGATGTGGCAATTATCGGAGCAAAAGTTAAAGAAGAACTTTTCGGAGAATCCGAAGCAATAAGCCAGAAAATAAAAATAAAAGGGCGGAATTTTAAAATTATCGGCGTTTTGCCCAAAAAGGGACAAGTATCGTTTTTTAATTTCGACGAAATTGTTATTGTTCCTTATACCACTGCCCAGCAATATATTTTCGGCATTAAATACTTCCATCGTTTTTTAATCGAAGCTGATTCAGAAGAATATATAAATCAGACAGTAAGAGATATTGAGATAACCCTGAGAAATACGCATAAAATTACCGGCGGTCCGGAAAAAAACGATTTTTTTGTTGAAACTCAGGCTGATGTTGCCCAAAGACTCAGCACGGTTACCAGTGTTTTTACTCTTTTTCTTGTTTCTGTGGCGGCGATTTCTCTTATAGTCGGTGGCATAGGAATAATGAATATAATGCTTGTTTCGGTTAGTGAACGAACTAGAGAAATAGGATTGAGAAAAGCAATTGGAGCTACTGAGAAAAATATTTTAACGCAATTTCTTCTCGAGGCAATAATGCTAACTGGTTTTGGGGGTTTTATCGGCGTAATTTTAGGGGCTGTTTTATCTTTTATATCTTCTATTATACTTACAAGAATTATTAATATAGAATGGGTATTTTCTTTTCCGCTTTTTGCCGCTTTTATAGGAATTTCCGTAGCGATTTTAGTTGGAGTGATTTTCGGACTATATCCGGCGCGCAAAGCCTCTTCAAAAGATCCGATAGAAGCATTAAGATACGAATAATTGGTAATTATGAAAAACTACGATAAAATAGGCAAACAGCCGGCAAAACCGGCCTACAGAACTCCCTCCAGTTTTCGACAGAAAAAATTCATAAAAGTTTTTAAAACAAAAGCTAAAAATAAAAATTATTGATTATGGAAAAATTTAAAGGTTTTGAAAAAAGAATAAAAGCTTCCGACAGCGAAAAAACGGATATCACAAACATTATTTCTCTGGGTAATGGCAGATTTATTGAAAAACACATCGACCCAAAAACAAATGAGCTTAAAAATTGGTTTATCAAGGATAAAGAAAATAAAATCATCAGTTTTTCCGATATGCAGGGCGAGGAGAAAATACGTTATTTTGATACGATAAAAGAAAGATTTCCGGAGCTTAATTTCAATTTAAAAGATGAAGAGCTTAAATTTTTTGCTAAAGAAATATGCCGAGACAATATAGAAAACAGCATAGACAATACACTTGATAATTTTGATGAAAAAAAAGCAAGCGAAAATTAATTTGGGTTGAACAATTTAAATGTTAAGCCGGACAAAAAATATTAATTTATCTCCTATAAAAAATATTGAGCTTCTGGCCTCAAAAATTCCCGATGTTATTTCTTTAGCTCAAGGCATTCCTTCTTTTGATACGCCGGAAGTTGTTAAAAAAGCGGCAATTAAAGCTCTGAATCGCGGCGTAGTGGCAAAATATTCTTTGACTTACGGCTTGCCGGAGCTTCGTGAAACAATCGAACAATCGCTGGCTAACGATGGAATGTATTACGATTTTGAAAAAGAAATAATCGCCGTTGCCGGCTCTATCGAAGCGATTATGGCCAGTTTAATTGCCGTAATTTCTCCAAAGAAAGACGAGATAATTCTTTTTTCTCCAAGCTATGCATCGTATCCCGAAGTAGTAAAAATTGCCGGCGGCAAGCCTATTTTTATAAATTTACTGGAAGAAAAAAATTGGCAAATTAATTTTAAAGAACTGGAAAAAAAAATCAGTTCTAAAACAGCCGCAATTTTATTATGCAACCCCAATAATCCGACTGGCACTATTTTTTCCAAGGAGGATTTATTAAAAATTGCGGAATTAGCCGGTAAAAAGAATTTTTTCATAATTAGCGATGAAGTTTATAAGGATTTTATTTATAACGATTATTCAACTAAACAGTCTGTTAAAGCTCCATTTTTTTCTCTGGCACAGATACCTGAACTTAGAAAGATAGTTATTCGGATATTCAGCCTTTCTAAAGCTTATGCGATGACTGGTTGGCGCATCGGCTATCTTCATAGCGACGAAGATATTGTTAAAGAAATTTTAAAAATTCATGATTCACTTGTAACTTGCGCGCCAGTAATTTCTCAATACGCGGCTATGGCAGCCTTAGATTTTGGCGATAAGGAAATTAAAAAATTTGTAGCTGAATTTAAATTACGGCGCGATATAATTTGCAGATATTTTAATGTATTAAAAGATTTTTTCTCTTACCAAGAGCCTGTTGGAGCTTATTTTGTTTTTCCTAAAATCTTGCCTTTGGCTTACAAAATTTCTAAAACAACTAATTCTGAAAGTTTTGCGTTAAAAATTCTGGAAAAAGCCAAAGTGGCAATAGTGCCCGGCTCTGCTTTCGGGCCATCAGGCGAAAATCATTTCCGGATTTCTTTCGGCAGAAGCGAAAAAGATATTAGCGAAGCGATGGAGCGAATAAAGAAATTTTTAATAAATGAATAGCTTTTTAAAATTATTTGTTGGATTTTTGTTAAAATGGCTTGCTAAGATTTATTTGATGCGCCGCCAGCCATGCATAATTGCGGTTATCGGAACAACCGGCAGACATTGGATAAAGGAAAATGTTATCGAAGCGTTAAGAGAAAAAAAATTCAGCGCGCGCGGTAATCAAAAAAATTTTAATGCCGAAATTGGCCTGCCTTTATCAATTTTAAATTTGCCTTCAGGCGAAGGGACTTTTATCGGCTGGCTTAATGTTTTGCTCGAAGGAATAAAAAAATGTTTTGTATTAAACAAGAAACAAAAAGAATACTTGGTTTTAGAAATGGCTATTGATCAGCCGGAAGATATGGATTATTTATTAAGCATAGTTAATCCTCAAATTGCTGTTTTTACGACTATCACCATGATTTATTCTGAAAATTTTGAAGATCTGGATGAAATTAGCCAAGAGTATAAAAAATTAGTGAAAATCCTGCCTCAAAAAGGAGGTTTGCTTATTAATAATAATGACGACGAACGCATTAGAGAACTTGAAACTTTGGCGCTTTGCCGTGTTGTTAGCTACGGTTTGAAAAACCCCTCTGATTTTACCGCTAAAAATATTAAAAAAACTGTCCTAGGCCAACAATTTGAATTAAACAATAAACGAATAGAAATCAATCGTTTTGGCCAACATCATATTTATGCTAAAGTTGTTGGAGAAATAATCAAAAGCCAAATAAATTAATTTATTAATCATGACTCCAGTTGAACAAATTAAAGAAAAACTTGATATAGTTGAATTTATCCGCAGCTATATTACTCTTCAGCCGGCCGGCCGAAATTTCAAGGCGAATTGCCCTTTTCATAAGGAAAAAACGCCTTCTTTTATTGTTTCTCCGGACCGCCAAACCTGGCACTGCTTTGGATCATGTTCCGAAGGAGGGGATATATTTAAATTTTTAATGAAATACGAAAATCTGGAATTTCAAGAAGCGTTGAAGATTTTGGCGGAACGCGCTGGAATTGAATTAGGAAGAACTAACTCGTTTGAACAGAAGCAAATAGGAGTTTTATATGATATTAATGAAAAAGCCAAAGATTTTTTCAAAAAAAACCTTGAATTGAATAAAGAGGCGGCTGATTATTTAAAAAGCCGAGGTCTCAATCCAAAAACAATTGAAGAATTTGAACTTGGATATGCCGCAAACGAATTTGAAAAATTAACACTGCACTTAATAAAATCCGGCTACAATATAAAAGACATCGAAAGATCCGGCCTTGCTTTTAAAAAAGAAAAAGGCGGTTATATGGATAGGTTTCGCAGCCGGATAATGTTTCCTATTTATAATCACACGGGAAAAACTATCGGCTTTTCCGGAAGGATCCTTCCGAGATTTGATACCGGCGAAACCGGAAAATACGTAAATAGCCCAGAGACGCCGATTTTTAACAAATCAAAAATTTTATACGGTTTTCATAAAAGTAAAAATTTTATCAGAGAGGAAAAATCAGCAGTGCTGGTTGAAGGACAAATGGATTTTTTAATGCTTTGGCAAGATGGCGTGAAAAACATTGCGGCTACTTCAGGAACCGCTTTAACTTTTGACCACTTAAAAACTTTGAAAAGGCAAACTGATAATCTGATATTTTGTTTCGATAACGACGAGGCCGGCCTTAATGCGGCTGAAAGAGGCATTGATATGGCAATAGCGTACGACTTCAATGTAAAGATATCGGCGCTTATTGATTATAAAGATCCGGCTGAAGCGGTTTTTAGCAGCCCGGGTAAAATATCGGAACTTTTAAAAAATAGCTTATTAATAATGGAATTTTATTTTAACAAATATTTACCTAAAGAATTAAAGCCTCAATTGCCTGAATTTAAGAATAGCGTAAGAAACGTATTGGAAAAAATTAAGCATATTGCCAGTCCGATTGAAAGAAATCATTGGTTAAAAGAACTTTCCCAAAGAATAAAAATCGAGGAAAAAATTTTAATTGAGGAATTGGAAAAATTAAAAACCGTAAAATTTGAGCCAATAAAAAATAGGACAGGAGAAGAAAAAGATATAATTGAAGAAAAAATAGTTCTTAGCCGGCGAGAATTAATTAGCCAGCGAATCCTAAGTTTAATAATTATTAAAGATGATTTTAAGGAAAAAATTGCCGAATACGCCAATTATCTTCCCGTTGATTATTTTGTAATTTTTAGAAACTTAGTCGAGAAAACCGATTTAACCGATACGCGCTTGATTAATTTGTTAAATTTTATTACATTACGGTCGTCTTTTGAATCAGAAGTAATCGGCGAACAAAAATTGGAAAATGAATTTGATGAACTTCTATGCCAATTAAATAAGGAATGTCTTAAAGAAAAAGGGGAGCGCTTGGTAAAACTTATCAAAGAAGCGGAAAAAAATGGTGATGAAGAAAATGTTGCCAGTCGCCTGAAGGAATTTGACGAAATTTCCAAACTAATGCATAATTAAATACTTATTAAACACCTTTTAATATAATGGCAAAGCATAAAAAAACAAAAAAATCTTCCAAACCCGCTAAAAAATCTAAAAAAATTGTAAAAAAACCGGCTTTATCAAAGAAAAAATCTGCTAAAAAAGCCGGATTTAAATTTAACGAATCGGCAATCGAAGAACTGGTTAAGCAAGCTAAAACCCGGGGTTTTGTTACTGATTCGGAGATTTTATATCATTTCCCAGATATAGAAAAAGACGTTTCTTTTCTTGAAGAAATTTACAATAGGCTTGCTAACGCAAATATAAAAATAGTAGAAACAAGCCAATTAATCGAATTGCCGGAAAAAGCAGAAATAAGCGCAAAAGAACTGAAAGAGGCCACTAAAATTGAAGCGATAGAGCTTCCGGACGCAGTTCAAATGTATCTTAAGGAAATCGGAAAAACTCCTCTCTTAAAAGCCCACGAAGAAAAAGATCTTGCTAAGCGATCGGAAAAAGGCGATGAAGAAGCAAGACAGAATCTTATTCGGGCGAATTTGCGCTTAGTTGTTTCTATTGCCAAAAGATATGTAAACCGAACTCCAAATTTAAGCATTCTTGATTTGATTCAAGAAGGCAATATTGGTCTGGCGCGCGCTGTAGAAAAATTTGACTACCGCAAAGGATTTAAATTTTCAACTTATGCCACTTGGTGGATTAGACAAGCCATAACCCGAGCTTTAGCCGATCAATCGCGCACCATTCGAATTCCAGTGCATATGATTGAAACAATTTCTAAATATACTCAAGTTAAGAGAAGATTATTTCAAGAATTGGGTCGAGAGCCGCTAGCCGAAGAGCTTGCTATTGAAATGGGAGCCTCGATTGAAAAAATTCGCCATATTCAAAAAATTTCTCAAGAGGTTATTTCGCTGGAGGCGCCGATTGGCGAAGAAGACGAAGAATCAACTCTTTCTGAGCTTATTAAAGATGATAAGAGCCCGACCTCATCTCAGCTTATCGCCCGAGCTCTTTTAAAAAATAAAATTGGTGAAATTTTATCTGATCTTTCTCCGAGAGAACAGGAAATCTTAAAACTGCGTTTTGGCTTGACTGACGATATTACTCATACCTTAGAAGAGGTGGGAAAGAAATTTAATGTTACAAGAGAGCGGATTCGCCAAATCGAAGCTAAGGCTTTGGAAAAAATAAAAAAGCATCAAAAATTTCTGGCTTTGGAAGAATACTAAATTTTTACCATTGAATAATCTATATATAATTTGTTATAATAATTAAAAGGTCATTATTATTAAAATAATTTATTTTATGAAAAAAATTATCATTTTTCCATTAGTGGCGGCGTTTATTCTCAGCAGCGCGCTATCAGTTAATGCGCAAGAAAATCAAACGGCTTCTGAGGCAACTCAAACAATTATCGAGGCCGAAGAAATAACAATAAAAGACCTTGAAATTGAAAATACCGGAATTTTGCCGACTAATCCGTTTTATTTTCTGAAAAATTTTCGAAGAACAATTCAGCGCGTAATTACTTTTGACCCCGTCAAAGAAGCAACATTAGAACTTAAGATTTTAAATGAACAAGCAGCGGAAATAAAAAAGTTAGAAGAAATAACTCCCGATAGAATAGAAGCCATATATAAAGCCGCAGAAAATTATAACCAAAACTCGGAAAAACTGAAACAACGTTTAGAAAATTTAAAAGAAACAAGCCAAAATCCGAATATTAACGAATTGATGGAAAAAATCGCTGATAAATCAATAAAACATCAGCTGCTTTTTGATAATTTGGCAAAAAAATTTGAAAATCAGGAAGAGCTTAAAAATCGCTTACAGTTATCTCAACAGGGAATCGATGAAATCATTGCCAAAATTCCTCAAAAATTCGACGATTCAAAGATGTTTAAGGAAAGACTGGAAAGAATTATAGAAAAAAAACCAGGTACCGCCTTAAGAGAATTAAGGATTTTGGAAATTTTAGATAAAGTGGAAAATAGATTGCCGGAAATTGATAGAAATATGCTTGAAGAATCAAAAGAAGCTTTCATAAGAAGGTTTGAGCAAAAAATCAATAATTTGACGGAAAAAGAAAGAGGGGAAATTTTAAAACCGGAGATTTTAAAAAAGCTTCCAGGCGAACCATTATTAAGATTAAAAATTATTGATGAAATAGCTAACCGTTCGGAAAACAACGGAATTAAAGAAGCAGTATTGAAAATAAGAGATAAAATCATTGAAGGGAAAATAGATATAAAGAAAGAAGAGGTTGAAAAAATAATAAGCGAAACAAAAAACTTAATCTCAAAAATAGAGAACGAATTAACTGCTATTTCTATCAATAAAAAACCAGCTGAAGAATCATTAAAAGTGATAAAAACTCATTTAATCAATGCGGAAAAAGCGCTCAGTGAAAATAAAATAGGTGAAGCTTTTGGGCAAGCCACTTCTGCTTATTCCAAAGCGACAAATACCTTAAGAGAGTTAATAAAAATTAAAAACCAGTCATCTGCTTCAACCCCGACTTTTAAAGAAAGGGATCAAGTTTGTATCCAAGTGATTGCCCCGGCAATTTCTCCAACAGGCATTTGCCGAGAATTTCCAACGCCTTGTGATGTTCCGGAAACATGGAAAAAAGTCGCTAAATGTCCTTTTTCAACAAGCACCTCCACTCCCACAATAGCCGAACCGCCTCTCCATCAATTATTTACAGTTACCTATGAAAATGGGGTTTTTTCTCCCAAAGAATTGAAAATAAGAAAAGGCGATGCGGTAAGATGGATCAACAAGAATCCTGACTCTGTTTGGCCTGCATCGGCAATTCATCCTTTTCATAATGCATATCCGCAAAAAAATGGCTGTTCAATAATAGGCGGCAGCGCTTTTGACGCTTGTCGCGCTCTAACTCAAGGCGAATCCTGGGATTTTACTTTTAACTTTGTTGGTTCCTGGAAATATCATAACCATTTAAAGCCATCTGTTGGAGGAGTAATAGTGGTAAGCGAATAAAATGTCTTCCGAGGAAATAAGAAAATCTTTTTTCGATTTTTTTAAGCAAAAGGGACACGCGATTGTCCCTTCTTCGTCGTTAATTCCCAATGACCCGTCAGTGCTTTTAACCACTGCCGGTATGCAACAGTTTAAAAAATATTATACCGGCGAACTTAAGGCGTTAGACGATTTTGGCTCGCAAAGAACTGCTTCAATCCAAAAATGCTTCCGCACTTCTGATATTGAAGAAGTTGGCGATAAAACCCACAATACTTTTTTCGAAATGCTCGGAAATTTTTCTTTTGGGCCGGTTGGCAGCGATAATCCGCTTGATATATCTTCAAACGGCTATTTTAAAAAATCGTCAATTTATTGGGCCTATGAATTTATAACAGGAATCTTAGAAATTAATCCGGAGAGAATAACTGTTTCTGTTTTTGAGGGAGATAACGAAATTCCATTTGACGAAGAATCTTATAAAATCTGGCAAGACGAAATTAAAATTCCTAAGGAAAAAATTATTTTAGGCAAAAAAGTTGATAATTTTTGGGGTCCAACCGGAGATGAGGGCCCTTGCGGACCAAGTTCGGAAATTTATGTTGATGATGTGGAAATATGGAATCTTGTTTTTAATGAATACTACAAGGATAAGAATAAAGAATTTATAAAAGTTGCCAGCCCTGGAGTTGATACGGGCATGGGGCTTGAAAGACTGACCTCGGTAATGCAGGGGATTGACGATGTTTTTAAAACAGATATTTTTCATGAGCTTATTTCGAAAATCGGCGAACTTAGTCAAATTAACAATGAACCGGTTTTAAAAATTTTATCCGACCACTTGAGAGCTTCGGTATTTTTAATTGCCGATGGTGTAAAACCGTCCAATAAAGAAGCTGGTTATATTTTACGGCGATTATTGCGCCGAATTATGGCGTATTCCGTTAAATACGATATTCATGCCGATTTATTTCCGGAAACAATTAAAATAATTTCTAAAAAATTTTCAGATTATTATCCGGAGTTAAAAGAGACAAAAATAATTCTTGATGTTATGGAAGAAGAACGCCTGAAATTTCAAGAAGCAATTTCTAAAGGACTGAAAGAATTGGAAAAATATCAAGAAATAACAAGCAAGGAAGCTTTTTATATTTACGAAACTTTTGGATTACCCTATGAATTGATTAAAGAATTAGCGCCAAGCGAAACTACAAAAAATCTTAATAAAGAAGATTTTGATAAAAAATTTGAAAAACATCAGGAAATTTCCCGAGCCGGGTTAGAGAAAAAATTTGGCGGCCATGGATTAGTGCTTGACACCGGAGAGCTTAAAGCCGCAAACGAAAAAGAAACTGAAAAAGTTATTCGCCTTCATAGCGCAACTCATTTGCTTCAATGGGCATTACGTGAAATTTTGGGAAAAGATGTCAGACAAATGGGCTCTGATATCAATTCCGAGCGTACTCGTTTTGATTTTTCCTTTAACCGTAAATTAACTCCGGAAGAAATAAAAAAAGTTGAAGATTTAATGAATGGCGTGGTGTCTGATGATATCCCTGTAAATTTTGAAGAAATGCCCAAGGAAAAAGCAGAAAAATTAAATGCGCTTCATTTTTTTAAGCAAAAATATCCGGATTTAGTGAAAGTTTATTATTTCGGCTCGGATATTAACAATGCTCTAAGCAAAGAATTTTGTGGCGGGCCTCATGTAAAAAGCACCTCGGATATTGGAAAAATTAAAATATCCAAGGAAGAGGCGGTTGCATCAGGCACACGGCGAATCAAAGCAATTTTAATTGATTAAATAATAAATTTCAGCCGTATTAGTTTGGTAAATAATCATTATTTGTTAGAATATCATTTATGGACAATATCAAGAAAAAAATAAAAGTAGTTGATATAATTCCGATTCAAAAAGAATCTCTACTTAATCAATCTTCAGTTGGCAGCGATGAAGCAACCCGACTTTCGCGCCAATCAAAAGAAAGCGAAAAAAATGATTTACAGGAAAAATTAAATGCTTTGTTTAAAGAGCAAAAAATTATCGATGAAGTTCAAGAGAATAAGCAAGAAGACGAGATAGCGACAAAAGAAAAGATACAAGAAGAAATAATAGAAAAAGAGGTTGAGGAATTTGAAAAAGAAACAACGGTCATTAATGAAGAAAAAGTAGTTGAAGAGCCATTTATCGTTGCGCATACCCCTCTAAGAAAGAAAATTAAAAAATATTTATTAATAAGCGCCTTCGCAATATTTTTAGGCAGCTCTATTTACGGTGTAATTGTATTTTTGCCTTCAGTGGAAATAAAAATAGCAGCTCAAAAATTAAATTGGAATTTTAATAGTTCGCTAATGGCTTCAAAAAGTCTTGCGGATGTTAATTATAACGATAAGCAGCTTCCCGCGGAAATCTTTTCCGAAAAAAGAAATCTTACGATGGATTATCCGGCTAGCGGAAAAAAATTCGTAAAAAGAAAGGCGGGGGGAGAAATCACAATTTTTAATTCTTATAGTTCCCAGCCTCAATCACTGGTAGCTAATACAAGATTCGCCGCGCCCGACGGAAAAATATTTCATCTCAATAATAAAATTATCGTCCCCGGCGCCAAAATAGAATCAGGAAAAATCATAGCTTCAAGCATCAAAGCCAAAGTAACCGCAGCTGAAGCTGGTAGCGAATATAATATAAGCGCAACAGACAAATTTTTAATTCCTGGATTTTCTGGTTCGGAAAAATACCAGGGATTTTATGCTTCTTCCAATCAATCAATGACCGGTGGTTTTATTGGTGAATTGTCTTATCCAACCGAACAAGATTTGCAAATAGCAAAAGAAAGAACCTCTCAAACCCTTAAAGAAAGTTTGACTGCTTTTTTGACCTCTCAGGTCCCGAAAGAATTTAAAATTATTGAAAATAGCCAACAATTTATTATTTTAAAAGAAAATTCGGAAGAAGTTGCCAACGAGAGCGGTAATTTTTCCATTACTATTGAGGCAGAATTAAGTTTAATTGTATTTAGAGAATCAGATGTTTTGGATTTAATTAACAATCTTGCTAAGCAAAATCTAGGCGATTCTTTTGAACCGAAGGAATATAAGATAAATTACGGCGCTTCCCAAGAAGACTTCAAAAATGGTAAAATTTCCTTCTTGGTGGATTATCAAGGAATTTTTTGGAAGCCGATAAATATTGACGAATTTAAAAAATCAATAATCGGAAAAAAAGAGCGGGAATTAAAAATTGCAATTTTTTCTTTGTCTTCCGGATTGGAAAAAGCCACTGTATCTTTTTGGCCGTTTTGGGTAAAAAAAGTTCCGAAAAATATCACCCGTATAAAGCTGGAAATTGAATAAAACAGGGGTTGACTTATTTTGAAATCTGGATTATTATTTTTTATCGTCTATATTAAATGAACAATAAATTATCAAAATCGATTGAAGGGATAGTATTCGAAGCTTTGCCTAGCACAACTTTCCGAGTCAAAATTTCAGAAAGCGAAGAAGTATTGGCTTATCTTTCGGGAAAGATGAGACTAAATTACATTAAAGTTTTACCGGGAGACAGAGTGCTCCTTGAACTCAGCCCGGACGGAAAAAGGGGAAGAATTATAAAACGGTTATAAAAACAATGAAAGTAAGAAGTTCGGTAAAAAAAATTTGCAAAAAATGCAAAATTGCTAGGCGCAAACGCCGAGTTTATGTTGTTTGCGAAGATCCGAACCACAAACAGCGACAAGGATAATAAAATTTAAAAAATATTTTTTTAATATGCGTTTATTAGGCGTCAATATACCGGATAATAAAAGGGTTGAAATTGCCCTTACTTATATTTATGGCGTTGGAAGAACTTCCGCTAATGAAATATTAATCGGAACAAAAATTAATTTCGATAAAAAAGCAAAAGACCTGACGGCTGACGAATTAAACAAAATAAAAGAATATATTGAAAAAAAATATAAAACCGAAGGCGAATTAAGGCAATTTATAAGAAGCAACATCGGCAGACTCAAAGAAATTCAAAGTTATCGCGGTTCAAGACACATGAAAAGATTGCCGGCGCGCGGACAAAGAACAAAAACTAACTCCAGAACTGTTCGGGGCAATGTAAGAAAAACAGTCGGCAGCGGAAAAAGAAAGGCGGAACTTAAGTAAAAAACATTAATTTTTATAGTTTATAAAACGTGATTGCGATAAGCCAGAGCGATAAAAGTTAAAATATTATGGGACAAAAAAAAGTTATTGAAAAAACTGAGAAAGAATTGCTTGATGAAAGCAAAAAATTGGAGGAAACAATGGAAAAAAAATCAGTGGTTTCAACGACTGATTCTTCTAAAAAAATCCAGAGTGGAAAAGTTTATATTAATGCAACATATAATAATACTATTCTTACTGCAACTGATAAAAATGGAAATGTAACGGCTTGGATTTCAGCCGGTGCTTTAGGATTCTCCGGCCCCAAAAAAGCGACTCCTTTCGCCGCCTCCAAAATGGTTTCTGCGATCTCCGATAAGCTTAAAAAATCTGGTTTTTCTAGTATTGAAATTATCGTTAAAGGTGTTGGCAGCGGAAGAGATTCTGCTATAAAATCTCTGGCAAATCAGGGATTTAATATAACTTCTATTAAAGACGTTACGCCGATTCCGCACAACGGTCCTCAAGCGCCAAAAACAAGAAGAGTCTAAATTCAATTAAATTACAATAAAATGCCATTATTAAAAGCAAAAGAAAAAAAGGAACGAGCGCTGGGGACAAAACTTTTTTTAAAAGGAATACGCTGCAATTCTCCCAAGTGCGCTATGGTAAGAAGACCGTATCGACCAGGCATTCATGGAAAAAAATATCGTTCTGCCTTGTCTGAGTTCGGCCAGCAGCTTTTGGAAAAGCAAAAAATAAAAATAAGTTACGGACTGAAAGAATCTCAAATAGAAAAAATTTTTGATAAAGCTGCCAAGGCCGGCAATATCGGTCAAAATGTTGTAAGTATTTTGGAGAGAAGGCTTGATAATGTTATCTTCAAAATTGGATTTGCGGCGTCAAGGATTTGTGCAAGGCAATACGTCAATCACGGACATTTTTTGGTAAATAATAAAAAAGTGACTGTTCCGTCTTATCAGGTGAAAATCAATGATATAATTTCTATAAAGCCAGCGTCAAAAGATCTATTGATTTTTAGGGATTTATCAAATAGTATAAAAAAATATAATCCGCCGGACTGGCTCACTCTTGATAAGGAAAAAATCGAGGGAAAAGTCAAGTCATTGCCTCATGATATTGAAACGCCATTTGATGTAAATATAGTAGTTGACTATTACAGTCGATAAAATATTTTTAATTCTAAAATTGCTGATTTCGAAATTATAATTTTATTTATAATTTTGGAATGTACAATTTTATATTTATAATTTATGGAATACACTAAGCTTAGCGAAACGGTAAAAATCAAAAAAATATCCGAAACCGAAAATTCTGGTATTTTTGAAATAGAAGGGCTCTACGTGGGTTACGGTTTAACTCTGGGTAATGCCCTAAGAAGGGCGCTTCTTTCTTCGTTGCCTGGCGCCGCCGTCACTCAAATTAAAATTAAAGGAGTGAAACACGAATTTTCTACAATCAGCGGGGTCAAAGAAGACCTCATTGAAATTATTTTAAATTTAAAAAAGATTCGTTTTAAATTTTTTGCCGATGAACCTCAAACTCTAATTTTAAAAGCAAAAGGAGAGAAAAAAATTAAAGCCGCTGACATTGAAACCAATTCCTCGGTTGAAATTATAAATAGCGACAGTCCTATTATGACATTAACCGCTAAAAGCTCTGAAATAGAAATGGAGCTCACCGTAGAAAAAGGGCTGGGCTATGTTCCGGTGGAAAGCCGTAAAACAGAAAAGCTTCCGATTGGCGTTATCGCCATAGACGCCATTTTTACACCGGTAAAAAACGTAAATTTTATTGTTGAAAATATGCGCGTAGGCGAAAGAACTGATTATAATAAATTAAAATTAATGATTGAAACCGATGGTAGTATATCTCCTTCAAGCGCTCTTCATAAGGCAGTCAATATCTTAAAAGACCACGTGGATAAAATTTCCGAAGTTGAAGTAAAAAACTTCGGAGAAGAAATTGCTCCAAAGAAAAAAGAAACTAAGAAAAAAGCAAAAAAATAAAAATGAGGCATTCGAAAAAAGGAAGAAAATTTCATAGGAAAAAAGGCCAGCGCCAGGCCCTCTTGAAGGGTTTAATTGGTAATTTATTAATCAGAGAAAAAATAGAAATAACCGAAGCAAAGGCAAAGGAAATAAAACCACTAGCGGAAAAGCTTATTACCATCGCCAAGAAACAGAATTTGCCCTCAATGCGCATTCTTTTATCTCGTCTTAATAAAAAATCTGCGCAAAAATTATATTATGAAATTGCTCCGCGTTATAAAAGCAGAAAAGGAGGTTATTTAAGAATAATTAAAAGCGTAAAAGTCCGGAAAAATGACGGTTCGAAATTGGCCATTATAGAACTTGTTTAGTATTGACAATTAACAGGATTAATATAAAATTAAAAAGTCGTAAAAAAAGCGATACCAATATACGAATCCATACTAATGATACGAATAAATGATGATAATTTATTCGTAACCATTAGTATAATTAGTATGAATTAGTGTATTATATCGCAGTTAATTTATTTAATTTATTATTATGGCAGAAAAAGCAAAATTCGAACGAACCAAGCCGCACGTAAATGTCGGCACTATCGGACACGTTGACCACGGCAAAACTACTTTAACCGCCGCGATTACTCATGTCCTTAAATTAAAAGGTCTTATTGATAAAGAAGAAGCGGTTAATGATATTGATAACGCTCCTGAAGAAAAAGCCCGAGGCATTACCATTGCCCTTCATCATTCCGAATATCAATCGGAAAAAAGGCACTATGCCCACATCGACGCTCCCGGACACGCTGATTATATTAAAAACATGATTACCGGCGCAGCTCAGATGGACGGCGCGATTTTAGTGGTATCTGCCGCTGACGGCCCCATGCCTCAAACCAGAGAGCATATTCTTTTAGCCAGACAAGTCGGCGTTCCGGCAATAATTGTTTTCTTGAATAAAGTGGATATGGTTGATGACCCAGAGCTTATTGATTTAGTTGAAGCCGAAATCAGAGAGCTTTTGAAAAAATACGAATTCCCCGGCGATACCACCCCGATTATCCGCGGTTCAGGGTTAAAAGCCTTGCAAGCCACTTCAGTTGATGATGAAGCTATCAAACCGATTATTGAACTGGTTAAAGCATTAGATGAATACATTCCAACTCCAGTAAGAGAAACCGATAAGCCGTTTCTTATGCCAGTTGAAGACATTTTCTCTATCGAAGGCCGAGGCACGGTTGTTACCGGAAGAGCCGAAAGAGGTATTATTAAAGTCAACGAAGAAATTGAAATTATCGGCATTAAACCGACTCAAAAATCAGTTGTTACCGGCATTGAAATGTTTAATAAACTGCTCGACGAAGGACAGGCTGGCGATAACGTTGGTATTCTCATTAGAGGAATTAAAAAGGAAGATGTTGAACGCGGCCAAGTCATTGCCAAACCCGGAAGCGTTACTCCTCACACTGAATTTGAAACAGAAATTTATGTTTTAAATAAAGAAGAAGGCGGACGCCATACGCCGTTCTTTAAGGGCTATAAACCTCAATTTTATATTCGCACCACTGATGTCACCGGAGAAGTTATTCTACCCCAAGGAGTGGAAATGGTTATGCCCGGCGATACTGTAAGTTTAAGCGTCAAATTAATTGCTCCTATTGCGCTTGAAGAAAAACAGAGGTTTGCCATCAGAGAAGGAGGAAAAACCGTAGGCGCCGGCGTTGTTACAAAAATTCTTAAATAATAACATTATAGTTCTCGCGATTGTTCTTTGTTATGACTAAAAAAGAAGAAGTTCCACAACCAAAACTAAGATTGAAAATCAAATCTTATGATCATCGGCTGATCGATAATTCCGCCAAGCAGATAATCGATACTGCTACTAGAAACGGCGCTGAAATTATAGGACCGGTTCCTTTGCCGACCGAATTCAAAAAATATACCGTCAACCGGTCAACTTTTGTCCACAAAGATTCGCGGGAACAATTTGAACTCAGAGTTCACAAAAGAGTAATTGACATCCTGAATCCAAATTCTAAAATAATCGAATCGTTGAGTAATCTAAATCTTCCGGCCGGAGTTGATGTGGAAATAAAAATGAAGTAATTAAAAGCCCCCCTACAAAAGGGGCTTTTAATTATCAAGAATTCCGTTCGTGTTTATTGACATCTCTTTTTTAATTTGCTATCTTTAAGGGCAATGGTCAAAGCCATTAAATATTAAATATCTGCGGATTTAGCCAATTTAGAGCAAAGCAGCCGGGCTAAGTCTGGCTGTTTTTATTGCAAATTTTTACTTGCAAAACATATAAAATAAATTTCATAAAATACGCATGGCATTTATCTTAGGAAAAAAAATAAAAATGTCCCAACTCTGGGAAAATAATAAAATTGTTCCTGTAACTCTTATTCAGGCCGGGCCTGTTTTTATAACTCAAATAAAAATGAAAGAAAAAGACGGCTATAAAGCGGTTCAATTGGGTTTTGACGCAAGCAAGAAAAAAATAAATAAGCCGGCAACCGGCCATCTTAATAAACTTAAAGAAAAAAATCAGGAAATTAAAAATATCAAATTCAGATATTTAAAGGAATTTAAAATTGATTCCGATAATGATTATAAACTAGGCGACGAAATAAATGTTTCTTTTTTTAAAGAAGGCGATAAAGTAAAAGTCAGCGGTTTGAATAAAGGAAAGGGATTTCAAGGTGTTGTAAAAAGACACGGCTTTGGAGGCGGACCCAAAACACACGGCCAGAAAAATAGACACCGTGCGCCGGGTTCAATCGGCAGCACTGCGCCACAAAGAGTTATGCCAGGCAGGAAAATGGCCGGCCGAATGGGTCAGGAAAGAATAACCATAAAAAATTTGAAAGTTATAAGCATCGATAAAGAAAATAATTTATTAATGTTGAAAGGAGCCGTGCCCGGGTCAAAAAACACATTATTGGAAATAAGAAATTAAAATTTCCAAAAATTATTTTAAATTTATGAAAATAGACGTTTTTAATAAACAAAATAACAAGGTTGAAACCATTGATTTATCAGAAAAAGTATTTGGAGTAAGATGGAATTCTGATTTGGTTCACCAAGCCTTACTAACTCAATTAGCTAATAGCAGAGCGCCCTTAGCTCATACCAAAGGACGCGGAGAAGTAAGAGGAGGAGGAAAAAAACCATGGCGCCAAAAAGGTACCGGTCGATCAAGACATGGTTCAATTAGATCACCCCTTTGGGCTGGTGGCGGAGTTACTCATGGCCCCACAAAAGAAGAAGTTTTTTCAAAAAAAATAAATAAAAAAATGAAAAGATTGGCTATTTTCAGCATTCTTTCAAAAAAAATAAAAGATCAAGAACTTAAAGTTATTGATAAATTTAATATAGAAGACAGTAATTTAAAAACAAAGAAATTTATCGAGGCAATGAAAAATATTATCGACAATAGATCAAAATATCTTTTTATTGCCGCTTCAGAAAATAAAGCAATTAACCGCATAACTTCTAATATAAAAAATATTAAAGCTATCAGCGGAAAATCATTAAACGCCCGCGATTTATTGAATTGCAAAAATATAATTTTAGAAAAAGACGCAATAAACGAAATAGAAAAACAATATCAAAGATAGTTGAACTATGAATAAAAGTGACGATAAAAAACAAAAAAGAGAAATTAAGGAAACTATTGTTGTCTCGGGAAAATCAGCCTTAATTATAAAACAACCATGGATAACCGAAAAAGCCGGCGATCTTGTTAATTTAAGAAAATATAATTTTTTGGTTGACAAAAACGCTAATAAACCGGAAATCAAAAAAGCAATTGAGTTACTTTATAAAACAAAAGTTGATTCTGTAAATATCATTTGCGCAAAGGGAAAATTGAAAAGATTGGGAAAAAATGTCGGAAAAACCTCGGATTATAAAAAAGCTATTGTCACCTTGAAAGAAGGCCAAAAAATAGATATAATGCCAGCTTAATTTATTTATTATGAAGAGCTACAGCCCCACAACTCCATCAAGAAGACAGTTAATAACCGTTGATTACGGTTCATTAAGCGCAAGCAGGCCTTTTAAAAAATTATTGAAAAAAATATCGAAAAAATCCGGCCGAAATAATCAAGGCAGAATTACCACTAGACACCAAGGCGGCGGCAATAAAAAACTTTACCGTATAATTGATTTCAAGCAAAACAAAATTAATATTCCGGGAAGAGTAGAAACTATAGAGTATGACCCTTACAGAACGGCATTTATTGCATTAATTTCATATCGCGATGGCGAACGAACTTATATTTTAGCTTCAAAGAATATGGCAATTGGCGATGAGATAATTACTTCAGAAAATGCGCCTCTTAAAGAAGGGAATCGTTTAAAATTGAAAAACATACCAGTCGGACATCTGGTTTATAATATTGAATTAAACAAAGGGCAAGGAGGAAAACTTGCTAGATCAGCTGGCGCCTATGCTCAAGTTTTAGCTCACGAAGAAATTTGGACGCACTTAAAAATGAAGTCAGGAGAAGTTAGGAAAGTTTATAGTGAAAATCTTGCTTCTATAGGAGAAGCTTCCAATACCGGACATAATCTAATAAATCTTGGCAAGGCTGGCAAATCAAGGAATTTAGGCATCAGGCCAACTGTCAGAGGCACTGCCATGAATCCGGTTGACCATCCATATGGCGGCGGTGAAGGAAGACAGCCGCGCGGTATTCGTCGGCCAAAAACCCTCTGGGGAAAAATAACCGGCGGACGCAAAACAAGAAGAAAAAAGAAATGGAGCAATAAATTAATTGTAAAAACAAGAAAACAAAAATAAATAATCCAAAACCAATATGTCAAGGAGCTCAAAAAAAGGTCCATTTGTAGACCAAAAATTATTAAAAAAAATATCCGACTTAAAACCGGGGGATAAAACAATTATTAAAACCTGGTCTCGGGAATCAGACATTTCTCCGGAAATGGTTGGATTTGCATTTGGAGTTCATAATGGCAAGGATTTTATAACGGTCAGAATAGCAGAAGAAATGATAGGTCATAAATTAGGAGAATTTTCGCCAACTAAAAAATTTACGAGACACGGCGGAAAAATGCAAAAGGAATTGGAACAAAAAGCCCAGGCTCCAGCCGTTAAATAAACATGAAAACCCAGATATCAAAATTGAATCATTTGAAAATGGCTCCGCGAAAAGTGCGGTTGGTTGCTAATCTAATAAAAGGCCATTCCGCAAACGAAGCAGAAGCTCAGCTTTTATTAAATCCTCGAAAGGCCAGCGAGCCGATTTTAAAACTTTTGCGCTCTGCAATTAGCAATGCAAAAAACCAAGGATTGGAATTAAAAAATATTTTTATAAAAGAGATAAGAGTTGACCAGGGCCCGATGATGAAAAGATTTATGCCTCGAGCTCAAGGCAGAGCAACAATGATTCAAAAAAAGTCAAGTCATATCACTTTGATTTTAGCAGAATCCGAAAAATTAAAGGCGCCAAGATTTAAAATAGTAAAACAGGAAAAAATTTCAAAATACAAAGCTGAAAAAATTAAAAAAGAAAAAGAAGGATCCGAAAAAGAAATTGCGAAAAAACCGTCATCGGAATTTAAAGAAGGATTCGTAAAAAAGATGTTTAGAAGAAAAAGCATATAGTTTATGGGACAAAAAATTAATCCAACTTCATTAAGATTGGGCATAATCGGGGAATGGAAATCCCGCTGGTTTCCCAAAAAAGGAAATTTTAAAGCTACTCTAGAAGAGGATGTTTTGATTAGAGATTTAATTTTCAAAAAAATCAGCAGCGCCGGCATAGACAGAGTTGATGTGGAAAAAGCGGGTAATAAATACAAAATAATAATTAAAGCCAGCCGGCCCGGCTTAATTATCGGACGAGGCGGAAAGGGGATAGAAGATTTAACCAAGTCGCTTGAAGTGAATTTAAAAAAATTGAAGCGTGAACACGGAATTCTTGAACCGATATTACTAAGCTTAAATATAGAAGAATTGAAACGTTCGGAAATTTCCTCTAATGTCATCGCCCAAAATATTGCCTGGGATATCGAAAAAAGAATGCCATTCAGGCGAACCATGAAAAAATATCTCGAGCAAATAATGCAAAATAAAGACGTAAAAGGAGGAAAAATAAAGCTTTCCGGCCGATTAGATGGCGGAGAAATTGCCCGAACGGAACAATTAGCCAATGGCCGCTTGCCGCTCCAAACATTAAGAGCCAATATCGATTACGGAGGAGCAACCGCCCATACCACTTATGGAACAGTCGGGATAAAAGTCTGGATATACAAAGGAGAAATATTTAATAAAGAGATAAAAAAACAGTCAGATAAATAGTTATCGGAATAATAAATTATGTTATTGCCAAAAAAAGTAAAACATAGAAAATGGCAGAAAGGCAGATCGCTTGATAGAAAAATTGAGACCAGGGGAACTAAACTTAATTTCGGAAGTTATGGATTGCAATCTCTGGGAAGCGCCTGGATTAACTCCAGACAGATTGAAGCCGCCCGAAAAACAATAACGCATTTTACAAAAAGAGGCGGAAAAATTTGGATAAGAATTTTTCCGGATAAACCGATAACTAAAAGACCGCCAGAAGTTACTATGGGCGGCGGTAAAGGAGCGGTTGACCACTATGTTTTTCCCGTAAAACCCGGAAGAATTCTATTTGAAATGGACGGCATTAGCGAAGAAACAGCTTTAGAGGCACTAAGAAGGGCCGGACATAAATTGCCGATAAAAACAAGGATTGTTAAAAAATAAAATGAAAAAAAACAATTTTCAACAATTAAAAAATACCTCTATAGGAGAGCTTCAAAAAAAATTAGCTGATTCATATAATCAGTTGAGGGACTTGAAGTTTGATTTGAGCCAGGGAAAAATAAAAAATAACGCTGATATAAAAAACACAAAAAAAATAATAGCTAGAGTATTAACAATATTAAAAGAAAAAAAATAAACCCAGCTTTTAAAATTAGCCTCTTAGAACATCTCTAACGGCTAATGACTAAATCGCTGAATAAAAATGAAACGCAAATTAGAAGGAACAATAGTTTCCGACAAAATGAATAAAACAAGAGTAGTGGCCATAGTCCGCCTTAAAAAACATCCCCGTTATAAAAAATATTATAAAGTTACGCTAAGAGTTAAGGCTCACGATGAAAAAAACGAATATAAAACCGGAGACAAAGTTTTAATCGAAGAGACAAAGCCGCTATCAAAAGAAAAAAGATGGCAAATAGTTGAAAAAATATAATTTAATTAATTTTAATAAAAACAATGATTCAAGAACGTTCCATATTAAAAGTTGCTGACAATTCTGGGGCAAAAATAATTAGATGTTTCAGAATTTTAGGCGGCACAAGAAAACGCTATGCGCAAATTGGCGATATTTTTGTTGCCTCTGTGCAAGAAGCAGAACCAAGAAAGGCAGTCAAGAAAAAAGAAATTGTAAAAGCCGTAGTAATAAGACAGCGAAATTCCTTGCGCAGAGCAGACGGCACGTATGTAAGATTTGACGAAAATGCCGCTGTACTTATTGATGCGAAAAAAGAACCAAAAGCGACAAGGATATTCGGTCCGGTGCCAAGAGAGCTGAAGGAAAAAGGATTTGAAAAAATTGTTACCATGGCAGAAGAAATCGTATAGCAATCAAAAAGCGCAAATTCAAATAATATGAAACTGAAAAAAGACGATAAAGTAAAAATAATAACCGGAAAAGATAAAAATAAGGCCGGAAAAGTTTTAAAAGTTTTTCCAAAAGAAAGAAGAATTTTGATTGAAGGGCTGAATATTTACAAAAAACACGCTAGACCAAAAAAACAGGGAGAAAAAGGACAAGTAATCACCGTATCCAGGCCGATTAACGCTTCAAATGTCATGCTAATTTGCCCTTCTTGCGGAAAATCAAGTCGCACCGGCTTACTTTTTGAACAAAATAAAAAATTTAGGATTTGTAAAAAATGCAGGGCAAAAATTTAATTTTATAAAAACCAATGGAAAAACAAAGCTTAAAAAAAACATATAATAATGAAATTATCCCTAAAATGAGGGAAGCTTTTAATTATAAAAATAATTTAGCGGTTCCAAAGCTAAAAAAGATTGTTATCAACGTGGGTCTTGGCCGATTAAGCCAGCAGGCAGGATTCGAGGAAAAAATACTTCCGGAGGTATCCAATGATTTAGCCGCAATCACCGGTCAAAAACCAGTACCTACTCTCGCTAAGAAATCTATTTCCGGATTTAAAACAAGAGCCGGACAAATTATCGGCCTTAAAATTACCTTAAGGCGCCAAAAAATGTACGATTTTTTGGAAAGGCTCACTAATATTGTTTTTCCCAGAGTAAGAGATTTCAAAGGAATAGATCTTAAAAATATAGATGCCAAAGGAAACTTAAATATCGGCTTAAAAGAACATGTAGTTTTTCCGGAAATAAATCAGGAAACGTTAAAAGTTGACTTTGGTATGGAAATCAGTATCGTAAGTAATGCCAAAAAGAAAGACGAAGCAACTAAATTATATAGACTATTAAAAATACCCTTAAAAATATAGTTTTGTATGGCAAAAACATCAGTTATCGCAAGAGCAAAGAAAAAACCTAAGTTTTCCACGCGTATCGTCCGCCGGTGTTTTAGATGCGGCCGCAGACGAGGATATTTAAGAAATTTCGGAATTTGCAGAATTTGCTTCAGGGAATTAGCTTCCCGAGGGGAAATTCCCGGAGTTAAAAAGTCCAGTTGGTAAAAAATATGTATACTGATTTATTAACACAAATTAAAAACAGCCAGATGGTCAAGAAAGAAAGGTTAAAAGTTCCTTGCTCTAAAATAAATGAGGCGGTTCTTAAGATTTTATCTACTAATCACTATATTTCTAAATTTGAGAAAAAAGGAAGAGGTGTGGCAAAAATCTTAGAAATCAAGCTTAAATATTCCAATAACGAAGGAGCAATTAGCGGCTTTAAATTTTTAAGCAAACCATCGCGCCGATTATACATAGGGTATAAAGAAATAAGGCCCGTAAAATCCGGTTACGGATTAGTAGTAATTTCAACGCCTGAGGGAATAATGACGGGAAACGAAGCAAGAAAAAAGAAGGTAGGCGGAGAAGCATTGTTCCAAATTTGGTAAAAATTAACATATTATTAAAATAATAAAATTTTATGAGCAAAGTCGGTAAAAAACCAATAATAATTCCTGAAGGAGTAGAAGCAAAAGTTAATAATAATATTTTAGAGTTTAAAGGAAAAAATGGGGCCATATTTGTAAAAATATTGCCTTATATTAAATTCGAAATAAAAGATAATTCTCTTTCCTTTGAGATTGAAAAAGACTTTAAACAATCAAGGTCAAATTGGGGAACAACCAGAGCATTAGCCCAAAATGCCATTATCGGAGTGAAAGAAGGTTTCTCTAAAAATCTTGAACTTGAAGGAGTGGGATATAAAGCATCAATGGATGGAAATAATTTAACATTAAACCTCGGCTTCAGCCATCCGATAAAAGTGATTCCGCCCCAAGGGATTGCCATTTCAGTTGAAAAAAATTCAATCAAAATTTCAGGAATAGACAAGTCGCTAGTCGGTAAAATTGCGGCAGAAATAAGAGCAATTAAAAAACCAGAGCCTTATAAAGGAAAAGGCATTAAATACCGGGGAGAAATAATCAGAAGAAAAGAAGGCAAAAAAGCCGCTAGCACTGCCAAATAAATAACGCTATGAATTCCCAAAAATTAAAAAATAAAAAAGTTATTCGCAGAAAAATACGCACTCGAGCAAAAATTTCAGGCACTAAAGAAAGACCCCGTCTTTCTGTTTTTCGCAGCAATAATTACACTTTTGCTCAGCTTATTGACGATGAGAGTAAAAATACGATGATCGGCGCCTCAACAAAGGATATAAAGAAATCCGGCGCCAAAGAAAAAAAATCAAAAACTGCGGCAGCCGAATCGCTTGGCGAATTGATTGGCAAAAAAGCGCTTGAAAAAGGAATCAAGAAAATAATCTTTGACCGAGGCCCTTATAAATATCACGGCCGGATCAAATCAGTGGCCGAAGGAGCTAAAAAAGGCGGTTTACAATTTTAATTTTGAAAATATAAAATTATGAGAGAACAAAAAAAGATATCAGAATTTAATGATAAAGTCCTTGATTTAAGGCGCGTTACTCGAGTTGTTGCCGGCGGAAAACGCTTTCGTTTTCGCGCAACGGTTTTAATTGGAAATGGAAAAGGCAGAATTGGAATTGGCCTTGGAAAAGGATTAGACGTAGCCAAATCAATTGCTAAAGCAAAAAATGATGCCCAAAAAAACTTAATTCAAATTAAATTGAAAGAAAAGACGATTCCTCATGAAGTTGGAGCTAAATTCAGCGCCGCTAAGGTTTTAATCAAGCCGGCCAAAGCCGGTCATGGCCTTAAAGCCGGAGGAGCGGTAAGAACGGTTTTGCTTTTAGCGGGCATAAGAGATGCTTCAGCTAAAACTTTGGGCGGCACAAAAAACAAACTTACTAATGCCATGGCAACAATAGAAGCGCTTAAAAAAATAAAATTCTAATTATGCAAATTCACGAACTCAGACAAAAAACTAAATCGAGAGCAAAAACCCGCGTTGGTCGAGGAGGCAAAAGAGGCACTTTTTCAGGCAGAGGAACAAAAGGACAAAAAGCCAGAGCTGGCAGAAGAATCAGGCCGGCTGAACGCGATTTAATCCAACGTTTGCCAAAGCTTCGCGGATTAAAAAATAAATCGCTCGAGCTAAAAAATACAGCGATTAACATCGCTAATTTGATAAAAGTAAATGGAAATATTTTAAATAAAAAAACGCTTCTCGAGGCTGGCTTGATAAGAAATTCCAATGCTGATGTAAAAATTTTGGCCAAAGGAAGCTTAAAAAAATCTTTTCAAGTTGAAGGATTAAAACTTTCAAAAAAAGCTAAAGAAAAAATTGAATTATCCGGGGGAAAAGTATTATAATTCAATATAAGCACAGTTTATTTAATCGAACAATTTCATTCTTATGGGAAAAATCCTTCAGATTTTTAAAATTAAAGAGCTTCGCAATCAGATATTGATAGTTCTTTTTTTGCTGGCATGCTTTAGAATTTTTGCCGCCATTCCTTTGCCGGATATTGATATTAGCCGGCTTAGAGAATTTTTCGGCTCTAATCAATTATTGGGCTTTTTAAGCATTTTTTCAGGCGGCGCTTTAGAAAATTTATCCATCGCCATGCTGGGAGTTGCCCCATATATTACCGCCACGATCATAATGCAGCTCTTAACGATGATCTTTCCTTCTTTCAAAGCTATGTATTATGAAGAAGGGGAAATCGGCCGCGCAAAATTCAATCGTTATTCCAGATATCTTACAATTCCGTTAGCCGGCCTTCAGGCATACGGATTTTTAAATATTTTGATTTCTCAAGGAGTAATTCCTCAAATAGGATTATTTGAAACATTCCGAGATGTTATTTTGATTATTGCCGGCTCGATGATTTTATTATGGATCGGGGAATTAATAACAGAACAAAAAATAGGCAACGGAATTTCGCTTATAATATTAGCCGGTATTATTGCTCAATTGCCTAAAATTGTTCAAAATATGTTCGCTTCTTATAATCCCGGATTATTAACTACTTATATTACTTTTACAATTATTTCAATAATCGTTATCGCGGCAGTAGTGTTTATTCAAGAAGGGGAAAGAAAAATACCGATCGCTTATGCCAAAAGAGTGAGAGGCACGAAAATGTACGGGGGAGTTTCCACTTATTTGCCGTTAAAAGTCAATCAAGCAGGAGTTATTCCTATAATTTTTGCAATCTCAATAATGCTTTTTCCCCAGTTTTTAGCCCAAATATCTTCAATTGTCTCGACAGATTTATCATTAAAATTAAATGAATTAGTTTCAAAAATATTCAACAATCAATACTTTTACAGCGCTATTTATTTTGTTTTTGTAGTAATGTTCACTTACTTCTACACTGCCATAACATTTGATCCAAAAGAAATTTCTAAAAATCTTCAACGCGCCGGAGGATTTATCGCTGGCGTAAGGCCCGGCGAATCAACTGCCGCCGTTTTATCAAAAATAATAAATCGGCTCACATTTTTTGGCGCGCTTTTTTTGGGACTAATAGCAATTTTACCGAATGTCACCCAGATAATAACCGGTATCAGTATCCTGGCAATCGGAGGAACCGCTCTTTTAATCGTAGTTTCTGTTGCCTTAGAAACAATGAGACAGGTCAATTCTCAGCTTACTATGCGGGAATATGAAGGCTTCTAATAACCATAAAGCGATTATAATTTACGGCCCGCCCGGATCCGGCAAAGGGACACAGGCGGAATTATTAGCCAATAAACTCGATTTTATTCATTTTGACACCGGAAAATATCTAAGGAAATTACTCCACGATCCAAAATTGCAAAAAGATAAGACTATTCAATCGGAGCGTCGTTTAAATGATTCCGGCAAATTAAATACTTCTTCTTGGGTTTTAAAAATTGTCACCCAAAAAACAAAAGAAATCGACCAGTTCAGCAAAGGTGTCATTTTTTCCGGCTCTCCGAGAAGCGTATTTGAAGCCTTTGGCGATAAAAATCAAAACGGCTTAATGGATATTCTGGAAAAAATTTACGGTAAAAAAAATATTTATATTTTTGAAATCGGCATTTCAGAAAACGAAACCATCAAAAGAAATACTCATCGTTTAGTTTGCTCTATTTGCCGAAGTCCGATTATGGGACAATCCTCGATAATTAATTGCAAGTTGAACAAATGCCCGTTTTGCGGAGGAAAATTGAAACACCGCTTTGACGATAAAAAAGAAGTTATTCTAACGAGACTAAAAGAATATCAAGAGAGAACAAAGCCCATAATTTCAAAACTTAAAAACAAAAAATATAAAGTTATTTTTATTGATGGCAAGCCAATGCCTTTTAAAATTCACGAAAAAATAATAAAACACTTATAAACTTTCAGGTTGAATGGTTAACCTTAAAACGCTAGAAGAAATAAAAAAAATCGGCAAATCGGGAAAAATTTTATCAGAAGTGCTTAAAAAAATTTGCGAAGAAGCAAAAATTGGCGCAAATCTTAAGTATTTGGACGAATTGGCATATAAACTTACTAAAAGTGCCGGAGCAGAGCCGGCTTTTTTTGGTTATAAACCCGGAGGAGCAAAACATCCTTACAAAGCTTCAATTTGCGCTTCTCTTAACGATGTAATTGTCCACGGATTCCCCGATGATTATAAACTGAAAGACGGCGACTTGTTGAAAATTGATTTTGGCGTAAAATATCAAGATTTTTTTTCTGATTCGGCAATTACTTTAAAAATCGGAAAAGTTTCTGAAAAAACCAGTCTTTTGGTTCAAGCGACAAAAGAAGCATTAAATGAAGGGATTAAAGTTGCGAGGCCTGGAAATCATTTAGGTGATATTGGATTTGCAATTAACTCAGTTGCTAAAAAATACGGATTTAAAGTTGTGAAAGGATTAACCGGCCATGGTATAGGCTCCGAACTTCATGAAGACCCCGTTATTTATAATTACGGACAAATTGGACAGGGGATAAAACTTATATCCGGAATGGTTTTAGCAATTGAACCGATGCTTGCTATTGGCACGGATAAAATTATTCAAAAATCCGATGAAAGCTGGGCAACCGCCGATGGCTCTTTGTCAGCCCATTTTGAACACACAATTGCTATTACCGATAAAAACCCGATAATATTAACTAATTAACCAATTAATGATAAGGCTCATTAGGCGCTTTAATCTTTTTAAACTGTTGATTTCATTTTTCTAGTGGGCTATAATAGCCGTATTAAATTATAAATAAATATGAAACTATTTTTATCAATTATTATTCCGGCTTACAATGAAGCCAAACGCTTGCCTTTAACATTAATCGACATTGACAAGCATATGCAAAAAGTTGATTACTCTTATGAAATTATTGTAATCAACGACGGTTCAAAAGACGCAACCGGAGAAATTGCCGAAAGATTTTCGCATCTTATCAAGAATTTAAAAATTATTAATCAGGAAAATACCGGCAAAGGAGGCGCGGTGAAGCACGGTATGATAGAAGCCAAAGGCGAAATAAGAATTTTTACCGATGCAGATAACTCCACTTCAATCGACCAATTTAATAAAATGATACCTTATTTTAAAGAAGGTTATGACGTAGTTATAGGCTCAAGAGACGCCAAAGGAGCCAAATTAATACCTCCACAGCCGTGGTACCGTCGTTTAACCGGTAATATTGGAAATCTTCTTATTCAAGCGTTGCTTTTACAAGGAATCTGGGACACTCAATGCGGATTTAAGGCATTTACCGAAAAATCGGCTGAAAAAATTTTCCCTTTGCTTAAAATCAGCCGCTGGGGTTTTGATGTAGAAGCGCTATCTCTGGCAAAAACAATGAAATATAAAATCAAAGAAATGCCCGTTACTTGGGTTAACAGCCCTTTTTCCCATGTAAAAGCAACCGCTTATTTGCAAGTTTTGCTGGAAGTATTTAAAATAAAATTTTGGTTGATAACGGGAAAATACCAATTGCCAAAATAAAACTTCCTTATCAAAATTCATTCGCAAAAATCGGAAATTAAAATTTTAATAAATATGAAATATTATCTTACCAAAGAACGCTTTGAGGAATTAAAAACTGAATTAGAGCACTTGAAAAAGGAGGCAAGAAAAGAAATAGCTGAACGGCTTAAGCGCGCCAAGGAATACGGCGATCTTTCCGAAAATGCGGAATATTCCGAAGCCAAAGAAGCTCAAGCCCGCCTAGAAACCAGAATAATTGAGCTGGAAAACACGTTAAGAGGCGCCTCTATTATAAAAAAATCCAGCGGTCAGACAATAATTCATATCGGCTCAACAATTGAAACAAAAAGAAAAGATAAAATTTTTAAATACACAATTGTGGGCTCAAACGAAGCTCGTCCCGAAGCTAGCTTTATATCCAATGAATCTCCGCTAGGCAGCGCTTTTATTGGTAAAAAAGTTGGCGATGTAATTAAAATAGAAACTCCCAGCGGAAAAGCAGAATACAAAATAACGAAAGTTGAATAAATACAAATATGCTGGAAGACATTATCAAAGAACGCAGGAAAAAATTAGATAATCTCGTAAAAGCCGGCATTGATCCTTATCCGGAAAAAACTAAGCGTACTCATTTTATCGGCGATGCGATCAAATTATTTTCCGCATTATCAAAAAAACAAACAAAGATTTTTATTTGTGGCCGAATTACGTCATTAAGAGATCAGGGCAAAATAGTTTTTTTTGACCTCACTGACGCCAGTGGAAAAATTCAGGGCGTACTAAAAGATAACAATTTAAAAAAAGAATTTTATTTATTTAAAAACAACCTGGATATCGGAGATTTTGCCGAAATTGGCGGAACTTTATTTACTACAAAAAAAGGGGAACGTAGCCTGGAAGTAAAAAGTTTCAAGCTACTGGCAAAAGCTTTACGGCCATTACCGAGCCAATGGTATGGACTGGAGGATATTGAAACGAAACTTCGTAAGCGCTATTTAGACATATTGATTAATCCTGAAGTAAGGGATTTATTTATTAAAAAGAAAATTTTTTGGCAAACTTTCCGCAACTATCTGGAAAATGAAGGTTTTTTAGAAGTAGAAACTCCGATTTTAGAAGCAACGCCCGGCGGCGCCGAAGCCGAGCCTTTTATTACTCATCATAACGCTCTTGATCATGATTTTTATTTAAGGATTTCTCTTGAGATTGCGCTAAAAAAATTATTAGTTGCCGGATATGAAAAAATTTTTGAATTGGGAAGGATTTTCAGAAACGAAGGTATTAGTCCCGAACATTTGCAGGATTATGTCCAGCTGGAATTTTATCTAGCTTATGAAAATCAGGACACTTTAATGAAATTTGTGGAAAAAATGTATAAAAGCACAATCAAAGAAATTTTTGGTAAAACTGAAACTGTTTGGCGCGGCCAAAAGATAAACTGGGGGAAAAAATGGAAAAAAATCGATTATTTTAAGATATTCAAGGAAAAAACTGGCCTTGATTTAAATTATGCAAAATTAGAAGAGTTAGTCAAAAAAGCTGAGGTATGCGGTCTTGAGCCCGATAATAATCTTGGCCGAGGCCGACTTATTGATTTGCTTTATAAAAAACTCGTTAGGCCGACATTAATTCAACCTGTATTTCTGATTAATCAACCGGCTGAAATTGAGCCTTTGGCTAAAAAATCGTCAAAAAATCCTAATTCAGTTTTCAGGTTTCAAATTGTAGCCTGTGGAACCGAACTGGGCAAAGGATTTTCCGAAGCTAATGATCCGATTGACCAGCGTCTTCGCTTTGAAGAACAAATGAAGCTTCGCCGAACTGGAGATAAAGAAGCTCAAATGCTCGATGAAGAATTTTTAGAAGCCTTGGAATACGGCATGCCTCCGGCAGCCGGCTTCGGCCTTTCCGAACGATTATTCGCAGTATTAATGGACAAACCAATAAGAGAGACAACTATTTTCCCTTTAATGAGGCACAAAACAAGCGAATAAACTATATTGTTAAAATAATTAAAACTATGCTTGATATAAATTTAATCAGAAATAATCCTGAATTAGTTAAAAATGGCATTGCTAAAAAAAATATCAACTCGAAAATAGTTGATGACTTTTTAATACTTGATGACGAATGGCGAAAAATAACCAAAGAGTCCGAGGATTTAAGAGCTGAACAAAAAAAACTTGGAGCAGAAAGGAAAATCGAAAAAGCCAAAGAGCTGAAGAATAAAATTCAAATTCTTGAAAGCGACTTAAAATTATTGGAAATTCGCCGTGACGAATTATTAAGCTTATTGCCCAATCTGCCTTTTGAAGATGTCCCTATTGGCAAAGACGAATCAGAAAATAAAGTTCTTCGCCAAATCGGCAAAAAACCGGATTTTCCCGCTGAATATGGATTTGAACCGAAAGATTATCTGGAAATTGGCCAAAATTTAAATCTAATAGACACTGAACGAGCTGCCAAGGTTTCTGGCAGCCGATTTGGTTATTTAAAAGGCCAAGCCGCGCTTCTGGAATTTGCTTTGATAAAATTAGCCTTTGATACATTAATCCCCGAGGGCTTTATCCCGATAATTCCTCCAGTAATGATTAAACCAGAATCTTATAGGGAAATAGGCAGATTAGCGGCTGGTCAGGAAGAAGAACGATATTACCTTCAAAAAGACAACCTGTATTTGGTTGGCAGTTCCGAGCACAGCATCGGCCCAATGCATAAAGATGAAATTTTCGAAGAACGCGACTTACCCAAGAAATATCTCGGATTCTCCACTTGTTTTAGAAGAGAAGCTGGTTCTTACGGAAAAGATACTCGTGGCATCTTAAGAGTCCATCAATTTGATAAAGTGGAAATGTTTTCCTTTGTTAAGCCGGAAGACTCGGAAAAGGAGCTCAAATATCTGCTTTCGCTCCAAGAAAAACTTATGCAAAAATTAGAGCTTCCTTATCAAATAGTGGAAATTTGCACGGGCGATATGGGTTGGACTGATAACCGCCAATATGATGTTGAAGTCTGGATACCAGCTCAAAAAAAATACAGAGAAACCAATTCTGCCTCAAATACAGGTGATTTTCAAACACGAGGAATCAATTGCCGCTACCGAAAAGAATCAGGCCAAAAAATAGAATTTGCCCATGCTTTGAATGCCACTGCTTTTGCCATTGGCCGGATGATAATAGCGATTATTGAAAATTATCAGACAAAGGAAGGAACTATTTTAGTGCCTAAGGTTTTGCAGGATTATCTGGGAACAACTGAGATAAAATAGTAATTATCAATTACAAAAATTGTCGTTAACTAATGCGAATAAAATATTCGCATTGTTTGATTAAAGTCTGTATTATAATTTGATAAATTCACTGTTCTAAATTTCACCAAAAAATCAACGAAAATTTTAATGAATGAAATCTACTTCACGGAAAAAAAAATAAATAAGAAAAGGCTGAATTTTAAGCTGAAAATATACGGATTTTTATCGCTTTTTATCTTAATAATTGCCGCCGTAAATTATGCCGTTATTTACTCTTCGCTTTTTCAGATAAAGCAAATTTATATAAAGCAAAACGGCTCGGAACCGATAAACGAGAAAAAGTTAATCGAAGATTTTAAATTCTTTCTGGCCAACCAGTCAAAAATAAGCGCTTTTTTAGGCGCTAATAATATTTTAATTTGGAAAAATAATACCGATCAGTTTTTAAAAAATTATCCCGATATTACAAAATTAGCAATTCAAAAAGATTATCCCAACCGTACAGTAAATATTAATGTCAAAGGCCGGGAAAAATTCGGCATCTGGTGCCTTATTTCGTCAAATTTATCTCAAGCCAATGCAAGTACCACTAACACAATAGCAGCTATTGATAATCAAGCTCAAATACCGGAAAAATGTTGGTGGTTTGATAATAGTGGCGTACTTTTTGAACGCGCCCCATCGACTCAAGGAGAAATAATTTATAAAATCAGCGATCTTTCCGAACGCCCGCTTGATAATTACAGCCAAGCTCTAGATAAAAATTCCTTTGATAATTTAATTAAAATAATAAAAATCCTTGAATCTTCCGGCATAAAAACTAAAAACCTTCTTCTTGAAAATTTTGACCTTAAAGAAATATCGACAAACTCATCAATCATTCCAAAAATTTATTTCAGTTTAAGAATAAATCCCGAATCTACTTCTTCCGTAATTGAAAGTATAAAAAAAATCGGTTTGGAAAAAATTGAATACATTGATCTTCGCGTTGAAAATCGGACATATTATAAATTAAAATAGCATAAAAATTCCCAGCCTTTTTATAATTAGCCAAATTGATTAAAATGTGGTATATTTACTTTTATCATGAAAACTATTAAAAAACGAATTTCAACAGACAATCAGCCGAGTAAGCAAAAACGTGTTTTTTCCGGCGTAGCGCCCAGCGGCAATCTTCATATCGGCAATTACTTAGGAGCTATCAGCCAATGGCTCCAATTGCAAAACAAGCATCATTGCATCTTTTCTATTGTTGATTACCATGCAATGACTGTATTCCAACCCCCTCAAAAACTTAAGGAAAAAATAATGGAAACGGCTATGATTTATTTAGCCGCCGGAATTGATCCGAAAAAATCGATTGTTTTTGTCCAATCCGACGTCCCCGAACACACGGAACTTGCTTGGATTTTAAATACCATCACAAAAATTCCTGAATTGGAATTAATGACCCAATTTAAAGATAAAGCAAAAAGATTTAGAGATAAAGTTAATGTCGGACTTTTTGATTATCCGGTGCTGATGGCTTCCGATATTTTACTTTACAAAACCGATTTAGTGCCGGTTGGAGAAGACCAAAAACAACATCTGGAATTTGCTAGAACCATTGCCAGACGATTTAATGACTTATACGGAAAAACCTTCGTTATTCCTGAACCCATCATCCGAAAAGAATCAGCCAGAATCATGGGGCTCGACGATCCGACAAAAAAAATGTCAAAAAGCGCTGAAAACCCGCATAATTATTTAGCTTTAACTGATGAACCAAAAATTATCCGAGATAAAATCAAAAAAGCGGTTACTGATTCCGGCCGGGAAATTATTTATGACTCTCAAAATAAACAAGCAATTTCCAATATGCTAACCATTTATTCCTTGTTTTCCGGAAAATCAATTAAGGAAATAGAATCTGACTATAAGGGAAAAGGGTATGTAGAATTTAAAAATGACTTATCAGAAATTGTAATTGATTTCTTAGCCCCTTTTCAAAAAGAATTAAAAAAAATGAAGGAAAATCCGGAAACTGTCAGGCATTTATTGCGCGATGGCGCTCTAAAAGCGCGGGAAATCGCCCAAACAACTTTATCCGAAATTAAAAAGAAAGTAGGATTAATATAAAAATGAATAAAGAAACCGCCTTAATTCTCTCAAAAATAAAAAATCCCAAAAAAGTTTATTTTGGGATTTTTTCAGCGCTTTTATCGGCGGCAATTGCCGCTTTTATTCCTTATATTTACGGCATATTAGTTGATATAGCAATTACTCCCGACTCAAAAATGGAAATAATGATAAAACTTATTTTACTATGGTTAATTTTATCATTTTTTGGAGACTGGCTCGGCCGCCTTGCCGATAAAAATTCTTATGAAATATCAACCGACATAGCCAATGAATTGCAAATTGATATATTTCACCACTTAATTAATTTGCCGCTAAAATTCCATAAAGAGAAAAAAATAGGCGAAATAACCAGGAGAATTGACCGAGGCATAGACGACCTTTACCAATTTATAGAAAAAACAATTTTCCATTTTTTTCCGGCAACTTTTTCCTTTGTTATTGCTTTAATTATTCTTTTATTAGTAGAGTGGCGGTTAACCATTATATTAATAATTGCAGTTTTATCTTACACTTTTATAACTTTTATTTATGCAAAAGGAATTACAAAAAAACAAAAACTAATGCAGCAAGGCTGGGAAAAATCATACGGCGATTTATTTGATTCGGTTTTAAACGTAGAAACCATAAAATCATCAACTAATGAAGAATTTGAAAGAAAAAAAAATATTAAAAACTTTAGCCGAACCTCAATAATTTATAAAAACTGGCGTCTAATCTGGCTTAAAATGAGCGCTTGGCAAGGCTCAATTTTTACCTTAAGTTTTATCGCGGTATTTAGTCTGGGAATAATTCTGCTTAAAAACGGCGACCTTACGCCGGGTAAATTGATTATGTTTGTTGGCTATGTTGGGCTTCTTACCGCTCCTTTGGCTCAACTTGCCGACCAATACCGATTGGCTAAAACCGCAATAAACAGCTTTAAGCGAGCAATTCAATATCTTGATATTATGCCTGAAAAAGATTCAGCAAATGCCAAAGAGCTCAGAAATATTAAAGGAAAAATAACTTTTGAAAATGTTAAATTTGGCTACAAAAAAGATACTGCAATAATAGAAAATATTTCTTTTAGAATTAATCCCGGAGAGGCCGTAGCCTTAGTAGGCGAAAGCGGAGTGGGTAAAAGCACATTAGTGGGGCTTATTAGCCGTTATTATTCGCCTGACAAAGGAAAAATACTTATTGATGATGTTGATATTGAAAAAATAAAACTTAAATCCCTAAGAGGTCAAATCGCCATTGTGCCTCAAGAAGTATTGTTCTTTAACGACACGATAAAAAACAACATCCGCTACGGCAAAATTAAAGCAACTGATAAAGAAATCATAGAAGCGTCCAGAGCGGCCAATGCCCACGAATTTATTGAAAAGTTTACTAAAAAATACGACACCTTGGTAGGCGAACGAGGCATCAAGCTTTCTACCGGACAAAAACAGCGCGTTGCTATTGCAAGGGCAATACTAAGAAATCCTAAAATTCTTATTTTAGACGAAGCAACTTCAGCGCTTGATTCAGTCTCGGAGAAGCTTGTTCAAGATGCTTTAAGCCATTTAATTAAAAATCGAACAACTTTTATCATTGCCCACCGGCTTAGCACTATCCAACACGCTGATAAAATAATTGTTTTAGAAAATGGCAAAATTGCAGAATTGGGCAAACATGAAGAATTAATAAAAAATAAAAACGGCATTTACCGCAATTTTTGGGAACTGCAAACGGCAATTCAGAAAAAGAAATAACTGCTTGAAAAGTTGTTAAAATGCGGAAAATAAATATAATATGAATAAGCGATTGCTGATCAATGATTAAAAAAATCGTTAAATTTTTCGATAAACTGGAAGACAAAACTAGAACTGCTTTAAGCCGCCAGCCGATAATTTATGCTCTTATCGGAGGCATCGGCGTAGTTCTTTTTTGGCGCGGTATATGGATAACCGCTGACTATTTTAATCTTAGCGGACTTACTTCTATTGTAATAAGCATCGTATTGCTTTTAATTACCGGCCTTTTTGTCTCTTTTTTTATAGGCGATCGCGTAATCATTTCCGGATTAAAACAAGAAAAAAAAATTGCGGAAAAAACCGAAGCCGAAGTTAAAGGCGAATCAGACAAATTAGGCGCGATAGAAACCGAAATTAAAAAAATAGAAAAAGATATTGATCAAATAAAATCTCAAATTTCAGAAGAAAATGAAACAAATTATTAATAAAAAAACCTTAGAGCATCTTGCAATCCTCTCAAGAATTGATATTGAAGAACAGCTCGAGGAAAAAATATTGGCTGATCTCGAAAAAATTTTGGAATACTTTACCGAACTTAAAAATCTTGATGCTTTAAACATTAAACCAATGGCCGGTGGAACAATTTTAACTGATGTTTTCCGACAAGACCAAGGACAAGATAAAGACAAAGAAAACGAAAAACCAAAGTGCGCTATGCCGAGTGATAATCTTACTGAAGCTTTCCCGAAAAAAGAAAATGGCTTTTTAAAAGTACCAGGAGTTTTTGAATAACTGCTTGCTCCTATCCAGTATCCATTTCGAAAATTTATTATGAATTTAAACAGCTTAACAATCAAAAAACTTCATCAAAGCCTGATTGATAAAGAATTTTCTGCTTTCGAGCTAACCAAGGCTTTTTTTGATTATATTGAAGACAAAGACAAAAAAATCAACGCATATTTACAGCTTACCAAAGACTTGGCCTTGTCTCAGGCCAATAAAATTGACATCGACTTAGCCGAAGGCAAAAAAATAAATATCTTATCCGGAGTGCCTTTGGCGATTAAAGATAATATTTTAATTGAGAACGAACTAACCACCGCCGCTTCAAAAATTCTTTCCAATTACCGCGCCAGCTATGATGCAACTGTTATTAAAAAATTAAAATCCGTCGGAGCGATATTTTTGGGAAAAACCAATATGGATGAATTTGCTATGGGCTCATCGACTGAAAATTCCGCCTTTAAAATTACAAAAAACCCTCGCAACTTAGAAAGAGTGCCCGGCGGGTCTTCCGGCGGCTCAGCAGCGGCGGTTGCTAGCGATATGTGCGTTGCAGCTCTGGGATCTGACACAGGCGGCTCAATCAGACAACCAGCCAGTTTTTGCGGCGTAGTCGGCCTAAAACCCACTTACGGAGCAATTTCGAGATTCGGCCTTATTGCTATGGCTTCCAGCCTTGATCAAATCGGTTCAATTGCCAAAACCGTAGAAGACGCCGCCATCATTTTTAAAGAAATAAGCGGTATTGATGAATGCGATTCCACCACTATTAATACAAATTACAATGACGAACTTTTAAATCCGCATCTGGAAAATATAAGGAAATTAAAAATCGGACTGCCCAAAGAATACTTTGGAGAAAAAGGCTTGGACCATTCAATTGCAAAAGCAATTGAGGAGGCGATTAAAGGCCTTAAATCATTGAAACTAGAATTTCAGGAAATAAGTCTGCCTCACACAAAATATGCTTTATCCTGCTATTACATTATCATGCCCGCGGAAGTAAGCGCCAATCTGGCCCGATTTGACGGAATTAGATATTCTTCCATTGCAAAACATGATTCGCCGAATGAAAAATTGTTGGATATTTATTTGAAAACCCGAGGCCAAGGTTTTGGCGAAGAAGTAAAAAGAAGAATTATTTTGGGAACTTTTGTTCTGTCATCCGGTTATTATGACGCTTATTACGCTAAAGCTCAAAAAATTAGAAATCTTATAAAAACCGATTTTGAAAATGCATTTAAAGAAGTTGATGTTATCTTGACTCCGGTTGCTCCTACGCCGGCTTTTAAAATCGGAGAAAAAATAAACGACCCCTTAACCATGTATCTGTCCGATATTTTTACCATTCCCGTAAATTTAGCAGGCTTGCCGGCAATTTCCATTCCAACCCAAGCCAGCTCTATAAATTCCAATAAAACCGCGCAATTGCCGATCGGCTTTCAATTAATCGGCAAGCATGCCCGCGAAATTGATATTTTGGGCATTGGACAATTTTATGAAAAAATTTTTACTAACAAAACATGATTAGAAAATTAATATATTTTATTGCTGACAACTTAATCTGGTTTGAAGGAATTTCCGTTCTTATTTCCCTGATAATTTTATGGTTGATTGTATTTTTTTTGGTTAGAACCGGCTCTTTTAAAAACGAGAAGGGCCTTCTCCTTGATGTCATCGGGAAAAAAAATATTTCGCGATTCCGCTCGGTCAAAGCCTGGAAGCAAGTAATGAAAAGAATGGAGGCTAATGACGAAGTCAATTTAAAAATGGCGATTATAGAATCAGATAAAATTCTGGATGAAATATTAAAACTAAGCGGATATCGGGGCGAAACAATGGCTGACCGGCTTAAACAAATAACTTCAGCTCAAATTTCCAATATTGAAGAAATCTGGTCTGCCCATAAAGTCAGAAATCGAATTGTTCACGAACCGGATTTTCACATTCCTAGGGGCGAAGCCTGGATGATTGTGGAAATTTACAAAAAAACCTTAAAAGAACTTAGCTTGATAGATTAAACAAACTATTTAATTCTTAAATTAAGCCCAAAAACCAGCTGAGCCGATTCTTTAAAAACACCATTAAAATCTCGCTAAAAATCGGCTCACTCGTAATTTACAGGTGAGCCGATTTTAATGGAAGCGGACCCGACCGGATTTGAACCGGCGATCTTCTCCGTGACAGGGAGACGTGTTAACCGGGCTACACTACGG
>ERZ1292625.161-Hain-H41-01um-R1-161-length-112615-cov-7_pt1 | contig 112615 bp, 117 predicted proteins | sample MGYA00564400_ERZ1292625 | MGnify/ENA primary metagenome ERZ1292625 (study PRJEB36523, sample SAMEA6512639) | groundwater metagenome | collected 2019-01-08 | study: AquaDiva: Metagenomics assemblies of 32 groundwater samples
AAGTGTTATAATAAAATCAACAACTGAATAATTTCGCTCCAAGGGGCGACCTGAATGGTATTCCGCGGCTCAAGGGCTCGTAATCGTTACTACTTTTTGTGGTAATCGGTTACGAGCCCATTTGTTTAGTTGTTTAGATAAAGATGATTCTCACGACCTTAGGTTCGAACCGCTAAAAAGCCAATGGATAAAAAGGAAATCGAGCGTCTTTACGCTCGAAGTCCGTCTCTGCTCCTCGGTATCCTTCAGATACCCCGAGTCGCTGTCTCGGAAACGCAAACGCGCCGAAAGGCGCGCTTGTGTTTCACTCGTCAGCTCCTCGGTATAGCTCGCAAACTCGCTATACCCCGAGGAGCGCGCTCGGAAATATAAAAGCGCCCGAAGGCGCTTTTATATTTCGCTCGCTTGCTCCCCAATCAAGAGGTTATTATACCCGCCCTTTTAGATAGGAAATACATGGATTCATTGTATCAGAGATTCTTGGTTATAAGAGCATTGAGTTGATGGAGTAAGCTATCTGTTAGTAACGTTTTTATTGTTATACTATTAACTGTATGAAAACACTTTCAATTCCATCCGAAGAAAATTTAGGTTCTCTTGATTATTCTAGGGCGTATACCAAGATTAATATAAAGAAGTGGCTCAAGGATTACGAGATTGCCATATGGATTCTCACGATGTTTACGATTGGTTTAGGAATGAGTTTAGTGCCGATGAAGTGGTACCCTTTTGGCATACTTATTGCAGGAGTTATCGGCGGCAGTCTAGGGGAATTATTCGAGGAAGCAAAACCTCAAGTTAAAAGGAAGTTTTGGGATATTTTAAAGGATCAAACTTCTTAAGGGAGAAAATCCGTTCATTTTTTCGTCTTTATTTAAATTTAAGTTTAAAATGAGTGTTATATTGATAATCATGTAGTTTATATATGAAATTATCCTCTTTTTTAAAAAGCGCTTTTATTTTTTTATCCAACCAAATAGAGATTTTCTCTAAGGAAGATAGTGATAGAAAGAAAAATAAGATAAGAGAAGGGTCGGATAGAGAATAGTCTGAAAAAACAGATATATAGGATATTATTAGAGATGTAGGGAAAAGTAACACTAGAAAAAGAAGAAGAGCATTCTTTCTTATTAGGAAGTATTTAAAAAATGGTTCAATGTTTTTCGTATCTATCTTATCAGGATTATTATCTTGCTTTGAACTATATATATCCAACATGACTTGGATTTTCTCGTAATGTTGATCTGAAAGCCAAAACAGAAACATTAGGATTATATTTGTGAAATAATTCCCCATTCTTCTCCAGAACATTCTGTCTGATAGGTGGTTATTTACTAGTATCTTAATAAATTTATCAACAGAGAACCTAAGTTTTTTAGGTGTATACACAATCTCTTTCTCATTAAAATCAAAAACTAAATCTTCCTCTTTTCTGAACAAAAAACCAGTTACATTCTTTTTATACTTTTCATCGGAAACAATAGTATAATTACCCTCTTTGTCATTTGGATATACCATATCTACACCACCACAGACAGAGTCTCCAGCAAGAAATATCTTAATAAACATTTTCTTACCATCCTTGAAGTAATCTGAGTCTTTTGGATAGTTACGCACCAAACTAAAACCAACAGCATCTTTAATTGGTGTTATTTTTTCATCAGAATCTTGACTGGTGTAGAGTTTTACAAATTCTTCGGAGGTTAATGATTTTGTGTTTTCCATAAAATTTCTATTTTACTATTTTGAAACAATGTTATTTAGATTATTTCTACCAGCAATGATTAACCCTTTTAGTCCATCTAGGTCAGATGCATAAACAAGATTTCTTCCATCTTTTATATCTTTTATTCTGTTTTGCCATTCTTCTAGTTGTCGATTATATGTTATATATTCTTGCGAATATATTTCTTTGTGTCTTTGGTAGAAACCTGTTATCTGACTAAGATAACCAATATAATCTCCCGCATCTTCCCAGCCAGATATTATTATTGAGTCTGCTGTAGTTTTTGCATCCTGCTTTATGCTTTGAGTTACCGACCCCATCTTATTATTTAAGGGTGGTGTCAGTTCGAATATACCCAAATTTACACTTTGTAAATTAAAATCAAATTTTATTATTAATATCACAACCACCATAACCACCAAGAAACCAATAAACCATTTATTAGAAAACAACTTTTTATTAGAAGGCAGTTTGTCGGATTTATCACGGGTTATCCCCGATAACTTTGCAAGTAGAAAGTATTTAAAATAAGAAATCCTAAACTTTGGTCCAAATCTAACAATCGCCGAATCGGTTGCGTCTAATAATTCTATGCTCGAGACCACACCCTTAGATTCTCTGGGGGCTAAAATCTCTATAATTTTTTCTTGCTCTAATTTGCGTAATATCTTTTTTTCGTCGTCTCCGTATACAATTCCATATCCAACCAAAACATAGTTAAACTTAAATTCAATGAAGTTAGGATCGGGGCTTATTGAGGACTCTTTTTTTATTTCTCTCAAAACACTAAATACTTTCTCTGATGGAGTCATAATGTCATTCTAACTGATTATATCTAATAAAAACATTAGTAAATAAATTTGAAGATTTCTTCAATTGATTTGTCTCTCTAAATCTTAAGATATTAGTAAAACACTGGTCTAAGTGGTCTCTTTTTGATTGTATGAAAAAGTCTAATTTTAGGTTTTTTTGGGATTATCTAAGGAAAACTTGGTTTATAGATAATTTTGTATCTGTCTTTTGATGGTGGTAGGATTAAACCAAATGCAAGAAGAAATAACTAAAAAGATGGATTCTGAGGGGATGCTTAAGGGCCGAATGGCCGAGACCCTGGTTGAGGAGTTACTTAAGAAATCGGGTAATACGGTTTATCGATTTGGGTATGAGGCGATAATGCAAAATCTAGTCCAGATTAAAAGGATTTTTGACGCTCATAACGAAGTTGGCGAGCAGATTCGCACTATACCAGATTTTATCGTGATAGATGAAAAAGGAGAGCCATTTTTTGTTGAGGTAAAGTTTCGTTGGGACGGGAAAATGTTTGATGAAAAAGATAAAGTATTACTAGGGAAAATAAAACATTTCTGGAATGCAAAGATTATTTTTGTGAATAGTTCAAAAAAGCCATTTTTCCAAGTTTCCAGTGTGCCATATATTGATGAAAACGGCGGATTAATTTGCCATCCGCTTTCAGAAGAGAAAAGTTGGAAAATTGATACTGCGGTATACACAGAATTTGAGACTTTGGTTGAGAAGTATTTAACCCCGCCATTGAAGATCTAGAAGATAAATTCATGAAACTTACAGATAACGAAAAACGAGATGTCATTAAATATTTAGAGGCCGGAAAGCCGTTGCCGGATAAATATCGTTTTCTATTGTTTGGCGAGACCCAAGAGGTCGAGCTTCTTTGGAACGGAAAAACAAATGAGGTTACTAATGTTGTTTTGCCTTTTCAAGTAATAGAACAGATTGATGAACCGAGAAGCGATGCAAAGTTCGGTAATCAGAATTCTCTTTTTGATACCTCTGGCAGACAAATAACCGGTTGGACGAACAAGCTTATTTGGGGAGATAACAAACTTATTCTCTCATCCCTCAAAAATGGGCCGCTTCGTAAAGAAATAGAAGCGCAAGGCGGCTTGAAGTTGGTTTATATTGACCCGCCATTCGATGTTGGTGCTGATTTTTCCATGGATATAAAAATTGGTGACGGTGATGACGAAGAGAGTTTTACTAAAAAGCCGTCAGTTATAGAAGAAATCGCCTATCGTGACACATGGGGAAAGGGTGCGGATAGTTTTATCGCCATGATTTATGAGCGGTTAAAATTAATGCATGATTTACTCGCTGAAGATGGAAATATTTATGTACACTGTGATTGGAGAGTAAATAGTTATATGCGCTTGGTCTTGGATGAAATTTTTGGGAAAGGCAACTACATAAATGAGGTTATATGGCAAAAAGTTAGATCATCAAAAGGACAAGCGAAATCTTTTGGAAATGTCCACGATTCTATTTTTGTCTATGCAAAGTCAGAGAGCTATTTTTTTAGCAAATTATATACTGCGCATGATGAAGCTAGATTAGATACTCACTACAATAATGTTGAAGAATCCACTGGTAAAAAATATCAATTGGCTGATTTTACACAAAAGGGACAGGGCGAAGCTAAATATTTTGGCGATAAATTACTTGTACCCCCACCAGGAAAACATTGGATTTGGTCACAAGAACGAATTAATGAAGGAATGAAAAATGGTGTGATTATATTTACTGAATCTGGGAAACCAAGAGTTAAACGTTATCTGGATGAATCACAAGGAACACCAGTTGAAGATATATGGACAGATATTTATCCGATAAATTCTCAGGCTCAAGAAGCAGAGGGGTATCCTACACAAAAACCCGAGTCTTTAATTGAAAGAATAATTAATGCCTCAACAAGAGAGGGTGATATTATGGCCGATTTCTTCTGCGGTTCAGGGACGGCGCTTGCCGTTGCTGAAAAACTTGGAAGGAAATGGATAGGTTCTGATTTGGGGAAATTCGGTATACATACTTCACGCAAACGCCTGATCGGCGTACAAAGAGAACTTAAAAAGGCAGGAAAAGATTTCCGTGCTTTTGAAATATTGAATGTGGGAAGATACGAAAGAGAAAGTTTCCTTGTGGTAAACAATGACTTACGAGCAGAAGAAAAAACTAAACAAGCAGAGATAAAGGAGAAAGAATTTGTAAAACTCATCCTTTCTGCGTATAAGGCAGAACCAGTGCAATCTTTTATAAATATTGTTGGGAAGAAAAGAGATCGTCTTGTCGCGGTGGGACCCATTAATACTCCTGTATCTCAAAAACTGGTGCAAGACATTGTTGCCGAATGCAAAGAAAAAAGTATAACCAAAGTTGATGTACTTGGTTTTGATTATGAAATGGGTCTCGATTTTGGCGAGTACAAAGATCAGGGCGTTGATATCGCTTTTAGAATAATACCAAGAGAAGTATTTGATAAAAAAGCAGTAGAAAAAGGACAGGTAAAATTTTACGATGTGGCGTTTATTGAAGCGAAGCCAATTATTAAGGGTAAGGTAAATAACAAAGAACTTTCTATTGAGCTTACCGATTTTTCGGTTTTTTATAATCAAGATGATTCAGGTGAAATTGAGGAAGCTCTTAGGCCTGGTGGAGTCAAAATTATAGTAGAAAATGGACAGGTGGTGAAAATATCAAAAGACAAAGCGACCGAGCTTATTTCAAAAGAAGTTTTAACTAAGAAATGGAGTGACTGGATAGATTATTGGGCAGTGGACTTTGATTTTGCCAGCAGAAAAGAAATCATCAAGGTTATAGAAGATGGCAAAGAAAAAGAGGTTTGGACCGGCGACTATATTTTTGATAACGAATGGCAGAGTTTCCGCACCAAGAAGAATAGAAACCTGGAGTTTACTTCTGCTAGTAAAGAGGTGTCAAAAGGAATTTATAAAGTTGCTGTGAAAGTCGTGGATATTTTTGGAAATGATACAACGAAAGTGATAGAAGTAAAAATATGAAACTACAAGCTTTCAGAATAAAAAACTATAGGTCAATCAAAGATACTGATTGGCAGAATTTCTCACCCGATGGGATCACAGGTCTTATTGGTCAGAATGAAGCAGGTAAAACTTCCATCTTAGAGGCATTGTATAGCTTTCCAACAGCAGATATTACGGCGGACGTATTAAGGAGTGATGGAAGTATGCCAGAAGTTTCTCTGTCTTTTAATGTAACATGGGAAGAAGTAAAAGAGATGTTTCCTAATAAGATTTTCCCGAAAGGAATAGCAAAACTCGTTGGTGAGAAAAAGAGGATAAATATAACTCGCGTTTGGACTGATGTAGAATCAGAGGGAGATTTGGTTTTAGAAGAAAGAGGACTCTCCGATTTATTCACATCCACTGAGAGCAAAGCCGAGAATAAAGATACTTCCGCACCTCAAACAACTCCAGGAACACAGCCTGAAGTCGAAGAAGAAAAAGAGATTGAAGAAAAAGAATTTATAGAAATTATTTTTGATAACTCTCCGGATTGGGAGTTTTTTGAGGATTTCGCAAGTTTGTTACCTGACACGATTGATTTAGAAGATTTACAAAACAAAAACACAAAAGCAGAGGGCTACAAGGGTGCGCAGAATCTTCTTGCAATAGCAGGAATAGAATTAAGTATGTTGCAAGGTAGTGATAGGCGGATTTTGGAAAATAAGCTGGATAAGACTAATAAGACTGTTACAGCGAACTTCCAGGAATTCTGGAGGCAGAAGATTGGAAAAACTAATAAAATTTCTATCGAGTTTGAACTTAAACACCATGACAATAGTGTAGCTGGAAAAGCCGGTAAACCATATTTAGTTTTTTGGATTAAAGATGGAGAAGAGAAGTTGTATCCAAAACAACGGAGCAAGGGGGTTCGGTGGTTTACATCTTTCTTTTTACAACTGAAAGCAAGTTCACTTGATGATGGGAAACAGAGTCAAGTTATTCTGATTGATGAACCAGGTGGAAGTCTTCATGCAAGGGCGCAAGAAGATGTGATAAAAGTTTTTGAAGACATAAAAGAGAAAATTCAAATGATTTACACGACTCATTCTCCTTACTTAATCACACTTAAAACAATCTATCGTTTACTCGCTGTGCAGAGAGCAGACGCGGAGAATGATAGGAGTGAGACGTTGGTATTCGGGACACACAAGCTTGGAGCAGTATCTACAGATACTCTGTCACCCATCTATACATTAATGGGGGCTGATTTCTCAAGTCAACAGGTAATTAAAAAAGAAAACAATATTTTGTTGGAGGAGATTAGTGCATTTTACTACCTTTCGTCATTCTGGAGACTTTCTGGTTCGAAGAAAGAAGTGCATTTTTTACCAGCGACAGGGACTAGTAATGTTCCACAACTAGCGAATCTATTTCTCGGATGGGGTCTTCACTTTGGAGTGTTGGTAGATGATGATAGTTCAGGTCGTGGTATCTACAACGAACTGAAGCGAGATTTATTTTTAAATAGCGATGATGAAGCCAAAAAGAGAATGTTGAAGGTTAAAGATTGTTCAGGCATAGAAGATATTTTCACAGTTGATGATTTTAAGACTCATGTGTTGGAGGACATATCTTTGGCGTTCAAAAAGAATTCCGATTATATCAAAGGAAAGCCAAAGGCGGTTTTTGCTTTGAAGTTTATGTTAAAAGTAGATAAGGGAAAATTCAAACTCACAGATTTACACAAAGATACTCAAAATAAGATAAAGGAGCTAGTCTCTGGGGTGGAAGTAATTCTAAACTAAAAAATATGGCTCTTCATAAAGATTTTCCAAAAGACCCATATGTAATATTAGATCCGGGCATCCGGTGGTTTCCGGCTGATGAAGATTTACGCGAAAAGGGATATGACAAACTCTTACCGCCTCTTGTTGCTGATCTACGCAAGAGGGTAAAAGAATGGCGGGACAAGAATTATGAAGGTGCGAGCAATACCTCAAAGGCACTTCTGAACTGGTGGTTTAAAGAAGAACATATTTTATATGACCAATATGGTGTCTCATCTTATTTCAGATATTACTTTGCACAAAGAGAAGCACTAGAAACTGTTATTTGGCTTTGTGAGGTCGCGAGAGTAAAAGATAAATATGATCTCATACGATACAACTCCACGGGTGTATTAAGCCCGCAAATGTTTTCAGAGGATTGGTTGCGTTTTGTTATCAAAATGGCTACTGGTGCAGGTAAAACAAAGGTGATGAGTCTTGTGGTGGCATGGGCGTACTTTCATAAGAAATATGAACAAGATTCAAAATTAGCAAAGAATTTCCTTTTAATAACCCCGAACGTTATTGTTTTTGAAAGAATAAAAAGTGATTTTGCGGGCTTAAAAATATTCTTTAGTGATCCTGTTTTGCCGGAAAATGGATATCAAGGTCAAAATTGGCAAGATGATTTTCAAATCACGCTTCACCTACAAGACGATTTGAGGGGTGTTTCCGATACCGGGAATATATTTTTAACTAACATTCATAGAGTTTTTGAAGGTGATATAAAAGAAGCAAATCCGGGAGATGAAGATACTTCGACATATTTCTTAGGTGATAAGCCCGTTACAAAAACAAACGATTCTACGGTAGATTTAGGAATGATTGTAAGAGATATAGATGAACTGATTGTTATAAACGATGAGGCACACCACTTGCATGATGATAAATCCGCATGGGTTAAGTCTATTCAGGATATAGACAACCGGTTGAAACAAAAAGGATCGGGCTTGGCTTTGCAGTTAGACGTAACAGCTACACCAAAGAAAAACGACGGCTCTATTTTTGTGCAGACAATCTCCGACTATCCGCTGGTTGAGGCCATACACCAAAGAGTTGTAAAAAATCCAGTCGTGCCAGATGCGGCAAGTAGGGGGAAGCTAAAAGAGAATCAAAGTGCTCTATTTAGCGAAAAATACAGAGATTATATAAATCTCGGTATTGAAGAATGGCGAAAAACGTATGAGACATTGAAACCAATGGGAAAGAAATCAATTCTCTTTATTATGACTGATGATACAAAGAATTGTGATGAGGTTGCGGAATATATTGAGACAAGCTTCGCAGATTTGAAAGGGGCCGTTTTAACTATTCATACGAATAAAAGTGGCGAAATATCCGAAAGCGTTACTGGTAAAAGCAAAGAGGAGCTAGATTTACTTAGAAAGCAGGCAAACGACATAGATGGTTGGGAAAGCCCGTTTAAGGTGATTATTTCAGTGATGATGCTTAAGGAGGGTTGGGATGTTAAAAATGTCACAACAATCGTTGGATTGAGACCATATGCGGCAGACTCGAAAATTCTACCTGAACAGACGCTCGGACGCGGCCTCCGAAGAATGTTTTTTGGCCGAGACGATGTCGAGGAATATGTGAGTGTGGTTGGCACTCCGGCATTTATGGATTTCGTGGAATCAATAAATGGCGAGGGTGTGATTCTCGAAAAGAAAGCCATGGGAGTTGGTGCAAAACCGCTTGCACCAATGGTTATTGAGGTAGATAAGGAAAATCCCAAGAAAGATATTGAAAAGCTAGATATCGAGATCCCGGTAATGTCTCCAAGGATTCAAAGAGAATATAAAAATCTCGCCGAATTAGACGTTTCTATATTTGGGAATAAGAGAGTTAAGATAAAAACTTTTTCTGAAGAGGAAAAAAGAGAGATTGTGTTCAAAGATGTAGTTGATGAAAAAACACATCATACGACCATATTGACTGGGGATATTGAGCCGGATTATCAAAGTGTTATTGGCTTTTTTGCTCAAGCAGTAATGAGAGATTTGAGATTGTTTGGTTGTTACGATATTTTATTCGGCAAGGTAAAAGAGTTTATTCAGAGTTATATGTTTGACCAGCCGGCGGATTTATCAGATCTAAATACCTTAAGGAATTTATCGGAAGTAGAGTATATAAAACTCATCAAAGATTCATTCAAAAAGGCCATTAATGAACTTACAGTTCAGGATAGGGGTGACACCGAGATTAAAAATTATATAAAGGTCAGTGAGGCGAGGCCGTTTGTGGTTAACGATAAATCATTTTTTACTCCTAAAAAGTCAGTTTTCAATAAAATTGTTGGTGATAGTAATTTTGAGTTAGAATTCGCAAGTTTTATTGAAAACTGTGATGATATAATTTCTTTCGCAAAGAATTTCCAAAATAAAGAAGCGAGCGCACTTCGAATTGAGTATAAAAATTCCGAAGGTTTTATCGCCACCTACTATCCCGATTTCTTTGTTAAAAAAGATGATAAGACAGTATATATAATTGAGACCAAAGGAAGAGAAGAAGAAGACGATAAGTTGAAATTTGAACGATTACAGAAATGGTGTGAAGATGTCGATAGTAGACAAAGTAGAATAATATATAAAACTCTGTATATAAAACAAGAGGAATGGGATAAAAATAGGTTAAAGAATTTTGATGAGATTGTAAGAGTCTTTGGTAAATAACCAATTCATAATAAAAAATCGTTAATTAATGGTTTTTATTCTAGATATAACACTCGCCAACACACATAGTTTAGAATGGTTTGCAGTCGCTCGTTCTTGCTGTAATTCTTAGTCGCTAAGCTGGTTCTATCGTGAGTTAGTGGAAATATACCCGATTGGTAAATTCCGACCGTTTAAAGCTGTTTTAAAGGGATTACTTGGTATTTTAAATGTGCTTCTATACTGTTGATTTTACTACATAAAACAACTTGAAGATTTCTTCAATTGATTTGCCTCTCTAAATTTTTAGATACTAGAGAAACACTGACTTAAAGGGGTTTATTTTTAGTCTGATGAAGAAACCAATTTTTTGGTTTCTTTAGGATGATCTTGGAAAAACTTGGTTTATAGAAACTTATTTTATGGGAAGATTTGTATGATAAACATCCAAAAGATTCAATGGGTAGTAATAAACAAGATTGGTGTCAATTGCTGATGTTTTATAAATTTCTATTTTATTTACCAAGATAGAACTCATACACCTATCTTCATTTTCGTAGTTTCTATAATATCCGCAGTCATCCTCATTTTTTGTTCCGGTTATTCTAAAAACTACATTTGGATTATCTTCAATGAAGCGACGGAATTTATAAAACATTATTTCATCATCGGTAATAGATTTCCCAAAAAAAGTGGAAGATGGTTTTGCCCAAAACGAATCAAGAGTATATTGGTCGTTAATCTTTTCTAGATCGTCTTTCTCTATGTCATAATATAGAAAACCATACCCATTATATGCGGCCATACCATAGTAGGTTACTTGTTTAGGAAGGTTATTAAATTTAGCGATTTTGAATGGTAAGAAAGAGAGGATAAGAATACAGATAACGATTAATGAAATTGTTGACACTAGTCGTGGTTTAAACATTGTTTTATTGACTAACAGTACCTAATTAATATATAAGCCAATGCACAAGCATTTTTAAGAAATAAGCTAAAAGAACTAACGCAACTATTCCAGGAATTATCGTTTCCAATAATTCTTTAATAAATGCCGTTAGTAATCCAAAAAACTCTTTAATTGAAATTCTCTCTTTTTTGACCTCGTTCTTATCTTTTGGTTTTAAGAAAGCTGGAATATCCCACTGATCTTTATTTTTATTATCCATTTTTATACTTTTCTTCTTGTAATCTGACCTTTAGCGTCGTTCCAAGTGCTGATTTTAAACTGTAAGACTCTTCTTCTATCCTGAACTTTGTTGTATCTAACAAATCTCCACCTGGGATCATGTAAGCTTCTGGTAATGTACGTTGGAGCTCAAACAAATTCCTATTTTCCTTATCGATACAAAAACGGATAATATATAGCCAAAATTTATTTGGATATTTTTTAAGGCAATCAATCTGTGTGTGGTGTAAGCTCTGCCAGGTGTATGTATTCCAACTCTCACTTACTCCCTTAACCTCGATAAATCGTTCTTCTTTTGTATTATTGGAATGAATATCATAGCCAACTTTTTTGTGTGAAAAATCTTCAGGTTTTCTTCCCTTTTTAATTTCGTATTCCATTACAATTTCCATAGCTCTTCTACTAATATCTGTAGCCCAAGACATAAAAGCTTTTTATGCTGTCTAGGAAACACAAAGCTCCCAGCCAGCGATTTCTTGCGAAACCCATATCCCTTTCGAGATATGACCGTCAAAGGTGCTCTGACTAGGAGCTTTTTGCCTTTGACGGTATTTGTTTAACCCTGCCGTTTATTGCTGAACGGTTTAGGCATCTTATATTAAGTTGTTGCCCTAATTATAGTGTTGGTTTAAGCTGAAAATCAACCATGGAAAATAAAGTAAAAGATGTACTTGAGTCCGAAGAATTTTTAGAATTCTTAAGCCAATTGAAGAAAAGAGATAGAACGAAAGCTGTTTCGATTCTGCTATATGTGATGCCCATAAAAAGACGCCTCGCCTCAAGAAAAGCCCTATCTCAAGAAAAAGGCATCACGGCCTATACATCTAAGCAGTTTAAAGACGATGTTATTAAAGTACGAAAGATACTTAGCATTCCTAGATCATTGAGCAGAAATTTTGTCACGAGGAAGATTGGTGATGAGCCAGAGGAGAATATATATTTTTCATTAAAATCGTCAAAGATGAATGTGAAGCTGAAACATTGTGTGGAACACTTGTTGAAAAAGTACAATCTAGAAGACTATTTTTATAACGACGTCCAATGGCAGATATTAAATAATGTACCGCCACATGACTACTCGATATACAATCTCGAGTTTTTAAAATCATTGGTTCAACGGAAGAATTGGAGAAAAATTCCATCGGCGGGTTTATCTACCGGGGAGAAATTTATCTTAAAGCAAGAGGTTAGACGAGAACTCAAAATTAAGGATGGCAGACCACTCAAGGAATCGGCAAAAGATTACGCCGTTTTTCTAGATATACTCGGCAAGTCCAAGAACAACCGTCGCCGGATAAGAAATCTGGATGATACGCTGAAAACTTTTAGCGGTAAGAAATACAAGGAATTAGCCAATGAATTGCAAAAATCACAATATTTACCGGATGAAATAGATAGGCTCGAAAAGAGAAAATATCGTTTCAAAAAACGGCATCCATTCCTGAAAGTCAAAAAATAAGGTCTACATCTGTTAATCAGATTTTTGTATACATTGAACTCCAAGAAACTGGAGTTTTTTATGTCTTACCCAAAAACAATCAAAAAATCTACGGATGGAAAAGCTACCATCGAAAAAGCCGCCGAGGCTCTAGCTGAGTTATTTGTCCAACAAATTGATTCCTCGATTGAAAACAAAGGTCGGCGGACAAAGAAACACCATAAAAAAAATGATTGAAATAACCCAAATTTTAACTGAAAACCACATGGAGTATAAAAATGTTAGCCGGGATACAATAGCGGTTGTTTGCCCTTTCTGTGAGAAAGAGCTCCCCGGTGGACTATTTTTGACAGAACTTTATATAAATAAGACTAGTGGATTTTGCTCCTGTAATAACAGGCAGTGCGGTTGGTCTGGGGATTTTACTGAATACGCTAAAAATCTAGGTCTGACACGCGAAGAGCCTAATTTAAAAGCGGCAATTGCAGACAATGGACGGCAGCAAATTCAAATCCGTCCGAAAGTGAATTTTCATCTCTGGTCTGTAAGTGAGATTCTAGAACACGATTTCGGTGAGCAGGATTGGATTGTTAAAAAGTTAATACCCGTCGAGGCTGTGACCATTCTCTCGGGCAATCCTCAAAACTTCAAAACGTGGGTAACCATCGAAATTGCACGATGCGTTAGTATGGGTACCCCTTTTCTTGGAGAATTTGCGACAACTCAAGCGGCAGTGCTTATCGTGGATGAGGAGGATCATCTCCGCTACTTGAAGAAACGGTTGAATATTTTAGGAGTGCCTTCCACAGTGCCGATCTATTATTTATCCCAAAATGGCGTGAAAGTAGATGATGATAAATGGTTGAATACCCTAATGTCGATGGCTGAAGAATATTCAATCAAGCTGATAATATTCGACTCTTTCATTAGAATCCACTCGAGTAAGGAAAATGATGCGGGAGAAATGTCTCGTGTTTTCGATAAGATTAGAGAATTTAGCAAGTTGGGTGTTGCTGTGCTTATCACTCATCACCACCGTAAGGAATTTATGGGGCAGAGGGACCCCTCACAGAGCATTCGTGGTTCTTCTGATATACAGGCGGCCGTAGACTGTCATCTTTCTCTCGAGAAACTCGACGATTACATTGCTGTTACTCAAAGTAAGCTCAGGGTCGACGAACCGATTAGGCCATTTAAAATCCTCATAAATCATTCTGAGGATGGTTCCATGTCTTTGGAATACGGCGGCGAATTGCCGGGGAAAGAGATAAACAAAGATAAGGCGAAACCCGTAATTCTGGACATCCTTAAAGGAGGTGAACACTTCCTAGCCGAACTTGACCCAAAAATCACATCCGTTCTACCAATCGGAAAACAAGCCATAGGTATGGCATTAAAGGAACTTCAAGAATCTAAGGAAATTTTAGTAAGAACTGGAGAAAGAAATAAAAAGTTTTATTCCCTGCCGAATTCATCCGACGATGACGGCAGTGTTTAGTTCTTTAGTTTTATAACTACATATATGTATTAAAAAACTAAAAAACTGGTGGTCGGTGGGTATAACTAGAGGTTGATTTTATATCAGTTAGTACCAAAAATAAAATAAACAGTCGTTAAAAATCTTAAAAAAATGGAAAAAGAAAATAAGAAAATTGCAGTAGGGTATTGCCGAGTGTCAACGGACGAGCAAGCGAACCAGGGCCTATCTTTAGATGTTCAGGAATCTGCTTGTAAAAATAAGATAGAACAGGATGGATATAAACTGTTAGAAATATTTCGGGATGAGGGTATAAGCGCAGGCACTCTTAAAAGACCGGGGATTCAAGAAATCATGAGTCTAACCGCCGCTCAGAAAATAAACGCCGTATACGCCATTAGTAGCGACAGAATTGCGAGAAACACAATGGATCACCTTTTCTTTAGAGATTTGCTTAGAAAAAACAAAGTTGAACTTCGATACGTATATCAGCCAGCTATGGACGATTCCGCTGGTGGTAGAACGATGGATACGATGATGGCGACCTTCAATGAGATGCAAAGACTTCAAACATCCGAGAAAGTTAAGAAAACCCTTTATGAGAAAGCCAAGGCGGGGTATTTCCCAAGCAGTGCTCCCGTGGGCTACAAGAACATCGATAATCCCGACACTTCCAGTAGTAGATTAGCGAGGAAGATTATCGTTCCAGATGAAATGGCTCCTTTCATTACCGAGGCGTTTAAACTCTATTCAACTGGCACTTACAATGGCTACGACCTCTGCGATTTAATAAATGCCAAGGGCTTGCGAAACAAACAGGGGAAGAGGTTTTCACCAAGTCAGTTTTATTTATTGCTAAAAAATCGCATCTATATCGGTGAAGTAAGATGGGGTGAGATAATCGTAGAAAAAGGACAGCATGAGCCTCTTATAGACCAAGCAACCTTTGACCAAGTACAACTCGTGATAGCGGGGCATAGTTATCATGCTTCAAGAAGAAGAAAGCACTTTTGGTTATTAAGTGGTTTCGTCTATTGCCCAGAGCATAAAAAGCGTTTTACCGCCGAATGGCATAACCACAAAGGCATAGCGTATTACCATTGCTCAAATCGTCTCGGTTGTGGAAAATATGTTGAGGTCAACGAATTGGAAAATCAGATAGCCGATAAATTTAAGGATTTACAATTTAACGAGACATTTATTGAAAAGGTGATTACGAAAGTCAGGGGGATATTTTATGATCGGAGAAAGCAATATGACGGCAGGAGGCAGGGGCTTATTACTCAAAAAACCGCTCTTGAAAACAAGAGAAGGAAAATAGAGGAAAAACTACTCTCCGGCACGCTTTCGGATAGTGATTTTGAAAGATTAAGAGATGAAACAAAAGCGGAAATTTCAAGCATTGAAGAGCGCCTGTTTGAATTGGAGAGTACTCAGGAAGCACGAGTCGATATTACTCATGAAATCCTTCGTTTTACCCGGGATATCTATCGAACCTATAGAACAGCCTCACCGACGCTGAAACGCCATTATCTCGCCTTCTTTTGGGATAAATTCGAGGTCGTAGACGGAGTTATATTAAACTCTTATCCCTCCCTCGTTTTCAAGGAACTTTTGCAGTTGGAACAGCTTTACTGCAAAGACAGAAAAACCAAAGAAGCCATTGATTCCTTGGGAAATCATAGCGGTATATTAAGACCATCTGTGCTCCTCGGGTAGGACTCGAACCTACAACCATCGCCTTACACGTATCCTATAGTTTCCTAAAGGGGTGGACTATATCACCATCCATCAAGGATGTTTCGGTATCTAGTCTCTACGGTGCCCCCTCAAAGCGAGGGGTTCCCACGGTGTTCGCATATCCTTTTAAGATTTAGCCTTCACCGTTATCCCGAAATTTTTCAAACCGCCTTTCGACGATAAGCTGCCTAACCGACAGGGCGCCGCTCTACCATTGAGCTACCGAGGAATCTTGTTTGCTATCAAATAGCGAATTTATTATAGTATAACTTACATGGAACGCAAGGAATTAATCCGCACGATTTATTTATACCTCTTCTCTTTGGTGGGGTTGGTTATCGTTGTCATCGGGCTCGTGAATCTTGTCGATTTGGGATTGAAGGCTTTTGTCTTCAAAAATGCCGACCAGCCGATAAATTATCCGTCCTATCCATATCCGACGAAGGTAATGGCTCCTAATGGCCAGGAAAGTGCAATGACACCGGAAGAAGAGGCGAAATACAAAGCCGAGCAGATGGAAGCGGAGAAAAAACAGCGGCAGAGCGAGCGCGAGCGGAGCGCCTCCCAGGCACTCGCGATGATTATTATCGGCGCACCCCTTTTTATTTATCATTGGCGGATGATTCAAAGCGAGAAAAAACGCAACTAGGAATTTTTGCCGGAATGCCCCTATAGCTCAGTTGGTAGAGCAACTCCCTTTTAAGGAGATGGTCTCAGGTTCGAATCCTGATGGGGGCACAGAAGGTTTCAACCAGAAGCATTTCATTCGAAAACACGCTATCAAATTCCCCGGCGTGGAATTTGCGCTCGCTCTCGGCCTCACTCTCTCGCTTCGCTCGAACCGTGCCCGTTCGGCTTGCGAGACGGTTTTCTCATAAAATGCTTCTGGTTTCAGAGATATAGAAAGTAAAAAGCGATATTCAACTCCCTGATAGGGGCACAAGATAGTGATATAATTATGTTATGAAAAAAATCACTTATATCGGTTTAGTGTTCGGCACAGTGGCGGCATTCATGTTCGGGGGAGCGCTTCTTACGGAGTATATACTGAAGATTGGCGTGCTCGGCACAGGTAATCTGAAATACTTCGCAATTATAGGTTTAACGGCCGCCGTTATCACTTTTCTCATCTCGCGGAAAAAAGCGCTCACCGTCGCCGTCTTTATTGGCTGTATTCTCATTCCGTACGCGGCATTTATGGTTGGGCAAATTGATTTCTATATGGTGGATGATAACTTGGCGCAGGGGATTACTGTGGTAGAAGTACGACCTACAATGAATAAAATTGTTTTTGGAACGCCGGATAAAGGCGACGTGATTGTTTGGGGCGGTCCGCAGACGCTCGCGTTGCATCCCGGAGAAAATCGGGTGAAGCTCGGCCGATTTGATATGCCGGCCGGCACGTATAAAGGCGGATCGGTATCCATCGGTGATATTCAAGTGGATATCAGAGCGGATCTTGCGGCTATGACCGATCCTATAGGTGGTCAGTCTATTGATGCGGCCCATTACGAAGAAGCGTTCAATAATATTAAGGCGAGAATGACAGGAAGCGTGGGCGGGTTCAATATAAAATTGATCAACTCGTCGCTTGCGGGCGCAATCGGCACTTTTACCATTAGCGTTGGAAGTATGACACAGCAACTTCCGATTCCGGAAATTAAATATCCTGGCATGGGCGGACCGGATATTACGTTGGATATTGTACTGGATGAAATGGGTAAACCTGACCCGTCAAAAATCCGCGCCATTGTGGATATGCCGCCGGGCGTAGGCGGCGCGTTTCCGCAAGTTCCAGGAGTGGAATTTCATTAAAGAAACCATTAACGGATAACTATTTCTGATATAATTAATCCGCATGTTTGATTTTTTTAACGCCGCTATTTTAGGTGTCGTCGAGGGATTCACGGAATTCCTGCCGATTTCTTCCACCGGCCATTTGATCCTCGCCTCGCGCCTTTTAGGCATCGCTCCGGATGATTTCGTGAAGAGTTTCCAGATTACAATTCAACTTGGGGCCATTCTCGCGGTCGTCGCGCTTTATTGGAAGAGGCTTTTCACGGACTTTGCCGTCATGAAAAAAATTGCCTTCGCTTTTATTCCCACCGGCATTATCGGCTTTGCACTCTACAAAACGGTGAAGTCTGTTTTTCTGGAGAGCGAAACCATCGTGCTTTGGTCGCTCCTTATCGGGGGTATTATTCTTATCGCCTTTGAGTGGTGGCACCGCGAGAGGGAAGACGCGGCACAGGATTTAGACGCGCTGACTTATCAACAGTCTTTCTTTATCGGCTTAGCTCAAAGCGTTTCGATAATTCCCGGCGTTTCCCGGGCCGCGGCCACCATTATGGGCGGACTTTTGGTAGGCGTGAGCCGGCGGACCATCGTTGAATTCTCTTTTCTGCTCGCCGTGCCGACGATGGTTGCCGCAACGGGATATGACCTCATAAAAAATGCCGGAACATTCTCTTCGGCGGACTTCGGCGTCCTCGTCGTGGGATTCATGGTCTCGTTCGCCGTCGCGATGGTCGCGATCAGATTCTTCATAAGCTACGTCCAGCGCCACACCTTCACCGCCTTCGGTATTTATCGCATCATTCTCGCTCTAATCTTCTTCTTATTTATATGAAAACCCGGTGCTATTGGAACGGCAGAATTACGACGCTCGATAAAATAAAGATCGATCCCTATGACCTCGGCTTGCTTCGGGGCTACGGCGTTTTCGACGTGATGTGCACGCAGAACGGGAAGGCATTCCTGATCAACGAACACTGGAGGCGGCTTCAGAATTCCGCGAAAACGCTTAATTTGAAAATACCCGTCTCGAGAAAAAAATACGCGGAAACCGTGAAAAAACTCCTCGCGCTCAACAAATTCCCGAAGGCCAACATTCGGACGGTGCTCACGGGCGGCATCAGCTCCAATGCCTTCCGTTACGAACCGGGCCGGGAAACTTTTTTCATCCTCATTGAGAAATTTCGTTCTCTTCCCGAAAAAATATATTCCGAGGGAGCCGGCGCGGTGACTCTCGAATACCAGCGGGATTTGCCGGAGGCGAAAATCACCAATTATGTGGAGGCAATCGAACACCAGAAAATGAAGGATAAAAAAGGCGCGCTGGAGATCATTTTCGTCAAGAATGGAAAAGCGCTTGAAGCCTCGACCAGCAACATTTTTATCGTGAAGAACCGAAAGGTCGTGACGCCTCGGCGAGGTATCCTTATCGGCATGACGAGAAATCTGACGCTTTGGCTCGCGAAGAAAAACGGCTTCAAAACGGAGGAGCGCGATATTTCCGAAAAGGAATTTCGGGGAGCGGATGAATTATTCCTCACGGCGACGAACAAGGATATCGTGCCGATTGTGAAGGTGAATGGGAAAAAGGCGGGAATGGGCCGACCGGGTCCGGTCACAAAGGCTTTAATGAAAGCTTTTCAAAAATTCGCGGAGCAATTTTGATATACTGAATGTATGGCTAAATCAATCGAGCCGAAATTAGCCTCCGGTTTCCGGGATTATCTGCCCCAAGACGCGACTGCCCGGGAATGGATGATAGAAACCATTAAAGCCGTTTTCAAACGATTCGGTTTTGCGCCGCTCGATACGCCTGGCGTGGAGCGAGAGGAAATTTTGACCGGCGGCGACGCGAATTTCAAAAAACAGATTTTTAAGCTTAGTCTCGCAGGCCAGGATGAAAAAACCGCCCTACGCTTCGATCTCACGGTGCCTTTGGCGCGCGTCGTGGCCGGCTATTCGAGCGAGATTTCAAAACCTTTCAAAAGATATCAAGTTGGGAGCGTTTGGCGGGGGGAGCGCGCCCAGGCCGGCCGCTACCGCGAATTCCTGCAGTTTGATGCCGATATCGTCGGGGCATCGTCTATCGCGGCCGATGCCGAATTCATCTCGCTCGTCTATGAAGCGTTCTCCGCGCTTGGACTCAAAAAATTCATCATCCGCGTGAATAACCGGAAAATTTTAAACGCGCTTCCCGAATCCGCGAATTTTCCGAAAGCGAAAACGGGAGATGTGCTGAGAATAATGGACAAGCTGGATAAATCCGGCTGGAAGAGCGTGGAGGCCGAATTGGTTTCCGGGCCGAAGCTGAAAAAAGAATCCGTCGCGCGCATCAAAGAATTTTTGAATATCAAAGGAACGAACGGCGAGATATTAGGAAGCCTTATTGAGATTTTTGGGAAAGCCGGCGCTTCAAGGGATGGTGTGGATGAATTGGCGAGATTGAGGGCGAATATCGAAGCATTGGGCGTGCCGGACGGAAATTGGAAAATAGACCTTTCGGTCGCGCGCGGCTTGGGCTACTACACCGGCATGGTTTTTGAAACCGTCGTAAACGAATATCCTGATTTGGGTTCGGTTGCCTCGGGCGGGCGGTATGATGATTTGGTTTCCCGCTTCGGAACGGCCTCGATTCCGGCGACCGGGGGCTCCATCGGCGTGGATCGGCTCTTCGTAGCTTTGGAGAAGCTCAAGCTTTTTCCCAATTTCAGCGCGAATGCGAGCGTTCTTCTCCTGAATTTCGACGATGAATCCGAAATGATTTGCGAGTCGCTTGCGACCGATTTGCGCCAAGGGGGCATTTCGACCGAGTTCTATCTCGGCCAGGAAAAGACTTTGCGGGGCCAGCTGGCCTATGCCGCGAAAGGAAATTACCCCTTCGTGATTATCCTGGGCTCCGATGAGCGCAAAAAAGAAACGGTGCAGGTGAAGAATATGAGAGAAAGGACGCAGGAAGAAATCGAGAAGGACGACATTTTGGAATATTTGAAAAACATCCTAAATTGTTAGTCAAAAATAAGGTGGTGTCTTTAAAGACACCACCGAGTATTTAATATGCCACAAGAAAATAAATCAAAAAAACTTGAAGAGTTGAAAGCCAGAATGGCGGGGGACGAATCCCTGCCGCTTCAGGAAGCTAATTTTGTTTTCGGGGAGGGGAGCGCCCAAAGCGAGGTGATGTTTATCGGCGAGGCGCCGGGAGCGTCGGAAGACAAGTTGGGCCGGCCGTTCGTGGGACGCGCCGGAAAACTTTTGGATAAGCTAATCGATAGCATCGGCTGGAAACGGGAAGATATTTATATTTCCAATATCGTGAAGCGCCGCCCGCCGGAGAATCGCGACCCGTTTCCGGAGGAGTTGGAGGCCTATCGCCCGTACCTTACGGAGGAGATAGAAACATTGAATCCGAAGATTATCGCGCCGTTGGGGCGATATTCGATGAACTACATTCTTCCGCTCGCAAAGATTTCTAACGACCACGGTCGGGTCTTCTGGTGGGGCGAGCGGCTCGTGATTCCTCTTTATCACCCCGCCGCCGCACTCCGCGCCACGAATGTCTTAAGAGCGCTCGAGATAGATTTTCATAAATTGAAGCTTCTGCCTGGGAAGTATGATGAATTCCTCGCCGAGCGCCGGGTAAAGCAAAAGGCGAATCCTGCGGAGCATAAAGACAAGATAGAGCAGGAAAATCTGCTATAATAAAAAAATGAGGTCAATCAACTTCCCCAAGCTAATCATCGCAATCGTAATTTCGGAGCTGGTCGGAGTAATCGGCTCGTTTTTCACGGCGTGGGCGATCCCTTCGTGGTATACCGAGCTTATAAAGCCGGTAATAAATCCGCCGGGTTGGCTTTTCGGTCCCGTCTGGACGGCGCTTTATCTCTTGATGGGCATTGCGGCATATATCGTATGGACGAATGGTTGGGAGAATAAGGAGGTGAGATTGGCGCTTGGAGTTTTCGGCATCCAATTGGCTTTGAATGCGGCCTGGTCCATCGTCTTCTTTGGCTTGCAAAGCCCCGGACCGGCTCTTATCGAGTTGATTTCGCTTTGGGTTGCGGTTCTCGCGACGATTATCTCGTTTTCCAAAATCTCCCGTCCGGCCGCCTGGCTTTTGGCACCGTACATCGTTTGGGTAACCTTCGCGACCTATCTGAACTGGTCCATCTGGCTTCTGAATTAAAAAACCAATCGTATGTCCGATAAACTTCTAAACTCCAGCCAGCGGGAGGCGGTGGAGACAATTAAGGGGCCGGTCTTGGTGATTGCGGGGCCGGGCTCGGGAAAAACGCGGGTTATCGAATACCGCGTTTTGAATTTGATAGAACACGGCATAAAGCCCGAATCTATTTTGCTTTTGACCTTCACGCGCCGGGCATCCGCCGAGATGCTTAACCGCGCAGCCGAACACGACCCCCGCGCTTGCAAGGTGGAGGGCGGCACATTCCATTCGTTCGCTTATAAATTATTGAAGCAATATGGCGCGCAGATTGGCTTGCCGAAGAATCTCATAATTATGGATGAAGACGACGCGCAGGAAGCAGTGGGGAAGATTGCGACGAGATTGGGATTTTCGGGCGGGGATAAGAAATTTCCCCAAAAGGGCACGCTCCGAAATATCATTAGCGGCGCCTTGAACAAAAATCTTTCGATAGAGGGGATACTGGAAAAGGAATACGAGCACTTGAGCCAATTCGTCGGAGATATTGAGCGGGTCAAGAAGAATTATGCCGAATACAAGAAGGAAAACGGCTATCTGGATTATGACGATCTCCTGTTCTATGCCCGCGAAGTCCTGAAAGACGAGCAAATCAGGAATATCCTCTCCCAAAAATATGAATACATAATGGTGGACGAATACCAGGACACGAACAAAATGCAGGGCGATATCACTTATCTTTTGGCTTCCAAGCACAAGAATGTGATGGTGGTGGGGGATGACGCGCAGAGCATCTACGGCTTCCGCGGCGCCTATCACGAAAACATTATGAATTTTCCCGACCAGTTCAAGGAGTGCAAGCTCGTGAAGCTGGAGAGCAATTATCGGAGCACGCAGGCAATATTGGATTTGTCGAATTCGGTTCTCGACAACATGGAGAACAAGTTTAAGAAAGTTCTGACGGCTGCCCGGGAAAGTACGGGGGAGAAACCGACGATAATGTATTTCGGCGATGCGGAAGACGAAGCGGAATGGATAAAGGAGACTATTCAGGAAGCGGTACTGGACGGTATGCCTTTCGCGCATCAGGCGGTGCTTTTCCGCTCATCTTATATTTCCATCCCGCTTCAGGCGGAGCTTGCCCGCGCGCGGATTCCATTCAAATTTTTCGGCGGATTGAAATTCTACGAAACGGCGCACGTGAAAGATGTGCTCGCGCATTTGAAAATACTCGCGAACTTCAAAGACGAATTGAGCTGGAGCCGGGTTCTTACGCTTTTGCCGGGCATCGGGGGAAAGACGGCGGAGAATATTTCTTCAACAATACATCGAGCGGAGGATTGGGATTCGGCGCTCGCCGCTCTCGATGAATATTCCGCCGGATACAAGTATTCGCCCTATCTCCTGGATTTGAAGGAAACTCTTGCGGAAGCTTTCCAAGATAAAACGGTCTCCGAGAAGTTCGGTCTTGTTGCCGATTACTATCTGCCGTTTCTGAAAGACAAGTTCGACGAGTGGCCGAATCGGCTGAACGATTTGGAAGCCATCCGACCGATCGCAGATAATTATACGGACTTGAACGATTTGCTGGCGGATTTGGCGATAGAGATACCGGAAGAAAACCAGAAAGGAAAAGACTCGGAAAAAGACGAGGAAAAGCCCCTTACTCTTTCCACCATTCACTCGGCGAAAGGCTTGGAATGGGATGCGGTGTATCTTCTCGGAATAATAGAAGGAATTCTGCCTTCTAAAATGGCTTTGAAGTCGAAAGATGAAATCGAGGAAGAGCGCCGGCTTTTCTATGTTGCCATTACCCGCGCCCGGAATAAACTATTTCTCCTATTCCATTTAGCGGGAAATATGGGTCCAATGTCCTTCAATCGGCTTTCGCGTTTTCTGGACGACCCGAGCGTGCTCTTGAGCGTCCAGCACAAAGACCTTTCGATGGGGAACGCCAAAAAAAAGACCAACTATAACGACGAAACGGACGGGATAGATGACGATGAATCGGTGGAATATTAGTCAAGTTGACTGGGAATAATGTTCCCCCATAATTAAGGGATATGCCAAAAGTAATAATCTACAGCACTCCGAGTTGTGTGTTTTGCAAAATGGCCAAGGCCTATTTCCAGGCCAACAATGTCGCGTTCGAAGAAAAAGACGTTTCCGTGGATATTCCAGCCCAGAAAAGGATGATTGATATATCCGGCCAGATGGGCGTGCCGGTTATCGAGGTGGACGACAAAATTATTATCGGTTTCGACAAGGCGAAGCTTGCCCAACTTCTAAAAATTTAACTCCATCAAATGAAAAAGCGGGATGTCTATGCCGCTTCGCTCGTTCTCCATAAAAAATATTCGGGGAAGCTTGAGATTGCGAGTAAAGTGCCGCTCAAAAATAGGGCGGATCTTACGCTTGCATACACGCCGGGCGTGGGCGCGGTGAGCCGAGTCATCGGGAAAGATAAAAAGCTCGCGGAAATATACACGCTCAAAAGCAATACAGTGGCAATCGTTTCGGATGGCTCGGCCATTTTGGGTTTGGGCAATCTTGGAGCGGAGGCGGCCATTCCCGTAATGGAAGGGAAAGCTATTCTTTTCAAAGCATTCGCGAACGTGGATGCTTTTCCGATTTGCTTAGACACCCAAGACCCGGATGAGATAGTGGAAACGGTAAAAAGAATCGCGCCGGTCTTCGGCGGAATAAATCTGGAAGATATTTCCGCGCCGCGCTGTTTCGAGATAGAAGCGCGCCTCAAAAAAGAATTGAAAATCCCCGTGATGCACGACGACCAGCACGGCACGGCGACAGTCGTCCTCGCGGCGCTCATAAACGCTTTAAAGGTGCGCGGCCTCACGAAAGAAAAAGCGAAACTGGTTTTGAATGGCGCGGGCGCGGCCGGAAACGCCATTGCGCAGCTGCTTTTGAAATTCGGCTTCAAAAATATCGTCCTCGTTGATTCCAAGGGCACTATATATGAAGGCCGGCCCGGCTTGGATGAATACAAGAAGAAACTCGCGAAATCGACGAATAAAAAGAAGATGAAGGGTGGATTAGAAGAAAGCCTGAAGGGCACCGACATATTCATCGGGGTGAGCAAAGCTGGACTCCTCACGCCCCGAATGATAAGAGAAATGAACCCGAAGCCAATTATTTTTGCCATGGCCAATCCGGTACCGGAGATAATGCCGGACGAGGCAAAGAAAGCCGGTGCTTGGATAATCGCGACCGGGCGCTCGGATTTTCCGAACCAGATAAACAACGTGCTGGCTTTTCCGGGAATTTTCCGGGGAGCGCTGGATCACAAAGTGAGGGATATTACGGACGAGATGCTCGTCAAAGCCGCCAAAAATCTCGCTGCTATAATCAAGCACCCGAATCGCGAAAGAATCCTGCCGGACGCTTTTGATAAAGCAGTTGTGAAAGCGATCGCCCGCGCGATACAATAAAGAGCGCAATATGAATTATTTCAAAAAACCCTGGGTATTGGCGGTTTTGGGCATTGTAATCGTAATCGCGGTTTTCCTTGTCTTTTCGGGTAAGAGCAAATCGCCCTTTGAAACCGCGAGAGTCGTTCGGGGGAGCGTTTCCGAAGAGGTTTCGGTTACGGGCAAGGTGAAGCCGGCAAAGAATGTTGACCTGGCTTTTGAAAAGAGCGGCCGCATTGCGGCGGTCAATGCCCAAGTTGGCGATCGCGTTTATATCGGCGAATCGGTGATTGCTCTGGACGCGGTCGAATTCGAGGCCCAACTTTCCAAAGCCGAAGCGGATCTCGCCGCGCAAAATTCGGATTTGGCCAAGGCCGAGATTATCCTTTCAAATTATTACGGAAGTATTCCGGATATTTTGAATAACGCTTATGCCAAAGCCGACGATGCCGTAAGAAAACAGCTGGACGCGCTTTTTACGAACGACGATTTGCAGAATCCGAGCCTGACTTTCCAGACCAAAGATATCGCGATAGACAACAATTTGAGGCAGCTGCGCCTTTCGGCGACGAGCGATCTCGCCGGCTGGTCGTCGGATCTCGCCGTCATGGCCGGAATGGATTCCAAAATCGAATTTCAGAATTATCTCGTGAAGTCCAAAAATTATCTGACGACTGTTCGCTCCCTGCTTTCGAAGGCAATGGAGGCAGTCGTGAATGCGGCCGATTCGTCTTTAACCCAATCTTTAATCGACTCCTATAAAACGAATATCAATACTGCCCGGACGAATGTGAACGCCGTTCTTGCGGATATCACGGACCAGGAACAATCCATATCGGCCCAGAAAGCCGCCGTCGCTTCGCTCGAAGCAAACGTGAAATCATATGAAGCCGGACTGGCGAATATAAAAGCGCAGATATCGAAAACCGTAATTTACTCGCCGATCTCGGGCGTCGTGACGTTCCAAAACGCTAAGGTCGGCGAAATTGCTTCGCCGGGCGCGCTCATGGTTTCGATTATTTCCGCCAGCAATTTCGAAGTGGAAGCCAACGTGCCGGAAGCCGACATCGCCAAAATCAAAGTCGGCGAAGAGGGCACTGTTACATTGGATACGTACGGTAACGATATTATTTTCAACATTAAAGTTTCTTCAATTGAGCCGGCCGAGACCGTTGTCGAGGGTGTAGCCACTTACAAAACAAAATTCCAGTTTTTGAAGAATGATGATCGGGTGAAGTCCGGCATGACGGCCAATATCACCGTCTTTACCGATAAGCGCGAGAATGCACTCACGATTCCGCAAAGAGCGGTCACTAATCAGAACGGCGAAAAATTTGTGCTTGTGGATAAAGGGAACGGCGTTTCCGAAAAACGCGTCATTGAAACGGGACTTCGAGGAGTGGATGGGAATGTGGAAATACTGAAAGGCCTGGAGGAAAATGAATCGGTAATCACAAATAATCTTTAAATTTTCATGGCTTTAATCGAGGCGGAAGGTCTGGAGAAAACTTACGACGAGGATGGCGGCGCGGTCACACAAGCCGTGCGGGGCGTTACATTTAAAATAAACAAAGGAGAGTTTGTGGCGATTATGGGGCCATCCGGCTCCGGTAAATCGACGCTTCTCCATATTCTCGGATTTCTCGATCGCCAAAGCGGCGGCACTTACCGTTTCGACGGAAAAACCATCGACGATTATTCGCCGGTAGAGCTGGCTCGGGTGCGCAACCGACAAATGGGCTTCGTTTTTCAAACTTTCAATTTGCTGTCCAGAGCATCCGTCCTTGAAAATGTGAAACTGCCCCTTTTGTATTCGGATATCGAAGAATCACTTTGGAACGAGAAAACAATGAAGGCAATTGAAGCCGTCGGCCTTTCCCATCGGGTGAATCACGAATCGGCCAAGCTTTCGGGTGGCGAAAAACAGCGAGTGGCTATCGCGCGGGCGCTCGTGCTCGACCCGCAAATCATCTTCGCCGACGAGCCGACCGGAAACCTGGATTCCAAATCCGGCTTGGCTGTGATGGAAACCATCCAGCACCTGAACGAAAAACACGGCCATACCATTATTCTCATCACCCACGAAACATATACTGCCGAACACGCCGAAAGAATTATCCATATTCTGGACGGTAAGATAGATAAAGACGAAAAAGTCGGCCATCGGCGCCGAAGCGACGAATTTTCAAAATAAATGCATATCAAGTATTCGATGAAAACCGCTTTGAACGGACTCGCGACCCACAAATCCCGATCGGTGCTTACAATTTTGGGAATCGTGATAGGTATCACTTCCATCATTCTCGTAATGTCGCTGGGTCAAGGAGCACAGGATTTGATTTTGGGCCAGGTTCAAGGAATTGGATCTAAAGTTATCGCTATCGTACCCGGCCGACAGCCCAAAGGGCCGACGGATTTTATTTCCACATTCGCTGATTCGCTGAAGTCGAAGGATATCGACGCTTTGAACAAAAAAGCCAATGTACCGCACCTCAACGGTATTATGCCCGTCGTATTTGGTGCGGAAACGGCTGCCTTTGGGAGCGAGACTTATCGGCCGACCATTTTCGGCGTGACCGGACTCTTTTCGGAAATTTACAATATTTATCCTGAGAAGGGCCGGATTTTTTCGGATGATGAAGTGAAAAGTTATGCCGACGTCGTTATTATCGGTTCCAAGGTAAAAGAAGAATTGGTTGGAAACGATGACATTTTAAATCAGAAAATAAAAATCAAGGGCCGAAATTTTCGGGTTATCGGTATCCTGCCTAAAAAAGGCCAGTCGTCGTTTATTAATTTCGATGAAGTGGCTTTCATTCCTTATACCACCGGCCAGCAGTATGTTTTTGGTATCAAACATTTTAATCGCATTGTGGTGGAGACCGATACGGAATCCGCCGTAGCCCAGACGGTCGAGGATGTGAAAGTCACACTCCGGAATTCGCATAATATAGACAACCCCGACAAGGATGATTTCTTCATCGAAACTCAGGCAGAGGCGGTTCAAATGGTCTCAACCATCACGAATGTGCTGACACTTTTTCTTGCGGCAGTGGCCGCAATCTCTCTTCTGGTTGGCGGCATCGGTATTATGAATATTATGCTCGTATCAGTGACCGAACGAACGCGGGAAATTGGCCTTCGAAAAGCACTGGGAGCAACCGAAAAAGATATTCTCGTTCAATTCCTCCTTGAGTCGGTTATTCTCACCGCCGTGGGCGGCGCAATTGGTATTGCTCTTGGCGCTTCGTTATCGTTTCTCATATCCATTGTTTTAAGCAATGTTTTGGCGGTAAATTGGGCTTTTACTTTTCCGGTGGGCGCGGCAGCACTTGGTTTGGGAGTAGCCGCATTCGTGGGCCTAGTTTTTGGCATTTATCCCGCCCGGCAGGCCTCTAAAAAAAGCCCGATTGAAGCGTTAAGGTACGAATAAGATATAATATATACCAATATGAAACATGCCGAATTTTTAATCTTCGTAATTATCGGTTTCGTACTCGTTTATATTGGTTTCGCAAAAATATAAAGGCCGTTAATCTAAACATAAAAAATGTTCAATATTCTTCAAAGCCAAGATCAATGGATTCTTATCCTTCTGTTAATTTGGACCCTGCCTTGGAAAGGAGTGGCGCTCTGGAAGGCCGCTAGACGTTCCGATAGAAATTGGTTTATCGCGTTGCTTATTATCAATACCGTGGGAATTCTCGAGATAGCTTATATATTTTTCTTTTCGAAAAGAATACAGAAGATTCAAGATTAATGTCCGAATATTATAATCCGCATAAGATAAGGAATTTGTTCGTTCCAAATTCCGCCGACCCGTTCGTGATAAGTCGAAGCGGAATAGATTTGTTTCTCCAATGTCCCCGTTGTTTTTATATTGATAAGCGGCTCGGCACCGGTCGTCCGCCCGGATACCCCTTCAGTTTGAATACGGCGGTCGACGCCCTTCTTAAGAAAGAATTCGATGCTCATCGGGCCGCTGGCTCCGCTCATCCGCTGATGAAAAAATATAAAATCGATGCGGTGCCGTATCCCAACGACAAGCTGGAGGAGTGGCGGAATTCCCGGACGCAGGGAATAAAATTCTTCCATAGCCCGACCAATCTGATTGTCCGGGGCGGCGTGGACGACGTTTGGCTGAATAATAAAAACGAATTGCATATCGTGGACTATAAGGCTACCTCAAAATCCAGCGAGGTGAATCTCGATGCGGAATGGCAGATCGGCTATAAGCGCCAGGTGGAAGTTTACCAATGGCTTTTCCGCCGGAACGATTTTCCGGTCTCAAATACCGCTTATTTCGTCTACTGCAACGGCAATGCGGACAAAGAAGCCTTCGACGCGAAGCTTGAATTCGATATCAAAATAATTCCTTACGAAGGGAACGACGATTGGGTTTCGGGAACGCTCGAAGAGATAAAAAAATGCCTGGAGTCGGACGAGTTGCCCGAGAGCGGGAAAGATTGCGATTATTGCGACTATTTCGGGGCGCGCAGTGAAATAGAAAATGCTTGAATTCGACATTCTGAAAAAAGATTCGAAAACAAACGCCCGCGCGGGCGTTTTAAAAACCCCGCACGGTATCATTGAGACCCCTTCTTATGTAGTGGTGGGGACGCACGGAGCGGTGCGATGCTTGAATTCCGAAGATATTCCGAGGACTTTGACTCAGCTAATTATTTCGAACACTTATCATCTCTGGCGAACATTTGAGCATGAGCCCCGCCCCGCATACCGTCTGGTCGGGCGCTCCGGGCCGCTAGGCCAAGTCTTACCCTCCCATCCAGTACACGGGGCGGGGCTAGATAAATTAAATAATCTTCCAGATCTACACGATTATATGTGGCCCGGTCCGATTATGACCGATAGCGGGGGTTTTCAGGTTTTCAGCCTGGGTTTCGGGCGCGAGCACGGTATGGGAAAGTTCGGTGGGATAGATTCGAGAAAGGACGATATTTCTCTCAAATCTGAAAAAAACCTTGTTAGGGTAACGGAAGATGGGGCCCGTTTCAATGACAATTATGGTGAATCGTATTTGGATGCGGAAACCTCCGTAAAAATACAGGAAAAGTTGGGAGCGGATATTATCGTCGCTTTCGATGAGCCGACCTCGCCGCGTCACGACTACGCGTATACGAAAAAATCACTTGAACGGACGCACAAGTGGGCCTTGCGGTCGCTCGCGGCTCGAACACGGAAAGACCAAGCGATGTATGGCGTGGTGCAGGGCGGCGCTTTCCGCGATTTGCGGGAGACGAGCGCGAAATTCATCGGCGCCCAGCCGTTCGAGGGCTTTGCAATCGGCGGCTCTTACGGCGAATCGATGGGCGCGCCCCGCGAACAAATGCTCTCCGTTATCCGTTGGAGCGCGGCGCATCTGCCGGAAGAAAAGCCGCGCCATCTTTTGGGCATTGGCCGGATAGAAGACGTTTTTGACGCGGTGGAATTGGGAATGGATACCTTCGATTGCGTGATACCGACGCGCGAGGCGCGGCACGGCTCCTTATGGACCAAGTTCGGCCGGTTTGATATCAAGAAAGGCGTTTGGCAGGGGAGTCATATGAAAATTCAAAGCGGCTGTTCTTGCCCGGTTTGTTCGGAAATGAAGCTCACGAGGGGAAAATTGCGCGAGTTGTTCAAGGCGAAGGACTTGAACGCGGGGCGCCTCGCCACGATACACAACATTTTCTTTTTCAACGATCTTCTGGAGAAAATCAGAACCTCGATAAAGGAAGGGAGATTTTCGGAGTTTAAAAAGGAATTCTCGGCAAATCTCTAAGAAACACTTCCCGCCTTTCCACGTTTTATTCATAAAGGCTAATTAAGTTTTTATGTCAATTTCAATCAAAAGATTCATTCCCTTCGTTTTTCTTCTGGGTTTTCTGATATTCGCCGGGTCGTCCCGGGCCGCGACAGCTAATGTGAGTTTTTTGAATTCTTTGCTTTTTCAAGGGGATACCTTGGTCGCCGTCGTTTCGGATAAGAACGCGGTTCCTTTGAGTGCCTCCTTCGATAATCGGACTCTTTCCGTTATCTCCTATAAAAATTCAAAACAAATTGTCGGTCCGATTAAGGCGAACGAGACGGCTGGCTACCACTCTTTCTCGGTGAAGTTTGCCGATGGTTCGGTTTTCGACGCCAAGCTCTACATTCGGGCGCGGAAGTTCCCGCTTGTGGACCTCGGTGTGCCCGATAAATTAGGCCTGACTTCGGATGAACTTTCAAAAAATTTGGCGGTCGAGCAATCCAAACTCGACTCTATTGTGACGATAAAAACCGATAATATATTTTTTTCCAAGTCATTCGGATTGGCGCTTTATAACAACAGAAAAATCGTGGCGCCCTACGGTGAATTGCGGAAAAGCGGAGAACAGATGATAAGGCATTTAGGCATTGATTTTGGTTCGCCCAAAGGAAGCGCGGTTGCGGCGATAAACGACGGCATTGTGCGGAAGGCCGAGAACGATCCGATTTACGGTAACACTATAATAGTGGATCACGGCGCGGGCATCTTCTCTTTATATATGCACCTGGACGCCATTAAGGCGAAGGTTGGGCAATCCGTGAAGTCCGGCCAAATTATCGGCACGGTGGGGGAGACGGGTTACGCGACCGGTCCGCATCTTCATCTATCGATAAAGATAAACACCGTCTCGGTTGATCCAATAAAATTTATTAACATATTCGGTTTGACCAGGTAGTGAAAATGCGATGATTCAAGTTTAGTTCGCAAAGCGAACTGATCGCATTTCTACTACCTGGTGAACCCGGTGAAATTCGTCAATATTTTCAAATAAAAGCCAGTACACCCAATTGATATTATTGAAAATTCGGGGGTATAATTGAATGAGTACCACAAAAAATCAATAATCCACCCTTATCAACCAACCCTAATAATAGGAGGAAATGTCATGGAAAAATCCATGTTGGTAGTATCGAAAGAAGTTTTCTTCCCGACGAAAGAAACGCTCTCGCTGGCAAAAGAAAAAATCAACTTGAAGCGGCCGCCGAACGAAAACTCCGGTCGGAAATGCCTGGCTCTTCGCAATCTTGTTCCGTCAAATTCGGAATTCAATATTCCTGACTTTGACGACGATGAATTCGTTTTTTGCCACGATCCTCACAGGTATGTTTCCGATGACGATATTCCCGATCAGGATAATTTTTTTTCCGAAGTGGAAGAAAAAATCGATAGGGAACTGGCTTCGAAAAAAAACAAAACCGAACTATTAATGGTGATGGATGAAGGATTACCACTTGCCGTTGGAGAAGCGGAAAAAACATTTTCTTTCTTTCAACATCTCGATTCCTTCGATATGCTGGATATATTGGAGGAACAAATGGGAAATATACCGCACATAGCGTCTTTCCATAAGTTCCCCTCTTATAAAAGAAAGAGGAATTTTGGAGGGTGATTAATTTATCGAAACCGAGTTTCAATAACTCGGTTTTTTATTTGATTTGAAAACGAGCTTGCTATATACTTTGGGGAAATGATTTCCAAGAAGCGACTGGTAGCAGTATTGATTCTTCTCGTGGCGGTAGCCGCCTTCGCCGCTGTTTTTTCCTACGAACCCTTGTGGCAGAAAATAAGCTCCTTCCGGCCCTGGAACTTCGGCCTGGATTTGGCCGGCGGCAGTCTTTTGACGTATGAAGTGGATCTCTCGAAAGTCGGTTTCGCCGATCGGGATTCGGTGGTCAGTGGTCTCAGGGATGTCATCGAAAAGCGCGTCAATTTATTCGGAGTGAGCGAACCGCGAGTTTTCGTCGAGAAAGCAGGAGAATCGACCAGGCTGGCGGTGGAGTTGGCCGGAATAAAGGATATCGATGAGGCTATTAAAGAGATTGGTGCTACGCCTTTTTTGGATTTTCGCGAAGTAATCGCTCCCGCAACGGGTTCGCTTGAGGCGAGTTCCACTGTTCAATTTATTCCAACGGAATTGAATGGCCGTTATGTTGTGAGCGCGCAGATAAGTTTTGATTCCGTGACGCGCCAGCCCCAAGTAGACCTCACTTTTTCGAGCGCAGGAGCGGAAATTTTCGCCGATCTGACCGGAAAGAATGTAGGAAAGCCGCTCGCTATATTTTTGGATAATCAATTGATTGAGATGCCGACGGTCCAGCAGAAAATCACGGGCGGCAAGGCTCAAATCAGCGGAAATTTTACCGTCGATACGGCTCGCCAGCTCGCGGAAAGATTCAACGCGGGAGCTTTGCCCGCGCCGATTACACTCGTGAATCAGCGGACAGTAAGCCCCGATTTCGGAAAGGAAGCCTTCGATAAGGCCGTTTTCGCGGGCATTGTCGGAACGCTCGCGATCCTCCTTTTTATGATTATTTATTACCGCGGTTTGGGAGTATTCGCCGCTTTCGCGCTTTTAATGTACGTGGCTTTGACGCTCGCAATCTTCAAAATCGTTCCCATAACGATGACTCTTTCGGGTATCGCTGGCTTCATTCTGTCTATTGGTATGGCGGTGGACGCGAATATTCTCGTTTTCGAAAGGACGAAGGAAGAACTTAAAAAGGGATTATCCCACTATTCCGCCATTGAAGAGGGTTTCCGACGGGCTTGGACCTCCATCCGGGATTCCAATATCTCGACCATTATTACAGCGACCGTCCTTTATTATTTCACTTCGAGTTTCGTGCGCGGTTTTGCTCTTACACTTTTAATCGGAGTTTTGATCAGTATGTTCTCGGCTATTACCATCACGCGCACAATGCTTCGGATATTTATTGGTCAAGATAATAAATCTGTTGAAGATAATGAATCCCGTTAGAGATTTTCAAAGTATAAATAATATGACTTCCATAAAATCAAAACAATCAAAATCAGTCGAACAAACAAAAATATCACGGATACGCTTGTTAAGCGTATCCTATCTCTAACGGGATGAATCTGATAGCGAATAAAAATTACTTTTTAGGATTCTCTGGACTTATGGTTGTCGCGGCTTGGGCGCTCATTATAATCTTCGGCCTCCGGCCCGGCATTGACCTTAAAGGCGGCACGGAATGGCAGATGAGTTTTGGAAAGAGCGATGTGACCGAAACGGCGATCAAGGAGGCTTTGCAAAAAACGGCGGGAGAGGGAAGTACAGTGAGCGTGAAGAGTTCCGATGACGGAACTTTCCTTGTTCGCCTGCCGAGCTTGAGCGAAGAGCAGAGGCGGAACTATAAGGAAGAGCTCGCAAAAGAATTCGGCGAGGTATCCGAAAAAAGTTACTCCTCGATCGGTCCGGCTATCGGTTCGGAACTCAAAAATAAATCCATTTGGGCCGTGGCGCTCGTAATGTTCGGTATATCGCTTTTCATTGCTTGGGCTTTCCGAAAGGTTTCGGAACCGGTCAAATCTTGGAAGTATGGTATCGTAACTCTTTTGACACTCCTGCACGACGTGAGTATCCCGGCCGGCCTTTTGGCCATTTTGGGACACTGGAAAGGAATTGAAATAGACACGAATTTCATCGTGGCACTGCTTGTCGTGATGGGTTTTTCCGTCCATGACACCATCGTGGTCTTCGACCGCATTCGGGAGAACCTGACTTTGAATCGAGGCAAAAGATTCGACTTGGGCGAAATCATTAATTTCAGCGTGAACGAAACCATGGCCCGTTCCATAAACACCACGCTCACACTCGTTATTGTGCTCGTGACCCTGCTTATTTTCGGCCCGGCTTCCATATTCTTCTTCATTCTCACTATTCTCGTGGGAACGGTTTTCGGGACCTATTCCTCCATATTCGTGGCCAGCCCGCTGTTGTATCTTTGGCAGAAAAAATAGTCTGATGGGGGATTGACCAGGTAGTAGAAATTCGGCTTCTGCCAAAGGCAGACTGTGCGAAGCGGCCGAATTTTCACTACCTGGTTGACACCGTAAAACCATTATGCTATCGTTATCATCATTAAAATATGAAACAAAATCTCGACCAATTAATAGATAATCTTCTCGCCGATTTCAGCCCCAAACAGCGCCGGGTGATTGTCGGCCGTTTCGGTTTGAAGACCGGCGAGCGCTCGACACTCCAATTCATCGGCGATGAACTCAAAATCACCCGCGAGCGGGTGCGCCAGATAGAGGAGCAGGCGATTAAAAAACTTTCGAAGAAGGTAAAAGAAGAAGCGGCGGTCATTTTGGATTATGCCAGGAAGCACCTGGCGGGTGTGGGCGGCGTGAAGCGCGACGACAATTTTATGAACGACCTTATTCACGGCCTTGAGATTGGAGCGGATGTGAAGCACGCCGACCAGAAACTGCGCTTCATTCTTCTCGTGGCGGGTGTACCCTCTTATTCGAAGAACGACGACAACGCGCAAGCCTTCTGGTTCTCCGATGAAAAATCCAAAGAAAAATTCCATGATTTCATAAAGACGGTCACAAATTTCCTGAAGTCCGGCAAGAAGGAAGAAATTTTAAACAAGAAACTTTATTTGAATCATATGAAAGATTTGGTTTCCGCCCATCTTCTTTCCATCCCGAAACATTTTGGCACGAACATCTTCGGCGATTTCGGTTTGAAAGAATGGCCCGAGATCGAGCCTAAGACGATCCGCGACAAAGTTTATCTGGTTTTGAAGAAACACGAACGGCCTCTTCATTTCGGGGATATCGCGAAGAATATCAACAAGTTCGGTTTGGATAAGAAACCGGCGCACGTTCAAACAGTGCACAACGAGCTCATCAAGGACAATCGCTTCGTTCTCGTCGGGCGCGGCGTTTATGCCCTGAAGGAAAAAGGCTACGAACCCGGTACGGTGCGGGAGGTCATCGCTCGGCTCCTGAAAAAACACGGTTCTTTGGAATCCGCGACGGTGGTGCGTCTCGTGAACGAACAGCGCCTTCTCAAGGAGAATACCATTCTTCTTAATCTCCAAAATCGCCGGTATTTCAAGCGATTGGATAGCGGTAAATACCAGGTTCGCGAGGCCTAAGCCAATGTTCGGAAACCCCGCCAGTCTATGGATTGGCGGGGTTTTTGTTATTTCTCTAATAAGGTAAAATAAAAAGAAATCAATGTTAGGTAATTTTTTGAAGGAGCTCGGCTCTTTTCTCGAAGAGGCGTTCAGCAAAGAAGAGACCTGGTGGATACTCTTCATTTCCGGCGCGGCCGGGGCGCTCGTCGTACCCCTTGTTGCTCCCTCCGTTCTCGGCACGGTCGTAATTGATTTTTTGAAACGGACTTGGTGGCTATGGTTTTTCATCGTAATTTTCCGACTTTTTCTCGAGACCTGGCTTCATTGGCGCCAGGAGATATTTAAGACTGATATTAAATGGGTTTTTCTCGAGCTTAGGATACCTCGCCTCATCGAAAAGAGTTCTCAGGCAATGGAGCAGGTTTTAGCGGCATTCCATTCCTTAAGGAATGCGCCGGATGATATTCGCGAAAAATATTGGGACGGCGAAGTGCCCCGATGGTATTCGCTTGAAATGGTCAGCTTCGGCGGCGAGATCCATCTCTATATTCGGTGTTACGCCAAGTTGAGAAACTTGATAGAGGCGGCTTTCTTCTCTTATTATCCCGGCTTGGATATCGTCGAGGTGCCGGATTATGTCGACCAGTTGCCCGACAAGGTTTATGAGGTTTACGAAAAAGACTTGGATATGTGGGGCACCGAAATGACACTCAAAAAAGACGATATGTATCCGATAAAAACCTACACCGATTTTGAGAACGAAGCCGAGGAAAAAAGTTTTGACCCTATTTCATCTTTTTTGGAAATTCTGGGAAAATTGAAGAAGACGGAAATCGTCGGCATTCAGTTCCTTATCGCTCCGGCCGGCTCGGAGAATTGGGACGATAAATGGGAGGACGATTTAAAAAAATTAAGAGAGCCGCAAACGAGGAAGGTGAAGGGTCGCGCATTGCCTACGGGCGGAAACGAAGAGTATGAAATGGCTATGATGCGTTCGCCCGGCCAAGCCGATGTTTTGAAGGCCGTGGAAGAAAATCTTTCGAAGCCCGCCTTCAACACCTTGATACGTTTTGTATACTTCTCGAATAAAAAAACCTTTTCCGATAATTTTCCCCGCAAAGGTATCGTGGGCGCTTTCAATCAATATTCCAACTTGGATATGAATTCTTTCGGCCAAAATAATGGAGTGGCCACCAGAACAATGATTTGGAAAAAACCCTACGTTTTCCCCGGTACCCGGCTTGAGTTCCGAAAAGCCAGGATGCTTTTAAATTACCGGAAGCGCGAAGTACCGGTCGAAACGCTCATCGGCAGAATGCTCACCTCCTATCTTTTTAATTGGAATACTACTTCCAAGCGTTTCATTATGAATACGAAGTGCCTCGCTACGCTTTTCCATATTCCGACTTCAACTGTGCTTACCGAACCCCATTTGAAACATCTTGAGAGCAAGCGGGCTGGTCCGCCTTCGGGATTACCAATTTTCGGGGAAGAAGAAGAATTGGAAAGATACAAATAAATGGCTGATTTTTTCGGAAAATTGGAGGGATTTTATTACACCGCTCGCACCATATTCATTATTTTGGACGTCGTTTTTCTGGTTGGTTTTTTTATTGTACTTCGTAAGGCGCTCAAATACCGCCCCGATTTAATCAGTTCGCTGAGAAAGAAAAAAGAAGAAGGAACGGAAGCCGCCCAAAGCGAATTCGATACGGAAAGATACGCGAAGGTTTGGGAAAAGATATTGGAAAAGGCCCATTCCGCTCCGCCTCATTCTTTTACGCTCGCGATAATGGCGGCTGACAATCTGGTGGGCGAAGCGCTCGACGATCTGGGTTTGGAAGGGGAGCATATCGCCGACAAGCTCCAGAAGCTCAACCCGAAGGAACTGAAAACCTTGGAAAATCTTTGGCGGGCCCATCGCATCCGAAACGATTTGGTGCACACGGCCGGCTTTGAAATAAAAGAAAGCGAAGCGAAAGAAATACTGAATATATTCGAATCGTTCCTGAAAGAAATCGGCGCTTTAAAATAAACTTCACCAGGCAGTGAAAATTCGACCGCGATTATGTTCTATATCTACATTCTCCGGAGTCTAAAAGACAATTCGTTGTATATAGGCTATACCAATGATTTAAAGAGAAGATTCAAAGAACATAATCGCAAAAAGAGCTATTCAACCAGAAAAAAGCACCTTGGATATTGATACACTATGAGGCATACTTGAATTCAAGGGACGCAACAAGAAGAGAGCAATATCTGAAGACGAGCCAAGGTGCCAGATTGCTAAAGCGCATGCTCAAAGAATACTTTTATGATAAAAACCACAAATAGTCGAATTTCTACTGCCTGGTAAATGCCAAAAGCCGGAAAGCTTCAAATAATCAAGTATGCCCCGCCGCCGCCGGAACTCCCGGTCTACGGCAGGGCCGACGCGAGTGAAATTTCCTATATCGGGCGTACGAACTACATCGCGGCCCTCGAGGAAAAGCGCTTCGTTTTCGGCATTAAGCGGGTGGATCGCCGGCGCCATATCTACATAGTCGGCAAGAGCGGCGTGGGTAAGTCCAAACTTTTGGAGCTTCTAATCCGTCAGGATATCGCCTACGGTTATGGATTGTGCCTGATGGACCCGCACGGCGACGTGATTGACGCAATTCTTGATGCCATTCCGGAAAACCGCGTCGACGACGTCTGCATCATCGACCCATCGGACGCGGAATACCCGGTTTCATTCAATCCACTCGCCAATATCGATCCATCTTTCAAACATCAGCTCACCCAAGGCCTTATTGAGGTGATGGAAAAACAATTCGGCGCGAATTGGACGCCACGGCTGGAGCACGTTTTCCGCTTCACCTGTCTTGCGCTGCTGGACTATCCCTACGCCACCATGCGTGGAATGATCTCGCTTTTGAACGACCGCAATTACCGCCAGAAAGTGGTGGAGTACATCGAAGACGATATGGTCAAGCGCTTTTGGGCGATTGAGTTCGCCGACTGGTCGGAGAAGTTCGATACCGATGCCATTATTCCTTTGGTGAACAAGCTCGGCCAGTTTCTTTCTAATCCGCTCCTCCGGAACATCTTCGGCCAGAAGGAGAATAAAATAAACTTGGAAGAACTGATGAATCAGAAGAAAATAATTCTCATCAATCTCTCAAAAGGAAAGCTGGGCGAGGAGAATTCCAGTTTCTTCGGCTCGATGTTCGTTACAAAAATAAAACAGGCCGGCATGGCTCGGGCGTCCCTGGCCGAATCCAAGCGGCACGATTTCTATCTTTATATAGATGAGTTCCATAGCCTCGTGACGGAAACTTTCGAGAATCTACTTTCCGAAGCACGGAAGTACGGTCTTTGTCTTACGGTGGCGCATCAATATATGCAACAATTGATTCCGCAGATTCAGGCGGCGGTTTTGGGTAATACGGGGAGTATTATCGTTTTTCGAGTGGGCGGCGAAGATGCCGCGCGATTGGAATCCGAAATGACCCCGATATTCAAATCCAAGGATATGATCAATCTCGGGATGCAAGAATTTTACATAAAAATGACGATTGATGGCGAGACCTATGACCCCTTCTCCGCCGAAACGCTCAAGATTCTTCCGCCGCCCCACAGCTCATTCAAAGAAAAAATTATTAAAGCTTCGCGGGCGAAATACACCATTCTGGCCGACGCGGCCAAGAAACTTCTCGCCGAGGAGGAGGCAGGCATCTTCCGGAGTGCCCAGGAAAAGGCGGCCATTACGGGAAATTCCGGAGGCGGAGCGGCCGCCAAGAAGGACGACACGCCGGAGCCTTTGATATAGAAAAAAGGAGTATAATTAAATATATGGTTTTTATTTACTCCACCTGCCGAGATATCGAAGAAGCGCGCAAACTCTCCAAATTGATAGTGGAAAGGAAAGTGGCCGCCTGCGTCAATATGTGGCCGATTGAATCCTGCTATATCTGGGAGGGCGCGATGAAGTGCGAAAACGAGTACGCTCTTATCATCAAGACGAATGAATCCAAGATTCAGGATATAGAGGATATGATTCACGAGAACCACTCGTATTCCACCCCGATTGTGGCCGCGATAGACGTAAAGCGGATAAACCGGGTCTATAAGGAATGGATGTCGGGAATAATCGGTTGACGAACACGCATCAGCTATGGTATAATTCCAGAAAATGATGAGCCTTCGATGGTGGGTCATCGTAATCGCGATAGCAGCCATTTTTATGATTTATCGAATCATAAAAGGGATGTGGATTGCTCACTGTTCCCGAATGATTTTAAAGGGTAAAAAAACAAATGAAAAAGTTTCCGAACCCGAACTGGAATTCGAAGAAACTTCGAAGGACGGCGACGGAGATAACGGTTAAGACGGAAAAATAAAATAACCCGCGAGCGGGTTATTTTTTGAAGAAAATCTCGCATAATCCAAGTAATCGTAAATGTTCATGCAAAGAATATTAATTTCATCATCAAATATCCGTTCAATAGGTTATGAGTCCCAAACGGCGACCCTGGAGAAGGATATGAATAAGAAAAAGGATTATTTCATTCAGGACATGAAATGCAATTTTGACGTGGAAATTGGCGTTGACATGCTCATTGATTGTGAAAGAAACAGCGCGGAAACGTTCGTACTATGAAGCGGAGATAGCGATTTTGCCGACCCAATTCAAAAATTGATAAGCGCAGGCAAAAAGGTAATTTTGTTCGCCACCGCTCGCAAGGTTTCCCGGGAACTTTCCGCTTTGGTGGTCAAGGGCCTATTAATCTTTGAAATACAGAAAATTCCGATGTAAGGCGTGTTATCTTAAGGAGATAATATAAATATATGGATTGAAAAGAAATAATTTGCGAACACTGCAAGAAAGAAATCACGACTTATATTCTGCCTGAATGGGGGTATGAACGTATCGCTTGCGAGGAGTGCTATCAGAAAGAAATCGTGTAATTTGATGTATAATAGATAAGTAAGATGGCTGAAATAGATAAAGACGTCGCATATTTCGCGAGAACGAATTTCCGGAACGCCGACCGGCTTTTTGGCATCAAGCGGAAGGACCGCCGCCAGCATATGTATGTGGTGGGCAAGACCGGCACGGGCAAGTCCGTCCTCCTGAACAATCTCATTACGCAGGATATCGCGAACGGCGAGGGTTTGTGCGTCATCGACCCGCACGGCGAATTGGCGGAAGGAATATTGGAAAAGATTCCGAAGGAGCGGATGGACGACGTTATTTATTTCAACCCGGCCGACACGGAGTCCCATATCGGCTTCAATGTTTTGGAACTGCCCGACCCGAGATACAAGCATTTGGCCGCTTCGGGCCTGATGAGCATCTTCACGAAGATTTGGTCCGGCGTTTGGTCGGCGCGTATGGAATATATTTTGAATAACGCGATTCTCGCGCTCTTGGACACGCCCGGCTCCACTCTTTTGGGCATCACCCGGCTTCTTGTGGACAAAGAGTACCGCCAGAAAATCGTTGGGAACATCAAAGACCCGGTCGTGAAGGCTTTTTGGTTGAACGAATACGAGGAATGGAAAGACCAGTTCCGCAACGAAGCCATCGCCCCGATTCAAAACAAAGTCGGCCAATTCCTTTCGACTTCCGTCGTGCGGAATATCGTCGGCCAATCCAAGAGTACGATCGATATCTTTGACATAATGAATTCCGGAAAGATATTCATCGTGAATGTATCGAAGGGCCGGATCGGAGAAGACAACTCGGCGCTTTTGGGCGCGATGCTCATCACAAAAATCCAGCTTGCTTCGATGGAGCGCGTGCGTGTGCCCGAAGACGAGCGCGTGGATTTCTACCTTTATGTGGACGAATTCCAGAACTTCGCGACCGATTCCTTCGCCAGTATTCTTTCCGAATCCAGAAAATATCGATTGGACCTTATCCTGGCCCATCAATATATCGGCCAATTGGTGACCGATGTTTCCACCAAGGTGCGCGACGCGGTTTTCGGCAACGTCGGCACGATGATTTGTTTCCGGGTGGGCGCGGCGGATGCCGAATTTTTGGAAAGTGAGTTCGATCCGGAATTCGTCCCGGCGGATTTCGTCAATCTTCCGAACTATACCATCTACCTGAAACTGATGGTGGACGGCGTGACGAGCCGGCCATTTTCGGCCAAAACCCTGCCGGGTTTCAAAGTGAACTCATCTTCCGAGCTCGTGAATACCATCATAGAAAATTCCAAAAAGCGCTATGCCCGGCCGTCCTGGATGGTGGAGAAAGAAATCAACGAATGGAGTGGCATGGGTGGACCGGGTATGACCGCGAGTGGGCCAATCAGCGCTTCTGGCAAATACCAGGTGGTCTGCTCATCGTGCGGGAAAACAACGACCGTTCCTTTTGAACCTCAGCCGGGCCGGCCGGTCTACTGCCAGGATTGCCTCGCGAAGATAAAAGCGGGGGAATTGAAACCGATTCCGTCCGACCGAGAATTCGCTCCTTCGCCCCAGGTGCAGAATCAGCAATACTCCGATTTAGCCGTTTTAGGCATCGAATTCGAACAGCAGAAGACGCAGGCGCCAGCCGCTCCGAAGAGAGAAAACTTCCAGCCGATAAAGAAAGCTTTCGAGGTCTTCAAACCCAAGCCCAAACCTGCGTTCGTGAAGCCAGAAATTGCTCGGCCGCAACACTCGGCCGCCTTTGAAGAAAAACCTTTTATGGAAGAAACGGGAAGGCCCGGAGTGTCTCTTTCGGAATTATCCAAGCCTCATGAGGAAAAAAGAACTAAAGATCCGAAAGAGGAAATGAGCGTGGAGAGTCTCAAAGATGCTTTGAAAAGCGCACTCACGAAGATAGAGTAGCGCTAAGCTAGGTTCGGCACGCCAAAAAAGTGTGCGCTCCGGGCCGCTAGGCCAAGTCTTATATCGACGAGCGAGGAGCAAAGCAAAAACAATGTTTTTGTTTTGTCCGAGCGATGTCGATAAAAAGCGGAGCTTTTACCCACTTTTTTATCATGCCGCGCTTCACTTAAATATGTTATTGGCTGATTTCTAAAGGAATTTGCAAATCTTCCGGATTTTGAATAGAATAGTCAGCAATTATGCCAGGTAGTAGAAATGCGACTGGAAACAAGTTTAAGTCGTATTTATTGCCCAGCATTGTAAAAAGATACATAAAAGGTCATCTATTATAAAAATTAATCAAATTATCGCGATTTTAAATCGCATTTTCACTACCTGGTATGTCCAGATTATCCTATAACGAGTTGAAGATAGGCACGGTTTTCATCAAGGATGGCGAGCCGTGGAAGGTGATAGAATACGCCTTCGTCCGGATGCAACAGAGGAAGCCAGTCGTCCAGCTCAAAATCGAGAATCTAGTGAACGGCAAGGTGGTGGACTATTCCGCCCACCAAAACGAGGAATATGAGGAAGCCGAGATAGACACGACGACGGTGATATTCATTTATCAGAGCCGCGGCGAATTTTGGTTCAACGAAAAAGGTAATCCCAAAAACCGCTTTACCTTGAGCGTCGACGTTATCGGCAAGGCCGCCCAATTTCTCAAAACCAATCTGGAAGTAACGGCCTATAAATTCGGCGAGAAGGTTATCAATGTGGAATTGCCGATAAAAATGGATTTGAAAGTGACCGAAGCTCCGCCGGCCGTGAAGGGCAATACGGCCCAAGGCGGTACGAAAGTGGTGACGCTCGAAACGGGCGCGAAGGTGGATGCTCCTCTCTTCATCAATGAAGGCGATATTTTGAGAGTGAATACGACAACAGGCGAGTACGTGGAGCGCGTGGAGAAAGTATGAGTAAAAAGGTCTGCCCTGAGCAGAAGCGAAGGGTCTTTGTTGGCTTATCGGGCGGAGTGGATTCTTCCGTAGCCACTTATTTGCTACAGAAACAGGGATATAATATCACTGGCGTTTTTATCCGCTCATTCAACGTGGACGGCTGTGCCGAACGTGATGCGGAAGATGCTCGGCGGGCGGCCGCACATTTAGGCGTTCCATTCTACGTTTTTGATTTTGAAAAGGAATATAAGAAGGAAGTGGTGGAGTATATGGTAGTGGGCTATCGGAGCGGGCTCACACCCAATCCGGATGTGATGTGCAATAAGGAAATTAAATTCGGCTTATTTTTCAAGAAGGCGCTCGAGATGGGCGCGGATTATATCGCGACCGGTCATTATGTACGGCTCGCGGAGAGAGAAAATGCATTTTCTCTCCTTGAGGCTAGAGATAAAAACAAAGACCAATCTTATTTCCTGTGGACGCTCACACAGGAACAATTGAAACACTGCCTTTTTCCGATCGGGGATTATGTGAAGCCCGAAGTGCGGAGAATAGCGAAAGAAGCGGGATTGCCGACGGCGGAAAAGAAAGATTCTCAAGGGATATGCTTTTTGGGCGAGGTGGAACTCGATGAATTTTTGAAAGATTATATCAAGCCGAAAAAAGGGCCGATCGTCGATACGGAAGGCCGGAAGATGGGGGAGCACATGGGCGCCCAGTTCTATACGATTGGGCAAAGACATTTGGGCGCCAAAATCCAAATCCCAAATACCAAATTCCAAAAACCGCTTTACGTTGCGGATAAAAACATCAATACGAACACACTTGTAGTCGCGCTGGGAAGCGACAATCCGGCGCTTTTCAAAAAAGAGATAGAGTTAGCAGACACGCATTTTATAAACCCAAAACTCGTTAGTAAGTTTCAAGTTATAGGTCATAAGTTATCAGTTTTTGCCAGAGTTCGGTATCGCCAGCCGCTCATTCCGGCAACGCTTATAAAAGAAGAGGGCGGGAAATATAAATTGATTTTTTCAAAACCGGTCAAATTCGTCGCTCCCGGCCAGTCGGCCGTCTTTTACGAAGCGGGATTTTTGGCTGGTCTGCGCGGTCGACGTATGCTAGGCGGTGGTATAATTTTATAATGGAGCCGTATAATATTTTCTTTTTCGGTTCGATTTTCTTTCTTTTTGGAGTAGGGTTAGAGAGCCTCCATTTGAATTTCTGGATATTGGTTTTGACGGCCGCTGGCGCGGCTGTTTTTGTTTCGCTGGGATTTTGGAAGAAGAGCCGGCGGTTTTTTTGGATTGCGGGACTTTCGGCCTTTATAGCCATCGGTGCGCTTTATTCGGCCGCCGACGATAGGAATTTTACTGAAAAGTATATTCCGACCGGAGAAAAGCTCAATTTCCAGGGATTGGTGGTGAATAATCCCGCCCCAAGGGGGAGTTATCAAAATCTTTACGTCCAAACGGAATTTTCCGGCGCCAAGGTGAAAATTCTCGTAAATGCTCCGCGCTATCCCGAATTCCATTATGGCGACTTGATTTCGGTAAATGGCGCGGTCAAAAAACCGGAATTGGGAGGCCTGCCTGCGCAGGCAGGCTATGCCCAATATCTGGCGAAGGAGGGAATAAGCGGAATTGTTTCATATCCCGAAGTTAAGCTAATCGCGGAAGATAAGGGCGCGCCCTTCAAATCTTTTTTATTCAATCTCAAGAATTCCACTGTGGATAATTTCGGAGAGATATTGCCGGTCGAGGAAGCGGCTTTTCTTTCCGGCCTGACCTTGGGTGAGCGGAGCGATTTTTCTCCCGAGTTCAAAGTGGCGATGCAGATAAGCGGCACGACGCACCTGGTCGCGCTTTCGGGCTACAACGTCTCGATCGTCATCGTGGCGGCAATGGCTTTACTCACTTCATTCTTGAAAAGAAGGACTGCTTTTATTGTCGCCTTCATTTTCCTTGTCGCCTTCGTGCTTATGACCGGAGCGGAGGCATCGGTCGTGCGAGCGGCGATTATGGGCGCGCTCGTCGTCGTTGCGACCGAGAGCGGCCGCATCTTCAATCCGCGGAATGCCATAACTTTAGCGGGACTCTTGATGGTGCTTATAAATCCCAAGGTGTTGGTATTCGATGCCGGTTTTGAACTTTCATTCCTCGCGCTCATCGGCATCGTATATTTGAAGCCGGCGCTCGAAGAGCTTTTCAATTTGCCGGTCGGCGGGAAAAAAGAAACTTTTTCCTGGCGGGAGAATCTCCTGATGACCGGCTCCGCTCAGCTTATGGTTCTTCCGATATTAATCCAGAACTTCGGGAATTTTTCGCCTATTTCGCTCATCTCGAATGTTCTGGTTCTGGAGCTTATTCCGTATACGATGATGCTCGGCTTCGCCGTCGCCGTTCTCTCCGGCATCTCGCATTATCTCGCGCTCATCGCCGGCTGGTTCGTTTGGCCGCTATTGAAAGTCGAGACGGGACTGATAGAATTCTTCGGCAACTTCAATCTATCTCTAAGCGTGTCTTTGGGTTGGATTTTTATTGTTGCTTATTATCTGGCAATCGCAACTTTCATTTTGAAAACGTCGAAAAACAGGGTGGTGTCTTTAAAGACACCACCCTGGGGATAAGGGCACGAAGATGGAAAAATGAAGGAATTCATTCGTAAATTCATCGGGAATAATTTCGGGAAAGTCGTTTTCTGGCTGACTTTGTTTTTTATTCTGGATATTCTTGTTTTCCGGCAAATCGGAGCCGACGCTTCGGAAAAAGACAGATTATCTCTTTATTTCCTGTCGGTGGGCCAAGGGGACAGCGAACTCGTCAAATTTCCGGGCGGGGCGAAGATTCTCATTGACGGCGGGCCGCCGGACTCGTTGGTGCTCGAGAATTTGGACAAGATATTGCCTTCGCGCGATCATTATATAGACATCGTCGCTTTGAGTCATGCCGAATTGGACCATTTCGGCGGTCTAATGGAAGTATTGAAACGCTATCGCATCGGCGCGTTTGTTTGGAACGGCGTGCCGAAAGACACTTCGGCGGCGAAAGAGCTTATAAAAACGATAAAAGACAAGAATATCCCGCTTATAACGCTTGCGGCGGGGGATGTCATCCGGTACGGTGCAAGTAGAATGAAAGTGCTTTGGCCTCCGAAGAACACCATTGCTTCCGGAGACAGTTTGAATGAGACCGCACTGGTACTCGAGCTAGAAAGCAAAAACACTCGCGCACTTTTCACCGGCGATATGGGTGAGGAAACGGAAAATAAAATAATGGCGGATATGGCGGACAAGGTGGATATTTTGAAAGTCGGGCATCACGGCTCGAAATTCTCGTCTTCGGCGAATTTCTTGGATTCGATCAGGCCGAAAGTCGCGGTTATAGAAGTAGGGAAGAATTCCTACGGCCATCCGACAAAAGAAGCTTTGAATCGGTTAGCGGATGTCGGCGCGAAGATATTTCGCACCGATCGGGACGGCTTGGTGAAATTCGAGGCCACGGATGACATATTAAGGTTTTTTGTGATAAAATAATTCCGTAATGATGAGGACTTTAGCCAAAGACATCGCTTCGAAAGAAGGCCAGGAGGTGGAACTCACAGGTTGGGTGGATGTCCGGCGCGACCACGGCAAACTTATCTTCATCGATTTGAGAGATCGGAGTGGTATTGCCCAAGTAGTTTTTATTCCGAAAGACAAAGAGCTTCACGCGAAGGCGGAAACTTTGCGTTCGGAGTGGGTGGTAAAAATAAAAGGCAAGGTGGGAAAGCGCCCCGCGGGCATGGAAAACCCGAAGATTCCGAGCGGCTACCATGAGGTGCCGGCGGAAAGCCTGGAGATAATTTCGGAGGCGAAGACTCCGCCCTTCGATGTTACGAGCGACGGTCTTGACATAAATGAGGAGGTGCGGATGAAATACCGCTATCTGGATTTGCGTCGTTCCCGTCTCCAGAAAAATATCCGCCATCGCCACAGGATAATAAAATTCATTCGCGACTATTTGGATGGGGAAGAATTTATAGAAGTGGAGACGCCGATTTTGACCAAATCTACGCCGGAAGGCGCGCGGGACTATTTGGTGCCGTCTCGGCTTTATGAAGGCAAATTTTACGCTTTGCCCCAGTCGCCCCAGCAATACAAGCAGCTTTTGATGGTGGCAGGCCTTGAGCGGTATTTCCAGATTGCCCGCTGTTTCCGCGACGAGGATACGCGTGGCGACCGCCAGCCGGAGTTCACCCAATTGGACTTGGAGATGAGCTTCGTGGAGCGCGAGGATGTGATGGAATTGAATGAAAAGCTTCTGATTGAGCTCATAGGGAAGCTTTATCCCGAGAAGAAAATCCAGGAAATTCCTTTTCCGTGCCTATCCTACAAGGAGGCGAAGGAGAAGTATGGTACGGACCGGCCGGATTTGCGGGATGATAAAAATAATTTGAATTTGCTGGCTTTTTGCTGGGTGATAGACTTTCCGTTTTTTGAGAAGACCGATAACGGCGACTGGACCTTTACTCATAATCCTTTCTCCGCGCCGAAGCCGGAATTTATGAAGGATTTGATGGATAAGAAAAATATTCCGGAAATTTTGACTACGCAGTATGATATCGTGCTGAATGGCTGGGAGATTGGCGGGGGAAGCATTCGGAATCATACGCCCGAGGCGCTCGAGAAAGTTTTCGAAATAATGGGATTCGAATCGGCGAGGATAAAAAGCAATTTCGGGCATATGCTCGAGGCATTGGGTTTCGGCGCGCCGCCGCACGGCGGCATTGCCTGGGGATTGGACCGCTTTGCGATGATATTGGAAAACGAGCCGAATATCCGGGAAGTCATCGCATTCCCGAAGACCGGCGACGGCAGAGATTTGATGATGGACGGTCCGTCGGACGTTTCGGAGGAACAACTAAAAGAACTCCGCATTAAAATAGATAAAAAGAAATAATATGAAAAAAGAACGAACGCTTGTAATTATCAAACCGGACGGCATTCAGAGAGGATTGGTGGGTGAACTGATTCATAGAATTGAACGCACTGGTTTGAAGCTCATAGCCGCCAAATTTTCATTAGGCACAAAAGAACAAGGGAACGAGCATTATAAAAAAGATGAAATTTGGCTCCAGGCTAAAGGCGAGTTGCGCATAAAACAAAGAACGGAAGCCGGCAAACCGATAGAAAAAACAGCTCGCGAATATGGTATGGATATAGTCAGAGGTAATGTTTCGTTTATCACATGCGGGCCGATAGTTCCGATGATATGGGAAGGAAATAAAGCCGTAGGAATAGTGAAGAAGATAGTCGGCGGTACGGAGCCGCTGACATCGGATGTTGGAACTATACGAGGTGACTTGACGATTGATTCTTATGATTTATCGAATGAAGATGATAGATGTGTCAGGAATCTCATTCATTGTACCGATGACCCTAAAGAATCCGAAAGAGAAATTGCCATTTGGTTCAAACCTGAAGAAATAATCAATTACCAATATATCGGCGAACGGATGCTTTACGATGTGGATTTGAACGGGATCCTCGAATAATCAAGGAGAAACCTTAGTATTCCGGCTGGCCGTCATTATTCATCGTTTCTGTCAAACTTTTGTGCACAGAGGCTGATTTGCGGACATTTGGATAGGGGTATAATTAACAGTGATCCTGCTCACGCTAGATTCCGGATCAAATAATCCTTACCAGGGGTGTCAAATTTTCCGACGCGACAGAGAATTAATTTTTTCTTAAACCTCGGAACTAGACAATACCCATTTTGGCAAACGCCGGGATTAATCTAGGAGCAGGGTTTGCTTTTATGGGAGAAATTGATATGATTTAACCGAATGAAAACCGTTTTCGCCAATATAGTTTTAATAGCGCTGCTTTCAATCAGTGTTTTCGGCTTTGTCGGCTTGAACGAGATGCACGGCGCGATGGGAAATAATTGTTTCGCCGATGCCACCCAGGGCACGCCCTGTCCCGTGAAAGACGGCGTCTTCGCTTTCGCGGCTTTCCATTTCAAGAATATCCAGAATTTGGGCCAGTCGGGCTTTTTGGATGTTTCGCCGTTGTTTCTTCTCTCCGCTCTTCTTTTGGCCTTTTCCCTGGCTTTGATTTTTTCGGAGATCGGAAAGAATAAAATACTAAGCCAAGCTTATTTCAGAAAAAATTATGAGGACAAGGTCGCTGATTCCGGACCGAAAATGATTTCGTGGTTCGCCGGCTTGGAACGTTCTCCCGCTTTCGCGATAGGCGCTTGATTCGAATTACTGTCGAGTAATCGGATTTCGCGCCTCCAATCCCCAAAAGGGATTTTTTGTCGCATTAAATCAAATCTATGAACAAGAAAATAAGCATTTGGTTGGGAGTGGGAATTTTGGCGGTTATAACTCTTATCGCCGTTTCGTATCCCAATTCCCAGAAAGAAAAGGTATCGGATAAGGCCGCGTCATTGAGCTCGATTGTCGATATTAGCGCGCCCGAAACGAATTTCGATTTCGGCGAAATCAGCATGGCGGCCGGAAAAGTTTCTCACGATTTCGAAATAACGAATAATTCGTCCTCGACAATCGTATTCGAAAAACTTTTCACTTCTTGCATGTGCACGAACGCATATTTCATCTTGGGTGGCGAAGAGTCCGGCCCGTTCGGAATGCCGGGGCACGGCTTTGTGCCCGGATTGGGCCGCGAACTGAAAGCGGGCGAAAAAGCGGTAGTGAGAGCGGTTTTCGATCCGGCGGCGCACGGTCCGGCGGGCGTGGGCCCGGTTGACCGGCTGGTCCGGCTCGAATCCGGTGGTAATGCAAAAGAGTTCGAAATAAAAGCGGTTGTAAGGCCTTAAAATTATGAACAAGAAATTTTTGGGAATAATTTTGGCAATCGCGGCTTTCGGGGCACTCGTGGTTTTTCTGAAGCTTTCTCCCGGTATCGCCCCGTTTCTGTGGCAGTGGAGCGGAGGAGGAAAATTCCTTGCGCCGCTCGTCGTCGTCGCGGCGGCAGTGGACAGTATTAATCCCTGCGCTTTTTCCGTCCTGCTTCTCACGATTGCTTTCCTCTTCAGTCTGGGAAAAATGCGTTCGAGTATCCTTAAAATCGGCGGAGTCTATATCTTCGGGATATTTTTGGCCTATCTTCTGATTGGTTTAGGAATTCTTCAGGCGCTTCACGTCTTCAGCGTGCCACACTTTATGGCGAAGGTCGGTGCGACGCTTCTGATTCTTCTGGGTTTCATCGGAATTATCAACGAGTTTTTCCCGTCTTTTCCGATTAGGCTTGCGATTCCGACTTTGAGCCACAGAACAATCGCCGGTTTGATGGAAAAAGCTTCCGTTCCGACGGCGTTTATTCTGGGAGCGCTCGTGGGAATCTGCGAATTTCCCTGCACCGGCGGCCCTTATCTTTTGATTTTGGGGCTTCTGCACGACACCAGCACATATTGGAGCGGCCTCGGTTATCTCGTCTTCTACAATCTGATTTTCGTTCTGCCACTGGTTTTGATACTCCTCGGAGCGAGTAATCGGGCGGTCTTGGACAAAATTCAGGAATGGCGCAAAAATAATATAAGGAAGTTTCATTTGTGGGGCGCGGTCATTGTCATTATTTTAGGCATATTAACCTTTTTAATATAGACATATGGACAAGAAATTAAATTTCGAAGAACTGATGAAGAAAGTGGCGGAGCTGAAAAAAAGCGGCAATTTCGATTTGTCGCTCGATGAGGATTTGTCGATTGCCGTGATGAATCTCATAAGTCTGGAGGAGCATTTTTTCTTCACGGCCGAGAAGACGAAGAAGGACGATTATTTCGATTTGCTTCGGGAAACGCGGGAGATGCGAAAAGAACTTTTAGGGAAGTTGATTGATAAGCATGAAGGAGAAACTTGGTGTATCTCGAAACATCTGCTTGCGACCTCAATGCGGCTGATGGAAGTGGGTACGAAACTGGAGGGCGCGGGCCAGCGGAAGGAGGCGAAGGAGATGTTCGACAAATCCTACAAATTATACTCGCTCTTCTGGGGCTTGCGTTTGAAGTTGATAAATATGGAAGATTTGAAAAAAAATCCGGAGGGCGACGGGCCTTGGACTCACGAGGATATCGTGAATAAACTGGTCGATTGCTGTAAAGAATGATTTAATTGGAATTATGAATACAAAAAACACATTAATTTCGGTGGGAGTTTTAGTTCTGGTATTGGTAGCCGTGATTCTCACGATGGTTTTAACGAACGGCCCGACCAAAGCCAATGCGGCGATAGATACATTCGCCAAATGTTTGGCATCCAAAGATGTCGTGATGTACGGCGCCTATTGGTGCCCTCATTGCCAGAATCAGAAGAAACTTTTCGGGAGCGCGTTCCAATATGTGCCGTATGTAGAATGTACTCAGGAAACGGCAAAATGCACCGCAAAGGGCATTAATGGATATCCGACCTGGATATTCCAGGATGGCAGTCGGATAGCGGGAGAAATGTCTTTTCAGGAATTATCCGACAAGACGGTGTGCCCCTTGCCTCAGAATTAACCGCTCTTAAAAATCACTATGATAAATAAAAATGGGAATTATTTGATTCTGATCAGCGTTTTGTTTTCCGTTTTGATTGTCGCTTTGGCTCTAGTTTATCGGGCGGGTGTTCCGGCCGATTCCAATCGGACCGGAAATAGAAGTCTCGATTTGGGGAGCCTTAAAATAAAAATGGTTCAGGCGGGCGTGATAGACGAAAAAAAATTCGAATCGGCCAGCACGACCCTCAATCTTCTTTGGGCGCTCGGCTTATCCAATAAAAATCCGATTTTGGAAAAAGGGCCGATGATGGATTCAAGCTACGGCGGCGCGGACAAATTCGCTTCGACCGGCGGCTGGACTATTTCCGTCGGCAATGCGATGAATCACTATTCGATGCATAATTTCATCGAATTGACTCCGGAACAGCAGGCGCTTGTCGAAAGAGTGTCCAAAAACATCTTTCGTCCTTGTTGCGGCAACTCGGTTTATTTTCCGGATTGCAATCACGGAATGGCGATGCTGGGGCTTCTTGAATTGATGGCAAGCCAAGGCGCGGATGAAGCGGAAATGTATGACGAGGCGCTAAAAGCCAACACTTCCTGGTTTCCGGATATGTATGCGAACATTGAGGCATATTTGGCCCAACAAGGAAAGAGTATTGGTTCGTCAGCTGACGGAATATCCGCCAAAGAGATTCTTTCGGCCAACTATTCAAGCGCTTCGGGATATCAGGCGATAGTCGCGAAATTAAAGCCGACCGAGAATAAAGGCTCGTCTTGCGGAGTATAAAAATAAAAAATATGAATCACGAAAATCAAGGAGAACAGCAAAAAACCTACATCTGTCCGATGCATCCGGAAGTGAAGAGCGACAAGCCGGGCCATTGCCCGGAATGCGGAATGAATCTGGTGCCGGAGAAAAAGAAAAAAGAATTCAACAAGTCCCGATTGTATAACAATCGAGGATCCTCGATGGCAAAGCCATCGGGACATGCCGGACACAAAACATCGAGTTTTCTCGGTAAATTTTGGATAAGCCTGATTCTTACGATTCCGATATTGGCTTATTCGGATTTGCCGGAAGCACTTTTCAGTTGGCAATTCCCGGCATTCGTCGGTTCCCGGTATCTAGCGCTGATTTTGGGCTCAATAGTGTTTTTCTACAGCGGCTGGGTTTTTCTAATGGGTGCTTGGCACGAGCTTCGGGCGCGCTTGCCCGGAATGATGACGCTTATCGCTATCGCGGTTTCTGCCGCTTATTTTTTCAGTGTTGGGTCGGTTATTTCCGGAAGCGAACACACGCTGTTTTGGGAGCTTGCGACTCTGATAACGATAATGCTCTTGGGCCATTATATCGAGATGAAGTCGGTCCAGAGCGCTCAGGGAGCCTTGAAAGAATTGTCGAAGCTCTTGCCCGATATGGCAGAAGTGTTGCGCGGCGGCAATAGCATATCCATCCCTCTGGCCGAATTGAAGGTCGGGGACGTGGTTTTTGTGCGGCCCGGAGCGAAGATTCCCGCCGACGGAAAAGTGGTGGAAGGCAAATCGGAGGTCAATGAATCCGCCGTGACCGGAGAGTCAAAGCCGATTTTGAAGAGCGAGGGGAGCGAAGTTATTGCCGGCACCTTGAATGCCGACGGTTCATTGAAGATTCAAGTGACCAAAATCGGCGAACACACTTTTCTGGCCGGCGTGATGAAATTGGTGCAGGAGGCCCAATCTTCGAAATCCCGCCTCCAGGTTCTTTCGGATAGGGCCGCTTTCTATCTCACGCTTATCGCTATAACCGTCGGCGTTATAACTTTCGCCGCGTGGCTTTCGGGCGGGAGCGGAGCTTCATTCGCAATCGAGAGATTGGTGGCGGTTCTGGTCATCGCTTGTCCGCACGCTTTGGGTCTTGCGGTGCCGCTCATCGCTTCCATCTCGACGACGCTTGCCGCCAAAAACGGATTTTTGGTGAAACAGCGAATGGCGTTGGAGTCCGCCCGGAATATCGACATAATCCTTTTCGATAAAACGGGAACGCTCACGACCGGCGAATACGGTGTGGAAAAAGTCGTTGCCGCGCCGAATCAGAAAGAGAGCGATGTGATTCAGTTGGCCGCTTCGGTAGACAGCCATTCGGAGCACTTCGTTTCCAAGGCTATTGTCCGGTATGCGAAAGATAAAAATATTCCGCTTCTGCCGATTGAGGATTTCAAAAGAATTTCGGGAAAAGGCGTAAGCGCCTCGGTGCAAGGGAAAAGGATTCTTGCCGGAGGAGAGGCGATACTTTCGGAAATTCCAAATTCCAAATTCCAAACTCCAAAAGAAATCGGGTTATCTGCTGGGCAGGGGAAGACGATTATTTATGCTATAGCGGATGAAAATATAATTGGATTCATCGTTTTGGGAGATATCATTCGAAACGAATCGCGCGAAGCGATTGCCGGATTGAAAGCGATGGGCATAAAAACAGCGATGGTTACCGGCGATTCCGAAGAAGTGGCGAAGTGGGTGGCGGACGAACTGGAAATCGACGAATATTTCGCTCGGGTTCTGCCGGGAGAAAAATCGGAGAAGGTTAAATTACTCCAATCCAAGGGCCTTAAAGTCGCGATGGTGGGCGATGGCATAAACGATGCGCCGGCTTTGACCCAGGCGGATTTGGGAATCGCCATCGGCGCCGGAACGAATGTAGCGGTGGAATCGGCCGGAATCATATTGGTCAGGAACGATCCGAGGGATATTCCGAAGATAATAAAGCTTTCGCGCCTGACATACGCAAAAATGATTCAGAATTTGTGGTGGGCGACCGGATACAACATTATCGCGATGCCGCTCGCGGCGGGCGTTCTCGTTTCCTACGGAATTCTGCTTCAACCGGCTGTTTCGGCTGTTTTAATGTCATTAAGCACCGTAATTGTTTCGGTGAATGCCGTTCTGCTGAAACGAAGGGTTCTTTAGTGCTAAAATGTTAGATAAATGAAGATCCGGAATTTCAAGGAATTGGCGGAGACGGATTTGCGGAAAGCCGCTTTGGAAATAGCGGAGGCGGGACTCGATGCGATTGATACGGAAAAATATATAAAAAAAGAAATTATTCTCGGGGAAAACACTCTTTCCGTAAAAGGCAGGGAATTTGACCTTTCGCATTTTGAACGCATTTTCGTGGTGGGGGTGGGGAAGTGCGCGCTTGAGGCCGGCCGAGCGCTTGAGGAGATTTTGGGCGAAAAATTGAACGGCGGCATCGTACTCGATGTGCACGAAGGAAGCTTAAATAAAATAAAGACATTCGCCGGCGCCCATCCTTTTCCCGAGCCTAGGAATATCGATGCGACGGCGGAGATAATCAAACTACTTTCTTCTTTGGCCGAAAAGGATTTTGTTTTGTTTGTGATATCCGGCGGCGGCTCGACGCTTTTATGCCAGCCCAAAGAGTTGGTCTGTCAGGATGAAAAGGATATTCTGCAGGCGCTTTTTCGCGCGGGCGCCAATATTGAGGAAACCAATACGGTTCGGAAGCACTTATCGCTCGCGCGCGGCGGGCATCTCGCGGCCTACGCCTATCCGGCCACCTCGGTCGCGCTCATTTTTTCGGATGTGCGGGGAAGCATCGAATTCGTCGCTTCCGGGCCGACGGTGAAAGATACGACGACAGTGGAGGATGCGCGCCTCGTTTTGGAAAAATACGGCATTGAAAAATCAATCGGCTTGAAAATAGAGCCGCTCGAAACGCCCAAAGGAAACAAATTCTTCGAGAAGATGGCGAATATCGTTTTTATGGACAACATCACCGCTCTTTCGGCTATGTCCGAAAAGGCGAAGGAGTTGGGTTTCGATGCCGATATCCATACCAATATCCTGGAGGGAGAAGCGAGGGATAAGGGAAAGGAAATTGCCGCCAATCTCCATAAGGAGAACCGAAAAACCGCCGTTCTTTATGGCGGAGAGACGACTGTTTGTGTGAAAGGCGCGGGTGAAGGCGGTCGGAACCAGGAGGTGGCGATGGGTGCTTTGGGAGAGGTAGGCGACGGCGAACTGATACTTTCTTTTGCCTCGGATGGGCGGGACAACACCGATTTCGCGGGCGCGCTTTGTGATAAAATAACCAGTGAAAAGGCCGCGAAACTCGGTCTGAAGCCGGAGGAATTTTTGAAGAACAACGATTCCTACGCGTTTTTCAAAGAAGTTGGGGACTATCTCCTGACCGGCGACACCGGTTCCAATGTGTCGGATTTAATTATCGCAATTAAAGGGTAAATATCGGTAGTGTTATAATAGCGAGGTAGTCTGAAATACGAAATATGGCTCAATCTAAGAAAAAATCGTTCGTTTTGTGGTTCAAGGAACTTGGTATCAAGGATGTCCCACTCGTGGGCGGGAAGAACGCCGCACTGGGGGAGATGTATTCGCACCTCGTTCCGCTCGGCGTAAATATCCCGAACGGTTTCGCGCTCACCGCCTTTGCCTACCGCTTCTTTTTGAAAAAGACCGGTTTGGACAAGAAAATCCGGGAGATAATGAAGAGGACGAATACAAAGGATATTCGGGAACTGCAGAAAAGCGGAAAAGAAATTCGCAAAATAATAATTGAAGCCGAATTACCGAAAGAGCTCACGAGGGCTATCCGCGAAGCCTATCGGAAACTGGAGAAGATGTACGGCAAAAATACCGACACGGCTGTGCGTTCGTCCGCGACTGCAGAGGATTTGCCGGGCGCATCTTTCGCCGGCCAGCAGGAAACTTATCTGAATGTAGTGGGAGTGGAAGCGGTTCTTCTTTCGGCTAAAAAATGCATCGCTTCGCTTTTTACCGACCGCGCTATTTCATACCGCGTGGATAAGGGTTTCGCCAATACGGATATTGCGCTTTCGGTCGGCGTGCAGAAGATGGTGCACTCCGACCTGGCCTCCTCGGGCGTGGCTTTCACGATTGATACCGAGAGCGGCTTCGATAACGCCATTATTATCACCGGCTCCTGGGGCTTAGGAGAGATGATCGTTCAAGGTCAGGTGACGCCGGACGAATTCATGGTTTTCAAACCGACGCTTGAAACCGGCCATCGCGCCATTATCGAGCAGAATTTGGGGAAGAAGAATGTGAAGCTCATATACGGAAAAGAGGGAACGAAGAGAGTTTCGGTAACGGAGTCCCAGCAGGCGAAGTTCTGCATTTCGGAGGACGAGGTGCTTACGCTCGCGAAATGGTCTTTGGAGATAGAGAAGTATTTTTCGAAACTCCATAAACACTATCAGCCGATGGATATAGAGTGGGCGAAGGACGGACGGACGAAGAAGCTTTTCATTGTCCAGGCCAGACCGGAAACCGTTCAGGCTCTGACGGACAAGAAAATATATAAGGAATACCATCTTCAGAAACAATCTAAAGTTCTTATAAATGGCATCGCTGTCGGGGCGAAAATCGGTGCGGGTCCGGTGCGCGTCATCAAAGATGCTAAGAAAATAAAAGATTTCAAAAAAGGGGAGGTGCTGGTGACCGAGATTACCGATCCGGATTGGGAGCCGATTATGAAAATCGCCTCGGCCATCGTTACGGACAAGGGCGGCCGGACATCCCACGCCGCAATCGTTTCGCGCGAGCTTGGCATTCCGTGCATCGTAGGCGCGGGCAAGGCGACGAAAGTTTTGAAGACCGGCCAGAAGGTGACGGTGGATTGCGCCTCGGGCGAGGAGGGGAAGGTATATGCGGGCATTCTGCCTTTTGGCGTCACGGAGCGTCATTTGGACAAGCTTCCGAAGTCTAAAGTGAAAGTGATGGTGAATGTCGCTTCGCCGGATGAGGCTTTCAAGAATCATTTCTTGCCGGCGCAGGGCGTCGGCTTGGGACGGCTCGAATTCATTATCGCTTCGCATATCAAAATCCATCCGAACGCGCTCATCGACTATCCGAAATTGGTTTCCGAAGCGAAGAAGAATCCCGCAACCAAAAAATTGGTAGAGAAAATAGACGCCATCACGCTCGGTTACCGCCGGAAGACAGACTTCTACGTGGACGAGCTCGCGGAGGGCATCGCGAAAATCGGCGCGGCCTTCTGGCCGAACGAAGTGATTATCCGCTTTTCGGATTTCAAAACAAACGAATATTCCAAGCTTTTGGGCGGCGAGCGTTACGAGCCGAACGAAGAAAACCCGATGCTTGGCTGGCGCGGCGCTTCTCGCTACTATGACCCGAAGTTCAAGGATGCTTTCAGTTTGGAAGTGAAAGCTCTGAAGAAAGTGCGTGAGACGATGGGGCTTCAAAATGTAGTAGCGATGATACCTTTCTGCCGGACGCCCGAAGAGGGAAGAAAAGTAGTGGAGATAATGGCGAAGTACGGCTTGAACAGGAAAAAAGACAAAAATCTCAAGATTTATGTGATGTGCGAAATTCCTTCCAATATACTCTTGGCGGACGAATTTTTGGAAATTTTCGACGGGATGTCCATCGGTTCCAACGATCTGACTCAGCTCACGCTCGGTTTGGATAGGGACTCTGGTATCGTGACCCATATCGCGAACGAGAATAACCCTTCGGTCAAAAAACTCATCGCGGAAATAATCCACAAGTGCAACGCGAAGAAAAAATACATTGGCATTTGCGGCCAGGCGCCCTCCGATTATCCCGATTTCGCGGAATTCTTGGTAAAGGAGGGGATAAAGAGCATTTCTTTGAATCCGGATTCCGTCATCAAGACGATTTTGAAATTAAGCCGGAAATAGATTATATTTTAGATTATGGAACATAAAAAACTTTATCGTTCGCGGAGCGATAGGATGATATTCGGCTTGTGCGGCGGATTGGGAAAATATTTCAATATCGATTCGACGGTCGTGAGGATCATCTTCGTTCTCCTTACAATGCCCGGCGGCGTGGGTCTTTTCGTATATTTGGTACTCTCCGTTATAACTCCGCTTGAAGCGGGAGCGGAAACGAGCCCGAAAGAAGAGGTGAAAGATTTTGCCAAGAAGGTCAAAAAAGAAGCAAAGGTGGTGGCGGAAGAAATCAAGAAAGACAAGAAGCACGGCGGCTTCCGCGTCATTATCGGGGCGATTATTGTCGTTGCCGGCATCTTTTTCATGATTCAGCAATTCTTCCCATTCTTTCATATGGGAATGTTCATCTGGCCGGTAATCGCAATAATCTTCGGTATTTATCTAGTAACGAAGGAAAGTTAATTTCGTCTCTAAAACACGCCTGGGTTTGACACCGGACTCGTTCCGGTGTTATTTTTTATTCAGTAGTTTTATATCACCAATCAAAAAAGAAAGGAAAAGAACCCTATGAAAAACGGTGACTCGAAAAAGTTCGAGATCGGCAAATTCTACGGTTCCCATGCGAAGATAGAAGGAACCTCGATATTTGTGGTAAAAATAGAGGAAATCAAAGGCAGAGAAATTATCGGAACGATATTCAAATCGGGAAAAGGGATAATTTCAAGTGAAAAACTCGGTTGCGATATCTCCAAGGATGATTTGATCTCGGAACCAATCGAAGATTTCGACGAATTTGCCTTTTCCGGATTACAGTCATTATAAGCCGCGGTATTATATACCGCGGTTTTTTTGTTTTTATAAATCGGCCCATTCCGTTATAATGAAGCCATATGAAAATAGGATTTTTCGAGGCGGAGGGGTGGGAGGAAAAAACGGCGCGAGAGAGCCTGCCCGGCCACGAATTGTATTTCTCGAATAAGGCGATTACGGAGGAAGAACTGCCGGAACGGAACGATTTCGACATTCTCGCCATTTTCGTCAATTCGAAGATAACGGCGAAGGTGTTGGAACATTTCCCAAATTTGAAGATGGTGACGACAAATTCCACCGGCTTCGACCATATCGACCTTGAGGCGTGCAAAGCGAAAGGAATAAAAGTGGGTTACGTGCCGGGCTATGGCAACAACACGGTGGCGGAACTGGCCTTCGGACTCCTTCTGAATTTAACCCGGAAAATCTATCTGGCGGTAGACCGCATCAAGGAAAGCGGCTCTTTTTCGCTTGAAGGTCTTCGAGGTATCGATCTCAAGGGCCGGACAATCGGCATTATCGGTACGGGCCGGATCGGGTTGGAATCGGCGAGAATCGCGAACGGCTTCGGGATGAAAATCATCGCCTATGATGTAATAGAAAATGCGGCGGCTGCAAAGGAACTGGGTTTCATATATCTTCCGCTCGAGGAATTGCTCAAGCAGTCCGATGTACTCACTATCCATTGTCCTTTGACTCCGGAAACCCGCCATCTCATTAATATAAATAACATTAGTTTGATAAAAAGAGGAGCGTATTTGGTGAATACCGCCCGCGGGCCGATCGTGGAGACGAATGCGCTCGTGAAAGCGCTCCAAGATGGAATACTGGCTGGCGCGGGATTGGATGTACTCGAAGAAGAGAGCGGAACGAAATATGAAAAAGGGCCGGAGCCGAGCGGAGAAGCGATGAAAATAATTCTCGAAAATCACGCGCTCATAAAAATGCCGAACGTTTTAATCACTCCGCACAACGCTTTCAATACCGTCGAAGCTTTAATGAGGATATTGACCGTAACACTCCAGAACATCTCGGGTTTTATTAATAACAGCGCAGACCCGAAGAATTTCATCGCATGAGGATAAAAGACATTGAAGTAAAGGAAATAACGGATTTCAGGGGGAAGCCGACCATCGAGGTGTTTTTGACGGGAGAATATGGCGATACCGCTGCGGCGCAGATTCCCTCCGGTAAGAGCCGGGGAAAGAACGAGGCGGATGTTCTGGAGCCCGCGGAGGCGATACGAGTCGCAGGAAAAAAGATAAAGCCGGAGATTTTAAGGCGGAACTTCGAATCTATCGGCGAACTGGATGCGTTCCTCATCACTTTGGACGGCACGCCGCGGAAAGAAATATTGGGCGGGAACCTGATATTAGGCATCTCGGTTTCTTTCGCGCGTCTGGTTGCCAAGTCGAAGAACAAGGAATTGTGGGAAGTTTTGAACGAGGAATTCTTCGGCGGAGAGATTTTTGGGGAAAATCCGCTAATATTTTCTAATCTCATAAATGGCGGGACGCACGCGAAGAACAATCTGGATATCCAGGAATATATGGTTGTGGCGAAAACCCACGATTCCTTCGGGAGGAGCATCGCGGAATTGAAAGATTTCTATGAAAAATTGGGAGGGAAAATCAAAGAAGAATTCGGCCTAAGAAAATTGGTGCTGGGGGACGAAGGGGGATATTCTCTGGATTTTCCCGATAATGCCGGGCCTTTGAGAGTTCTCGGAAAAGCGATAGAAGAGGGGAAGTTGGCGCCCGATTTTTCTCTGGCTATTGATGCCGCCGCGAGCGGATTTTTTGAGAACGGCCGCTACCGATTCGACGGACGGAATCTTTCGACCAATGAGATGGCGGAGGTTTACGAATTCTATCTGAAATCCTTCCCGCTTCTTATGTCTATCGAAGACCCGTTCGCCGAAACCGACGAAGAAGGCTTCAAGAAATTAACTTCCCGTTCCGCGGGAGCGCTTGTGGTGGGGGATGACCTCACGACAACCAATCCCATCGCGATTGAGAAGGCAGTCCGCGAAGGGCTAATCAGCGGATTGATAGTGAAGCCGAATCAAATCGGCACTGTGACCGAAACCTGCGAAGCCATGAAGATTGCCCGCTTGAACGGCGTGAAAACCATCGTTTCCCACCGTTCGGGGGAAGTGGAGGACGCTTTCATAATCCACTTCGCCAAGGCCGGCGGCGCCTATGGCGTGAAGATCGGCGCGCCCGTCGAGAGCCGCAATTCCAAATACAAGGAGCTAGAAAGACTATACGGTTGATATAAAATAAGACAAAAACTAGGTGGTGTCTTTAAAGACACCACCTAGGAAATAAAATGAGTAATAAAATAGAAACCAAAAACTGTCAGAACTGCAAAAACCCGTTCACAATCGAACCGGACGATTTCTTGTTTTATGAGAAAATGAAGGTTCCGCCGCCGACTTGGTGCCCGGAATGCCGAAAACAGCGCCGGCTTTCCTGGCGGAATGATTTATCGCTTTACTCCAGAAAATGCGACTTATGCAATAAAAACATAATTTCCCTCTATTCTCCGGATGGACCAATGAAAAGCGTGTATTGTCAGAAATGCTGGTGGTCCGACGGATGGGATCCGAAGTCTTATGCGCAAGAATATGATTTTTCCAAATCATTCTTCGAACAATTCGCGGAACTGCAAAGACGCGTGCCAGCGCTCGCGATGGTGAATGACAACGGAATCGGAAGCTTGAATTGCGAATATACCCAGGATTTCGCGCGTAGCAAGAACTGCTATATGGTTTTTATTGCCTGGAAACTTGAAGAATGTCTTTATAGCGTTTATCTCCTCGATGGAAAAGAAATTGTGGATAGCCTTAATTCAATGGGAGAATGCGAAGCGATTTATGAAACTGTTTATACGGAGAAATGTTATCGATGTCGGAATGTTTATTATTCCGTCGCGCTTTCCGATTGCAATTTTTGCTGGGATTGCAGGGATTGTTCCGATTGTTTCCTATCTGTCGGCATCAGGCATAAGCGTTATTGTTTCAAGAATAAAGAATATACAAAAGAGGAATACAATCGCATTCTCGCCGAATATCGGCTTGATACCCACGCAGGCGCAGAAAGAGCAATGAAAGAGCTTTTATCTATTTTTCCTCTCTACCCCAGGAAATTCTCAAGTTTAAGAAATTGTGTTAATTGCACGGGTGATGCCCTCATAAACGGCAAGAATTCCAGAGACTGTTTCAATGTTCAGCGTCCGGAAGATTGCCGATGGGTTGAAAATTCCGATACCCCTAAAGCGAGCTATGACCTAAGTGTAGGAGGCGAGCTTGATCAATGCTATGAAGGAATTACTCCCGACCACTCGTATAGAAGCCGCTTCTCGATATTTTCCTGGAAAAATACGGAAGTTTCCTATGTCGATGGATGCCACTCGTCAAAAGACATTTTTGGCTGTTGCGGCCTGAAGAAAGCCCAATATTGCGTTTTGAATAAGCAATATTCCAAAGAAGAATATGAAGAATTGATTTCAAAAATAAAGAAACAAATGGATGAAATACCATACATCGATTCGAAAGGAAGAACATACAAACATGGAGAATTCTTTCCGACTGAACTATCGTACTTTGCCTACAATGAAACGGTAGCGCAGGATTTTTTTCCGATAACTCAAAAACAGGCGGAAGAAGAAAAAATCTGTTGGCAAGAACATTTTCAAGTTACTACCGGCAAAGAAACTATTTCCCTGGATAAGTTGCCGGAGAGCATTTCCGATGTGTCGGATACTATCTTAAATGAAACTCTGCGTTGTTCATTATGCGCAAGAAATTATCGGATTGTGCCGTCGGAATTAATGTTCTACAGAAAAATGCGTATTCCAATACCGCATAATTGTTTTCATTGTCGAGCCGGGGCGCGTTTTGGATTACGCAATCCATTTTCGCTTTGGCATCGCCAATGCCAATGCTCCAGTCAAAAATCGGAGAACGGAATTTATCAAAACACCGTGAAGCACCAGCATAGAGAAGGGAAGTGCCCGAATGAATTCGAAACCTCATATTCCCCCGACCGCAAGGAAATCGTATATTGTGAAAGCTGCTATAACGCCGAGGTGGTATAATCGAAGTATGGAAAATATTTTAAATAAAAATACGAAGGTTTGGCTGGCTGTCGGGAGAATAGCGCTGGGCTGGATTTTCTTTTATGCCGGACTCGTGAAGATATTGGACGCGAGTTGGAGCGCGGCGGGATTCCTGGCTAATGCCAAGACATTTTCCGGATTATATGCCTGGTTTGCCGGGCCGAGTGTCATCGGGGTTGTGAATTTCATAAACGAATGGGCACTTTTGCTTTTGGGCATTTCCCTTATATTGGGGCTCTTCGTGCGGTGGAGCGCCATCCCCGGGGCGCTTTTAATGGTTTTGTATTATTTTGCCGGCAACGCTTTTCCGGTCGTGGCGAACGGATTTATCGTGGACGACCATGTTATCTACGCCGCGCTACTTATTTTATTCTTCATAATGGACGCCGGAAATTATTTCGGCTTGGATGGCAAAGTATCCAGAGTAAAAAACCAGGTGGTATAGTCAATTATACCACCCATAGACTAATTTAAAATGAAAAAAATAGCGATAATTTTTTTGGTATTGAGCTTTCTTGGATTGATTGATGCTACATATCTTACGATAACGCATTATCAGGATGTGTCGGTAGTTTGTCTGCTTATAAATACCTGCGATTTGGTGCTCCAAAGCTCCTATGCCACACTAGGCTCGGTGCCGGTGTCGCTCCTCGGCGTGGTTTATTATCTCGGCATATTCATTCTTTCTCTTATTTCGTTTATAAAGAGAGACGAAAAATTGTTCTTCTTGGCCGGGCTTTTGACGATTTTCGGATTTATTGCCTCGCTTTGGTTCTTATATGTCCAGCTTTTCATAATCCATTCGCTTTGTTTTTATTGCCTCTTCTCGGCTTTCGATTCAATTATTCTTTTCGCTCTCGGCCTCACATTTTCTTTGAGGTATAATAAAATCAATGCCTAGTTGGATATTTTTCGCTTTGTTATCGGCTGTTTCGGCGGCGCTCGTCGCCGTCTTCGGCAAAATCGGGATATCGAACATCGACTCGACGCTTGCTACGACCGTCCGCGCCGTTATAATGGCAGTTTTCCTTTTGGCCGTTTCTTTTGGCCTCGGAAGTTGGGAATCGTTTAGATCCATAGATAACAAAGCCCTGGTTTTTATCGCTCTTTCCGGCGTTGCCGGGGCGCTTTCGTGGCTCTTCTACTTCTTCGCCCTGAAGAACGGCCCGGCCTCTGGTGTCGCGGCTTTGGATAGGCTAAGCGTGGTTTTTGTGCTCGTTCTCGCTATTCTCTTTTTAGGGGAAAACCTGACTTGGAAATCCGGCCTTGGCGCGGCGCTTCTCACGGCCGGCGCCGTCTTGATGAGTTTGAGGTAATTCTCTAGATTGTATAGATGACCTCTTCGGAGATACGCAGAAAATTCCTGGAGTTTTTTGAGAAGAACGGGCACGCGGTCGTGCCGTCCTCATCTTTGATTCCCGACGATCCGTCGGTGCTCCTTACGACTGCGGGCATGCAGCAGTTCAAGCCCTACTACACGAACGATTCCGACCCGATGAAGGATTTCAATTCGAAGAATACCGCCTCGGTTCAAAAATGCTTCCGCACTTCGGATATAGACGAAGTGGGGGATGAAAGTCATCTGACATTCTTCGAAATGCTCGGCAATTTTTCCTTCGGCGGATATTTCAAAAAAGAAGCCATTCGATTCGGCCACGATTTCATCGTGAAAGAAATGGGATTGGATATCGATTATGTGACGATTTTTGATCCGGTCAAGGTGCCGGCAGGAGATTGGCGGAAAAACGGCGTGCCGTTCGACCAAGAATCCTACGATATCTGGAAAGATATCGGGATGCCGGAGAAAAAAATAATCCGCGAGGGCGTGGACGTTTTCTGGGGTCCGACGGGGAACGAAGGCCCGTGCGGTCCGACAACGGAAATTTACGTGAAAAACGCTGCTGGGAAAGCCGTCGAGGTTTGGAATATCGTTTTCAATCAGTTCTACGCGAAAAATCAAAAACTTACCCCGCTCGAAACGCCGGGCGTGGATACGGGCATGGGTTTGGAGAGACTTACTATGGTGTCGCAGAAGAAGGCGACTATATTCGAAACAGATTTATTTGCGCCGATAATAGCCCTTTTGCCGGAAGAAATGGAAGTTCGGACGCGCCGTATTTTAAGCGACCATATCCGCGGCATCGCATTTTTGATTTCCGATGGCGTGAAGCCGTCCAATAAAGAAGCCGGATATGTCCTCCGGCGCTTGATGAGGCGGGTAATGGTTCATCTCCATCTTTCCAAAAACGAAGAGTTAGCCGAACATCTATTCGGCGAAGTATTCGAAAATTACGAGGGGTTCTATCCGGAATTAAACCGGGAGCTAGTGCTTGATGAGTTTAATAAGGAAAAAGAAGCTTTTTCCGAAGCGTTGAAAAAAGGAGCACGGGAATTCGAAAAAGCGGAGTTGACCGGAGAAATCGTTTTCGACCTGTACCAGACGCACGGCTTGCCGATTGAGATGATTGAGGAGTTGGCGAAAGAGAAGGGAGTTTCAATCGATAAGGCAGATTTCGAACGCAGAAAATCAGCCCATCAAGAATTATCTCGGACGTCTTCGGCTGGGCAGTTCAAGGGCGGCCTTGCCGACCATTCGGAAAAAACTATACGTTTGCATACAGCCCACCATCTTCTTCTCAAAGCGCTCCAAATCGTGCTGGGGCCGGAGGTGAAACAGCGGGGAAGCAACATCACAAGCGAGCGTCTGCGGATGGATTTTATACATAATGCGAAAATGACGGACGAGCAGAAAAAAGAAACGGAGCGGATAGTGAACGAAAAGATTGCGGAAGACTTGCCGGTCGTGCACAGCGAAATCGCCCGCGAAGAGGCGGAGAAGCTCGGCGCCGAGCACGAATTCGGCCAGAAGTATCCCGATATTGTATCAATCTATTCGGTCGGCCCGAAGGGTGCGACAGCGGAAAGTCCCCAATTTGAAAAATCATTTTCCATCGAATTCTGCGGCGGGCCGCATGTGGCGCGCACGGGGGAGGTAGGGAAGTTCAAAATCATCAAAGAAGAGGCGGTGGCGGCCGGCATCCGGCGCATCCGCGCCACAGTGGAGTAGGAAAAGAATTGAGCTATACTAATTAGTAATGGTCTGGAAAACGTGGAATTTCGTTCAGAATTTTTGGAACGGCAGCCGGGAATATTTCCTTCTGGTGGAGGAATGGAACGGCGCGTATGAGGTTACGCGAGCCTATCGGAATCTGAAGAAGAAAGAAATCACGATTTGCGAAGGGTACGCGGTGAAGGATTTGGATGGCGTGAGGCGGCCTACCAAGAAGACGGACTACATAATTTTTTCACTCGGAAGCGAAAGAGCCACGACCGCGGAAAATACCGTGGTTTTGAAGCGCCCGAAACCCAATGAAGCGATAACCGAAAGCGAAATGGACCAACTGGTCCACAAAGGATTTTGGGATTTTCTGAATCGCTATCGGGCGATGGCGGCCAAAAAAATGAAGACGAGCGACTCGGATTTGATTATGGCTTATGTCCAGGTACGCGATGTTTCCATTGGAACTCACAAAATGTATAACCCGGTCGGCTTTGAAGGAAAAGAATTGAATTTGAAAATCCGAGGCACATTCGTTCCGCGCGAAACTTTGCCTTCTCTGGAACGCTTCAAAGACTGGGGCAAGATATTCGTCTTCGAAAGCGCGAGCGTTTTGGGGGACTTCCTTCCCGAATCCGGGAGCTTTTCGGTTCAGATCGGCGAGACCGCCACCTCGGTTTTCAAAGTCCACGGAAACGAAAAAGCCTTTGAAGTCGGTTATGGCTGGGGGACGGGGACTTTTACCGGCGGAGTAGCCGCCGAACTGGGCATAGACGAAGCCTCGGCCAGAGCGATAATCCGCCTTTATTTCGAAAACAATGTTTCGGTCAAGGTAAAAAAATGGCTGGAAGGAAGAGTGAACGAAAGCGTTCGGGAGCTCGCCGGTCTTTTGGAGCCGCTCAAGAAAAAAACAAAAATCAGCCGGCCTAAAATCTATTTTTCCGGCCGGATCAAGAATTTCCCCGGGGCGGCTATCCGGGTCGATGAGGAATTGGAGCGTAAAGAGTATATTATAAAGAAAAAAAATGCCGCTTTGGGCTTCGAACCGCTCATCGAACAGAATGCCCTAGCTCTTTTGGTTTTCGAATATGATCTTCCGAAATTCGAGTATCTAAACCGGCTTTTAAAGCGTCGGGTGAAGTGGCTGATTCCCAATTTCTAGGTTAAAATAAAAGCCAATGGCATCGGAAAAAAAGATATTTTTGGACAAAGACGACGACTTGAACAAAGTAGTCGGCCAGCTGACTGCCGTCGAGGCGGAAAAAATCATTCTCAATATTCCCAAAAACTCCGTTCTGGGTTCCTCGGTCCATAATTTCCAAATACTGGAGCGCGAGTGTGAAACGGCCGGCAAGGAATTGGCGATAGAATCGGTGGACGAGCGTATTCTGGAATTGGCGTCCTTGGCGACTATTCCGGCCATAAATCCGGTTTTCAAAACCAGGGAAAGATCTGTGGTGGATATTTTGCCGGGATTGGATGATGTCGGTGCGGCCGAAATAGAATTGGTCAGGCAAAGCGAAGTCCCGAACGCGGAACGCGGAGGGAAGGAAAAAATCGAGGGACGAAAACCGGCGAGGAAGTCCGGGGTGAAAAAGCCGAGAGTCGCGAGAAAGAAAAAAGCCCCGGCAATCGAAGAAACCAAAATTCCGATTACGGAGCCCGTCGCGTCGGAAGAGGAATTGGTGAAATACATTCCGGCTCCGATAGTGGAAGAAAGAATCGAAAAGAATTTCGAAAGGATTGAAAGGAATGTCGAAAAGAAAGCGAAGCGCGGAAAAAAATTCTGGGCGATAATGCTCGTCAGCACGGCCGTCGTTTTGGCGGCGGGATATTTCGCGGTGGCGGACATTCTGCCCAGAGCAATAATCAACATTTTCATACAAAAAACTACTGTTCCGTTTTCCATTCGGGTAACGGCGGATAAAGAGGTGAATACTCCTTCCGTGAGCGGCAACGCGGCGAGTCTGCCCGGCCAGCTTTCGGTGGCGCCCGGGAATCTAAGTATGAATTTTCCCGCAACCGGCAGCTCCACCTTGAGTACCAAGGCTGGCGGAACGCTTACCGTTTATAACGTCTATAGCACCAAGTCCCAGACGCTCGTAGCGACTACCCGTTTTGAATCTCCGGAAGGAAAAATTTTCAGATTGGTGAATAGGGCCGTGGTACCGGGAATGAAAACCGCGAATGGAACGCCGTCATCCGTCGAGGTGAAAGTCGTGGCGGATAAGGCGGGTTCGGATTACAACTTGCCCCCGAGTGGAGGATGGAAGATACCGGGCTTCAAGGCGACGCCGGCGCTCTATAAAGGATTCTATGCCGAATCAATATCCTCGATGACGGGCGGAGCGGAAGGCAATCAGATCGTTCCTTCCGAAAGCGATGTGAGCGGCGCGAAGGCGAAAATAGAAGAAGCGCTTTTGAATACGCTTAAAAGCAAAACGATGATTTTGGATTCGCAGAATTTGAAAATAATGGATAACGGTTCGGAATTCAAAGTGACGAGCGAGAATGTTTCGAGCCAAGTCGACCAGGACGGCAATTTCAGCGTCCTCGTGGCAGGGGAGTTGCGCCAACTGGGTTTCAACGAGGGAATGCTCCGAGATGCTCTGGTGGATTTTTTGAGTACATCGACCGAGGAGATTACGGTCAGGAATTTCTCGATGGACTATTCGACGAGTACCGCGGATTTCGCCGCCGGCAAGATGACTTTTTCGGTGAACGGCGTCCTTACCTACGAACCGAAGATAAATTTGGAAAGTTTCAAAAATCAGATTCTCGGCCTCGACGGCGAAACGCTCAAAACACAAATTTTCGCTCTGCCGGGCCTCCAAAAAGCCAACATTTCTTTCTGGCCTTTCTGGGTAAAATCCGTTCCCAATTATTTGAACAAGGTAAAGATTCTGGCGGAATAAAATAAGATGAATGACCCGAAAGAGAAGATAAGGTTGCTTATTGATAAGTATGAAATTGCTAAATCGGCCGGCAAGATAAAGAGTTATACGGAAGAGGAAACAAAAAAAGATTTTATTCTGCCGATTTTTGAAGCGCTTGGGTGGGATGTCCATAACAAAAATGAGGTTTCAGCGGAAGAAAATTTATCATCCTCGGATAGAGTTGATTACGGATTTTATTTAAATGGCCGGGCGAAATTCTATTTAGAGGCCAAATCACTTAAGGTGGATTTGCATCGCGAAGAATATGCCAAACAAGCAATAAGATATTCTTGGAATAAGGGCGTAACTTGGGCAGTGCTTACCGACTTTGAGAGTATAAAAGTTTTCAACACGCAGGATGCGAAAGCGACATTGGCCGCCAAACTTCTCTTTGAAATTTCCTACGATAGATATATTGAATGTTTTGACCAACTTTCGCTCTTATCAAGAGAATCATTCGAGAAAAATCTTATCGATACAGAGGCAGAAAAATTCGGAAAGAAATTCCAGAAAATTCCGGTAACTTCGCTGTTATTCAACGACCTGAACGAATGTCGGGAGATTCTTACTAAATCGTTGAAGGCTTGGAATTCTAAAATTGCCCCCCAATTTTTAGATGAAGGCGTTCAAAAGCTTTTGGACAGACTTATCTTTTTACGTGTTGCCGAGGATAGAGGAATTGAACCGCCAACGCTTATCCCATTGCTTCGTGAATGGAAAAATCGCAAAGACCAAAACGAGGTGCCGCTTTACAAGCACATGGTGGATAAATTCAGGGAATTGGATAAAACCTACAATTCCAATCTTTTTTCCGAACACCCGTTTGAAGAATGGGAGGAATATGGCGACGCCACGGAGAAAGTTATTCAGATTCTCTACGGCAAACCGGGCTATTATGAATATGATTTCAAGGCGATGCCCGCTGATGTTCTAGGAACAGTTTATGAAAACTATCTCGGCTATAAACTTTCTCAATCAAAGAAGGGCGTAGAAGTTCATAAGGATGCTAAGAAGCGCAAGGAGCAGGGGATTTATTACACGCCCCATTTTATCGTTGAGTATATCGTGAAAAACGCCTTGGGGCCGGTTTTGGAAAAGTGCAACACTATAGAGGATTTGAAGAAGATAAAGGTACTGGACCCGGCCTGTGGTTCCGGTTCGTTTCTTGTTCAGGCGTTGGAACTTATCAATGAAAAATACAAGAAAATGGGCGCACCAGGGAATGTTTTCACAAAAATCCAAATACTTTTAGAGAATATCTATGGGGTTGATCTGGACGAGCAAGCGGTTGAAATCGCCAGATTAAATCTTCTTGTAGGCGCTTTAAATGAAAGGCAGAAGCTGCCATCGCTCGATAAAAATATAAAGAATGGAAACTCGCTCATTTCGGGCACCGACTCGGAACTTAAAAAGCATTTTGGTGCAAATTTTCGCAATAAGAAGCCGTTTAACTGGGAAGAGGAATTTCCGGAGGTTTTCAAACAAGGCGGGTTTGATGTGATTATCGGAAACCCGCCGTATATCAAGGAGTTTGTGAATAAAGAAGCTTTTAATGGTCTGCACGATAGCCCATATTATCAGGGTAAAATGGATATTTGGACAATGTTTGCGTGCATTTCAATAGATTTACTTAAAGACGGGGGAATTTTGAGTTTTATCGCTCCGAATAATTGGGTAAGCAATGCCGGCGCAGATATTTTTAGAGATAAAATTTTAAAAGATGGCGAACTAAAATCCTTCCTAGATTTTGGTGACTATAAGGTTTTTGAACAAGCTGGGATTCAAACAATGATTTTTACCTTTAAAAAAGGAAAACCAGATGAAAAATACAAGGTAAGTTATTTAAGGATTCCCGATAGGAATATAGCGGAAAACGAACTTATTTCCAGAATTTTTGGTGAAAAAACCGAAATTGAGATTAAACCAGAAAAATTACTGGGCCACTTTTTAATTTTTACCGAGAGCAATAAAGACATTCTCCTAGAAAAGATAAAATCAAAACAGAATTACCACATTAACGAAAAAGATGTCGGTAATGGCATTGATGTTTTGCAAGATTTTATCACTGAAAAGCACCTACAGGGTTTGTCAGATAAAACAATAAAGAAAGGCGATGGCATATTTATTTTATCTGAGGACGAAATTAAAGAACTTTCACCAACAAAACCTGAAGATCAATATTTAAGACCGTACTATACAACAAAAGAAATAAATAGATACTTATCTATTAAAAACACAAGCCTCCGTATAATTTATGCGGACAGTTATTTCCGGGAACATATTGAACAGTTTCCTAATCTCAAAAAACACCTAGATAAATTTTCTAAAATTTTAACTTCTGTGTATGCTCCCTATGGTCTTCATAGGGCACGCGAAGAAAGATTTTTTGAGGGCCACTGTATTTTTTCAATAAGGAAAACCATAAAACCATCCTTTTCATATGTTGATTTTCCTTGTTATGTTACAAGAGCTTTTATAATTTTAAAATTGGATAAAGTGAATCTCAAATATGTTCTTGGATTACTCAATTCAAACATCATGCATTTCTGGTTAAGAAATAAGGGGAAATTACAGGGTGATCAACTACAAATAGATAAGGAGCCACTATTAGATCTACCAATTTATATTGCAGACGAGGCATCGCAGAAATTAATAATTTCTTATGTTGATAAGATAATCCTTCTTAATAAAGAATTTCACGACGTCGAGGAAAATTCCAACGAATGGGAACGACTGAAATCCGAAATAGGAAGAACCGACAAGAAAATTGATGAGGAGGTATATAAGCTCTACGGCTTAACGGAGGAAGAAATAAAAACAGTTGAAGGAGAAAATTAAAATGGATTTGGAAGAACTTAAAAAAGATCAAATAAGAAAAAATCTTGATATCTTACCGGACAGGTATCCGAACATTATCTCATTCATTGATTTTGCGAACGTCAATCATTGGTTTGATGAAGATGATTTTGATGAGAGCGGAGTGAAAATGGCAGATAATGAGTTGTTAACGATTGGTCTGCAAAAATTAAAAGATTTCTTGAGCGCGTTTTCCAGCGATGATCGTTTTTATTATGGACACGACCCTGTTAATCCAGGGTCTTTAAGATTCAAACGGGCCGCGGAACATATTTTCGGTAAGTCTAGGGTTTTCACTAAACCAATACAGCAAATCAAGCATTATCTGGATTCCGAAGAAAAAAGCGAGACAATGCGGAAGATAAATGTTGATAAGGGAGGGAATTTTATATTGATTCCGAAGTGCAATTTTGACGTGGAGGTTTCAGTTGATTCCGTAAGACTCATCAATTCATATGATACGTTCTGTCTATTATCGTCCGATGCCGATTTCGCCGCTCTTATCCGTTTCTTAAAGAAACAAAAGAAAAAGATAATTTTAATAAAAGGAGGGCATATTGATGCGTCGTTAGGAGAGCTAGTTGATAATAAAATCAATGCTCAAGACATAAAAAAGTATATTGCGGTTAAAAAGCAAAAACCTGACTCAAGAGAATCAGGTCTTGCGGAAAGTTAACCCATATCCACGGGCAGGACAGAAGTTATTCTGTATTATCATTATAACGACTTACATGAATAAGCGTCAATAGTTATCCACAACTGATATTAAAGACGATTTATAGATTAAAAAATTGACAAAAAATCTGTATTTGTCTAAAATTCACTCTGTTTGTTAATGGAAAATACGCCTTTAGTCAGGATTGAGGGAATAGCGGTGGAGGCACTGCCGGGTTTGCTTTTCCGCGTGAAGGTCAAACTTGAAAACGGGGAAGAAAAAGACATTTTAGCGCATCCCGCCGGCAAGCTTAAAATCAACCGCATCCGGGTTATCCCCGGAGACAGGGTTATGGTGGAGATGGCGAACATCCTGGACAAACGGGGACGAATCGTGCGAAGATTGTAAAGTTTTATGAATCCCGTTAGAGACAAACAAATTTTGAATAATGTATCAATATGAATAACCAACAGGTCGGAATAATCAAACCAAGCGACATATCACGGATGCGCTTTTTAAGCGTATCCTGTCTCTAACGGGATGAAAGTCAGAGCATCGGTAAAAAAAATCTGCAGCGTTTGCAAGACCGTCCGTCGAAAAGGGCGGGTTTACGTCATATGTGCCAAGAACCCGAGGCATAAACAAAGACAAGGATAATTATGAGAATCGCCGGAGTAAACATACCCGATAACAAAAAAATCTACGTGGCCTTGGGCTACATCTACGGCATTGGCCCGACCTTGGCCGCCAAGGTTTTGGTCGGCGCGAAAATCGACCTCCAAAAACGAGCGAAGGATTTGGCGCCGGACGAGGTGAACCGCATCCAATCAATGATAGAGAAGAACTACAAGATTGAGGGAGAGTTGCGGCAAGTGATAAAACAGAACATCGCTCGCTTGAAAGATATTAAAGCCTATCGCGGCGTGCGTCATTTGCGAAAGCTTCCGGTGCGCGGCCAGCGGACGAAAACGAATTCCCGGACGGTGCGCGGCAACGTCAGGAAGACGGCCGGTAGTGGCAAGCGGAAAGTCGATTTGAAATAAGGGAACACTTACCCCGCCATCATTACACTAAAAATATGAAAAACAATAAAATAACGAAAATCATAATGAAAGAAAATATCCTGCTCCAAGTCGGGGATGATGGCGGGGTGCTCGATTCTATGGATGAATTTTCATCGTCTGTAGACTCGAAAATTCATATATAATCGGCAAATGGGAAAGAAAAAAGTCATAAAAACCAAAGACGAAGCGGTGAAGGAAGCGGGGACGGCCGAAAAGGCGCCGGCTAAGCAATCTTCGTCCACATCCAAACAGCACTGGGAAAACGGCCGTATCTATATTCAAGCCACCTATAATAACACCATTATTACCGTAACCGACGATAAGGGTGCCGTGATTACATGGATGTCCGCTGGCTCTTTGGGATTTTCCGGACCCAAGAAGGCGACTCCTTTCGCGTCTTCCAAAGTCGCCGAAGCCATTGCCCAGAAATTGGAAAAGACCGGCCCGAATACCGTGGAGATTTTCGTGCGCGGCGTGGGTAGCGGCCGCGATTCCGCCATCCGTTCTTTCGCCGGCAAGGGCTTGAATATACTGTCCATCAAGGATGTGACGCCGATTCCGCACAACGGACCGCGTCCGGCCAAGACCAGAAGGGTTTAACCAGGCAGTAGAAATGCGATTAGATTGAATTCAAATCGAAAACCATCATAATATCAAAACATATGAATATAAATAAAAGGTCATTGGAAATAGCGAGAATCGTCGATTCAATCACGATTTGCAATCGCATTTTCACTGCCTGGTAAAAATATGAATCCCGTTAGAGACATCAAACTTATGAATAACATGATTATCAAACAATCAATAGAATCCAATAAAGTCGAATCGGCTAATGCTTCACGGATATGCTTCTTAAGCGTATCCTGTCTCTAAACGGGATGAAAAGAATCAAAGAGAAAAAAGAAAGATCGCTGGGCATCAAACTCTTCCTCAAGGGAGACCGCTGTAATTCGCCGAAGTGCGCGATGGTACGCCATCCTTACCGCCCGGGCCAGCACGGCCAGGCGCGCCACTCCGTTTCCGAATTCGGAAAGCAGCTCCAGGAAAAACAGAAAATCCAAATTCTTTACGGGCTGAATAATCATCAGATGATGAGAATGTTCCGGAATTCCGACAAAGACGGCATTATGACCAAGCTCGAAAGCCGCCTCGACCACGTGGTTTTTCTTTTGGGATTCGCGAAGTCTCCGAGAATCGCCCGCCAGCTCGTCTCCCACGGCCATATCCACGTGAATGGCCGAAAAGTGACAATTCCTTCCTATTATGTTAGGGTTAAAGACATTATTGCTGTGCGGCCCGAATCCCGCTCGGCGAAGATTTTCGATGATATTCAACTCCGGTTGAAGCAATACACCCCGCCTGAGTGGCTTAAGCTCAAAGCGGAGGAATTGAAAGGCGAGTGCGTGGCAAAACCGCCCGTTACCGGAGTGCAACTACCTTTCGATATAAACGTGGTCGGCCAATTCTATTCGCGTTAAATTTTATAAAACAAAAAAATGAAATATACACATATCAGCGAAGCGGTCGAGGTCAAGAAAATTTCCGAAAAGGACAATATCGGTGTTTTTTACATTGAAGGTCTTTTTACCGGTTATGGCGTCACTTTGGGGAATGCTTTTCGGCGCGCGCTCCTTTCCTCGCTTCCGGGTTCGGCTATTACTCAGATTAAGATTAAGAATATAGACCATGAATTTTCGACTTTGCCCGGCATGGTGGAGGATATCGTGGAGTTCACGTTGAACCTGAAGAAAGTCCGCTTTCATTTTACCGCCGATGAGCCGCAGACTTTAAAACTTCACGTGAAAGGCGAGAAGGAAGTGAAGGCGGAGGATATCGAATCTTCCACGCTCGTGCGGGTAATCAACAAGGATTTGCATCTCGCGACTCTTTCGAAAAAGTCCGCCGATTTGGATATGGAAATCACCGTCGAAAAGGGCTTGGGCTACGTGATGAGCGAATCCCGCCGGATGGAGAGGCTTTCGGTCGGCACGATCGTGCTTGATGCCATCTTTTCCCCGGTTGTCCGGGTATCCTTCCACTCGGAAGATATGCGCGTGGGCGACCGCACCGATTATAACCGCTTGAAATTGGAAATAGAGACCGACGGCTCCATTAGCCCTTCGGAGGCGCTCCACAAGGCGAGCAATATTTTGAAAGACCATTTCGACAAAGTTCTGGCCATCGAAGTAGTTCCGGCGGAATTGATTTCCGGCAAACCCGAAAAGAAAAAGAAAGAAAAATAAATGCGGCACATGCACAAGGGGAGAAAATTCGGTTTGAAAAAAGGCCCTCGCAGGTCTTTTTTGAGGATTCTGGCCAATAACCTTGTGAGCCACGAAAAGATTACGACGACCGAGGCGCGCGCCAAGGAATTGAAGGGCATCGTGGAGCGCTATATCACCTACGGCAAACAGCAAAATCTGGCCGGAATGAAACTGCTTTTGGAGAAATTGCCGAAAGCGGCAGCCTACAAGGTTTACCACGAAATCGCCCCGCGCTATAAAGAGCGGAAAGGGGGATACACCCGGGTGGTAAAAACGGTTACTCCGAGGAAGCACGACGGCTCCAAAATGGCCGTCATCGAATTCGTAAAATAATATGGACCATCAAATCGACGCGAAAAACAAAAAATTAGGCCGGCTCTCCTCGGAGATAGCTTTTTTGCTCCAAGGTAAGAAGAGCCCGAATTATAATCCGCGGCTTATGAATACCGACCGGGTACTGGTCACGAACGCTTCGCAAATCGCCGTTTCCGGCAAGAAGACCAATCAGAAGATTTATTATAAGCACACCGGCCCCCTGGGACATCTCAAGGAGCGGAAATTCGCCGATGTTTTCAAAAAGAATCCGGCCTGGGTTCTCCGGCACGCCGTGCGCCTGATGTTGCCCAAAAACCGCCTGAATGCGAAACGGCTTAAAAATCTCATTATCGAAAAATAAAATGCCTTCGAAAACAACCGCCCATCCGGCGAAGAAAATTGAAAAGGAAAAGGATAAATATATCGAGGCTATCGGCCGCCGGAAGACCGCGGTCGCCCGCGTCCGGCTTTTTTCCGGCCGCAAAGCGGCGAGCAAGACTCCGGAGATTATCGTGAATGATTTGCCCTTTTCCGAATATTTTCCGACCGCGAAATTGCAGAAGACCGTCCTCGCTCCCTTCGGCGAGCTTTCGCTCAAGGAATACCACGCGACGGCATTGGTTGGAGGAGGTGGCTTGAGTTCCCAGGCAGAAGCCATCCGGCTCGGCTTGTCTCGCGCCCTCGTCGCTTTGAATCCCACCTGGCGTTCCAAATTGAAATCCCTCGGCTTTATGAAACGCGACCCCCGGAAGGTGGAGCGCAAGAAATACGGCCTGCGGAAAGCGAGACGGCCGCAACAGTGGCGCAAGCGTTAAAAAAATCCCTTCGGGGATTTTTTTTCCACTGTTGCATTGAGAAGGAGCATTGAAACATTTAAGTTAAGTCTTCATTTTACTATTCAGATAGCCATTTTCTTGTTGTTTTGAGTTTTATTGTGGTATAATACTGTTAAGTAAAATGACCCTCCAAAAGAAGAAATATCAGCAAGTTATACTATATCTCTGTAAGAAATTAGGAGGTGAAATCCAAGGGAAGAAAAAACTAGCAAAACTCCTTTATTTTGCTGATTTTGATTTCTTCGAAAAGAATCAGAAACCTATAACTGGGGATACATATAAAGCCCTTCCTATGGGGCCAGTACCAGTCTCTTTTGAGAAAATTATATCGGAAATGTCCGAGAAAAAAATACTTCTTGCCAAAGCCGTCGAATTGGGAAATGGATATAATCCAATTGAGGTTTACAGTTCTTTGGCGGAACCGGATGAATTAATATTAGATATCGAAGAAAGAAGAATGCTTGATCGCGTTGCCATAAAATACGGCCAATTGAATGGAAAACAGCTTGGCGAACTTTCCCATGCTGAGGCCCCATATGTTGGGACGAAGCCGGGAGAGGATATTTCATATGAACTCGCGTTCTATCGCGGTACGGATTTCAGCGACCTATGATTGAATTTCTGTATCATGACGGCATAGAAAAAGAAATCGCCGCCCTTGAGCGGCGATTTCGTCATCTTAAAGACGGTTTAGATTCATTCAAGAGGTTGTGCGAATTTCAATTCAATCCGGAGAATCCGAAGCAAATAATAGCCCCGGCAAAATTACACAGGGTAACGCAGAATGATATCTGGACCTTATGGAAAGTAGAACTCGTTGTTCCTAATGATAATTTAAGACCCAATCAGTATCCCCGAATGTGGTTCGCAGTAAAAGGCGCCGTTATCGTCTTACTTTGCATCTGTGTCCATATGGATAACTATGACGATGAAGTCATGAATCGGCTTGCACTGACTAGAGTCTCTGATATTTTTTAAAATTCGTCTTCTACTTCAAACTCGCCCTCAGAAGCGTGCCGTCGGTTTTGAGGATATAGAGATCGTTTCCCTCCGTCGCGAATTTTTCCACTCCTTGGGATATGAGTCGGATATTCTGCGGGGTGCGCCGGTCGGTTTCAACGATGAACAAGTTTTTTTCGGCAAGTACCAGCGCATAATTAGAATTGCCATTCAACCATTTGAAATCCGTTATTTTGCCCCGGTCGGAAAAAACGGGCCACATATCGCCCTTTCTCACTTCGCCGTCGGCATAATAATTTTCCAAAACTTTCAAAGAAAGCGTGTCGTTTTTTGAAAGCAAAAAAATCTTTTTCCCGTCGGGGGCCGGCAAGCCGGCCAGGCTCGCTCCTATTCCGATGGCTTCGGTGGAGGTCGATTCATAAATTCTGGCAGTTTGGAGAAAAAGATTGAATGTCGTTATATTGTCTTTCATATCGAAAAGAAACATTTCGTTTCCCCTTAATTCCGCCTTCTTAATTCCTGCCATATCGGTCAGTTTTTCAAGTCTCAATCTTTTGATATCGAGCGAGTAAAGCGCGTTTCCGGTCGTGATGAGAATTTTGGCGTTAAAGGGATGAAGGAAGTAATTTTTAGGAATGATCGTGCCGGGAAGATTCAACTGGCTTTGTTTCAGCGAATTAAAGAGCCGGACGATATCGAGCGCGGGTGACAAATCTTCGAGATTGGTTACAAAATTTTCTTTTTCATCGGTCGTAACGATGAGGGACGAGTCCGGCCCGCTCAAAGCGACACTCCTGTTTCCCAAAGAAAATCCGTCCAGCCGAAGAGTTCCGTTTTTTCCTTGGAGTACTAGACCCGCACCCGTGAGCCGGAAATCCCGGACGGAGCTCGTCGTAATGACATTCAAATCCCAGACTTCGGGCCAGAGCCTGATTTGGCTCGCCGAAGCCACCGCGCCGTTCTTAACCGCGAGTGTCTTTTCCCAGGCAGAGAAGCCCGGTTTTGAAATCTTTACCCGGTATTCGTCGGGAATTAATTTAGAGATGAAAATTCCGCTCGAAACGAGGCCGGGCGAAACATCGGTTTTTTTGCCGTTCAATTCCACAGTCGCGTCGGGCGGAACGTACTTCAAAAAGAGCCCGCCAGTGCCGGTAATCTTCAGATTTTTGAAATCCAGGACCAGCCCCTGGGCGGTTGCGAGGAGATAAGCGCCCGCAAGGACGAATATGAGAATGAAGAAGTAAAAGAGAGTTCGCCGGGTTTTGAGGTTCATCCCGTTAGAGACAGGAAGCGCTTTAGCCTATTTTTGATATAACGTTTACCCATTCCTGTTTTTAGATAATATTCCCTCGACCTTGCATCTTGCAGATCTTTGCAGGCTTCATAGTATATGATTTCAAAAGGACCCCGATTTTTGGTCCATTGAGGGAATTTATCGCTATTGTGCTGGCTAAAGCGCTTCCGTAGATCATTCGTGTAGCCAGTATACCATTTCCCATCTTTTTTGCTTCTTAAAACGTAATTGTAATACATAGAAATGTCTCTAACGGGATACATACCTTTAATAATATACCCGGTATTACAAACCTAATCAAAAAAAAATGAACCAGCAACTTTTCTAAACATTGTAATACCGGGTATAATGGATGCGTGGATAAATTCATAATCCGGGGTGGGCGGCCGCTCACGGGCGAAATAAAACTGGCCGGGGCGAAGAACGCGGCGACGAAAATGCTCATCGTCTCGCTTTTAACCGATGAGGAGTGCGTGTTCGAGAATTTCCCCCGAATCGGGGATGCGGAAATCGTAAAAGAGCTTTGCGTGGCGCTGGGAAGCGAAATAAAATCCATCGATTCCAATCTGGTCATAAGGACGCCGGAGATAAAAAACACCAAGGCGATTTCCCTGAATCAAAAAAATCGAGTATCGATTCTGGCTTTGGGGCCGCTTCTGAATCGGGCGGGGGAGGCGGAGGTGCCGATCGTGGGCGGAGATAAGATCGGCCCGCGGCCCGTGGATATGCATTTGGAATCCCTGAAGGCGCTTGGAGCAGAGATAGAAGCTAGCCCCGATTCATATAAGGCGAGAATCACGGGAAGGCTCAAGGGAGCGACTATTGCCTTAAAATATCCCAGCGTCGGTGCGACGGAGCAGATAATATTCGCTTCGGTTTTGGCCGAGGGGAAGACAACCATTATCAATTCTGCCGTCGAGCCGGAAATCACGGACTTGATAAAGATGCTCCAGAAAATGGGGGCAATCATCGAGATTGGCACAAACCGCACCGTCACGATTTACGGCGTTCCAAAACTGTATGGCGCGCGGCATAAGGTATTGCCGGACAGGAATGAGGCCGTTTCTTTCGCGTGCCTTGCGGTCGCGACGAACGGGAAGATATTGGTGAAGGGAGCCGACCAGGGCGACCTCATCACATTTTTGAATAATTTAAGGCGAATCGGCGGAGAGTATGAAGTGACGAGTGAGGGCATTCTTTTCTTCCGGGCGCGGCCATTGACCGGCATCAAGTTGGAAACCGACACCCATCCGGGTTTTATGACGGACTGGCAACAGCCGTTTCTGACTATGCTCACGCAGGCGCAGGGCGAATCAATCATCCACGAAACCGTCTATGAAGCTCGCTTCGGCTATATTGAAGACTTGAATTTAATGGGCGCGGACATTAGAGTGGTAAATGAATGTTTGAGCGAAGTTCCTTGCCGTTTCAAAGAAAAGAATTGTCCGCATAGCGCAATCGTGAAGGGGCCGACGAAACTTCATAGCGCGACGCTCACGGTGCCGGACTTGCGGGCGGGCATCGCCCATGTGCTCGCGGCTTTGATTGCGGAAGGGGAATCGGAAATATTGGGCGTGCATGAAATAGACCGGGGGTACGAAAAGATCGTGGAGCGCTTGAGCTTCCTCGGAGCCGACATCAAAAGAGTTTCAAATTAATTTTTTAATCATGTTTATCCGAAAAATAGGAATCGATTTGGGGACGACCAATACTTTGGTCTTTTTGCCGAACCGGGGCATCGTCATCAACGAACCGACGGTCGTCGCTTTGCGGAAGCCCGACAACGGAGTCTTGGCCGTGGGGGCGGAGGCGAAAGAAATGGTGGGGCGCACGCCCGATAATATCGTCACCTATAAGCCTTTGAAGGACGGCGTCATCGCCGATTATTATATCACCCAAGCGATGCTTCGCTATTTTATATCGAAAAGCATAGGCGCTTTCAACATTTTTCGGCCGGAGGTGGTCATTTCGGTGCCGGCCGGCATTACCTCCACCGAATACCGGGCCGTGATGAACGCGGCTAAGGAATCAGGCGCGAAGGAGGTTTATCTGGTCAAAGAGCCGATTTTGGCGGCCTTGGGTGCTGGCATTCCCATCCATTCGGCCGAAGGTAATATGGTGGTGAATATCGGCGGAGGAACGACCGAGGTGGCCGTAATTTCCCTTGGCGGCATCGTGACTTGGGCAAGTTTGCGCGTCGCCGGCAATCGCTTCGACCAATCTATCTCCGAATACATCAAGAAAAAATATGGTCTCGCGATCGGCGAAACGACGGCGGAGACGATAAAAATAACGATAGGCACGGCGCTGCCAAATCGAACAAAAACAGAAATGAAAATCCGCGGGCGCGACTTGGCCTCCGGTTTGCCTAAAGACCTCATTATCAATTCCAACGAAATCGCCGAAGCTATCAATCCGCATTTGGTGGAAATAATGGGCGCGGTGCAGTCTGTTTTCAATGTGACGCCGCCGGAGCTCGCCGCCGATATAATGGAAAAAGGCATCATTCTTTCGGGCGGGAGTTCGCAGGTACGCGACCTTGAAGAATTCATCAAGCGCTCGCTCGGCGTGTCGGCCTACACGGCCGAAGACCCGATTCTTTGCGTGGCGAAGGGGACGGCCATAATTTTGAATCACTTGGACGTTTATAAGAGAACTCTTTTGAATAAACGTTAACCGTATGCTTTTCGGATACGACGAAAAAATAAAGTCTTTCGAAAAACTCATAAAGGAAGATAAGCTCGGCCAACCGTATCTTTTCTACGGCGACCGGGGAATCGGCAAATATTCTTTCGCGAAGCTTCTGGCTTATGCGCTCGAGACGGGCAAATTCGAAATAACGCCCGAGACGCTTTTGGACGCGCTCTTCGTCGTGAAGGACGAGGAAAAAAACAGTTTGGGAATAGATAAGGTTCTGGAGGCAAAAAGATTTCTTTGGCAGAAACCTCTTAAATCGCACTATCGGCTCGCGATCATAGATAATGCCGAGGATTTGACGCCGGAGGCCCAGGGAGCGCTTTTGAAGGTTGTGGAAGAGCCGCCGACCCACGGACTGCTTGTATTCGTTTCCCACGACGAGAATGTTCTTTTGCCGCCGCTTCTTTCACGCCTGACTAAGATTTATTTTCCGCGCTTCCCGAAATCGGAAATCGTCCGGATATTGAAAGACGAGCGGGGAGTCGGGGGAGAGAAAGCCGAACAAATCACCCGGCAGTCTTTCGGCCGGCCGGGTTTGGCTTTCGAAATTCTGGATGATTTGCCGGATAAGGAAGAAGAAAATCTCGAAAAAATACTAGAAAACAGGATATTGGAATTGCGCCGGGCGAATCTGAAGAAGAACGCGGAAATACTGGTTTGGCTTCTGGATAGAGAAATGTCGGTAAAAAGGTATAATTTGAATATGAATCTCCAGAAAAAGGCTATTGAAGAAAGAATAAACAAATAAAATGGAAATAATTTTAAACGAATTGGAGGCGAAGGGACAAATGATTCTGGATAGCTTGAAAAAAGCTCTAGCCGCCGTCCGCACGACGCGGCCGAACGCGGCGATTGTCGAAGATTTGAAGACCAATTATTACGACCAAATGACGTCCATAAAGCAATTGGGAACAATCAGCGTTCAGCCGCCGCGGGAAATCGTCATCCAGGTTTGGGACAAGGCCGCCGTGCCTTCGGTCGCCAAGGCAATCGAGCTTTCCACTTTGAATCTCTCGGCTAATATCGACGGCCAGATTATCCGGATATTTTTGCCTGAATTGAGTCAGGAACGGCGAGATGAACTCGTAAAGCACATCAAGAAAGTGATGGAAGAACATAAAATCCAAATGCGCCATTTGCGAGATGAAACCAACAGAAAAGTTCAAACTGCTTTTGACGGAAAGGAATTGGATGAGGATGGGAAGTTTAAAACGAAAGAACAAATCCAGAAGGAAGTGGACGAGTTGAACGGAAATATGGAAAAAGTCCTGGAAAATAAAATCAGAGAAATAAACGAATGACCTTTGTTGTCGTGATATTGGGCCTGGCGGCGCTTATTCTCATCCACGAGTTCGGCCATTTCATCACCGCGAAGCTTCTGGGAATGAAGGTGGAGGAATTCGGCATCGGTTTTCCGCCGAGATTGTTCAAAAAAAGATTTGGGGAAACCGATTATAGCGTGAATCTCCTGCCTTTCGGCGGTTTCGTGCGGCTTCAAAATGAGGATGGTTCGGAGAAGGGTGGTTTTAATGACGAACCGGCCCGAAAAAAGATCCCGGTAATCCTAGCGGGGATTTTTATGAATCTTCTGCTTGGCTGGCTTCTCTTGAGCGTTGTTTTCGCGGTTGGAGCGCCGCAACATCTGATGATATTGGAAGTGGCGCCGGGTTCGCCGGCCTCGGCCGCGAGGCTTTTGGCAGGCGATGTCGTATCGAATTTGAAAGCGGGGGATATGAATTTCGCCGACCCGATATCTTCTCAGGACTTTACCGGAGCCGTAAAAGGCGCTCCCAATATTATTCTCGGAATCGAGCGGGGAAGCAAAAAAATGAATATCGAGATCGCGCCTCGGCTGAATCCGCCGGAAGGCCAGGGTCCGCTCGGCGTGAATATCACGGAGACGGGTTTTGTCGCCCAGCCGATTTCAAGCGCTTTTGTTTCGGGCTTTACCGGAGTTTGGGAGACATCCAAAATGGTCATTGAGGGACTGGTTATGTTTTTCGGTCAGCTCTTCACCGCGCCCCGGGCCATAGAGAATGTCGCGGGGCCAGTGGGAATCGTCTTTATCGCGGCCCAAGCCACCTCTTTGGGTTTCATTTATCTTATCCAGCTTTTGGCGCTCATCTCGGTTAATCTGGCCGTTTTGAATCTTCTGCCTTTTCCGGCTTTGGACGGCGGGCGCTTCCTCTTTCTCATAATCGAGAAGATTATCCGCCGGCCCATCTCCAAGCAGTTTCAGATATGGGTGAACGGCGCCGGTTTCGCGGCATTGATCCTTCTTATGGTTTTTATTACCGTAAAGGATGTTGTAAGGTTTTTTTAAATTATCTGGCATGACTAAACACAATAAAAAGAAAATTGCCGTATTAACCGGAGGGCCTTCGCCGGAACACGATGTGTCTCTCGCGACCGGCAAGAATATTGTTTTGAATCTCGACCCGGAAAAATATGAAGCCAAAGAATTCACGATAAGCCGGAGCGGGGAGTGGCCCGTGGAACCCGAAGAACTGAATAAGCTTTTCGATTTGGCTTTTATCGCGATGCACGGCCCTTACGGCGAGGACGGCACGGTGCAGACCATTCTGGACTCCGTGGGAATGCCCTATACGGGTTCGGACGCGATGGCAAGCGCGCTCGGGATGAATAAATGGCTCTCGCTCCGCCTTTTCCGGGACGCCGGAATTTCGGTTCCGCCTACCATCCACTTATCGAAACACGAATGGTTCAAGGATCGGGATGGCGTCGCGAAAAAAATCATTTCGCTTTTTGGAAAGCCTTGGGTGATAAAGCCCAATGCGAGCGGTTCTAGCCTGGGCGTGAGAATCGAGAAAGACGCGAAGGATTTGAAACAAGCGCTGGAGCTTTCTTTCAAGGAATCCAAAGAAATCATTATTCAGGAATTCATTCCCGGCCGGGAGCTGACTTGCGGCGTCGTGGATTCGGGTATGCCCCGTTCCGCTTTTGCCCTGCCGCCGACCGAAATCGTGTCGGCCGGCGCCCAATTTTTCGATTACAAGACGAAATACGATCCGGCGACTTTGGAAATGACACCGGCTAATCTGCCGGATTCGCATACGCAGATGGTGAAGCGGACGGCGCTTCTCGCCCACAAGATATTGGGCTGTCGGAGCTTTTCCCGAAGCGATTTTATCCTGGACCCGAAAGGAAAGCTTTATATGCTCGAGACCAATACTATTCCGGGAATGACCGAAAACAGCCTGCTTCCAAAGGCCGCCAAAGTTTTGAATATCTCCTTCCCGAAGCTTTTGGAAATCGTCATTGAAGGCTCGCTGTTGAAGTAGTTCATTTTCCTTGGTAAGATTTTTGTGTGAGACAATCGCATCTATTTTTCAAGACCCAAAAAGATTTTCCCAAGGATGAAACGTCCGCGAACGCCCAATTCCTGATTCGGGCGAATTTTGTCCAAAAATTGATGGCCGGCGCCTATTCATTTCTTCCGCTCGGCTGGCGGGTAATCGAAAAAATCCAGAATGTCATCCGCGAAGAAATGAACGCGCTCGGGGCGAGCGAGATACTGATGCCCGCGCTCCATCCGCGATCGGCGTGGGACGTGACGGGCCGGTGGGAGGGAATGTCCAAGGTAATGTACCAGTTCAAAGACCGCGCCGGCCACGAATTCGGCCTCGGTCCCACGCATGAGGAAATCGTGACTCCGCTCGCGAAGCCCATCATTAGTTCCTACGCCGATTTGCCTCTTTCCGTCTACCAAATCCAGATGAAATTCCGCGACGAGCCTCGCGCCAAATCCGGCCTCATCCGCGGGCGGCAATTCATAATGAAAGACCTTTATAGCTTCCACGAGAACGAAACTTCGCTCGAAGAATATTACGATGAGGCCAGAAAAGCCTACTTGAAGGTTTTCAGCCGGCTCGGATTGAAGGCATACGTGACGGAGGCTTCCGGCGGAGATTTTACGAAGAATATTTCCCATGAATTCATGGTGGAAAGCGAGGCGGGCGAGGATGAGATACTGCTTTGCCGGCTTTGCGGTTTCGCGCGTAACAAGGAAATCGCGGAGTTGAAAGCGGAAGAAAGCTGTCCAAAATGCGGAGCGGGCGTGCTCGAAAAAGTGAAAGGCATCGAGGTGGGGAATATTTTCAAACTGGGCACCAAGTTTTCGGAGCCCGTCGGGCTGACCTTCAAGAATAAGAAGGGTGAAGTTTTGCCCGTCGTGATGGGCTGTTATGGCATCGGCGTGGATAGGTTGATGGGCGCGATTGTCGAGGTTCATCACGACGAAAAGGGGATATTATGGCCCGAAGAAGCCGCCCCGTTTCCGGCCCATCTTCTCCAAATCGGCGAAAGTACCACCGAGCTTCAAAAGTTCGGCGCCCTAGTTTATAATCAGCTCGTGAAAGAGGGTGTAGAGCCGCTTTTCGACGATCGGGCCGGACTTTCGGCCGGCGAAAAATTCTTCGATGCCGACCTTATCGGCTTGCCGTGGAGAGTCGTCGTGAGCGAGAAGACAATGGTTCAGGATAAAATTGAAGTAAAGAAAAGAAACAGTAAAGAAACAAAATTGGTAAAAGTTCAAGATTTTATCAGAGAAATAAAAAGCTAATTTATGATCTTCAAAAAAATCATCGGCATAGATTTGGGAACGGACGCGACCCGCGTCTATTTGAAAGGCACGGGAATAATTCTGAGCGAACCGTCGATTGTGGCATTCAACAACCGCACGAATCGGGTGGTGGCCGTGGGCACCGAAGCCAAGCGGATGCTCTCGCGTACGCCGACCCACGTGACGGCTTTGCGGCCGATGGTGAACGGCGTCATCGGCGATTTCGACATGGCCAAAGAAATGATTCAGCACATTTTGAAAAACAAGAAATTGCCCTGGTCCTGGTTCACCGAGACCATCGTAAGCGTGCCGACCAACCTGACGGAGGTGGAAAGAAAGTCGGTGGAAGACCTCTTGAAGGAAGTCGGGGTAAGTCGGGTGCACTTGGTGGAACAGCCGGTCGCCGCGGCCCTGGGGAATCAATTGGATATTAATCAACCGACGGCCCATCTTATCGTGGACATTGGGGCGGGTACGACGGGCATCGCCATCATCTCGATGAACGGCATCGTTATTTCGCGCAGGCTCAAAGTGGCCGGAGATTATTTGAATCAAGAAATATTGAAAGGGGTGAAGGAAGAAATGAAATTACATATCGGCGAACCGACGGCCGAAGAAATAAAAATAGCGGTTGGAGCGGCGATACCCCAAACCGAGCATTTGGAAATTATGATTCGCGGACGGGACGCGGCGAGTGGCCTGCCACGGGAAGCGGCTATTAAAGACACCCAAGTGCGCTATTGGCTGGCGAAGCCGGTAAAGATGATGGTGGAGTCGCTGAAGGAGCTGATTGACGAGACGCCGCCGGAACTGACTGGAGACGTTTTCAAGAACGGCATTTATCTTTGCGGAGGCGGAAGCCTGCTTCGGGGCATAGACCAAGTCATAAAAAAAGAAATCGGCGTCGAAGTGCATCTGGCGGACGAACCCATTCTCTGCGTTTCGCGCGGCACGGGGCTTATGAGCGAAAACATCGGCGCTTATCGGAATCTTTTGGATAATTTTTCGAACTCAAAGATAATCAATCTATGAAGTCGTTCCGCATCCTGGTATTGGGAATGGTTTTTGCCGGGCTCGTCGGAGCCATTTTTCTTTTCAGACAGCCCCTCGTCGGTTTTTTCCGGAATATCCGCGTTGTCGTTTTTGGCGCCGCCGATCCCGAATTCAACTATGAGAATTGGCAGAATCTGAAAATTCAGAACGGTCTTTTGGCCCAGATTTCCGCGGGCGCGAAAGAGGAAACGCCTTTGAGCGGCGAATACCGCTACAAAATTGCCGGAGTTTTTTCAGATTACCCCTTCAATAATTACGGCTCAATCGTGATAAATGCCGGCGCCGATGACGGCTTGAAAATCGGCATGCCGGTCTTGGCTGCCGAAGGAATCCTAATCGGGAGGATAAAAGAAGTGAAAAAAACCCAGAGCGAAGCGGCAACGATTTTCGACCCGAATTGGCGGAGTGCGGCGGCTTTCGGGCCGGATAGAATAAAAGCGCTTCTCGTGGGCGGCCCCGCGCCTTATCTGGATTTGGTGCCCAAAGACGCGGTCGTGAAGATGAACGACGCGGTTTTCAATCTCGCCAAAGATTCTCCCCTTAATCTGAATATCGGAAAAGTCATAGGCCGAAGCGACGGGGAGAATGGCATTTGGTCGCGAGTGAAGCTGGAGCCGCCCATTAGCTTCGAAAATCTCAAAAAGGTCCTGGTAATCACGGATTTTCCGTAAGGCCGATGGGAGATTTGTTCCGTTTCGTTTTTGTACTCCTTTTCCTGGGACTTTTGATTTTTTTGGGAATGACCCGAATTTTGAGTTTAGGCGGAATCAATCCCAATCTGGCGCTCATATTTTTCTCTGGCTTGCTTCTCGAACCTTATTTCAAGAAACGGATAAAGCCGGGTTTTTTATATATTCTGCTGTTTTTTGCTTTTGCGGTAACTTTGATTTTGTCCGATTTTTGGATGTTGCCTTGGGCCATACTCCTTTTGATAATTCTTGCAATCTTCTTCCTGCGAAACTTCTTCACGGGCCGGTCCTTCCAAGATTTTCTTTTGGCCGTCGGCTTGGGAACAGTAATATTTTACGGAGCGCTCAAATTTACGGCCGGCAGTGTTTTTGCCGGCGGTTTTGTTTTTGGCGAAGTCGTTTATAATCTGGTTTTGGGTTCGATTTTTTGGCTTTGTTTGAATTTTTTTGGAAAATACGGTTATCTTCATGAATCCCGTTAGAAACGGGCAAATTCAGAAATATCATGGAAACAATACAGGGGAACATTGCAATAATAAAGTCGTTTGAATCTAGACGGATGTGCTTGTTAAGCGCATCCTGTTTCTAACGGGATGAATCCCGAGCTTAATCTGGAAGACATTCTGACCGACCGAACGGTCGAGGAAGACCTTTTGGAAATTCCTCTCACGGACCGGGTTTTCAGGAATTTCATCATCTTGGTCGCGCTGGTTTTTCTTGCCGTCTTCGCCCAATTTGTGAACTTGGCGGTCTTGAATCATGAACCCTATTCCCGGCGCGCTACGGCGAATATGAGCGATATAAAAACGGAGCCCGCTCCGCGGGGGATTATCTACGACCGTTTCGGAAAGGCTATGGTCGAAAACGAGCCCGCTTTCGATGCCTATCTCGTTCCGAAATCTCTTCCGAAAACTTCTGCGGAAAGGCGAATGGCAATTGGAGATGTTTTGAATACTTTGGGTTTATATGAGAACGAGGTGCTTGGAGCTCTCGAGGAACGGGACTGGAATTTGACCGACCGATTTCTTTTGAAACCCGATCTTGATCACGATGAATTAGTATCCCTCTCCGCCGCGAATCTTCCGGGCTTGGAGATAGACCCGTCGTTCCGGCGCGTTCAAACGCCGCTTTTCAAATTTTCCCACGTAGTCGGCTATACTGGTTTGGCAAACAAGAGTGATATGAAGAAAGATTCGGAGTTGCATATCGACGACCAGGTCGGGCGGAATGGTCTCGAGGCTTTTTACGACGGATATCTTCGGGGAACGAGCGGTGAGAAGGTTGCGCTCACGAACGCAGTGGGCGGAACCGAAAAAGAAAGAACGGTTCAGGAGCCGATTCCAGGCAACAATCTTACATCTTTTATTGATCGGGATCTCCAGACATATATCTACGACCGCTTGAGCCAAGCGCTTCGCGATTTGGGCCGGGATACCGGCCTTGCGATAGCGATGGACCCGCGGAACGGCGAAGTTCTTTCTCTTGTGAATATTCCTTCGTTCGATTCGAATAAAATAGGAAAGTATCTTACCTCTGCCAATCAGCCGCTCTTTAATCGGGCGATTTCCGGTATTTACAATCCCGGTTCGACCATTAAGCCCCTGGTGGGAACCGCGGCGCTTACGGAAGGCATCTTGGATCCGAAACATCAAATTTATTCGCCGGGCTATCTCGATGTTCCGAATCCCTACAACCCGGAGCATCCGAGCCGATTTTTGGATTGGCGGCCGCAGGGTTGGGTGGATTTATATTCGGCTCTGGCTCGTTCCTCGAATGTCTATTTCTATTCCGTGGGCGGCGGTTTCGGAGACCAGAAAGGCTTGGGAATAGAAAGATTGAAAAAGTGGTGGCATAATTTCGGTCTCGACGAAAAGACGAATATAGATTTAACGGGGGAGGATGCTGGTTTCTTGCCGGATCCAGCATGGAAAGAAAGAGTAAAAGGCGAGCCATGGCGCTTGGGAGATACTTTCAACGTCTCGATTGGCCAGGGCGATTTTTCGGTGACGCCCATCGAACTTCTGAATTACATAAATGCAGTTGCAAATGGCGGCAAGCTGAACAAGCCGCGCGTGATGAATGAAATAAAAAATATCAAAGGCGAGACGATTTTGAAGAACGAGGCGGCGATTCTCCGCGACCTTTCGGCCGAGATCGGTCCGGCGCTCGCGGAAGTGAGGAAGGGGATGCGCGAAGGCGTGATTCGGGATTACGGCACTTCCTATCTTCTGCATGACTTGCCGATTCCGGTCGCCGCCAAAACCGGCTCGGCCCAGGTTTCGAACAACACGAAGACCAACGCGTTTTTCGTCGGCTTCGCTCCTTATGACGACCCCAAAATCGCCATTTTAATACTCGTGGAAAATGCGCGGGAAGGCAGTTTGAACGTCGTGCCGGTGGCTAGGGACGTTTTCTTGTGGTACTATAATAACCGAATCAATGGCTAAAAAATATCTGACCAAAGAGCGTTATAACGAGCTCGTGGACGAACTGGATAAACTGAAGAAAGAGGGCCGTCAATCCGTGATGGAGCGCTTGAAGCACGCCAAGGATTTGGGTGATCTTTCGGAGAATGCCGAATACCAGTCGGCTAGGGAAGACCAGAGCATTTTGGAGAAAAAGATCGCCGAATTGGACGATCTCATTAAAAATTCCGCTATTTTCGAGAAGCAGTCCGCCACCGGGCTTTCGAGCACGGGCGTGGTCAGGCTTGGTTCCAAAATCTCGCTCAATAAGAACGGCTCGGCCGTCAATTACACCATGGTCGGATCGAATGAAGCCGATCCGGCGGGCGGACTCATCTCCAACGAGTCTCCTTTGGGACACGAACTTTTGGGCAAGAAATCCGGCGAAAAAATACAGATTCAAACCCCCAAGGGGCCGGTTGAATATATCGTTTTAAGCGTTGACTAACCAACCAGATAAATGCTGGAAGATTTAATCCGGGAACGGAAGGCAAAGCTCGAGCGTTACAAAAAATACGCCGATCCATATCCCGCCGAAGTAAAAAGGACTGCGTCCGTAAAGGAGGCGGTTTCCGCTTTTCCGAAGTTGGCGAAATCGAAGAAAGTTTTATGGCTCGCCGGACGGGTGGGAGCCGTGAGGGGCCAGGGCGGGATAATCTTCGCCGATTTGAAAGACGAGAGCGGGCAGATTCAGCTCATCCTCAAGAAGGGAGAGACGGATAATTTTGATATATTAAAGGAAACGCTCGATATCGGAGATTTCGCGGAAGCGAAGGGAACGCTTTTTAAAACGAAGCGGGGAGAAAGATCCATCCTGGCGAAACAGGCCCGGATTATCGCCAAAAGCTTGCGGCCGTTGCCCCAGAGCTGGTATGGTCTCGAGGATACGGAAACCCGCCTGCGGAAGCGGTATCTCGATACGATTCTGAATCCCGAAGTGAAGGAAATGTTCGTAAAAAAGAGCGTTTTCTGGGGCGCGGTGCGGGATTTTTTGAAACAGGAAAATTTTCTCGAAGTGGAGACGCCGGTTCTGGAGGGATTGCCGGGCGGAGCGGAAGCCGAACCATTCAAAACCCATCACAATGCCCTGGATCGGGATTTTTATCTGCGCATTTCCCTGGAACTTCCGCTCAAAAAATTGCTCGTGGGCGGCTACGAAAAAGTCTTCGAAATCGGGCGTATCTTCCGGAACGAAGGCATCGATGCCGAACATCTTCAGGATTACACGCATATGGAGTTTTATTGGGCTTATGCCAATTATCGGGATTTGATGAAATTCCTTCCGAAAATGTTTCAAACGGTCATCAAAAAAACTTTCGGAACTCTCAAAATTAAGAGCCAGGGATACGAAGCCGACTGGGGCAAGCCCTGGAAGACCTACGATTATTACGAGCTTTTCAAAAAATACGCCGGATTGGATTTGAACAAGGTTTCCGATAGCGGACTCAAAAAGAAGGCGGATGAACTGGGTTTGAAATACGAGCCTTCGGCACAAAGGGGCCGGCTCATCGATCTTATCTACAAAAAGACTGTTCGACCGAAGCTTGTGGAGCCCGGATTCCTCGTAAATCCGCCGGTGGAAATAGAGCCTTTGGCTAAGCGTTCCGCCGAGGATTCACGGCGTGTTGAGCGCCTGCAGATAATGGCTTATGGTACGGAACTCGGCAAAGGATTTTCGGAGCTGAACGACCCCTTGGACCAGCGGGAGCGTTTTGAGGCCCAGATGGCCTTGCGGGCGAAGGGTGATAAAGAAGCCCAGTATTTGGACGAAGATTTCTTGGAAGCGATGGAATATGGCATGCCGCCCGCGGCCGGTTTCGGAATGTCCGAGCGGGTCTTTTCGGTATTAATGGATAAGCCGATTCGGGAAACAGTCGTTTTTCCCTTGATGCGCGAAGATAAAAAATAAAATGCTCGATATAAATCTCATTCGGGAGAATCCCGACAAAGTAAAAAGGGGGATAGAGAAGAAAAAAGCCGATCCGAAATTGGTGGATAAATTCCTGCGGGTGGATGAGGAGTGGCGAACGAAGGTAAAAGCATTGGACGAGCTCAAGGCGGAGCAGAACGAACTCTCGAAGGAATTGGCGAAGGAACGGAAAGAGGATTTGATAAGCCGCGCCCAGCTTTTGAAACAGCGCATCGGCGACATTGAAGCGGAGCGCGGAACTCTCGAGACCAAACGCGATGAAATTTTGAATAAGATTCCGAATATCCCCTTCGAAGACGTTTTGATCGGGAAAGACGAAAACGGGAATAAAGTGATCCGGGAATGGGGCGAGAAACCAAAATTCTCCGCCGAGGACGGATTCAAGTCCAAAGATTATCTTTCTTTGGGAGAAAAGCTCGGTCTTATCGACGTGAAAAAGGCCGCCGAGGTTTCCGGCAGTCGTTTCGGATATTTGATGAATGAAGCGGCGCTCATGGAATTCGGTCTGGTTCAACTCGCGTTCAAAATATTATTGGAAGAGGGATTCATTCCCGTGGTGCCGCCCGTGATGATAAAATCGGACGTATTTGCCGGCATGGGAAAACTTGTGGGCGAACAAAAAGAAGATAAATATTATTTGCCCAAGGATGATTTATATTTAGTGGGAAGCGCCGAACATACTTTGGGCCCGCTCCAAATGAACGAAGTTTTCGAAGGAAAAGATTTGCCGCGCCGCTATGTCGGTTTTTCGACCTGTTTTCGGCGCGAGGCCGGTTCATATGGCAAAGACACAAAAGGGATATTACGGGTCCATCAGTTTGATAAGGTAGAAATGTTCTCTTTCTCAAAACCGGAAGATTCCGAAAAAGAGCATCAATTTTTGGTTTCGCTCCAAGAGAAGTTGATGCAGAAGCTGGAATTGCCATATAGGGTGGTGGAGATTTGCACCGGTGATATGGATTGGGTAGGTGCGCGCCAATTTGATATTGAAACTTGGCTTCCGGGCCAGAACGAGTATCGCGAAACGCATTCATGTTCCAATACCGCCGATTTCCAGACGCGGGGCATAAACGTCAAATATAAAACAGCCGAAGGGAAGAAGGAGTTCACGCATGCCTTGAACGGCACGGCCTTCGCCATCGGCCGGACCATTATTTCTATTTTGGAAAATTATCAGACGAAAGAGGGGAAGGTGAGGGTTCCGAAAGCGCTTCAGGATTACGTCGGAAAGAAGGAGATTGGGTAGGGTAATTTCTTCTCCACTCATCAACAGCTCTCCGCTCGGATAATTTCAAGGCTCATTCCTCATCATCCGCCGACGGAAAATGCGGAACTTAACCTCCGCTTCGCTTCGGGATTCAAACAGTCCTATTTTCCTGCTCCTTAAACCGTCTCGCAGGCCGAACGGGCAAGGTTTCCGCGAAGCGGAAGAGTGAGGCCGAGAGCGAGCGCAAATTCCACGCCGGGGAATTTGATAGCGTGTTTTAGAAGGAAGGTTCTGCTATTCTAACTCCTACCAATTTAGTAGAATTAATCTAATGAAGACTTTTTTGAAATTCATTCTTTGGGTTGCGATTTTGGGCGGAGCGGTTTACGGGGGTTTTTACGCTTATGACAATTGGTGGAAGGCCGATAGTGGAAAGGCGATCAGGGAAGAGGCGGGCCAAAAAATCGGCGATTATGCCAAATCCGTCGCGAGTTCGACGAAACAAACCGCCACGGCGTTCGTAAAAAACCAAGTGGGGAATTTCATCGCGAGCGTAGGAGAAGAAATCCAATCGGCTGGTTTGAATTTGTCCGGTGTGGCCTCTTCCGTTCCGGCGTTCGTCCAAACGCAAATTCCGGCGAGCCCGCTTTCAGGAATTATTCCCGCGCCGACCAGCTCCGCTTTCAATGTTCCGCCGCCTCCGGCGACGATAGTGATAAAGATGAATGAACCCCTGTCATTTTCCGTAAACAGCGGCCAGGTTTATAAAATTGATTGGGGCGATGGCCTGAAAGACCAGGGTGCGACGGAAACCGGCAAGACTATTATTGTAAGCCATATCTGGAAGAACGAAGGCGATTATAAGGTGAATGTGAGCGTAGGTAACAGCGTTTCCACGAATATTTATTCGTTCCCAGTGCGCGTGTATCAGTAATAATAAAATGGAAAACCTGATAACAAAAAAAAAGCACCATTTTCGGTTTTATTTTGTTTTGGGCGGTTTCTTTCTTTTTTTTATCGTATTGATTGGCTTGTTTTATTTTATTCTCCGTTCGCCTTGGCTTAAGGTGCAGAATTTCGACGTGCCGAATCTTCCGGGCATTTCGCGGGAAGAAATATTCGATTCCCTCAAAACTCGGATGCTTGAGGGAAAATTCCGGGCGATGGTGGGTCCCGAAAATATTCTCTTTTGGGAGTTCGGCAAATATCCCGATTCGCTCTACCGCATTCCGGCTGTGAAAGATTTGAAAGTCGAGACCGATTTCTGGAAGCATTCCGTGAAAATCTCAGCCGGGGAAAGACAGCTTTGGGGGGTGGTTTGCGACGAGAATAATCTTTCCTGTTTCGGTCTCGACGAGAACGGCGTGATTTTCAGCAAGGTACCCTCGGTTTCCGGCTTTTTGATACTGAAGATAAGTGACATCAACAAAAGATTTTTCTTTCCCGGCCAAGGACTTTTTTCGAGGCCCGAATGGTTTGCTAATTTGAAGCAATCCATTGAAGTCCTGAATCGGAACGGATTGAAAGTCGTCTCGGCCGAAATAGGGGATTTATCGCTCCGCGAATGGACAGCGCGCACGGCCAAAGGATCGAATTTCTATTTCAGTTTGAATTTCTCACCTGAGAACCTAGATTCCGTTCTTAAAAACCTGAAGAAAGAGATTAATGTCGGTGCGGCGGGATACATTGACTTAAGGGTTCCAAATCGGATTTACTACAAGTGATATATGAAGATGGAGGTGCCGACACGGTAATCCGGCTGGGGAGTGTTGCCGAGTCCGGCGGGAGCCGGGCGCAATTCTTTCAGCCAGCCGTAATCCTCGCCGGGTTTCCGGGTAATGGTACTGTCGGTCGGCTGGACGGAGTTCTGAAGAAATTCCGCCGACACCGCGAGCCATTCGATATTCTCTTCCCGCGGGTCGCCTTTCGAGGAATACCAACCCTCCACCGTGTCTTTGCCGAGATAATATGCCGGGTCGCCGGCGCCGAAATAATCCACGGCGATTTTCTCAATACTTCCGCCGCCCGGCGGATTCTTCACGAATTTTGCAAGGCGTTTCAAGTCTTGCCCCCAGTCATAATTGGAATCCACAACATATTTGTAGCCGTTCATCGTTCCGCCGCCGATTTCGTTGAAATAGGAGAGGAAATAGGGGTAGGCTGCAAAAGTTTCGGCCGCGCACCAGACGAGTACAATCGCAAGAATAGCGCGTTTCGGGCCGTTATTTGACCCAGCACTCAGCCAATTTTTTAGACCGCTCGCGGCGAGAATATACATCGGGGCTATCAATGGCAGAAGATGGCGGAAGCCGATATTCAGCGTGCTATTTATGCTGTAAGCCCAATATAGGAGAATAAGGAGGAATAGACTGAACTCGGCAAAATTGGTACCGAGATATTCGGCGAATTTTTGGAATATTTTCCCGCCTTTGAATTTTACAATAATGTTTTTCAGCCCGAAGAACATCGAGAGGAAGAGCAGAATAAGGGCGGGAATAGATTCTTTAAGGAGGAAGACGACAGGGAAGTAATAATGCCAGCCGATTTTCGAAACCTCGCCCAAAAAATAAGAAGTGTTTCCGCCGGCCGAGCGTTGGATCACCATCATCACACCGAGGAAATATTCTCCGAGCGGGCGCATGAGCCGGCTTTCCGATAATTTCACGTTGAATTGGGCGAGTGCTTGAGGCTGGAAATTTTCCAAGATACTTTTCGTATCGCTTACCTGTTTCTCGATCGGATAGTTCAAAGTAAAGACGAAGTAAGCGGCATAGATGGCGGCGAGCGCGACAATAAAAATTAATATCAGATTTTTCGCGTGTCGCCAGAAACTCGTTTCGAATCCCCGGATTTTTTCGCCGAGCCAGTAGAAGAACGCGAGCGCGATGAAAAGAGGGATCAAAAGGACTGTGGAGAATTTCAGAAGCAAAGCGATGCCGAGTCCGATGCCGGCCAAAATAATATTCAGACCGCTTCGCCGGTTCAGGAATTTAACGAAAAGATAAGTAGCGAGGAGAAAGCCGAAAGCGGCAGCGATGTCCGTCGTCACATAGTGTCCGTGGGCCAATACGGAGGGGGAGACGGCGAAAAGGAAGGCGGGCAGAAGCGCCCACCATTTGCCCAAAAGTTCTCGGGACCAAAGGTAAATAAGAATAACGGTAAGAAGTGTGATGATTATCGGAAAAATTCGGGCGTTTTTTACGATGTCGTCCGGATTATTGCCCGAATTGAAAAGGAAAAGAGAACCTATATCCCATTGGTAATTTACTTCTTTTTCCCATTTGGGACTGTCCGTCGGAAATTTGAGGTCCATGCCGAGGAGCGGAAGGGCGGCGAGTACCTTCAAGAGCGGGGGATGCTCTGGATTCAGGCGATAATCCAGATATTTTACATAGGAATAGCCGGCCGGAATATGGGCCAATTCATCCATTGTCGCCGATTCTTGCCGGGAAACATCAAACATTAATAGTCCGCTTCCCAGAACGATGATTACAAGAAGAATAGATGGAATAAAACCGTAAAACTTATCTTTCATTTGTGTTATTATACTATAAAGAGAAAAGAACTATGAATTTCAAGGAAGAAAAAGGCTATTCACTTATTGAACTTCTTATTTATGTCGCCATCTTCGCGGGGAGCGCGGTGTTTTTGACGGCGATTTTGCTCTCGGTTACGAGGATCCAAACTCGCCAAAACTCCGTGAATGAGGTTAACAACCAAGTTTCTTTCGTCGCGGGCACTGTCCAGCAATTAGTTCGCGATTCGAGCCTGATTGATATGGAAGGCGGCGTCGCAACCTCGACTATCAAGTTAAGGATGACTTCCTCGACGCTCGACCCGACCCTTATTTACGCGAGCGGTACCGCGGTTTACTTGAGCGAGGGTTCGGTGATTCCATCAAGCACGCCCGTCGCCATTACCAATTCCAACGTGACCGTCAATAGTTTTACGGCTACCAAATACGAAAATCCCGGTGGGCTCGCCATCATTCAATTGGGCGTCACAATGACTTACAATTCGCCTACTCCTTCCGCTCAACTTACTCGTTCGCTTCAGACAGCCATTGCTCGAGTTTCGGCTGCCCAATTCGATTCGGCAGTTTATCCCACCGCCGCCTCTAGTTCTCTTACATTGGGTACAGCCGTGAATCCGTGGTACACGGGCTATTTCAATAATAATGTTTCAATCGGCGGCCAATATGGCCAGATCGGCTTGGGAGTAAATTTTTCGCCTTCTACCAATGCGCTCATTAAAGCGGCGGGGAATATCGGATTTTCCGATTCGGCTTACGGCGTCATTTTGAAATCGGCAGGCGGCACCTGCTTCCTTTTGGGTATTTCAAATACTGGCGCTATCGCCACCTCGACCGCCACCTGCCCGTAGAACATTAAATAATACATTGTCTCTTTGATTCAGATTGGGCAAAAACCGCAGCAGCATTAAAAATTAATCAGAAAATTTCATTTTCTGGGATAATAACCCCTTATTCATTTGATATTTATTTAGATAAATGTAGGTTGCAATAAGGATATTTGTTAAATAAATAATTTTTTGGAAATAAGGGATACCGTGCCCGTGTTCCCTGAAGCAAATCTCGGAGGCGAAAAAGCTCGGCTCCACCCAGAAGGGTGGATTTTTCGCCGAGAGCTTAGTGGTGCGCGGTTCCGCGGGAGAACCGCGACACCCGGTGCTGAAGGGAATAGGGGCACGGTATCCCAATCAATTGGCGCTTGACACATTTGAGTGCTAATATATAATTCCCACTATGACGGAAAGGAGCAGAGATATATTGGAAGCGGCGGTGCGGGACTTCGTGAAAACGGGCCAGCCGGTCACCTCCGACCATCTTTTTGAGAACTACGATTTTGGCATCCGGCCGGCCATGATTCGACTGGAGCTTTCCGAGTTGGCCGAAGACGGCTACTTTTCCCGCAAACATCCTTCGGGCGGGCGGATTCCGACCGACAAAGCCTATCGCTTCTTGGCCGAACAATTTTTGACTGAGGAGCCGAAAAAAGAAAAGGATTCGAATGTCCTAAAAGAATTGACCGCGGATTTTATGAGAGGCGGGAGAAAATCTTTCGTGGAAGAGGTGGCCGAAGAACTCGGTCTTATGGGTGTGGGATTCCTGCCTCACGAAGGCGAATTTTTCGGCAGCGGACTGGAGGAACTTTTAGAACAGCTCGATACCGTGGCCAAGAAAGATTTGGTGGAGGTGGTGCGGGATTTCGAGAAATTGCCGGAAAGGATATTGGAAAATAAATCCTGGTGGGAGAAGGAAAAAGATTGGCCGCGCGTTTTCGTGGGCCAGAGCCCGGTCACGCGGAGTCCCCATATTTCCGTTTTCGCCACTTATTTCAATCGCGGGCCGGAAGATTTCCTGATGATTACCATCGGTCCGAAACGGATGGATTACACGAAGCCGATAAGATTCTTAAAGTCGCTCGAAAAATCAATGGAAAATTAAAAACATGCCAGGTAGTGAAAACTCGATTAGATTTGCCGTCAAATTAACAATGGATATGGAAAAATATAATATGAAAGGTCAAATTAAATATATTAATCATGATTCGATTCAGCAAATCGTTAATTTGCAATCGAGTTTCTACTAACCTGGTATGTCCGAAGAACAAGATTTAAATAATAATAATATTCCGGAAGACCCGATTGCGAAACTGGAAAGGGAAAAAGAGGAGTATCTGAACGGGTGGAAGCGGGCGAAAGCCGACCTGATTAATTACAAAAAAGAAGAAGCGGGGCGTCTGGAAAACTTTGCCAAGTTCTCGAATGAAATGCTCATAGCCGACCTTATTCCCGCTTTGGATAGCTTCGAATTGAGCCTCTCGGTCTTGAAGGACGGCGATCCGGCGAAGAAAGGAGTGGAGCTGATCAGGAGTCAGCTCGAGGATATTTTGAAAAAACACGGCCTCGAAAGAATCAAAATTCAGCGCGGCGACCCTTTCGATACTAATCTGGCGGAAGCGATAGGCGAAGTGAATGCCGCGGAGCCGCCGGGAACGATAGCGGAAGAGGTATCGGGAGGATACAAGTTGCACAATAAAGTCATAAAACCCGTCAGGGTGAAATTGTCAACCGGGCAGTGAAAATTCGATTGCAACACGGCAGAAGAACTGATCGAATTTCTACTGCCCGGTCAAAAGGTCAAGGTTAAATATAAAAATAAACAAAAATACAATAATATGGCAAAAATTTTGGGAATAGATTTGGGGACGACGAATTCGGCGGTTGCGGTGATGGAAGGCGGCGAAGGGAAAATATTGGAGAACAGCGAAGGAGCGCGCACCACTCCCTCGATTGTCGCAGTCAACAAATCAGGCGAGCGTCTGACAGGTCTTCTGGGTAAGCGGCAGGGCGTAGTGAATCCGCAGAATACCATTTATTCGGTGAAGCGCTTGATCGGGCGGAAGTTTTCGGATCTAGAGGTCCAGCGCGACCGCAAGTGGCTTTCGTACGAGATAAAGGAATCGGCGACGGGCGGCGTGGAGATAAAAATGGCGGACCGGTGGTATAAGCCGGAAGAAATATCCGCGATGGTTTTGCAGAAAATAAAAGCAGATGCGGAGGCGAAACTCGGAGAAACGGTTGATGAGGCGGTTATTACGGTGCCGGCTTACTTCGACGACAGCCAAAGGCAGGCGACCAAGAATGCGGGGGAAATCGCTGGATTGAAAGTGGACCGCATTATCAATGAGCCGACTGCGGCGGCTTTTGCCTATGGATTCGGGAAAGAAAAGAATCAGAAGATCGTCGTATACGATTTCGGCGGCGGCACTTTCGACGTATCCGTGCTTGAAATGAGTTACGATTCGGAGACTAAAGAACAGACGGTGGAAGTGAAGGCGACCGGCGGCGACACTCATTTGGGCGGAGACGATTTCGACAAGGTTATCATAGAATATCTCGTGGGCGAATATAAAAAACAGGAAGGCATCGATATTTCGAAGGACACTCTGGCACTCCAGCGTTTGCGGGAAGCGGCCGAGCGCGCGAAGCACGAGCTTTCGACGGCGGCCGAGAGCGAAATAAATCTGCCCTACGTCACTTCCGATTCTTCGGGGCCAAAGCATCTAGTGATGAAGCTCACGCGGGCGAAGCTCGAATCTCTGGTCGGCGATATGATCAATCACTCCATTGATCTCGTGAAAGACGCGGTCACTTCGCCGACTCCGAAGGGCGCTGGTCTGAAATTTTCAGATATAAATGAAATTATTTTGGTCGGTGGACAGACCAGAATGCCGGCCATTCAGGAGGCCGTGAAGAAGCTCTTCGGCAAGGATCCCCATCAAGGTATCAATCCCGATGAAGTGGTGGCGATTGGGGCTGGAATTCAAGGCGAGATACTTTTAGCTAAAAAAGAAGGACGTAAAACCGAAGGTGAAGTTTTACTCCTTGATGTGACACCTCTCACTTTAAGTATTGAGACAATGGGTGCGGTCGCCACTCCGATGATTCAGAAGAACACCACAATGCCAACCGCGAAGACTCAAGTTTTTTCGACGGCCGCGGACAATCAGACCTCGGTTGAAATCCACATCGGACAGGGAGAACGTCCGATGATGGCCGACAACAAGACATTGGCCAGATTCATTTTGGATGGCATACCGCCATCGGCGCGCGGCGTTCCCCAGATCGAAGTAACTTTTGATATCGACGCGAACGGCATCCTTACCGTTTCCGCGAAAGATAAAGCGACAAACAAGGCTCAGTCGGTGAAAATCGAAGCTTCGACGAGCTTGAATAAAGACGAAATTGAAAAGCTCAAGAAAGAAGCGGCCGAACATGCGACGGAAGACCAGAAGAAGCGCGAACTCATCGATGCGAAGAACCAGGCGGAGTCGCTTGTCTACGCGGCGGAGAAGGGCCTGAAGGACGCGGGGGACAAAGTCCCGGCAGACGTGAAAGAAGACGTGAATGCAAAAATCGCCAAAATAAAAGAAATTCAAGAAGGAAGCGATGCCGCAGCAATAACGGCGGCGGCGAATGAACTTTCCACCTCGCTTCAAAAGATCGGGGAAGCCCTCTATAATAAAAAAGATGACACCCAGCCTTCAAATAACCAGTGAGTCCCATGAAGCGGAAGTAGACCGCAGTGTTTGGAAGATACTGCTTCTAGGTTTTTTGGGAATCGTGGGAAGCTTCGCGACCTTCTCCGGTTTTTTGCGCCTTATCTCCGGCTTGGATAACGTTTATTTCTGGCCGACCGTTCTCGCTTTCGCTTTCTTTTTGATAGTGGTTATTCTCCAGGTTTTTTTCATAAAAGGCCTGGGAAAACTTTCGCTTATCGCATTTTTGGAAGTGGCCGCCGCGCTCGCCGTTTTTCCGGATAAGGTTTATCCGGAGACGTCCGTTCCGCTTCTTATTGGAGCATTCGTGGCTTTTGTTTTCATTGTCGAAGCGATGAAGCACGGCCGGAACTTCGTTTTGAATGGCATTAAGCTCCATTTTTTTGAAACCACCAGAGTGTTTCTGCCGAAAATCGTAACAGGCTTTTTGATATTCCTTTCGGTCGTTCTCTATCTCAATTATTTCGAATGGGGGAAATTCACCGAAGCGATGGGTCGGCGGCTAGTGTCGGGAACCATTACTGCAAGCGAACCCGTCGCGCGGGTCATTGTGCCGGGTATTTCTTTGAACGGAACTGTTCGAAACCTTTTGCGGAGCCTAGCTGCCGAAAAATTAAGCCGGACTAAATTGGAAATTCCGGGCGTGAGCGCCGGAAGTCCGGAGACCGATTTTCGTTCCTTGCCTCAGAAGGATCAGAATAAATTCATCGATCAGGCCACGGATCAGCTATTGGAAGTCCTCAAAAAACAGTTTGTGGATCTCAATCCCGTTCAGGGAACGGCCGATTTCGCTTATGATATCGTTGCGAAATATTTTAATTCTTTCAACAGTTCATCTTGGATTTTACCGTTGGCCGTTTCGTTTATTTTCTTCTTCACGGTAAAAAGTGCTTTCTTTCTTTTATATTGGTTTGTCGCTCTATTGGCATTTATTATTTTCAAAATACTCGTTGTTTTCGGATTCGCTTATTTCAATTTGGAAACGCGGAGCCGCGAGTTTACACTCCTATCCTAAATGGCGAAAGATTACTACAAAATTCTCGGCGTCGGAAAGACGGCCACGGAAGAGGATATAAAGAAGGCTTATCGCAAACTGGCCCATCAGCATCATCCGGATAAGCAGGGTGGCAACGAGGGCAAGTTCAAAGAAGTGAACGAGGCTTATCAAATCCTTTCCAATAAGGATAAGCGCGCGCAATATGATCGCTTCGGCCAGGTGTTTGAAGGCGGCCAGGGCGGCGGCAATCCTTTCGCGGGCGGATTTTCCGCTTCCGATTTCGGCGGATTCTCCGGAGGTTTTGGGGGATTCGGCGGCGGCAACGGCGACCTGAACGATATTTTCGAGACTATTTTTGAGCAGTTCGGCGGCGCATCCGGCCAGAGGCGGAAGACCTATGCCCAAGGTTCGGACATCGAAACGGTTCAGGATTTGATGCTCGAGGAAGCTTTTCGGGGCGTCAATCGCCGGATTAATTTCAAAACCTATCTCGTCTGCGGCGATTGTCAGGGCTTGGGCCATGATAAAAACAAGGGTTTCGAGACCTGCAATGTGTGCGGCGGACGGGGTGAGATAAACGTGGAGCGCAAGACTTTTTTCGGCCAATTCGCTCAAGTGAGAATTTGTTCCGAATGTTCCGGTTCGGGCCAATTACCCAAAGCGCCGTGTCCGAAGTGCAAAGGAAAAGGGCGAATTTCAGGTAATCGGGAAGCGAACGTGAATATTGCTCCGGGCGTGGAGGATGGCCAGATTATCAAACTTCATGGTGCCGGCGAAGCGGGCGAGCGCCAGGGCGGAGTGGGCGACCTTTATGTGATAGTGAGAATTAAGTCTCATTCGGCTTTTACGAGGAAAAAAGAAGATCTATATCTTACGAAGGATATCGGCATAGCGGAGGCATTGCTCGAAAAAGACATTCCGATTGCGGATATCAGCGGAGAAGTGTTTTCGGTCAAGATTCCCGGCGGTTTTTCGCTTCAGGAAAAAATGAAAGTATCTCATCGCGGTATGCCGAAGCTCGGTTCGTCTTCGCGCGGCGATCTTTATATAACTTTTAATTTGAAACTGCCCAAACATATATCTAGCAAGGCGAAGAAATTGCTCGAAGACCTACAAAGTGAGTTCTGAATGAAAGGAATCTTCGCTATCTATAAACCGAAAGGCCCAACCTCGAATGATATTGTTCAGAGCATAAAGAGGATTACCGGAGGCGAGAAGGTCGGCCATGCCGGAACGCTCGATCCTTTGGCCGAAGGCGTGCTTGTCGTGGGCGTCGGCCGCGAAGCTACGAAAAAATTGGGCATTGAAGTGAAGAAAGAAAAAGAATATCTCGCCAAGATTAAATTGGGCGAGACGAGCGCCACGGACGACGAGGAGGGGGAGAAAACCTCCGTGTCGGACAGAAAGCCGGCTCTTTCGGAAATCAAAGAAGCGGTAAAAAAATTCATCGGCAAAATCAAGCAGATTCCGCCCATTTACAGCGCTATCAAGGTGAGTGGTAAGGAAGCTTATAAATTTGCCAGAAAAGGCGAGAAGCCGGTATTATTGGAAAGAGAAGCTGAGATAAAAGAGATTGAGATTTTGGAATACGAGTGGCCTTATTTAGAACTGCGTGCCGTGACCGGTCCAGGAGTTTATGTAAGGGCTTTGGCCCGCGATATCGGAAAAGAATTGGGAACCGGCGCGTATCTCGCGGCGCTCAAAAGGACGAGAGTGGGGGATTTTACGGAAAAAGAATCCCTGAGTCTCGTTCAATTGGAGAAGCTCGTAAAGTCCGATGCTACAATCAATTGTAGCACTGAGGTACAAAAATATAATAATATGAACATAAATTTTGATGAATTTAAAAAGATAGAAATGAAGGTCGCGAGAGTGCTTGAGGCCGAACGCGTGGAAGGTTCCGAAAAGCTTTTGAAGCTAAAAGTGGACTTAGGCGAACCGGAACCGCGACAAATTCTAGCCGGTGTCGGGAAGGTTTACTTGCCGGAAGAGATGGTTGGCCGCGAGATAATCGTTGTTGCGAATCTGGAGCCGCGAATGATGATGGGTCTGGAGAGCCAAGGAATGCTCCTGGCGGCCAATGACGGCGGGCCGGTATTATTGAAACCAGACAGGGAAGTCCCTCCCGGAAGTGCTATATCTTAAAAGGATCAGCCGAACCAAAAAAGTGTGCGCTCCGGGCCGCTAGGCCAAGTCTTACCCACTTTTTTAATTCGTCTGATCCTTTTATTTTAGGGCCCATGTTATATTTAAATAATGACTAAGCCTAAAATCGGAGCGCATGTTTCTACCGCCGGCGGGCTTTGGACGGCCTTCGGGCGCGCCAAAGAAATCGGCGCGGATTGCATTCAGATTTTCGGCGCCTCGCCTCGCACCTGGCAGACAAAGCTGCCGAATGAGGATGAAATAAATAAATTCAAAGAGGAGGGAAAAAGAACCGGCATCGGCCCGGCTTATCTCCACGCCTCGTATCTGGTGAATCTCGGCAGTCCGAATCCGGAGCTGGTTTCGAAATCAATCAGAAACCTGTCGGATCATCTGAAAATCGCCGAACTTATCGGGGCGGCCGGGCTTATCTTCCATATCGGCTCGAGTACTGGAATGGATAAGGAAAAATCGCTGAATCAGGCGATATCCGGAATGAAAAAAGTCTTGGCGAATGTTCCGGGCAAAAGTTTTCTCGTGATGGAAAATACCGCCGGCGGGGGAGAGAAAATCGGAAAAACCATCGAAGAGCTCGCGTTTATCTTCAAAAAAATCGGCTCGAAGCGCGTAAAAATCTGTTTGGATACCGCCCACGCTTTTGAATCGGGAATCGTCAAATATGACGCGGGAAATATTAAGGCATTCGCGGACAGGGTGGATAAGGAAATCGGTTTGGAGAATGTCGTTGCCATTCACGCAAATGACTCCAAAACCCTCTGGAATTCGCACAACGACCGGCATGAAAATATCGGCGAAGGCTATGTCGGCCTTCCGGGATTCAAAGCGCTCGCGAAGGAAAAGCGCCTTTGGGACAAGGCGTGGCTCTTGGAGGTGCCCGGGTTTGATAATAACGGTCCCGATAAAAGAAACATTAAGATTTTAAAAAGTTATTTTTCTTAAATTTGAACATTAAATTAAAATTTAAAACTTAAAATTAAATTTATGAAAATATATGTATCGGTAAAAGCCAACGCCAAAAACGAAAAAGTCGAAAAACTCGACGAAACCCACTACAAGGTGAGCGTGAATGCGCCACCTAAGGAAGGGAAGGCGAACAAGGCGGTTGCGGACGCGCTTTCCGAATTTTTGGGGATATCCAAGATAAACATAGCGCTCGCCGGGGGCGCGATGTCGAAAGAAAAAATATTTGAAATAGACGACATATGGAATTCAAAGAAAAAGTTCTTCGAATCGTCGGAAAAATTCCGAAAGGCGAGGTTCTGACGTATAAGGCCGTCGCGAAGCTCGCGGGCCGGCCGAAGGCCTATCGGGCCGTCGGGAATATCCTGAATGGCAACTATAATCCGAAAATTCCTTGCCACCGCGTCATCCGCTCGAACGGAAAGCTGGGCGCGGGTATAATCGGGGCGAGAACAGGAAGATTTCCATCCTTAAAAAAGAAGGTGCAATATAATGGGTCCGGGAATGATGTATGGTTGAAGCCCGACTGATAATAAAAAAAGTCCCACTATTTTAAAGGATAGTGGGGTTGTATTGCCGGAAAATGGGGTTAGGTTCTTGTTCTGCCCTTGTCCGCTTGTGACGGCGAGGTGCAATTACCCTTTTAGGGAACTAGAAGCTCCACCCTAGTTTCCCGACTACTACTTGGCGGAGAAGCACTCGTCGAGGAATTCCTGCATGAGGGGCTTGGCGAACTGCTTCAGCTCCTCGACAGGCACCTCAATTGCCTTCGCGACATTTCCGAACTCGCGCATGTTGTCCTGCGAGAGTTGGATGCCACGCTTGCGCATGAGTTGCTTCACCAGTTTGAGAGCGATCTCGCCCTGTCGTTTGGGATCCATAGGATCCTCCTTTCAAGATACAAATTTGCCACGAAACCTTCGTAGCCCGGACTCCCAATCATTTTAAGAGTGTTTTAAATATAGCAGAATATAACCTTACTGTCAAGTGAAATCGGTAATGTGCAAGGACATTTGGCACCATGCGGGATATGCTCGGATATATGGCAATCAGCATGGCAGATACAATACAAGAAAAAAGGTTGCCATCGCCCAATGAAAGGCCGATTATATAGGCCAATTATTTTTTATTATTATTTATTTACCTTTGAGGTTCTGAAATATCCTCTCATGTGTGCCTGAGGTGGGACTCGAACCCACACGGCCAGTGAAGGCCATAGCATTTTGAGTGCTACGCGTAAACCAAATTCCGCCACCCAGGCAATTTATTTGATAATACGATTTTTTTACACTAAAATCAACATAATGGCCAGAGTAATTTGCATTTACAATGCCAAAGGCGGCGTTGGAAAGACGACCACGGCGATGAATCTCTCCGCTTATTTGGCGATGACGGGGCGGAAGACGCTTCTAATCGATTTCGACCCGCAATACAACGCGACGGTCGGCCTCGGCATTCAGCGGGCGCCGGATGAAACCATTTACCATATCCTTCTGGCCGGCCAGGCGCCGGAGCGGGCGATTAAGGACACCTATCTCTCGAATCTCCAGATGATTCCGGCCTCGCCGGATTTGGCCGGGGCGCTCGTGGAGCTCGTGAATCTGCCGGACCGGGAATGGTATCTAAAAAACTTCATAGAAAAAATTAGAAATAATTATGAATTTATTCTCATTGACCTGGGACCGAGCTTGAATCTCTTGACGGTGAACGGCTTGGCTTCCGCCGACGAGGTGCTCGTGCCCGTCCAGTGCGAATATTACAGCCTGGAAGGCTTGAGTCAGCTTCTGGAGAGCGTGGACTTGGTGAAAAATAATCTGGGACACGAAATAAAATCCGTGAGCGCGCTTCTTACGATGTATGACAAGCGGGAAAGGCTCTCGCGGGAAATCGCGCGAGAAGTGCGCAAACGTTTCCCCTACAAAGTCTTCGAAGTCGAGATTCCGCGCTCGGTAAGCTTGGCCGAGGCGCCCAGTTTTCAAAAGCCCATTATGCTTTACGCACCCCAGAGTCCCGGTGCTTTGGCCTATGAGAGATTGGCCAGGGAAATCATCGAAGGAAAAGCGGTTTCGGAAGGGGAGGTATTTTATCCCCAGGAGGCGAATTTCCCTTCGTTTGACATCGGGAAGTAGGATGTTATTATTTTCCACGGTTCGGGCTGACGTAGGGTATTTCAAATGTCGGCGGCGGAGTCTGCAGCTTTGCAATCGGCAGGAGGGTATTTTAATAAAGTTTCGACCAGCGTACATGTGCGTTTCCTAGAACAGAGGAAGGAGAAACGGACCGGCGCGTTGCAAGTACTTCATGTTTCGAGTTGCTCTTTGTTTTTAATTTATTTATATCAAATCCTCGGAATTTCAATTGAAGGAAAGCGGCGTTAAGGGAGGTTTTCACCCCTCTGTTTTAGTTTCCAAAAAATAAACTATAATTAAACTATTATGCCAATTGGAAGAGGACTTTCATCTTTAATACCGCCGCAAAAAGAAACGTCGGATGGGAAGGCACATTCTCCGATGAATAATAACAACTATTCTCCTGTTGCTTCGGCGAGGAATGCGGGTGGAAACAATGGACCTAAAAAAATATCCGATGGCGAATCCATCTTCCAGATAGAGGTGGAGAAAATTAAGCCCAATCCTTTCCAGCCGCGCCATGATTTCAACGACGAAGAGCTTGGCGATCTTGCCCAATCAATTCGGGAGTTCGGCATTATTCAGCCGCTCATCGTTTCCAAAGTTTTCAAGGAAACGGAGGCGGGGACGGATGTGGAATACCAATTGATTGCGGGGGAACGCCGTTTGCGGGCCGCGAAGCTCGCCGGTTTGGAACGCGTGCCGGCCATCGTGAAGAAAGTGGATGCAAACCGGACAAAGCTCGAGATGGCGCTCATCGAGAATCTCCAGCGCCATAATTTGAATCCCATCGAATCCGCCAAGGCCTATTCGCGCCTTCAGGATGAATTCGGCTTGACCCAGAAGGAGATTGGGGTGCGGGTGGGCAAGAGCCGGGAAACGGTGGCGAATACGATGCGTCTTTTAAATCTCCCTTCATATATTCAAGAGGCTTTAATCCAAAATAAATTGAATGAATCTCAGGCACGGACGCTTTTGGGCATAGAAAGCGTTGACGAGCAAAAAAGAATTTTTGAAAACATTTTGTCGCGCGGCTTGACCGTCCGGGCGGCGAAGAGCGAAGTCCGGAAAACGGAAGCGGCCGACCCGGAAACGGTTTATTGGCAAAAAAGATTGGAAGAAGGATTGGGCGTGCCAGTTAAAGTAACGAAGCATGGAGGGAAGGGCCGGGTGGCGATTGATTTTTATTCCGATGAGGAATGGCACGGCGTTTTGGAAAAACTGCTCGGTCCGGGCGCGGAATAAAAAAGACTAATGTTAAAAATCAGCGGCTAATCTTGTGATTCGCCTCTTTGGTGCCCGGAATCTTTTTTAGCCGCACCATAAGCTTCTGGATGCGGTCGGGGGAGGGCACGTCGGAACGCACGATGACGGACGAGAGCGCCCCGCGGTTATCCGTAAAACTTTGAAGAAAGGTGATATTTATTTTCATCTCGCCGAAGACAGCGGTAACCTCCTTGAGATAGCCGGGTCGGTCGTCATTGGCTATCTTCGTTTCCAATTGGGGAACAATCAGTTTTTTCCGGATGCGCCGGCTGTCCTCGTTCAGTACTTCGCGGATATGTTTTTTGGCGAGCGAGGTTTTGACGAATCGGAGCCAGTCTTCGGAAGGTTTTCTGTTTTTTTGGGTAATGATATCCACCACATCGCGCGTTTGGAGCTCATAATCGAGGGGAGCGATTTTACCATTCACCTTCGCGCCCACGCAGTTGTCGCCGATATCCGAGTGGATGCGGTAGGCGAAATCCACCGGCGTCGCGCCCGCCGGCAAATCGATTATGTCGTTCTGGGGCGTCAGCACGAAGATGCGGTCTTTGAAAAAATCCACCTTCAATGATTCCAGGAAATCATCCTCGTCGTTGGCGTGTTTCTGCCAATTGCTCAATTGTTCCATCCAGAGCATCTCACTTTTGTCTTTCACACCGAGCCATTTTTTGCTTTTTTCCGCCGAACTTTTTACCTGCTGATAGGCCCAATGGGCGGCGATGCCAAGCTCGTTTTCTTCGTGCATTTCTTTGGTTCTGATTTGGATTTCCAATATTTTGTTGTCCAGGGCGAAAACGGTTGTGTGAAGACTCCGGTATCCGTTCGGTTTCAGCCGGGCAATGTAATCCTTGAATCGGTTCGGCATCGGCTGCCAAAGCTGGTGGATTACCCCGAGAGCCGCGTAGCACTCTTCCACGGTCTGGACCACGATGCGGAGCGCTACCAGGTCATAGACCCGGCTCATATCCATATCGTAGCGGAGAAGTTTTTTGTAGAGGCTGTAATAGCGCTTGGCGCGGGAATCGATGCTGATCGGCTCGATTTTGTGTTCTTTGAGAGCTTTCATCACTATCGGCACCACTTTCTGGGCATATTTCTGCCGTTCCGAGTAGTCGTCCTTCACTTCTTCCGTCAGCCACTTGTATTCGTCGGGATAGATAAACGGGAAGGCCATATCTTCCAGATCGCCTGAAAGTTTCTGCATGCCGAGGCGGTAGGCGAGCGGGGCGTAAATTTCCGCCGTTTCCCAGGCATATTTCTTCTGCCGTTCCAGCGGGAGGAATTCCAGTGTCCCCATATTGCTCAGCCGGTCGGCGAGCTTTATGAGAAGAATTCTCAAATCCTTGGCGGAAGAAATGAGTATTTTTCTCAAACTTTCCGAGTCGGCTTTTTCCGGATATTCCATCGTTTCTATCTTTGTGAGGCCATCGACGAGGCTCGCTATCTCTGGCCCGAATTCTTTTTCGATGTCCTCTAAAGTATATTCGGTGTCTTCCACGACATCGTGGAGTAGAGCGGCCGCGATGGCCGTTTCGCCCAAGCTCCAATCGGAAACGTATTTGGCGACCTCGACGCAATGGTCTATATACGGCTCGCCGCGCAATCTTTTTATGTCCCCATGGGCCCTATCGGCGAATTCGTAAGCCCGGCGAATCAAACCCTCTTTTGGAATCCAATCAGTTGACATGATTAAATTGTAGGGTAATATATCTTCTGTTAGCAATCAAAGGTCGGAAGTGCTAAAGGGCTTTCTACAAATTTTCAAGCTGAAGCGAAAGCGACGAAAATTTGTCTAGAAAACCTTTACCCCGCCGACGGCGGGGTGCTCGATTCTGTAGATAAATTTTCATCATCTACAGACTCGAAAATTTATACATAATTAGCATGAATTTCAAACCACTATCTAATCATTTATTCATCGAGCCGCTTGCGGAAGAAGTAATCACTAAATCGGGAATAGTTCTGCCGGATACGGTGGAAAAGGAAAAACCGATGCAGGGCAAAATCGTGGCTGTCGGCCCCGGCAAACTTAACGATAAAGGAGAAAGAGTCCCAATGTCGGTCAAAATCGGCGATCGGGGGCTTTTCAAGAAGTACGGTCCCGATGAAATAGAAGTCGAGAAGAAAAAATATCT